>Ga0224512_10001154_pt1 | contig 26293 bp, 23 predicted proteins | sample SF_May12_sed_USG_4_FD_169103 | JGI IMG/M metagenome (GOLD analysis project Ga0224512, IMG submission 169103) | Sediment microbial communities from San Francisco Bay, California, United States - SF_May12_sed_USGS_13 | ecosystem: Environmental > Aquatic > Marine > Sediment | place: USA... | reverse complement strand
GCGCGTCAGCTCCGGGAACCCCGCCGCGAGGTCGTTGCCGTTCCGCGTGAGCAGCCTGGGCGGTTCGTTCCCGCTGACCGCCAGCAGGCGGTAGCCGTCATACTTGATCTCGAAGACCCAACCGTCCCTGGAGAACGGGCCCTCGCGCGTTTCCGCCAGCATCGGCTCAAGGGTCTCCGGCCGTGGCGCCGTTCGCGGTACCCCCAGCGCTTCGAGCTTGGCCCGGACGTCCGCCGCCCGGTCGCGACCGGCGCGCAGTTCTTCGACCGTGAGCCCCGAGAACACCGACGACTCCACGAAGTCGTCGCCGGGTTCTCGGACCAGCGCATCGCGCTCCTTGATGAGGAGCCACTCCCGCTCGGCCTTCTTGATCTTCACGAGGGTCCACCGCCCCCGCAGCTTGTAGCCCCGCAACTCGAACAGCAGCTTCCCCTTCTCGAGTCCCGCGATGGGATCCTCGAGGGGCACCCACTCGCCTCGATCCCACACGATCACGGCGCCGGCACCGTAGTTGCCCTCCGGGATGATCCCCTCGAAGTCGGCATACTCGAGCGGGTGGTCTTCGACGTGCACGGCGAGCCGCTTGTCCTGCGGGTTGGCGGACGGGCCCTTGGGGACCGCCCACGAGCGCAGCACGCCTTCCATCTGCAAGCGCAGATCCCAGTGCAGATGTGACGCCGCGTGCTTGTGCATGACGAAGAGACGCCCTTCGGGAGCACCCCCCACCGCCCCGCCCGGCTCGGGGGTAACCCCAAGCGAACGCTTTGTGCGGTAAGCACTTAGCAGGTCTTTCGGCCGATCGCCCGTTGCGCCCATGGCTCGGAAATTTTATAGTAACGGCCTTATGCCCGCACGTCCGATCAGTTCCGCCACCCTGTCCTTCGGGCTTGTTTCCGTGCCCATCCAGTTGTTCTCCTCGTCCGAATCCAAGGCGTCGATCAGCTTCAACTGGCTGCACAAGGACTGCGGGTCGCGCCTGCGACAGCAGTACGTATGCAAGCAGGACGACAAGGTGGTCGAGCGCGACGACATGGTGAAGGGGTACGAATTCGCCAAGAACCAGTACGTCGTCTTCACACCCGACGAATTGAAGGCGCTCGACGAGCAGACCAAGGAATCGATCGACATTACCGAGTTCGTACCCGCGGACCAGGTCGACCGCATCTACGTGAACAAGGTCTACTATCTCGGTCCGGACAAGGGCGGGGCGCGGGCGTATCGGTTGCTGAGCGCCGCGCTGCGCAAGACCGGCCTCTCTGCGATCGCCCGCTATTCGGCCCGCGGCAAGCAGTACCTCGTGCTGATTCGCCCCGAAGGCGAGGGGCTGGCCATGGAGCAGCTGTACTACAGTGAAGAAATCCGTTCCTTCGGGGAGGTTGCGTTGGGCGACGCGGAGGTGAAGCCGGAGGAGCTCAAGCTGGCCGTGCAGCTCATCGAGCAGGCCGCGTCCGAGGCATTCGCGCCCCAGAAGTACGAAGATGAGGTCCGCAAGCGGGTGCTGGCGCAGATCGAGCGCAAGGTGGAGGGCAAGGAGATCACGGCGGCCCCTGAGGAGGAACCGCAGGTGCAGATCATCGACCTCATGGACGCGCTGAAGAAGAGCCTGGCGCAGGGCGACACCGGAACAAAAAAGCCCGCCAAGGCGGCGAAGACGAAAGGCAGCGCGCCCGGGCGTAAGGCCGCAGGGGGCGGTAGCTAACTCGAGGGATCGCGATGCTGGGGTTCGGCACGGCCGACGTTGCCAACCTGCTCGGCATGTCCCCGCAGCGAGTCCGGGCGTTCGCGCGCTCGGGCTTTTTGCATCCTGGCCGCGACCCACGGGGGGCGTACCGGTTTTCCTTTCAGGACCTGGTGCTGCTGCGCACCGCAAAGGCGCTCGCGCAGGCACGGATCCCCGCCGCGCGCGTGCACCGGGCGTTACGCTCGCTCCAGCGCCAACTGCCCGCCGATCGCCCACTCAGTGAGTTGCGTATCACTGCGGACGGTGACCGGGTGGTGGTGCAGGACGGGGACACGGCCTGGCTTCCCGAGTCGGGGCAGCTGACGCTCGATTTCGCCGTCTCCGACCTCGCCACGCAGATCGCCTCGCTCGCGCGCCGGCGAGCTCGCACGACGGGCCGGCGGGAGGAGCCGTTTGACGCCGAGGACTGGTTCGATTTCGGGCTGGAACTCGAGACGTCGGCCCCGCGCGAAGCCGAAGAAGCGTACCGGCGGTGCCTCGCGCTGACGCCGGACAACGCCGAGGCATTGATCAACCTCGGGCGGCTGGTGCAAACGCAGGGCCGCGTGCACGAGGCTGAGGATTACTACCGCCGGGCCCGTACGGCGCGTCCCGATCTGGCCGTGGCCGCGTTCAACCTGGGAACCGTGCTCGACGAACAGCAGCGGCGTCTGGAAGCCGCGGATGCATACCAGGCCGCGGTAGAGCTCGAGCCCGGGTTCCCCGACGCGCATTTCAACCTCGCGGGCCTGTACGACCAACTGGGAAACACGGTCGCGGCCTTCCGCCACCTCCGTCGCTACCGGCAACTGACGGGCCGGACCGGCCGCTGACGCGGCGGGTCGCCCCGGAGCGCTACTCCAGCCCGGACGGCAGGCGCGGCGACCCGATCAACTCCCCGAAGACTTGCCACCGCTGCGCGGCGGCGTCGCCGGCGTGGCGCTCCACGTACCGCGCCACCAGGTCCTGGCCGAGGTTGTAGTTGATGACGTAGCTCCGATACCGGTCGATGAAGCGCAGGCGCTGCGCCGCTCGTGGCGGATCCATCAGCCCGTAGGTGACCAGCCACTCCTGCGCCTCGTCGCCGCTGATTTCCCCGTCGAGGTAGCGCCGCGCGGCCTCGTTCCCGGCATAGGACAGCTCGTCCACCAGCGCCCGCACCTGGGCGTAACGCTCGGCCTCCGCCGGATCCAGCCCGGCGAGCGGGAACAAGACGTCGCGCTCGAAGGCGACCCGCTCACTCCCCGGGAACGCGATCGTGATGCCGTAGTTGGCGCTGCCTTCGGCAATCAGGGATTGGGGACTGAACAGTGGGTAGACCGAGAACTCGACCCACCCGCGCTCCCGCACCAGGTGCTGTTCAAGGAGCGCGTTGTAGACATGGTGCCCGGGGTAGCCCTCGTGGCACGCGAGATCCACTGCCCGGTCGACATGGATCGGCAAATCGGTGTTCACCTGGATGACGCTCGTGAAGTCGCCCTGGTACCAGTTGTAGGCACTCCACGGCTGACCCGTCACGTACTCGACGGAGAACCGTTCCCCCTCTGGCAGCGGGAGGTGGGCGCGCGTGCGCGCCCGGCATTCGGCGATGGCCCGCACGAAGACCGTATCGACTCGCGCCGGCGGGATCACGAACCCGCGCCGGTAATGCTCGTAGCGGGCCGCGACGGGCCCAGGACCGGGCAGCAGCGCGCTCAGTCGCCCGAGCACGGCCTGGAAGCGCTCCGCCGGCACGTGGGGGGCGACCGCATCGTACAGCACCCGCGATTCGTCGTCGAACAGAAAGTTGCGCCCCAGCAGCGTCGCGACCCGCGCCCGCACGGCCCCTACCTGATGACGGAGGTAGTCGTGACGCATCGCCGCATACTCCTCGTCCGGCCGCTCGACCTCCGCGAGTCGGGCAAGCAGCACGTCGGCGCGCCCATGCAGCGTCTCCAGCGACGCGCTGTCGGCGTGAGCGGTCTCGCGCCAGGCCGGCGGCCCGTAGTAGGCGTCGACGAGATCGAGATCGTGCTCCCCCACGGCGAGCACGAGTTGCACGTAGGCGCGGGCGATGTCGTCCATGGCGGTGTCACGCGCGCAGGCGGCGACCGCCAGGGCGGCCGCCAGCCCCACGAGCCTCGTCCGCAGGCGTCGGAAGGTCATGGAGCCAATCTACGGTCCCGGCGCCCGGCCGGCCACGCGTGTTTCAGGGTTTTTTCAGCCCCTCTTTATGGGGCGAGGAGTATGGAACAGGTGGCACCGTTCCGGAGGGCCCCATGCCGATCCGCAAGCTGAAGCAGTTCCTCGACGAGCACGGCGTCCGCTACGTGACCGTGCGCCACTCGCCGGCCTTCACCGCGCAGGAGGTCGCCGCCAGCGCGCACATCTCGGGCTACGAGATGGCCAAGACCGTGATCGTGAAGGTGAACGGGCAGATGGCCATGGCGGTGCTGCCGGCGCCGATGCACGTGGACCTGCCGCACCTCCAGGAGTTGATCGGGGCGGACCGGGTCGAGCTCGCCACTGAATCGGAATTCAAGGAGCGCTTCGCGGAAAGCGAGCTCGGGGCGATGCCCCCGTTCGGCAACCTGTACGGCATGGACGTGTACGTGGCCGACCGGCTGGCCGACGACGAGTACATCGCCTTCAACGCCGGCACCCATACGGAGCTGATCCGGCTGCGGTATCGCGAGTTCGAACAGCTGGTCCGGCCGCGGGTGCTGGCGTTCGCCCTGTAGCCCTCAGCGCAGGTCGGTGGCGGCAAAGCGCAGGCCAATGGCGCCGCTCTCGCGATCGGCTTCGGAGCCGAGATCGCGGAAGCGGGCGGTCCGACCCTGCGGACCGATCACGGTGACGGTGGAGTTCCGGTACAGGCGGTAGTACCCGATAAACTCGCGCGTGGCGCCTGGCGGCACGGCGCAGCCGCAGTCGACGGCCCCCTGGAGCCCGTCGTTGACGATGACGCGCAGCGCAACGCCGGTGGCGTTCGTGATCAGGGGCGCGAAGTAGGCCTCGTCCCCACGGGTGGCGCGCGCCGCGCGCTCGATCCGTCCGCGCGGGCGCGCGAGGTTGATCGTCCCCGACAACTCCGCGCCGCGCAGTTTCCCGTCCGCGTTGGCCGGGCGCACGAGCGTCCACGTGGCGACGAAGGCGCGGCGGCGCGGCAGCCGGACCGCCAGGCGCGCGCCCGGGGGAAGCACCCGTTCGCGACCGGCGGACGTGAGGCGCACCGCGGTCACCAGCCGGTTCTCGAACGACAGCACAGGCCGGGTTACCCACCACGCCGCGACCGCGATGGCAGCGGCGCCGAGGGCCAGCGCCATCCACCACTTCGCGCGCCGCCGCGGTACGGCGACGGTCGCTGCCGCGCTGCGTCGTTCCCCGCTGGGCACGATCTCGGTCCTGGCTTCGGTGCTCACGCCCGCGATCACCAGGTCCGGCGACGGCGTCGGGCTCGGTCCCGACGCCCGGCCGGCCGCGAGCGCCTCGAGCACCGTGGCGGCGGACTGGTAGCGGTCGTTCGGTTTCTTCGCCAGGCAGCGCGTGATCACGCGCGACAGCCACGGAGGGATGCGGGCGTTCACCTCGGCGGGAATGGGCGGCGGCTCCGCCAGATGCTTCCCCACGATCTCCTGGGACGACTCGCCGTCGAACGGCGGCGCGCCGGTGACCATCTGGAACAAGACGGCGCCAAACGCATAGAGGTCGGACCGGGCATCGAGGTCGCTCTGCCCGAGGGCCTGCTCCGGACTCATGTAGTGCGGCGTGCCGACCACGAACCCCGTCTGAGTCAGCCCGGCTTGCGCATCGAGCCGCTTGGCGATGCCGAAGTCCACCAGCAGCGGCCGACCACTCGCCGCATCGAGCAGGATGTTGTCCGGCTTGATGTCGCGGTGAATCAGCCCCTGAGCGTGCGCGTGCTCGAGCGCCTGCAGCACCGGCATCGCGATGCCCAGCGCCCGCTCGGGCGCGAGGGCGCGCGATTCGCGCAGCAGATCGCCCAACGACCGGCCCTCGACATAGGGCATGGCATAGTAGACGAGCCCCTCACCCTCGCCGACGAAGTGGATCGGGAGAATGTGCGGGTGCTGCAGGCGGGCGATCGCGCGGGTCTCGTGGCGGAACCGTTGCAGCATGCCCGACGTCCACGCGATGTCGGGCCGGAGCACCTTGACCGCGAGCCGGCGCTCCAACTCGAGGTCGAACACCTCGTAGACCTCGGCGAACCCCCCGCGTCCCAGCAGGGCCCGCACCTCGTATTTCGCACCGAGGGCGCCGGCCAGCCGCTGGGCGGTCTCCGCGGTCGAGGGATCGTCGGGCACCCGGGTAATCTAGGACCGGCCTCCGCCACGTAAAATGGGCGCCCGGCCCCAGAGGCCGGACGCCCGGATCCTCCATGCGGAGGACCGCTGGTCACCGACCGGCACCACGTGGCCACCCGTGGACCACCGGCCGGTGTATGCACCCCTGAACCCAGCCCGGTTAGTCAGGCCCGCTACGCGCGTTTGTGGCTGCGGGGAAACTCAGAGCCGGCATAGCGTCGGTGACCCTGATTCGGTTCGCAGCCCGGGGGCAACGCCAGCGTACGTCCGGTGGCATGAAGGCAGGATGAACTGCGTGTGAGCGCCGGGCTCACCCCGACGGGACCCCCTCCGGCTTCGGCGCCACCGCCGGGACCGGGCGCACGGCGGGAAGGCCCATCTCATCCAGAAAGCGGTTCCCACCGGTGTCCCGGCCCTGCCGTCGGTCGGTGCGCGTGAGCACGAGCCGGTCGCGCGCGCGCGTCATGCCCACGTAGAGCAGGCGCCGCGCTTCGTCGATCTCGGCGGTCCGATTCTCGATGGTCTGGTAGTACCCGGGGAGCTGGTAGTCCTCGGCACCCACCACATAGACCCGGGAGAACTCGAGTCCCTTGGTCGCGTGCAGCGTCAGCAGGTTCACGCGATGCTCGTCCACGTCCACCCCGTCCGAGGTCGACAGCGCCACGCGCTCCAGAAACCGGTCGACGCTCTCGGCGGTCGCGGACGCGTCGCTCGCCTCGACGAGCTGCATGAGCCGAGCGTACGCCTCGGGATAGCGATCCGCGGCCGCGCGGTCGGCGCGGAGCCGCTCCATCAGCGCGCGGCCACCGAGCCGCTCGATCACCACGTCGAGGTCGGGCAGATCCGCCGCGCCGAGGCGGCGCCGCTCTCCGTCGTAGAACTCGAGACACTCCGAATAGCGCCCCAGCGCAAACGCGCGGGAGACCGCGCGCAACAGCTCCGCCTCGTCGCCATCGGGGTGCCGCTGCAACGCCAGCCCGAGGCCCACGAAGTCGAGCAGGTGCACCAGGGCCGCTTTGCGCGCTCGCGCCAGCTGGAGCTTCCCCAGCTGCGTGAACACCGCCGCGAGCGTGCGGGCGTCGTCGAGGGCGTGGTGGGCCCGGCCGGGCGCGACGCCAAACCGCGCCGCGAGGTCCTGGAGGCGAGCCCCGCTGCGGAACAGCGCACGGGCGAGCACGAGCGAGTCGAAGAACACCAGCTGGTCGGCGCCGCCGAGGGGGGCCGCCTGTCGCCGCAGCACCGGCACATCGAACCCCAGCCCGTTGTGGGCAACGAGGAGATCGTCCCCCACGAACTCACGGAAGGCGGGCCAGACGACCTCGAACGCGGGCGCCTCGGCGAGCGACGCCTCCGTGTACCCGTGCACGGCCGTCGCCCCGGCCGAGACCCGACCCCGCGGGCGCACCAGCCGATGAAATTGCGCCACTTCCCGCCCGTCGCGCACGCGGACCGCCCCGATCTCGACGATTTCGCACGTGGCGACGTCCTGCGCCGTCGTCTCGAGATCGAAGGCGACGAAGTCGCGGAACTCGGGTGCCAGCGTGCGACTGTGCACCAGTTGCAGCGCCTTGAACACCGCGAGGGGATCGGCATCGAGGGCCACGTCGCCGTCCCGCGGCTCCGTCTCATCCTGGTAGACCACCAGCGTGACACCCGCCTCGAGCAGCAGCCCGCGCAGCGCGAGGCGCTCGGGACCCGCCGCCGTGACCACGACGCGGCCCCGGCCGTGCAGCACCTCGGCCAGGCGATCGGCGAGCGCGACGACGTCCGGATGGGCGGCGGGGTCGGTCAGTTCCTCGTGTCGGTCCTCCAGCACGTTCGTATACGGCCCCACGCGCTGGGCCAGCAGGTCCTCCACGAGACCGCCGAGCGACTGCTGCATGCGGTACGTCGCCGCGAGATTCTCCAGGTGATAAAGGAACCGCCAGGCCTTCTTCGCGTCGGGTGACCCCGCCGGCCGGGCGCGGGCAAAGACCCGCAACCCGTCGACGAACGGCAGCTCCCGTCCGGCGAGTCGGACCTGGTCGATGAGCGCGGTGGGCAACACCACGCCAGCGAACGCCTCGACCAACAGCGGGTCGTCGGGAAACCGCATGACCCGCAGGGCCGCAACGACGAAGGCCGCGACCGGATCGTCCTGCAGCGCCCGGCCGCGCGCGAGCCGGCAGGGAATCCCCGCGCGTAGCAGCGCTCCTTCCAGCCGGGCCCCCAGCTGGTGCCGACGGTAGAGGAGGGCGCAGTCGCCCCAAGCCATCCCGCTGGCCCGCCGGTCAGCTTCGAGATCCGCAACGAGAAACGCCGTTTCGGCGTCGTCATCCGGAAACCCGTACGCGACGACGTCGTACGGTGACTCCCGCTCGGCCACGAGGCGCTTGTCGAACAGCCCCGGTTGCCGTTCGATGAGTCGGCGTGCCCGCTCGAAAATCGGTCGGGCGCACCGCCGGTTGCGGTCCAGCACGATCGGAACGTCGATCCCGTGGTCGTCCGCAAACTGCCGCAGAACCGACGGATCCGCGCCCCGCCACGAGAAGATGGACTGCTCGTCGTCCCCGACGGCGAACACCTGGGCGTGGGGCGCCAGCAGCCCGATCAGCCGATACTGGGCGGGATCGAGGTCCTGGAACTCGTCCACCAGCAGATGGTCCCAGCGGGCCGCGAGCGCCTGGGCCACCGCCGGATGGCGCTCGAGCAGTCGCACGGTCTCCGCGATCAGGTCGTCGAAGTCGATCATGGACCGGCGCCGCAACTGCTCGAGGTAGCGCCGGAACAGGTCCTCATCCTTCGGCGACAGCGCGGTGCCCTGGAGGCGGCGGCGCGCGAACGCGTTCAACAGGAACCCCCACCGCACGCGGCGGACGCCGAGGCGGCGGAGCAGGAGCTGCTGGTAGGTCTCGTCGGCGATGCCGAAGCCCCGCCGGATCCCGATCGCCTCCCCGTGCGCGCGCAGGACGTCCGCGCAGAGGGCGTGCAGCGTGCCACCGGTGAGCCGAGCCGCGGCATCGCCGAGCGTCTCGGCGAGCCGGCTGCGGATCTCCTCCGCCGCCTTGTTGGTGAAGGTCACGGCGCAGATGCGCTCGGGTGGGACGGCGACCTGAGTGACGAGGTACTGCACCCGCCCGATGAGGCAGAACGTCTTCCCGGCCCCGGGGCCCGCCACCACGAGCACCGGACCGAGCGGGGCCTCGATGGCCGCCCGCTGCGCGTCGGTCGGCGTGACGGTAGAGCCGCCGCCCGTCGCGCGAGTCACCGGGTCTCGGGCGGCGCGGGACGGCGGCCGAAGAACTTCTCTTGGAACAGGCGAAGCGAGTGCCGCGTCGCGTCGAGTTCGCGTCGCAGGGCGTCGTCGCGCAGCGTTCGGCCGAGGGTGCCATCCCCGCGATCGACGCGTTCCTGCAGTACGGTGAGGTGAACCTGGACCGCACCCAGCCCGTTCGCGAGATCTTGCGCGCTGGCACCGAGCTGCGCGATGCGGGCGGAGTCGGCGCCGGAGAACCGCCCGACCAGCGAGTCGACGCGGGCGAAGAGCGCATCGGTGCCGGCGAGCGCGGCGGTCGTGGCCGCGAGCGCCGAGTCGGCGGGCGCGCGCGCCAACGCCGCCAACGCCGCCTGCGTTGCCGCCCGGGCGGCAGCCACGTCCCGGCGCAGGTCCGCCCGCGCGAACACGCTCGCCGCCAGTGCCACCCGCTCGGCCTCCGCGCGCAACGCGGGCATCGCCGCCGCCGTCCCCGGTGCCGAGCCCACCACCACCGCGTCCCCCAGGAACTCGTCCGCCACCCCGGGCGAGAAGCTCACGACGTTCTCGCCGACCAGGTTCAACGCGACGATCTCGGCATGGGCATCGCGCCGCGGCCGGGCCGACGGGTCCACCCGCAGCCCAACGAGCACCCGGCCGGGACCGAGCAGTTGCACGCTGCGCACGCGGCCCACCGTCACGCCCGCGACCTGGACGCGGTCGCCAGCCGCCAAGCCCCGCACATCGGGAAACTCCACCAGCACCTCCGTCCGCGCGACCGGACGCAGCACCTGCACCCAGAGCACCGCCCCCACCAGGACCACGGCCGCCAGCACGATGAGCGCCAGAGTGCCCGCCTGCCGCTCGTACGCGTGCGAGAGATCCAGCTCGCTGATGACGCGGAAGCTGTCGGTGATGCGCTGCGGAAGACTGCGACGGTGCGGCATGGACGTAAGATCGGATGGGCGCGGCAGTGGCGAAAGCCCGGAGGTCAGGCGTGCTCGCCGACCCGCCACACGTAGCCGCACGCGCGGCACCACCGGCGGGTGTCGAGCGCGCGCGGATCGCGCTCGGACCCGCGCTCCCGCTCCTGCGGCTGGTCCACCGCCGGCGCGGAGTCGCGTCGCCCGCAGACCGGGCACCGTGGGGGTCGTCGGTCCGAGGGGTCCTTCGTCACGTCACCGGACCTGCACCAGGAACCCACCTTCGTCGAGGTCGCGCGCCCAGTCCGCGATCTCCCCGGCGAGTGGACCGACGAGCAACCGTCGCACGGCCGGGCGCAGCGCCGGCCGGCCCGCCGAGCCCCTGCCCCTGCCCGTGATGACATGTAGCACCGCGCCCGGCTGGCGCCGACGCCACGTCGCCACGAGCGCCCGCACGGCACGCTCGGCCTCAACCCGCGTCAACCCGTGCAGGTCGAGCGTGGCGACCGGCGTCACATCGAGCAGCGGATCCGACAGCATGCCGAAAGCTGGGGGGGGAGGGTGCGAATGGGAATGGTGCCGGCCCGGAGCGCCACCGACCCATGCCCCATGCTAACTTCTCCCCAGCGAAGGGGGCAGCATGTTGCACCGGGAAGACTGCGGCGGAATCACGATCCTGCGCCTGGATCACGGGAAAGCCCACGCCCTGGATCTCGAGCTGGCGCGCGCGCTCGGCGAGACAATCACCGATCTGGAGCAGGAGGCGGTGCGCGCGCTCGTGCTCACGGGCACGGGGGGGATCTTCTCGGCGGGTGTGGACCTGCACCGCCTGCTCGACGGCGGGCCTGCGTACGCGCGCGCGTTCGTCCCGGCGCTGGTCGACGCCTTTGCGCGACTGTTCGCGTTCCCGCGCCCCGCCATCGCCGCGGTGAACGGTCACGCGATCGCGGGTGGCTGCGTGCTGGCCGCCGCGTGTGACTACCGCCTCATGGCGGACGGGGACGGCACCATCGGGGTCCCGGAACTGCGCGTCGGGGTCCCGTTTCCGCTGATCGCCATCGAGATCCTGCGGTTCGCCACCTCGACGGCGCACCTTCAGGAGCTCGTGTATCGCGGCAGCACGTACGCGGTGAGCGACGCCTACGAACGGGGCCTGGTGGACGAGATCGTGCCGCGGGAGGCCTTGCGCGAGCGCGCGCTCGCGGTGGCCGATCGCCTGGCGTCGGAGCCAGCCGGGCGATTCCAGATCACGAAGCGCCAACTGCGTGGACCCACGATCGCGTCCATTCGCCGGCACGCAGGAGAGACAGACGCCGCGGTGGTGGCGGCGTGGGAGGACCCGGCGACGGTCGCGGCGATTCGCGCGTACGTCGATTCCCTCAGAATGCGTACGCGCTGACTGCGCTCATAATGTCGCGACCCCGCAACGGCTGTCCGCCGCATCGGGCGCCGCGCACCCATCGGCACGCCCCGTAACCGATTGTGCCCGTGGAACCTCGGTGGCGGCACGCCGGTTGCTTTTCCCTCTCCTCCGGACGTACCGGGGCGAGCCGGCCTCCCACGCGGCCCGGAGCCCGACTGTCAGCTCCGCCGGGTGGCACCGGTCGCCCTACGGACCCCGCCCTGCAAGGCCTTCGCCGAGCAACATCGCCTCGCGGAGTGCCAAGCAGCCGCGGGGTCCGCCAGTACAGACGAGTCCCGTCGGCAGGCCCGACGGGACTCGTCGCCGTTTAGCGGCGGATGGCGCGCCCCGGCCGCTGCATCCGGCCGGGCTGCGCCCGCTGCCCCGGCTGTCGCCTGCCGGGTTGGCGCATGGCCGCCCGATTGGCGCCCGCCGCCCAACCGCGCATCCATCCGCGTTGCTCGGGGGTGAGGATCGCCTTGGCTTGGGCAGCGGAGCCCACAGCCGCGAGCTGCGCGTCCTGCCGCGCGCGCATCACGGTGCGGGACGCCTCCTGAATGGCCTTGACGTCGGGCGTGTCAGCCGCCCACAGGTCGCGCAACCGCGCTTCCTGCGCGCGCGCCGCTTCCGCGCCGGCGTCTCGCACCTTGCGATTCTCCTGCGCCAACGCCTCCAGCTTGCTCACCTGATCCGGCGTGAGCGACAGCCGCTCGCGCAGCGCGACGAGCCGCTCGGGCAGGTACGCCCGCACGGGATCGCCCGCTCGTTGCCGGGCCGCCTGCGGACCGCGCTCGGGCGCGTGCAGCCGCATGGGCCGCTGCGGTTGCGGTGTCGGTGTCGGCGTCTCCTGCGCCGCCGCGGGCAGGCCGACCACCCCCATCATGAACGACAGCAAGAACACACGCATGGCGATACCCCCGAAGATCTGGACCTCGTCCTTCCTGACCACCAGACGCCGAACGGGCTCGAACATTAAGACCGCCGTCAGTCGGTCACCCGGCGGTACATGCGCGGTCGCCAGAGACGCTGCGCCAGGGCTCCGTCCTCGATGACCACCTCGAGCCGGAGAAAGAGCCCGCTGTCGGCCAAAAGGTACCGCTCGATCAGCTTCCCGCCGCCGGGTGGCCGAAACTCGATCTCGAGCTGACGTCGCTTCCACCGGGCCCGTGTCTCGATCGAGTCCGTGCCCGCGACGACGTGGGTCGGCGGGCCGTCGGGGCGGACGGTGTACGTGAAGCCGTCGGCGTTGACGAACGTGATGGTCGAGTCCGCCTGCTCGATCTGAAACGACGGGACGGCCTGGGCCATGCCCACCAGCCGCCCGATCCGTTCCCGGGCCTTGGCACTCGTGCCAGGCCGCACCAGCGGACGGAGCGGCGGCTCGAGCGGGGGGCCCGCCGAGTCGGTGACCGTTACACTGTCCGCACCGTCGGGTCGCAAGGTCCACTGCCCCTGCAGGTCCGGCGGCCGCTGGGCACTGGCCACCGTGGCCACCAGGAGGGCCCCGACGCCGAAGCCGACGGGGAGGCGAAGCATCGGCACGCTCCTTCATGACGAGATAGGTTACGATAACGCATCGTCGTCCGGGACGGTGCCCTGGCCCCGGGCCGCAGCGTATGTTACGAGATGACCGACGTGCTCGACGTGCTCGAGCGGGCGCTCGGCGACCGCTATACCTTCGAGCGGCCCATCGGCCGCGGCGGCATGGCGACCGTGTACCTGGCCCACGACCGCAAGCACGACCGCCAGGTGGCGGTGAAGGTGATGCACCCGCAGCTCGCCGCCTCCCTCGGCTCCCAGCGGTTCCTCCAGGAGATCGCCATCGCCGCGCGCATCGCCCATCCGCACATCGTACCGCTGTTCGACTCCGGGCAATGCGACGGGCTGCTGTACTACGTCATGCCGTACATCGCAGGCGACTCGCTCCGGGGTCTCATGCGGCGGGAACAGGCCGATCTCGACACCGCGGTGCGCATCACCCGGCAGGCGGCGGACGCGCTCGACCACGCACACCGACTGGGCGTCGTGCACCGCGACATCAAGCCGGAGAACATCCTGCTCGCGGGGGATCACGCCTACGTGGCGGACTTCGGCGTGGCCAAGGCGGTACACGCGGCGGGCGGCCAGGCGCTCACGCGCACCGGGTTCCCGCTCGGCACCCCGGGCTACATGAGTCCGGAACAGGCGGCGGGACTGCGCGACCTCGACGCCCGCACCGACGTGTTCGGCCTCGCCTGCGTCTGCTACGAGCTGCTCGTCGGCGAGCCGCCGGGGTTGTGGGTCACCGACGAAGCGGCGCGCGTCGGCCGGTTCCTCGACGCCGAGCCGGAGCACCGAAGAGCGCTCGACGGCCTCCCGGGCCGGGTGGAACAGGTCCTGTGTCGGGCGCTCGCGATGCGACGGGAACGTCGCTTCGAGACCCCCGGCGCGTTCGCGGCGGCCCTCGCCACCGCCGCGTCCGAGCGGCGCTCGCGGCTCACCGACGCGCAGCGCGAGCGCGTGCTGCAGCGGGCGGCCCAGCTGGAGCTCCAGCACGTGACGATGGACGACGCGCTCTCGATCGGCGCCGTCGAACAGATCGCGGCGGAGGTGGGTATCCCACCTGAGCACGTACGGCAGGCGCTGGCCGAACTGTATGGACCGCCGGCCGCGGCGCCGCCGGCTCCCGTCACTGCCCCCCTACCCGGGATGCCGGCGCCGTGGCCCGACCCCTCAGTGCCGGCCGCGGGACGGCTCGAAGTGCGGCGCCACGCGGCACGAGAAATGGGCGACCAGGATTTCGGCGTCATCCTCGACGACCTCCGGACCCGGTTCGGCCCTGGCGACGTGCGGCTCGTAGGCGCCGCGCTGCACTGGCAGTCGACGCATCCCACCCGACGGATCCGCCTCACCCTCACTCCCAGGGACGGCGGCACCGACATCCTCGCCGAGGAGTTCATCGCGCAGCTGCCCGGGCGGATCGTCGTGGGGTTCGGCGGAGCGGTCGTCGGGTTGCTGGTCGGCCTCTCGTTCGCGGTGGGGATTGCGGCACCAGACCTCGGACCGGCACTCGGCCTCGCGTTCGCCGGCGCGAGCGGGTACCTCGTGTCGCGCTCGGTCGGTGTCCAGGCCATGATGAGCCGGGAACGGGAACTCACCGACGCCACCAACCGTCTGGCCGGCCTCCTGGGGGAGGCCACGGCTCCACCCGAGCGCCGACCGCTCCGCGTGGCCCCCGGCTAGCGGACCGGCGCCCGCAAGCCCTATCTTTGTCGCCCGGTTCGCTGTGGAGGCAGAAGGTGGCGCACAAAGTCGTAGCCCACTTCATCGATCATGGGATCGTCAAAGGCACCAGCATGGACGTGGACCCGTCCCGTCCGGTGTGTCACGTGCATACGGCCGATCGCGGCGCGGTCGAGGTGGATCTCGGGCAGGTAAAGGCGCTGTTCTTCGTGAAGGACTTCAACGGCCAGCCGGACTACAACGAACGCCAAGCGCCCGCCGCCGGCGACGCCCGGCTGCGGGGGAGCCATCCCGTGGAAATCACCTTCCGCGACGGCGAGCGGCTCGGCGGCCTGATGAACCGCTATCCGCCGCAGGGGCCGTTCTTCTTCATGCTGCCGATGGACCCCGCCAGCAACAACCTCCGCATCCTGGTGAACCGGGAGGCGATTGACGGGATGAAGCGGGTCGAGCCGGAACCGGCTGCCGATGGGAACTCCACGACCGCCGTCCCGCCCCGGCGGCCCCGGCGGACCACCTGGGTCTTCGACGGCAAGGGCATTCGCGAAGTCAGCGCCGACTAGGACGCGCCGTCACCGCCACGCGTCCGTCGCGACCCCGTTCGCGTCCACCCACACCGGCAGCCAGGTCAGACCCACCCGGCGGACCGTGATGTCCGCCTTGCGGGGCCGCACCACCTGTTCGGTGATCTCGACCGTTTCGGGATCGATACTGCCGCCCAGTTCCGTCGCTTGCTCCTGGAACTCGGCTTCGAGCCCCGCCAACTCCTCCCGGAGCGCCACGAGATCGCCCTGCGCCCTGGCGATGTCGTCCCGCTCGCGCGCGGCGCGCGTCGCCCCCCGCGCCGCCGTGGTGGCCCGTCCCACCGTCCCGACACTCACCGCTCTGCGTCCGAGCAGCGCCCCGAGCACCGTCGCCCCGACGGAGATGGCCGTCTGCATCGTCTGCGATTGGAACTGGTCCTTCTCCCGCCCGACCTTGTCTTCGGCCTTCCGGATCCGCTCGTGAAGCCCGTTCAGTTTCGGCGCGTACTTCTTGCGCAGTTTCTCGAGCTGCTCGTCCCGCCGCTCCCGCACCGCCTCACGCGCGCGAATGCGAACGTCCGCGGCCGTTTCCCCCGGCGCTCCCTGCAACTTGAGATCCGGACAGCCAAACAGCGCGACGGTGGCTTGCTGGTACAAGTACGTCTTGAATGCCTTCTCCCAGGTCCCGTAGGTCTTCGCGTTGAGGGCCGAGCCGGGCGCGTCGGCGAACCCCGCGCCCGGCTCGGGCTGGTCACCCAGGTCGGGGAGATCATCGAGCGACCCCGCGTCTTCCCACACGCCGGCGCCGACACCGGCCGCGAGCGGAGCGGCGTACGTGCGCGTGTCCCACAGATCCACCTCGGATCCCTTGGCGAAATGCAAGTCGGCGGTCCCGAGCAGCGTGGGGCGGTACAGCAACCGCGCCCCCCCGATCCGGCGGGTCACCGCCGCGAAGGCCTCGTGCGCCTCGGCGGGAACCACGGGCCGCGTGGCGGCGCCCGGTGCGGTGGCCGCAGCCAGCGAGGCCGGGGCCGGCGCGGGGACTGCGGGCACCGCCGTATCCGTCCCCGATTCGGTCAGTTGCTGGATCTGCGTCTTCGTGAGCGGGCCCCGGAGATAGGACATGGCCCAGCGCGTCTGAAACAGCACCGGCATGTCCTCGTGGACGTTGTTCATCAGGAACACCCGCTTGCCAAGACCGGCGAGGATGCGCTCGTATTTCTGCCGGTCGAACGCCGTCCCGGCCGTGGCCGAGGCACCCTCCAGCCCCTCGAGCACGCGGAGCTTGTCGCGCTCCGTCTGCAGGCGGCCGAGAAACCAGGTCCCGGTATTGGACAGGCCCTTGTAGTCGAGATCCACCGGGTTCTGCGTCGCCAGGACGATCCCCAGGCCGTACGCGCGGGCCTGCTTGAGGAGCGTCAGCATCGGCTCCTTGCTGGGGGGATTCGCCGTCGGCGGGAAATAGCCGAAGATCTCGTCCATGTAGAAGATCGCGCGCAGGCTGGGCGTCCCCGGCTGCTGGCGCATCCACCCGATCAGCTCCGTGAGCAGGACCGTCACGAAGAACATGCGCTCGGCATCCGACAGGTGCGCGATGGACAGGATTGCCACGCGCGGCTTTCCCGTTGGGGTCCAGAGCAGGCGCTGCACGTCCAGCGGCTCGCCTTCGAGCCAGGCCTGGAACCCGGGTGACGCGAGCAGGCTGTTGAGCCGCATGGCCAGCTCGAAGCGCGCCTTCCCCGGGAAGAACGTCTCGATGTCCATGACGCCGATCCGCTCCACCGGGGGCGACTGCACCTGCTGAATCAACTGGGCCAGATCGAGCCCGCGGCCCTGCTGCCAGGCCTGCAGGAACACGGTGGCCAGCAGAATGTGCTCGCGACTCTGCACCGGGTCCGCTTCGATGCCCAGGAGCGCGAGCAGTCCCGACGCGGCGGCGTTGACCCGCTCGCGCAGCACGTCCGCGTCATCACGGACGGCGGGCGGCGGGGCGCCAAACGATTTGAGCACGGTGAGCGGCCGCCCGGCACTCGCCCCCGGCGTGTAGATCGCCAACTCCGCGGCGTCCCGCATCCGCGCGATTCGCGCCCCATCCTGGCCCCATTGGGCCAGCCCCTCGCGCCACATGGACGCCACATTCGCCGCATAGTCGTCGGGAGCCAACCCCTTCCGGCTCGCCTCGCTCTGGTCGATCCACGGCCGGAAGTCGCCAGGCGCGAGATCCGGGAACGTAAGCAGCAGGTTGCCCAGGTCCCCCTTGGGATCCAACGCGATGGCCGGCACCCCATCGAGCGCCGCTTCCTCCAGCAGGGACAGGCAGAGACCGGTCTTGCCACTTCCCGTCATGCCGACACACACCGCGTGCGTCGTCAGGTCCTTGGCATCGTAGAGCAGGAGATCCGCGGTCGTCTCACCGTTTGCCGCATCGACCGTGCGACCCAGGTAGAAGACTCCCAGCTTCTCGAACGCGGTCGGATCGGGCGTGCCGGTCATGGTGGCTCCGGAGCGGAGAGGAAGCGATCGAACGGTGGCTGTGAGCATTGTAGCGGCCCGGACGGGTCGTCTTCAAGGCGGGGCGCGGCGCGCGGGGCCGGTGTGCGCCCGAAAACGCGTGCGCTCCGTCACAGCGCCCGCGCCAGGAGCCCGTCTATCTTGGGGCGTTTCCTCAACCCCAACGGCCGGGTCCACATCCAATGAACCTCCTCACGACGCACCGCGACCGGGCCCCCGAGGCCCGCGGACACCTATCCATTCTCGCCGGGGGCGTCGAGTTCACGGGCGAGCTCGCGTGCGAAGGCGCGCTCAAAGTCGAGGGGCGGCTCGAGGGCTTCGTGCGCTCGGCCGATCAGGTGCTCGTCGCGCCCGGCGGCGAGATCGTGGGCAACGTACACGCCCGCGAGGTCGTCGTCGCGGGGCGGCTGATGGGGAATGTGACGGCGGACGACCGGGTCGACGTGCGGGCAGGCGGCATCATCGAGGGCGACGTGACCACTCCACGCGTGGCGATCGAGGAAGGTGCCATGCTGGACGGCCGCCTCGAGGTGCAGCCGCACCCCGCTCCCCTGGTGAGCGCCCACCCCCTCCGCAAGACGGCCTGAGCGACGCTCCGCGAGCGGGACGCCGGCGGCACTGCCGGGCGTCCCGCCCACAGAAGACCCTCGTTACATCTTCTTCATGCCGAGCGCGGCCATCGTTTCGGTGGCCCGCGCCTGGACCGTCCCACCCATGGTGACGGCCTCGGCCACGGCGCCGGTGCCGAACGCCGCCTGCGCCTTCGACCACGTCGCCGTCATCTCCTGGAGCGCCGCCGTGGCTCCATCCAGCTTGGCCTTGTCCATGCCGGCCGGCAGCCGGCGCATCTTCGCCAGCTCGGCGACCTTGGTCTCAATGGCCGAGACCATCCCGGGCAGACTACCGCTCATGGTCTCCCAAGTCTCCGTCAACTCGGCCTTCTTGGCCGCGACCACCGCACCGAGCCCGCCGGCCTGCGTGGCCACCTCCTGCGCCTTGGTGATCGCCTCACCGTACTGCTTGCTCTCGAGATCGGTTCGGGCAGCCGCCAGCTGCGCGTGGAGCGCCTGCACCTGGTCCGGCACGTACGCCTGCGCTTCGGCCCCGGCGGCCTGAAGCGCGGAATCTGCCGCGGCAATCGCCTTCTCCGCCGAGCCCTGCTGCATGGAACACCCCACCACCGCCGCACCGACCAGAACGGCCGCCGCGAACCGCACCGACGTGAACGACATGCTTCCTCCGGAGAGACCTGCGTTGGGAGACGATCACACGGCCACCAGGCCGACAGCTCCGCTCCCACGGAGCTGGCACATTCGGGGTCTGAATTGGCGAGAAAGAGTAATGACCCTTGGGAAAAGCGGTAGTGGGGGTCGCCACGCCGAATGGGGGGCATTTGCCCCCCATTTCGCACTGTGGCCACTGGATCGGGGTCAGAGGGTCGATGCGCCGGCGGGCATGTCCGCGTTGACGAGGGGTCGAAGCACGTCGTCGAGCTTCGCGTCGCCGATCTCCGCCAGCTCGTAGCGCACGCGCAGCGCCGGCTGTCTGATCGTGACCAGGCGCCGGAGATCGATCGGCGTGCCGATGATCACGAGATCCGCCGGAGTGCGGTTGATGGTCTCCTGCAGCTCTCGCACCTGCTCTTCGCCGTACCCCATGGCCGGCAGCACCCGACCCGTGCTCGGGTACTTCGCAAACGTCTCCCGAATCGACCCGACCGCATACGGCCGGGGGTCGACGATCTCCGCCGCCCCGTACTGGCGGGCCGCCACCCACCCGGCACCGAACGTCATGCCGCCATGCGTGAGCGTGGGACCGTCCTCGATCACGAGGACCTTCTTGCCACGGATCGCTTCCCCGCCTTGGACGGAAATCGGACTCGCCGCCTGGACAACCCGCGCACGTGGATTGAGGGCGGCGACCACGGCGAGGGTCTGCTGCACGTCGTCCGGCGACGCGGTGTCGACCTTGTTAACGACGATCACATCGGCCATCCGCACGTTGGCTTCTCCCGGGTGGAACCGCGCCGCGTGGTCGGCGCGATGGGGATCCACGACCACGACGTGCAAGTCCGGCGCGTAGAAGGGCAGATCGTTGTTCCCGCCGTCCCAGATCACGACCTCGGCCTCCCGCTCGGCCTGTCGCAGGATCCGCTCGTAATCGACCCCCGCGTAGACGACGCGACCGGCCGCCAGGTGCGGCTCGTATTCCTCCCGTTCCTCGATGGTCACCTCGTGCGCCGCGAGATCGTCGTACGACCCGAAACGCTGCACGGCCTGCCGCACCAGGTCCCCGTACGGCATCGGATGGCGGATGACCACCACCCGCTTGCCCCACGCGGTCAGGATCGCCGCGATCCGACGACTGGTCTGGCTCTTTCCACACCCGGTTCGCGCCGCGCAGACCGCGATGAGGGGCACCTTGGACTTGAACGTGGTGTGTCGAGGACCGAGCAGGAGGTAATCGGCGCCCGCGGCGAGCGCCCGGGACGCCAGGTGCATCACGTACTCGTGCGAGACGTCGCTATAACTGAACACCACGACGTCCACCGCCCGCTCCCGGATGAGCAGCTCAAGTTGGTCCTCCGGCAGGATCGGGATGCCGTCGGGATAGCGGCTGCCGGCCAACTCGGGCGGATACCGGCGGCCGGCGATGTTGGGGATCTGGGTCGCCGTGAAGGCCACGACGTCGTAGGCCGCGTTGTCCCGGAAATAGGCGTTGAAATTATGGAAGTCCCGGCCTGCGGCCCCGAGAATCACCGCGCGCTGCGCCATACACGAGCCTCCTGGGTTCTCTCAATCCCTAACGGAGCACCCGTGAATCGACCCTGAAGGCCGCGTGAAGAGCGACGCAAGTCCAAACGCTGTATGAATATGTGCTGCCCTGCATATCCGCTGGGCACGGAGGGCGCGGCCGCCCCGCCCCATCAGCATCCGCTCACGCGGCCTTCATGATTTCTCCATTCCGTTCCGACTATCCGTCAACGTAGCGCCGGACCCGATGCGGCGGGAATCGGCGGCGGCGCCCCAAGGAGTCGGATGCAGCCACCGAATCAGCAGGAGCTCCGGCGGGCCGCCGGGATCTTCAAGGCCCTCGCGCACCCCGCGCGGGTCCGCGTCGTGTGGCTGCTGGCCGACGGCCGCGCCACGACGCAGCGGGCCTTGCTGGATGAGCTGCACTGGCCGCAGTCGACCATGGCGCGGCACATCGCCACGCTGCGCGAGCGGGGCGTGGTGACCGCCACGCGGCGGGGCAACGAGGTCTACCTGCAACTGACGGATGATCTCATGCCCGCCCTGCTCGCCACGGCCTGTGACTGGGCCCGGCCCGACCGGGTGGGCGCCGCCGGACCGGACCCCGACCGGTAGCGAAGCTCGCGGCCCATCGCGGGCCCTGGGCGGACGTTCCCTAGCACCACTTCACCCGGACCCGGTACGTCACGGTCGTCGTGCCGCGGGCGGCCACCTGCACGGGCACCCGGAAGGTGCGCGCGTCCACCCGCTCCCAGCGGTGGCTCGAATCAAGGATCGTCCAGTCCCCACCCACGGGCTCCATGACGTCCACTTCCACGGCTTCGTCCTTGCGGTTGCGCACCTCGATCGTCCACGCGCTGGTGGACTCGCACGAACCGGTGACGCGCCACTCCATCTGGCGCCGATCGGCAACGACATCGAACGCTTCGCCCATCTTGATGCGGAGCAGCTCGTCCCGGGGGGTGTGGTCGATCCGATCTTCACCGATGAACTGCTGCGCGCCCGACCGATCCGCCTTGTAGACCCGCACCGTCCCCATCGGCAGCGGCAGGCCGAGCGCGTTCTCTTCGGTGTTACGGAACTCGAGGAACACGCTCACCTTCTGCGCCGACGCCACCTCGCCGGTTTGCGCCCGGTAATAGTAGGGTTGGCCCACGAGCACGAGCCGTTTCCGCAGACCCACACCCGGCGCCTCTAGCAGCGTCACCTGCTTCTGTTCGTTGTTCAGGATCGAGGTCGACCGCTCAAGCGTGTACAGGTGGTACTCGAACAGCCCCTCCTCCGTCATGAGCGGCGATTCGGCCGCGACCGCTCGCATGGCCTCGTCGCGCCCGACCCGGAGCCGGCGGTCGTCCCGCACGCGTTGCACGTCGCCTGCCACGAGCTTGAGTTGCGCGTCGCGAAACGAGGTGCCGCTCTGGTTGTCGAGCGTCACCCAGCCGGTGAGGTCGCCGCGCGTATCGGCGTCGTTGACGACGAACACGTAGTCGGCCCGCCAGTTGAGGCCGCCGGTGAGGTAGGAGACCTCGAGCCGCCGCGGCCCGCCGTCGCTGTCGAGCAACCACACGAGACTCGGCTCGGCGATGAGGTTGTCGGGGATTTCCGGGAACGCCATCCGGCCGCCGATGCCGTAGGTGATCTCATTGCCGACCCGTAACACCGGCCCCTGATTCACGGACAGGACCTCGGCCTCGAACGGCTCCTCACGCCCCGTCACGTTGTTCCATCGGTAGATGGTGATCCGCCGGCCCACGTACTTGCGCAGCAGTTGCTCCGGGCTCAGCAGATCGTAGCGGTAGTTCTGCTCGAGCACGCGCAGCCGCCCGCCATCCAGACCCCGGACGCTCACCGTGTAGGGCTCGATCTGGCTCGCGACATCGCGGAATTCCAGCGCCGTCCGGCCCCGCGCAAGCGGCGCCGATCGGATCTCGCGTACGAGCCCGAAGTTCTGGTTGTACACGGTGATCGAGACGGCCTGGCGCGCATCCGCCCCGAGCCGCCGCACGTCCTGCGCGGCGGCCGACGTGGTCACGGCCAGCGCGGCCGCCATCATCAGCATGACTCGCATCGGGTTCGCTCCGTAGTTGAGGTCCACCTGAGAGAGACGACGACGGGTCCGACCCTTGCACAGCGGGGGTGCGGCGGGCCGCAATCCAGCGACCGACCGGACGGTATCTTTCCGGGCATGCCCACGCCGCCCCCGAACTGGCTCCCGCTGCTCCACACGATTGCCGACGCCGCCGACGCCATCGCGCTCCGGCATTTCCGGCGCGCCGACCTGGCCGTCGCCCGCAAGGGGGACGCGAGCCCCGTGACCGACGCCGACCGGGGCATCGAAGAGGCTGCCCGCCGGATCGTGGCGCAGGAGCATCCGTCGCTGGGCGTCCTCGGCGAAGAGACGGGCGAGACCGCGAGTGACGGGTCCGCCCGCCTGATCATCGACCCGATCGACGGCACGCGGAATTTCGTCCGCGGCATTCCGGTGTTCGCCACGCTGCTCGCGATCGAAGCGATGGGCGACGTCGTGGCCGGCCTGGTCAGCGCGCCCGCGCTCGGCCTCCGCTGGCACGCGGCCCGGGGACACGGCGCGTTCTGCGGCCCGCGCCGGCTTCGCGTCTCAAGCGTCGCGCGCCTCCCGCAGGCGCAGCTCTTTCACGGGTCGATCGGTGGCGTGGGCGAAGGGAATCCGCTGCCCACGCTGCTCGCGCTGGCCCGGCAGGTCGAGCGCACCCGGGGGTTCGGCGACTTCTACCAGCACGTGCTCGTGGCGGAAGGCGCCGGCGAGGTCGCCGTGGATCCGGTCGTTCAGGCGTGGGACGCGGCCGCCCTGCAAGTCCTGGTCGAGGAAGCCGGCGGCAAGGCGACCACCCTCGCCGGTGCCCGCGACATCCGGGGCGGCAGTCTGGTCAGCTCGAACCACCGGCTCCACGACGCGGCCCTCGCCGTGCTCGCCGGTCGGGGGACCTGACGCCATCACGCGTCGGGTACCTCCCCGCGCATCCGATTGAGCCCGTCCAGCCGGTCCTGCACCCGATAGCTCGCGCGTTCGACCTCCGCGAACTGCTTGCTGGCGTGGCCCAGATGCCGCCCGAGGGTGTCCAACCCGTCGGCGTAGCGCTGCACGTCCTGCCGCAGCCCCGCGAGCGCGTCCAGGAGTTCCCGCGCCCGCGGCTCGATGGCCCGGCCACGCAGACCATACGCCAGCGCCGAGAGGTACGCGTAGAAGGTGTTGGGCGACACGATGAGGACCCGCTGTGACCGCGCGTACCCGAGCAGCGTCTCGGCGCCCGCCGTCGGCTCCTCGCGCAGGAGCGCGTCGTAGTACACGCCCTCCGCCGGCACGTACATGAGCGCGAAGTCCGTAGTCCCTTCATCCGGCCGGATGTACTTCGCGGCGATCTCGTCCACGCGCTGAGCCAGCACCCGGCGAAAGGCGCGCCGCTCCCGGACCGCGGCCTCGCCCTCGAGTTGCAGCACGCGGCGCCAGGCCTCGAGCGGGAACTTTGCATCGACGGGCACGAGCCGGTCGCCCACGCGGATGACCACGTCCACGCGCACCCCCGACCGGAAGCCGTGCTGCATCTCGTACAGCGAAGCCGGCAGCACCTGGCGCAGCAACTCCTCGAGCCACACCTCGCCCACGGCGCCCCGCAGCTGCGGAGCCTCGAGAATCCGGCGCAGCTCGCCGACGGTGCTCCCGACCTCCTCCAGTTGTCGAGTGGCCACCACGAGATCGGTCTGCGTGTCCACGAGTTGGTCGAGCCGCTGCCGCAATTCCACCAACTGGGCGTGAACCGGAATCCCCGCACCCCCCGGGTGCCGCCCGCGGAGCAGCAGCGCGGCCACGACGAGGCTCCCGGCGAGCACCAGCAGTGCGAGCGCCACGAATTCCATGGGCCGCAAGCTAGGCAGGTCGAGGCGCGCCGCCAAACCGAAACCTTTTTTCCGGCTCGTGCGTCTATCTACCCGGGTGCCAAGGCCTGGGACACCAGGGGCGACCCGGACAGAGCGTCCGCGCGACCCTCCAGGCTCGGCATCCCGAAGGTCATCGGGGGTCGGGTGGCATCCGCGCCCAGCCACGGAGCAACCGACCTTTTCCTTCCCATGGGCCAGCTGCCGGCCCCCGCTGACCAGCTTCCGCCCCGCGCGTCCCCCCAGTTGGCCCCGCGATATATCGGCCTGCCGCGCCCCCCTTGCCCACTTGGGGTATTCTTGTCTAAGTTAGATCTAGCTTCATGGAACCAAAAAACTAGACAGGAACTTGACAAGACAAACTCGTTGATGTATTGTCCTAGACATGAGACGGACGCATGGTCTCGCCAGTCGGCGGTCCACACGCGTAAGCGGTTTCACCACAGCGCCTTCAGAAAGGGAGCCTGACATGAACGGGACACTGAGCCGCCTGGCGGCTATCGGCACTATCGCCGCGGGGGCCGCGCTGAGCGGCTGCGACGACGCCACCGAACCCGAGTTGCAGAACCTCGTGCAGACGGCGGTGGCCGCCGAGTTCAACACCCTCGTGACGGCCCTGCAGGCGGCCGGCCTCGATCAGACCCTGGCCACCGACGGACCCTTCACGGTGTTCGCGCCCAGTGACGCGGCCTTCGCCGCGCTGCCGGCCGGCACACTCGACGCGCTCCTCCAGGATCCGGACGCACTGCGGGACGTCCTCCTCTACCACGTCGTCTCGGGAGAAGTACTGGCGTCGCAGGTCGTGAATCTGACGACCGCCACTACGCTCCAGGGTGGTACCGTGTCGATCGACGCCTCGAGCGGCGTGAAGGTGAATGACGCTACGGTGATCCAAACTGACGTGCTGGCCACCAACGGGGTCATCCACGTGATCGATAAAGTGCTCATTCCGAACTCAAACTGACCGCACACTCTCACGCAGGAGCTGAACATCATGCAGACGACGATGCATTCCCTGGTTGCAGCCTTTGCGCTCAGCGCCCTCGTGGCCACTCCGGCCGCCGCGCAGAGCCACAGCCAGAGCGCCAAGCAGGAGAAGGCGACGGCGACGATGAACATTGTGGAAACCGCCAGCGCCGCCGGTTCCTTCAACACCCTGCTCACCGCGGCCAAGGCCGCCGGCCTGGCCGAGACGCTGGCCGGGAAGGGCCCCTTCACGGTGTTCGCCCCGACGGATGAGGCGTTCGCCGCGTTGCCGGCCGGCACGCTCGACGCGTTGCTCAAGGACACGGAAAAGCTCAAGACGATTCTGTTGTACCACGTCGTGTCCGGGAAGGTGACCGCGAAGGACGTCGCCGGGCTCAAGTCCGCCAAGACGCTGCAAGGCGGCGAGCTCAAGATCGACACGTCGCACGGCGTGATGATCAACAATGCGATGGTCGTGAAGGCCGACGTGATGGCGTCGAACGGCGTGATTCACGTGATCAACAAGGTGTTGCTGCCGTAGTCCGACGGATCGGCGGATCGATTGATCGACGGACCGAGCACCGGTCCCTCGATCAATCGGTCCGTCGTTCTTGACTCGCCCCGCCCCGCGCCCCACGATTCGTCAGCACCTCGCTCTGGGGCCTCTCCATGCCATACACGTTTACGCTGAACGGCACCTCGACCACCGTCGACGTGCCAACCCCTCGGCGCCACGGAGAGCCGGGCACGCCGCCCATCGCGCCGGCCGTGTGCAACGCCGTGTTCGCGCTCACGGGGAGGCCGGTGCGGAAGCTCCCCATTGG
>Ga0224512_10001153_pt1 | contig 26304 bp, 20 predicted proteins | sample SF_May12_sed_USG_4_FD_169103 | JGI IMG/M metagenome (GOLD analysis project Ga0224512, IMG submission 169103) | Sediment microbial communities from San Francisco Bay, California, United States - SF_May12_sed_USGS_13 | ecosystem: Environmental > Aquatic > Marine > Sediment | place: USA... | reverse complement strand
AAAGCCTTACTGAGTAATTTCTCGTTCGAACGTTTACCAGGAACTCGGCTTGAAGGGCAAGATATAGCTGAGATTCTTAGTGTTCAGCCTCTATTGGGAGACTCTGTTCTTGAATCTCGACTAAAGTCCCATAAATCTCCTCGTATCCTACATATTGCCACCCACGGATTCTTTTTGAAAGACATAGAAGGCAGTATGGTAAAAGCGAAATACGATCCTACTCTATCTGCGCTGCCGACAGGGAACTCCCTATTTTGTATTTTATCAAGCTCAGGAATTGACGATTTGCTACATCGTTCCGGGCTAGCTTTGGCTGGGGCAAACACTTGGTCAAAGGGCGAACCTCTCCCCGACGAAGCTGAGGACGGTATCCTTACGGCTGCTGATGTTTCTGGATTAGATTTGGTTGATACTGAGCTAGTAGTCCTTTCAGCCTGTGAGACTGGTCTAGGTAACATCAAGCAAGGTGAAGGTGTCTTCGGTTTACAGCGAGCCTTTACTCTAGCGGGAGCGAATACGGTAGTGATGAGTTTGTGGAATGTTCCTGACAAAGAAACAAGGGAATTAATGGTTGATTTTTATGGTCGTATTACAAACGGTCAGCCACGCGCTGAGGCTTTGAGGCAAGCACAGATGGCGATGAAAAAAAAATACCCTGATCCACTCTACTGGGGTGCTTTCATTTGCTTAGGAGATCCAAGCCCATTACCACATTATGAAACTGTAAATTAGGGGCTGAAGCGGTCGTTGATCTTTGAGCCGTGGGAGACGGAGTTGGGTCGGTTTTTGCCGCCCGACGCAAATTTCTGAGCGTCCGCTTTCGCGATTTTATGTAAAGATCAAATAAACCTTGGCAAAGGTTAAGAATAACTTCGATCATACCCGAATATTGATGGTATAAGTGTTGTAACTATTGATTATAGAAATCAAAAATAATTAATTAAATCAAGAATTTAAATCTAAGATTCGATTCCGTCCCTGGCACCAACTCTTCTCGGGCCCGTGTGGCCCCGGCTGCCGTCACGTCAATACGGACTATTTGGTTGCGATCGCAGGAGTCCGAGGATTATTTCCTAGTTCCGATCTTCGATCCCATCCAGAGTCTCGTCGAGTGCCTGCCAGGCCAACAAAACACATTTTTTGCGGGCCGGATGTTGCCGAATGGTCCCGAGAGCGGCGAGGTTTTCCTTTGGAGGCATTTCACTATTGGGATTGTTAAACCACTGCTGCAATTGTGCGATCAGCTGTCGCGCCTGCTGAAGCTTCAGGCCAGTGGTGCATTCGGTCATTATCGATGCGGAGGCGAGGCAGATTGAGCAGCCCCTGCCACGAAATCGTACCGTTTCCAGCACCTCGTTATCACAGGCTATCCCGACCTCGATTTCGTCGCCACAACGCGGATTGCTACCGCGCCTTACGATGTCCATATCGTCCAGCTTGCCCTTGTTGCGTGGATTATGAAAATGGTCGAGCAACACCTCTTTATAAACGCTGTCGTTACTCATCGGTGACCCAAGATGCGCTTTGCATCGAGAATTGCCGCCACCAGTGCCGTGATATCGCGTTCGTTATTGTAGAGGTTGAAGCTGGCCCGGGCGGTGCTCGACACCCCAAGATGCTGCATTAAAGGCTGGCAACAATGGTGGCCGGCGCGTATTGCGACGCCGTGTTCAGCGGCAATATGGGCAATGTCGTGCGGATGAATACCGCCAATGTTAAAAGATATAATCCCACCGCGGTTCAACCCCGGGGCAGGGCCATACAGGTGAATGCCACCGATACTCGATAATTTCTCGTAGGCGAGTAGCATCAGGCTCTTTACCTGCTGCTCGATCGCCCGCAGTCCGATGTTGCGCAGATAATCGGCCGCCGCGGCAAAGCCAACGGCGCCGGCAAGGTTCGGCGAGCCCGCTTCGAAACGCGCGGGAATTTCTGCCCAGCTGCTGCTATCGATGTTTACCTCGTCGACCATGCCGCCGCCGAGCAACAGCGGTTCGGTCGCGGCCAGTCGGTCGGATTTGCCATATAAAAATCCAATGCCGGTAGGTCCGCACATCTTGTGCGCGGATGCGGCCAGGAAATCGCAATCGAGATCCTGTACGTCTACCGGCATATGCCCGACCGACTGCGCTGCGTCGACCAGCACCGGAATATTGTGTTGTTTTGCGCTGGCGACAATTTCCCTGATCGGATTTATCGTGCCGAGCACGTTCGACACCTGGGTGATTGCAATCAAGCGCGAATTCTTGCCAAACAGGCCTTTCGACTTCTCCAGGTCAATCAGGCCTTCGCTGTCCAGGGGGATAACACGCAGCCTGGCATCGCGATTCTTGCATACGCGCTGCCAGGGTAGAAAATTGGAATGATGCTCCATCTGGCTCACCCAGATTTCGTCACCAGGTTGCAGGTGCCGGGCCGCCCAGCCCTGCGCCACGAGGTTGATCGATTCGGTTGCCGAACGGGTAAATACGATCTGGTCTGGGTGCGCGGCATTAATAAAATGAGCTATCGTTCGTCGTGCCGCCTCGTAATGTTCGCTGGCGCTCTCGGCCAGTGGGTAAAGGCCCCGGTGAACCGGCCCGTAATCGTGGTTGTAGCATTGGTTGATCGATTCGATGACACAAGCGGGTTTTTGAGCACTGGCAGCAGAGTCTAGATAATGCAGCGGCTGCTGGCCAGTTGCGAAGATCGGGAAGTCAGCCCGCAACGCTTCAAAATCAACCGCAACCGGGTCTCGCGATAATTCCGACTTACGTGGAACCGGTTCCACCAGTAGCAGCCTTGGGCGAGGGGACTTCAAGGTGTAGCGTATCGCGCATGCGTACACCGCTGGCCTCGCGGCGCACCAGCACGATTTCGCTGATTACGCTAAGCGCGATTTCAGCGGGCGTGCGAGCGCCAATATCAAGACCACAGGGCGCCATTACACGCTTGATATCTTCCTCGGAAAAATTCTTCTTGCGCAGATAATCCATCACCAGGCGCGAACGCTTGCGGCTGGCGATAAGTGCGATGTACCTCGCGTCGGATTTAAGCGCCCTCGACATCGATTCGTGGTCACCTTTGTGTTGCGTGGCGATCACGACGAAATCGCCAGCGACGGGGGTCAACTCGCTGTAATCAATATCATCGACTATCAGCCGCGTCGCGTCCGGAAACTTGTCGTGCGTGGCCATGGCATCGTTGACGATGACCGCAAAACCCATCATGTCAGCCAGGCGACTGATGTACTCGGCGACTTCACCATGGCCCATGATCCAGACCGACGGCTTCGGGATAACAGGCTCGATATAGACTCGCATATGGCCTCCACAGGGCATGCCGGCGCCCAGCACTTCATCGTCAAGATCGATCTCGAGGATATCGGTTGCACCGGATTCGATACTTCTCAGTGCCGCCTCACAGGCGCTGGATTCGGCGCAACCACCACCAACCCAGCCGGTTACCACCTGGCCATGTTGGTCGATCAGCGCTTTCGCGCCGGTCTTTGCCGAGGTCGAACCTACTACATCGATTACGGTCGCAACCGCGTAGGGGACATTTTTTTCGCGTATCGCGAGCAGATGGTCGAGAAATTCCTTCGCCATAATTAATTTACCTGTAGTCTCATCCCGGAAGAGTCAGCGGATAACTGCGACTCACAATAATCTGCGTATTGTTGCGGCGTATCCAGGTCGATTACAACGCCGGGATTGGGCATTTCGACTCGGCATACCAACTCCGGGTTATTTTCAATAAACTTGCGGCAACCCAGATTGCGGTTACCGGCGAGGATATCGGCACGACAGTTCTCGCTGATGATAATTGGATTGCCACGTTCGCCTGCAAAAGTCGGGACGGCAACTTCCCCGCAACTGCGATGGCGATAGGCGTCGATCAGGTAGTTTATATCGGCGACAGATAATGCCGGCTGGTCGCCTAGAGCGATTATCACGCCGTCATAACTCTCTTTTAGCGACGCCAGGCCACAATGCACCGAAGTCATCTGTCCAGAGCTATGGTCCTGGTTGTGGACGAGCTGTAATGGCAGGTCGTCTACCAACGCCCGGGTTCTTTCGTGATCGTGCCCAAGCACAACGACAACCTCATCGATATTCGAGGCGAGCAGTATTTTCAGACTGCGCCGCAGCAACGGCACGCCTTCGATCGGTAAGTGCAGCTTATTTTTTGCGCCCATACGCCGCGATGAACCGGCGGCGAGCACTATCGCGGCGATTTTTGGCCTGGCGTCAGCCACCGCAGCAACCTCCGCCTTCCTCGGTAGCGACTGCTTGCGGCGAAACCATCGCTGCCTGAGGCGCATTTTTTTCTCCACGGCGTGCACGCACCATTTCGGCCAGGACCGACAGCGCGATCTCGGCTGGGGTTCGCGCGCCGATTTCGATGCCTGCCGGGCTATGGATGCGATCGAGTTGAATCGTGTCGACTCCTGACCTGGCAAGGCTGGCTTTTAATCCGGCTATCTTCCTGCTACTCGCTATCATCGCGATATGGGGCGCGCTGGTGGCGAGCGCGGCCTTGAGTGCGCTAAGGTCGTGCTTGCCCTGTGTCGCTATGACAATGAAATCCCCATCGACCTTGGAAAAATCAGTCGCCCGGCGAACGTTCTCGGGAAGATTGCCGGCGACCGGATCGGGACAGGTCAGCGTCACCGCAAAACCAAGATGCCCGGCCAGGTAACACAGGCTATGCGCCGCCGGCGAATTGCCTAGAATATTCAGTAGCGGCCGTTTGATCATCGGCTCGATAAAAATTACCAGCGTGCCACCGCTAAGGCAGCCGGAGGTATAGTCCACGATACCTTCCAACGGCTCCCATTCGCCCTTGGGTCCGACCCGGATCAGGCTCGACTCACCTGACTCCAGGGCGCCACGAGTTGCTTCGATAACCGCAGGCTGCGCGCAACCACCGCCGATCCAGCCCTCGACAATGGCCTCGCCGGTGACCAGCGCCTTGTCGCCCGGTTTGCCTGAAGTCGGTGAAACCGCCTGCACCACGGTGGCGAGCGCCAGCGGCGTGCCTGCGCGCTGCAAACCGTCGAAACAGGCTTCGAGTGAGGTGGTATTCAATTTATTGATCAAGTCTTTCATTTCGATCTATATCCCCGCGAGATGCTGTTCCAGCGCGCTTAGACTTTCCAGGTTGTGTGCCGGTGCAAAAATATCGATTAACGGCAAGGCTGCCATTATACACCTTGTGCTTGGCCGGTAGTTTTCATTGCCGAGCAGCGGGTTTAACCAGATCAGGCGGCGCGAGCGGCGCTTGATTCGCCGTAACTGTTTGCAGAGCTCCTCTGGCTCACCGGTGTCGTAACCATCGCTGACAATGATCACGACGCTGCGCGAACCGAGTACATTGCGGGCGTAGTGACGATTGAAAGCTTCGAGCGATTTGTCGATGCGGGTGCCGCCATCCCAGCCGGCAGAGATCAGCGCCATCTTTTCGCGCATTTTGCGACGGCCCGGCTCGCGCATAGTCTCGCCAATGTGTACCAGCCGCGTATGAAAAGCAAAAGCGTCGGCACCCTTGAATGCACCCAGAATGCCTCGCGCGAAGCGCAGGAACAGGTAACTGTAGACGCTCATCGAACGGCTGACATCGAGCAACAACACCAGTTTAGGAGTCTGGCGTCGCCGTCGGCGAAAGCTGAGCAACATGGGTATTCCGCCATAGCGCAAGCTGGCGCGCGCGGTACTGCGCATGTCAACGCGCTCACCGCGCCGATCGATACGCTGACGTCGCAGCAGGCGTTGGCGGATACGTCTGGCGAGGCGTTCGGCAAGCTCCTCCATGCTGCGTAATTCGGCGGCGTTGCTTAGCTGGTCGAAATTCCTGGTGTTTATCGATTCGGTAGCACTGGCACCGCCGTGGCCAAGGTTCCCATCGCTGGCGCCTTGCGCGTCGAGCGCGTTGGCATCGGGGATGTCGAACATTGCGCCATCTCCGTGTTGACGCGGCTCGGCCAGCGCCGATTGCCGGGGTGCCTTGCCGCCGATACTGGCCTGCGTGTTCTGGCGTGGCTGCTCGCGCTTCCAGTAAGCATCGAATACCGTGTCGAAACGCTCCCAGTCGCCGACCGAGGAACACATCAAGGTTTTCAGACCGATTCGCAATTGGCGTTGGTTGGTGACATCGATGCTCGCGGCCAGGCGCTGCGAATCGACGCTTTCCTGGATGCCGACATTGAAGTTCTGTGCACGGGCGAAACGCGAAAATCCGGTCAACTGCGCAATCAGCTGCCGGTCGGGCTGTAACTCCGTGGTTCCCGGTTTCACGACGCCTTCGCCACCAGGCCATGAATGACTTCCGCTGGCATCGCGTCGATGTCTTCGCGGGTTTTCAACAAACAACCGAGCGTTGCCACCACCGCATCCGGATTGTCACCCAGGGATTTCATATCCAGTCGCAACAACGCAGCAGTCCAGTCCAGCGTTTCGGCGACACCGGGTACCTTGCGTAAGTCCTGTTGGCGCAGATTCTGTACGAAGGCGACAATTTGCGCGGCCAGGTTGGCGCCGATGCCGGGTGCGCGGGCCAACACGATGCGTAATTCCTTGTCGTAATCGGGATAGTCGATGTAGTGGTAAAGGCAACGGCGGCGCAACGCGTCGCTCAGTTCACGGGTGCCGTTAGAGGTCAGAATAACCAGCGGTATGCTGCTGGCCTTGATTGTGCCGAGCTCGGGAATACTGATCTGAAAATCGGATAATACCTCGAGCAGGTAGGCCTCGAATTCTTCGTCTGCACGATCTATTTCGTCGATCAACAGAACCGTTGGTTGCTCTTCGCTGATCGACTGTAACAGCGGGCGCTTCATCAGGTAAGTCTCGCTGAATAGCTGCGCCTCGCTAAGGCCTTCCTCGTGCAAAATTTCCTGGCGGCGGATCGCCAGCAATTGTCGTTGATAGTTCCATTCGTAAACCGCCGTATTGACGTCGAGCCCCTCGTAACACTGCAAGCGTATCAGGCTCCTGTCAAAAACGTCGGCAAGGATCTTTCCTACCTCGGTTTTGCCGACGCCCGCGTTGCCTTCGAGCAATAACGGGCGATTCAACTCGCTCATCAACCACAGGCTGGTGAGCAATGCCTGGTCGGCAATATACCCCGCGTCCGTGACGCGTTGTCTCATTTTGTCCAGGGCTGCCTTCATCGGTAAGCTCAGGTCTTGCTCTTGAAAAAGCTTTTTATGAAACCGATCAGCGCTTGCCATGCAAACTTGAGGCCGTTGATCTCCTGCACCTGTGGCGCCGGTCCGGATTCTGTTTGTGCCGAGTCTTCGCTGCCCGCGCTCGCCCCCAGCTTGCTGCTGAAGTTTTCGGCGAACTGACCGAGAATCTGGTCGGCGACCTGAGTCATCATGCGGCCACCAAAATTCGCCAGTTTGCCGTCGACGGTCACGTCCGCATCGCCGGTGAGTTCGCTCGCGCCGGATTCGCCGCTGCGCACGCTGGCGGTTAAATCCATGCTCGCGCTGGAAGTCCCCTTGCTGTCCTGACCCTTGGCGATCAGGTGGATCTGATGCTCGCTCGGATTAATTTCCTGGACCGCGATGTCGCCTTTGAAGGCGACATGCATCGGGCCTATCTTGACCTTGACCGTTCCCTTGAAATTATTTTCATCGACCGCTTCGGTGATTTCTGCACCCGGCATGCAGCTCGCGACCTGCTCTATGTTTTCAAGCAGGCTCCAGGCATCGCTAACCGAGCCATCGAGCGGGAAAACCTTGTTAATTGTGACTTGCATAATTACTGCCAGATTTGAAAGGTGAAGATGGCGGCAGCTTCAGACTGCCGCCATCGGGGTCGAGATTAGCTGTCCAGACCGAGTTCATGAATGGTTTTCCACACATTGAAAGCGGTGTGGGGCATGTCGATGTGGGTTACACCCTTGTGCGCAAATGCATCGACAACCGCGTTGCTGAAACAGGGGATGCCGCCAACATGGGGCGATTCGGCCACGCCCTTGGCGCCGAGCGGGTGATGCGGCGACGGGGTTACCGTATAGTCTGTTTCCCAGTGCGGGGTTTCGACGAAGGTCGGGATAAAATAATCCATCAAGGTGTTGCCCTGCAGGTTGCCGTCCTCGTCGAAGCTGATCAGCTGGCCCATCGCGACCGCGAATGCCTCGTTCAGGCCACCGTGAATCTGCCCGTCGATGATCATCGGATTGATCCGTGTGCCGCAATCGTCGAGCGCGTAGAAGCGGCGGACGCTGGTTTCGCCGGTGTGACGATCGATATCGACCACGCACAGGTAAATGCCGAAGGGGTAGGTAAAATTGGGTGGATCGTAATAGTTAACCGACTCCAGACCCATCTCCATGCCTTCCGGTACATTGTTGTATGCTGCCCAGGCTACTTCCTTCATGGTCTTGGCCGCATCAGGGTTACCCTTGACGTGGAAGCGATCGACGTCCCATTCGACGTCTTCGGGACTGACTTCGAGCAAATGGGCGGCAATTTTTTGCGCTTTGGCGCGAATCGTACGTGCCGCCATTGCAGTTGCCGCTCCACCCACCGGGGTGCTTCTCGAGCCATAGGTGCCCAGGCCATAAGGCGCGGTATCGGTATCGCCTTCTTCGATCTGGATATCGTCCGAAGACAATCCCAGTTCGGTGGCGATGATCTGCGCGTACGTGGTCTCATGACCCTGGCCCTGGGTAATCGTACCCATGCGCGCAATTGCGCTGCCGGTTGGGTGGACCCGGATCTCGCAGCTGTCGAACATGCCGACGCCGAGAACGTCACAGGCCTTGCTCGGGCCGGCGCCGACGATTTCGGTGAAGGTGCACAGACCGATGCCCATCAATTCGCCCCTGGCGCGTTTTTCGGCCTGCTCCTTGCGTAGGCCTTCGTAATCGCAGGCTTCGAGCACTTTTTCCAGCGCGGGTGCGTAATTGCCGCTGTCGTATTCCCAGCCGAGTGCTGACTGGTAGGGAAACTGATCCGCCCGGATGAAGTTACGCCGGCGAATTTCTGCCTTGTCGATATCGAGCTTTTGCGCGAGCACATCGATCATGCGCTCGATCAGGTAGACCGCTTCGGTCACGCGAAACGAGCAGCGATAGGCCACGCCCCCGGGTGCCTTGTTGGTGTACACCCCGTCGACGCGCGCATAAGCGACCGGTATATCGTAGGAGCCGGTACAGATACTGAACAAACCCGCCGGCCACTTGGTCGGCTGGGCGTGCGCGTTGAAGGCGCCATGATCGGCCAGTGCATGGAAGCGCAATGCCGTGATGCGACCGTCCTTGTCCGCGGCCAGCTCACCCACGCCATGGTAATCGCGCGCAAACGCGGTGGACGATAAATTATCGATGCGGCTTTCGATCCACTTGACCGGACGGCCCAGCACGATCGAAGACACGATTGCGCACACGTAACCCGGGTAGACGCCGACCTTGTTGCCAAAGCCGCCGCCGATGTCGGGTGAGATGATGCGCACCTTGCTCTCGGGGATGCCCGACAGCAGCGTTACCACGGTACGCACGATATGCGGCGCCTGCGAGGTGATGTGAACCGTCAGCGATCCGTTGACCTTGTCGAAAGAGGCGACGCAGCCGCAGGTTTCCATCGGGCTCGGGTGTACGCGCGGATTCAGAATTTCTTCACGCACGGTGACTTCGGCCTTTTCAAAGGCACGATCGGTGGCGTCCTTGTCGCCCACATCCCAGGTAAAAATGTGATTGTTATGGGTGCGTTTGCCCTGTCCAGCCTCGTCTTTACCGACTAGGTCTTCGCGGATAATCGGCGCATTCGCGTCCATCGCCTTGTGCGGATCGACCAGGGCGGGAAGCTGCTCGTATTCGACTTCCACCAGTTCGGCGCCATCGGCGGCAATGTAGCGATCGTCGGCGATGACCATCGCCACTTCCTGCATCTGGAAACAGACCTTTTCGTCGGCCAGAACCGCCTGGGTATCGCCTGCGAGCGTCGGCATCCAGTGCAAACCCAGCGGCTTCAGGTCTTCCGCGGTAATGACCGCATGCACACCCGGCAGGGCGAGCGCTTTTTCCTTGTTGATGGAAACGATTTTGGCGTGGGCAAATGGGCTGCGAACCACTTCGCCGCAGAGCATGCCCGGTAATTTCACATCGTCGACGTAAAGGCCCTTGCCCTGGATAAATCTCGGGTCTTCCTTACGCTTGCGTGAGCATCCGATGCCCTGCAGTTGCTCCTGCCTTTCGACGGTTTCTGGTGCTGCTGACATAATTATTTCCTCTGCCCTATTCGGCTTGCGAGCCGGTGTTCGCGTTCAGCGCGGCAGCGGCAGTCTGGATTGATTTGATGATATTCTGGTAGCCGGTGCAGCGGCACAGATTGCCCGCCATGCCGCTACGAATCTCTTCCTCGCTGGGGTTTGGGTTTTCCTGCAGAAAACGATAACCGCGCATCAACATGCCCGGGGTGCAGAATCCGCATTGCAGGCCGTGCTCATCCATGAAGGCCTGTTGCAGCGGGTGTAATTCCCCGCCGGCAGCGAGTCCTTCCACGGTCATTACCGTTGCGCCTTGCGCCTGAACCGCGAGCATGGTGCAGGATTTTATCGACTGGCCGTTGACATCGACGGTACAGGCGCCGCAGTGGCTGGTTTCACAACCGATGTGGCTGCCGGTCAACTGCAGTTGCTCACGCAAAACGTGAATCAGCAGTTCGCGCGCTTCGACCAGAACGTCGACGTCCTGGCCATTCAGATTAAAACTTACCTGAGTCTTTGCCATGTCTAGTTACCCCCGGCGTTTTTGATCGCCGCTCTGATGGCCCGGCGCGTCATTTCGCCGCCCATGTGTGTCTTGTATTCCGCGTCGCCACGCAAATCTTCCGCCGGTTCGCATATCTCCATGGCTTTTGTAGCGGCCTGCTTGATCAGGTCTTCGTCGATGACCTGGCCGACCAGAACGGCCTCTGCCGCGCTGGCGCGCATTGCGGTGGCGCCGAGGTTGGTGAGCGCGATGGCGGCGCTCTGGCAGGTATCTCCCGACAGCGTGATGACCGCGGCGGCAGCGGCGGTTGCGTAGTCGCCGGTTTTGCGTTTGAGTTTTTGATAACTGGCGCCGGTATTTGCTGCCTGTGGTGCAATCCGGATTTCGGTCAGGATTTCATCGGCTTCCAGCGCGGTAAAGAAAGTGCCGAGGAAAAAATCGGCCGCCGCAATCTGTCGTGCGCCATTGGGACCAACCAGGGTGAAGGTCGCATCCAGCGCCAGCATCAGGGCCGGGTGATCGTTACCCGGATCTCCATGTGAAATATCACCGCCGATGGTGCCGCGATTGCGTACCTGCGGATCGGCGATCATTTTTGCCGCCTCCGGCAGCATCGGGCATTTTTCCTGTAGCAGGGTAGAGGTGATTAACGCGCTTTCGGAGGTCATCGAACCGATAACGATTTCACCATCCTCTTCTCGAATGCCTTTCAACGAATCGATATTGTTGATATCAACCAGGTGTTCGGGTTCGGCGAAACGCAGTTTCATCATCGGCAACAGACTGTGTCCACCGGCGAGAATTTTGGCTGCGTCGCCATATTGGCTCAGCAGGGCAATGGCGTCAGCGACCGAGCCTGGCGCGTGGTATTCAAACGATGGGGGTATCATCGTGGCTCCTCCGGATTATTTATAATTTTGGGTCGAGAATTATATATGATTTTTTCGCTTAAAAGTGATCAGTTTAATCGGGCTTTTTCGTGATCTAATCCGTATCGCGACGGTCGGTGGCCGCTGCTGTCAGGTCAGGCGATCAGGAAAATTCCCCGGACATATATGGTGACTCCAAAGCAATCTTTATATTTCGAAGGCGGGAATGCCGAAGTTTCGCGGGGATCAGTTGTGCATTTTGAAGCGGGAAATAACGCATCTGGGCGCTCGATTTCGAAGGTCAGTGTACGTGTATTGGATGCCGATCTAGCGGCACAGATACTGATTCACCATCGATACATAGATTGGCTGAAGATCGAAGACAAACCTGTTCGGCAGCCAGAGGGTGCCCGGCGCCGAGCAGGTTTTCTGATGATCAAGATTAATGCGTCAAAATTCCGGTAGATTTACCTGTAAATAGCATAATAGATATGGGGATTTTTCTCGCGCGAGAATCGTTAGAACTTTGTATGGTGCGCATTAACGCGTTGCGCGATGCCGATAGTGCGCAAGCGATGAACTCCGCAGCTTTTCAGTCGCGCCGAGAAGAAAATACCGGCTTAACGCATATGATCTTCCGGCTGCGGCGGCATCAGGTGCAGGCCTTGCTGCAACAGCGATACGGAGATATCGGCTTCGACCGCAAGAAAATTTCGCTCGGCGACATGGCTCGAAACGGTCAGGCTCAGTCGTTGCTCCTTGCGACCATTCACCCACATCGAAATCAGGGTGTTTTCGCCCATCACGGTCAGTTCGCCGACCAGGCCATGGACTGGATTTTCCCGCTCGCCCTGCGACGGGCGTTGTCGGCGATGGAGCACGATACAGGATGGCGGTATGACCCAGTTGATTGTTTCTCCGGGATTGTGCTCTTTTTGCAGTCGCGCCTCCAGCTCGTAATCCAGCCACCTTATTCGAGTTACTTCGTTGTTCTCGTCATGATCGATCACCTGTCCGGAAAAGATATTCTGCAGATCCATCAAACGCGCCACCGCAACATTTTCGGGGCGCTGTATCAGCTCCATCGGTGTCCCGTTTTGCAGCGTTACACCGCGGGAAACGGCATAGATACGATCGGCCAACAACATCGCGTCGTTGAGGTCATGGGTAACGAGCACGATGGGCAAATCGAGTCGCTGATGCAACTGCACGAGTTCGTATCGAAGCTTGCGCCGGGTAACCTGGTCGACAGCCGAAAACGGCTCGTCCATCAGCAACACCCTGGGGTCCCGGGCCAGTGCGCGCGCCAGCGCAACCCGCTGGCGCTGGCCTCCCGATAACTGTGCCGGCAACCGCTTTTCGAGACCGCTAAGATTTACCATCTCGATCAAATCGCTGGATTTCTGTTGGCGTTCTGCAGTTGGCAAATGCGATAAGGCCACTTCAATGTTATGTGCGGCGGACATATGTGGAAACAGCGCATAGTCCTGGAACACGTATCCTATTCGGCGCTGTTGCGGAGACAAGTTCTTGCCTTGTTCGACATCCAGCCAGGTTTCGCCATTACAGGAAATCCGGCCCTCGGCAGGATGAGCCAAACCCGCAATCATTCTTAGCAGGGTGGTTTTCCCGCCACCGGAGGGGCCTACCAATGCGATCAATTCACCGGGGGCACAGTGGACTTCACTGTTTATCCGGACGGGATCTTCCTGCTGTACCCGGACCCTGAGACCCGAATCGGGCTCAGGCATGTCGATGCCTGCGTCGATTGCCCAGCACGTAGACGAAGGTAATGGCGATTACCGACAGGACCAAAAGCAACGCTGACATAACACCGGCCGAGCCATAGTCGAACATTTGCACACGATCGTAGATTGCGATCGAGAGTGTCCGGGTTTCACTGGGGATATTTCCGCCCACCATCAATACCACGCCGAACTCGCCGAGGGTGTGCGCAAATGTCAGGACCAGCGCGGACAATATGCCGGTCCATGCCAGCGGCAATTCGATGCGCCAAAAGGTCAGCCAGTGCGACAGGCCGCTACACCAGGCCGCTTCGCGCACGTTCATTGGCACGGCCTCGAAAGCGCGCTGCATCGGCTGCACGGCAAACGGAAGATTGAAAATGATCGAAGCAACCAGCAGGCCGTCGAAAGTGAAAACCAGACCGTGTCCGGTCAGCGCCTCATAAAAACGGCCTAGCGGTGAGGTCTTTCCGAATGACAGGAGCAGGTAATAACCCAGTACCGTTGGCGGCAACACCAACGGCACGGCGACCAGTGCCTCGACCAAAGCCTTGCCACGAAAGCGGTTCCAGGCCAATGCACGGCCCAGCAGCACCGCGAGTGGTAGCAATATGGCGCAGGTCCAAAATGCCAGATCCAGAGAGAGCTCGAGTGCATTCCATTCCATTATTTACGATGCCCTCACATTTCACCTGGCGCGGTGAAGCCGTAATTATGCATCATTTTTCGTATCGCGACAGTTTGCAGGTAATCGTAAAATTGACGCGCCGTAGCACCGGCATGCTTGAGCAACACCATTCTTTGCCGCAGCGGACTATGCAGGGTATCGTCTATCAGACGAAACGAGCCTTTAGCTGATATGGATGGATTAAGCGCCAGCGAATGCGGAATAATTGCACCCTGAGTCGAACCCGATACCGCAAACAGCGCCGCCTGACCGGCGTTTTCACCGAACACCAGCGAATTTTCGATTTTTTCCCAGAGATTCACGTTCATCAACGCTTCGCGCGCCGCCCTGCCATAGGGCGCATGGCGTGGATTGGCAATCGCGAATTTTCGTACTTCGCCGGTAACCATCAACTCCGGCATCATTTCAAGGTTGGGTGAATTTGCCAGAACCGAGCCTTCCGGCGCAAATAGAACCAGGCGTCCCAGGCCATAAACCTGTCCCCGATCGATGGTAAGCCCCCGGTCTGCCAATTGAAAAACATAATCTTCGTCGGCAGACATGAAAATTTCAAATGGAGCACCTTGCTCGACAAGACGCTTAAGGTTTCCGGATGAACCGAAGCTGAGTCTGAGCTGCTTGCCAGTTTCCCTGGCAAACCGATCGGATACCTTTACCAGGACATAACTCAAATCGGACGCTGCAGCGATGACGGGAACGTCATCTGCATAACCTCCCGTTCCCCAGAACAGGGGAAATAACATCGTCATTGTCAGCAAAGCCTTACGCATCATAAACCAAAGCTCTTTACTTGCCTGGAAACCAAAGGTTAATTAAAGAATTAGCGGAGGCAAGCACGAATTGTTTTTAACACATTTCTACTAAGGAGGCCGATCATCAAAATTTCATTTCGGATACCGTCTCAAGATTCTTGAGCGCAGAATAACTTGATAGAGCTTAATCAGGTAACAGGCATGAGACCTTATTGCAGAGTCTGGCGATGTCATTATCCCAACGACTAAGCAGGAAATTGAGATAACTCAAGTTTCCGACTGCAGCCAAGCTTAGAATTTCAGGCATCTTTATCGCCTAAGTCGATAGTTTCTCTCACGCCAATTTAGAAGCCGACAGAAAATAGCTGGCGTCATTCGGGCCTCAATTGTTTGTAGATTTTCTGGTAATCCATTAAGTCGATTTCTACGGATCATTGATTTTGCCGAACGTCTAGATTCAGAAGAAATCTTTTGTATTAGCCTGCTTCGATTCCAGGGGAGGAAGCGAATTTATAATTTAATTCGCTGATAGAAAATCGTTGCTATATTCGGCGTCTATTCTGTCGCCAACATACGAATCAGCATCTTTCCCGAGGGAGTTATGCCTACCTTTGTTGGCTCATCTGGTCCGGGAGGATCACATGCACAAGTCGGATTAAATCAACCAAGCAAGATTTGAATATGACGAAACCAATGTTGTGCCAATGTTGTGCTCTAATCACTGCCAATAACTGGCATTTACTGCCACAAACTGAAATGGAAAGCGCATAAGTAGCTGATTTTATAGAATTAAAAAATTAAATTCCGACTGAAAATCCTCGTGTCGGTGCCGATCGCGGGTTGTTTCGATTCCGCCCCTGGGCACCATATTTTGTACTTCAAACGGTTACTCGATGGGTGGTACGAGGGCTTGTAGTCCTGATGCCTATAGCTGAGCTCGATCACCCATATCTTCGACAGATTTCGGCGTAAACGTGTAGCCGCAACGATTACACACCCATTTGGTGAAATAACAATAAACCTGTAACTAACCGAGAGCGGATACCATTAATCAACGCGATTCTCAATACGAGATAGATATCAATTGACTCATGTCAATACCTTATGAACAGCGGGGGGTAATTTTACGATTTCAGTTTATGAATATTTGATTAAATTGGTTGAATATTCCGCCTATTGCCGAGTAAGGGAGGATTCTCATGGCAGCACCATTATTTCCCGTTAATGCCCATCGTCGTGATCCCTACAGAAATTTCAAGTTTCAGGTGTTGATCGATGGTCAACCCGTCGCAGGGCTGAAAAAGGTGTCCGCACTAATCAAAAAAACCGAGGTGGTCGAGTGGCGTACTGGGGGCGATCCGCCGCATACAAGCAAGATTCCCGGAAAGACCTTTTATGAGCCCATCACCCTTGAACAGGGCTTGACGCATGATCCTGTGTTTGAGAACTGGGCTAACCTTGTGAACAATCTTGACGGCGATGCCGCGATGTCTTTGGTCAATTTCCGCAAGGATATTGTTATCAACGTATTGAATATGCAGGGTTCGGTTGCGATAAGTTATGTCGTCAGACGGGCGTGGGTGTCTGAGTATCAGGCACTACCCGACCTTGATGCTGACGATTGTGTAACCGGTATTCAGCGGATTGTCCTTCAGCATGAAGGTTGGGAGCGGGATGAGGCAGTAGTCGAGCCAACCGAGCATTAAAGGGGGACAGTTATGCCCAGCGTCGATGTTTTCTTACCCGGTGTAGTTGATGTTTCAGCGGACGCAACCTGGGACAGACTGGTTTTACCTGAGCAATGCATCCAGAGACTCCATGAGTTTGTTTCCTGGGTGACGCATCGCCCCAAGGTAGAACTGGAATGGAAATTCAAAGTCCGCGGAGGACCGATCGCTCTTTTTTCAGGACCGTCTGGTACGGGTAAAACCCTCGCGGCTGAAGTGCTGGCGAATACCCTCGACCTCCCTCTGTATAGAGTGGATCTTGGGCGGCTGATCAGCAAATACATTGGTGAAACCGAAAAGAATCTGAATGCTTTGTTCGAGGCCTCGACGAACGAGCCAATGCTCCTGTTTTTTGATGAGTTAGATTGTTGTTTTGGCGAACGAAATGAAGTTCGAGATTCCCATCACCGATATGCAAATCTGGAAGTCAATTATCTATTGACGCGACTCGAAAGTTACAAAGGACCTGCTATCTTAACAACTAATCTGAGACAAGGAATTGATCCCGCATTTATAAGAAGATGTCAGATGGTTGTCGAATTTCCGTTTCCCAGCCAGGTGGAAAGGGAGCAGATATGGCGTCTACATCTGCCAGAAGGTGCACCTATAGACGAGGATGTTGATACTGAAAAACTTGCCAGGGAATCGGAATTGACAGGAGGCCAGATTCGCAATACGACCGTGCGCGCAGCCTTCCTGGCAGCAGGTGAATCTTCGGCGATAACCTCGAAACATATCATCAGTTCAATTCAGGAAGAATTAGCCAAAACGGTAAGTTAGTAACCGTGGTCTTGGGCCTTTGCTCAGAAAACTGGGCCAGGCATAGTTAGAAAATTCTCACCTATGTTGGTACCCTTTGCGGTAAGAGTTCATATGTGGAAATCCAATATACGGGGGGTTCTAATTACCGGGGTACGGTCAGTCAATCTTGCCGTGATCGGGCAATTTCCAGCCATCCGATACCCGAACTTGTTCTGCTGACACCATACCCTCTGCTATGACTGTTAATCAAACCGGTCGAAACTGTTCGCCACAGCCGTTTTCCCGGTGCGGCAGACGGCTCCCTTGATTGTCCTGAAAGGATCGACATGACAATAGGGGGCGCACAAATCGCAGTCGGTCATGTGTTCGTATGCTTGCGCGACCCATTCCGCCAGCTGGTAATCGTGCTGTAGCGACAGGTAAGCGGGTTCGATCTCTTGCCGGGGCGGCGTGGCTTCTGGCCAGGCGCATCGAGTGCAGCGCCACGTTCGCATCGCCGGTATCGGAAGAATGATGTTTTATGCACGCGTAGATTTATACGAAAGATCCACTTCGCCACAATGTGCCAGGATATGTCGCTGCGCGGCCTCTCTCAGATTTACCGCGGCAGCCCAGCTGTCACCCGATGCCGTTTCAACCCCGACATCCGGATTTATTGCCTGGCCGACGGTGAAAGTGATCTGGCCGCGACGCGGCATCCAGGTACCGGGGCGCAGCATGGAACGAGTACCACGAATGGCGATCGGTACGACCGCCATGCCGGTTGTTGCTGCGGTGACAAACGCGCCCATATGAAAATTTTGTAATCCGCTGATCCGCGTGAAAGTACCCTCGGGATAGAAAAAGAGCGACTGGGTCAGGTGTTCGGCGCTGCCGATTTTCCGGGCATCCTGGATGCTTTGGAGCTTGTCGAAACGCTCCACGAATTTTGTGTTAACTCTTTTTAGGGCGGCACCCGTGAATAAATTTCGACTTAATTCATGCTTGGCGACAAAGCTGAAATTTCGCGGAATCGAGGCGACAACCGCAATGCTGTCGAGGTAGCTGCTGTGATTCGCAACAAAGACTGAAATTTGCGATTCGGGCGGTAATTTTTCGAGGCCGTTGACGATTATTTTGACCCCGGCGGCAAGGAACAGTAAACGCGCCAGGCCACGCGCCGCCCGCCAGCGCCATTCCAGTGTGGGTAACAACATGGCGCTTAGCCAGGTAACACCGGCTAATATCAGAAACAGTGTCCAGGCATAAACCGCGTAGGCGCCCCTGATGAGTGCGTGCAACAGCCGCTGCGCCAGGGGTAATGCGGATTTCATCGCGGTTCGCATGACCTGGAGCCAAAACGACCTCGGTGCCTGTCCGAGTTTGTTTTGCTCGTAGAGTTCGCGGCAGGCCGAACGCCTGACTTTGCCGCTGGATGTTTTCAGGACCGTATGCGGTGGCGCAATGATCACTTCATCCGGTGGTAAACCAATCAGGTCGCTGGATATTTCGCTGATCCGGCTTTTAAGCGCCCTCTGGGTCTCCTGATCGGTTACTCTGGTTTCCGCCAGTATCACCAGACGCTCGGTGGAATAATGCCGATCCCTGGCGGCAAATGCCACGACACAGCCTTTGCGGATGCCGTCGATATTGCCGACGGCTTCCTCGACCTCGGGCGGGTAGATATTCCGCCCCGCACGGATGATCACGTCCTTGTTTCTTCCGGTAATAAATACCTCTCCCTCGGCAATATAGGCGAGATCACCGGAATCCAGCCAGTCTCCGGCAAACAGGGCCCGGGTCGCTTGCGGGTTACGGTAATAACCCGATGTCGTCGAGGGGCCGCGGAACAGCAGGCCACCTTGCTGCCTTTCGGGCAGGTCCTTGCCGTCGGAATCGACGATACGAATCTGGTGACCGGATAATGCGTGCCCGCAGCCCACGAATTGCAGCGCCGTTCGATCTCCCGGCCGGGCGGGTATCGCCTGCCCGCTTTGGCTGAATTCATCGCGTTTTATCCGGTCGATGAGCGGTTTTCGATGCAACGGTGGGAATGCCAGTCCCACCGAGGATTCGGCCAGTCCATATACCGGCATCATGGCTTCGGCCTTGAATCCGAATGCCTCGAAACGATTGATAAAACCGTCGATCGACTCGGCGCTCACCGGTTCTGCTCCATTGAATGCGAGCCGCCAGGAACTCAAATCGAGACCGTCGATCGCGTCATCCTCGAGCCGCAATAAACAAAATTCGAAGCCAAAATTGGGGGCTGCCGACAGGCTGCCCCGGTATCGATGTATTGCCCACAACCAGCGTTCCGGCCTGGACAAAAAACTCAAGGGAGACATAACCACCAGCAATACCGCAAAATACATACTACCCAGCCAGGCGCCAATCAGTCCCATGTCATGATAAAGCGGCAGCCAGCTGACAAAAACGTCATCAGAAGTCGCCGCCACCGCCTCACCCATGGCGCGTATATTCGCGAGTAGATTATTATGCGTTAACACGACGCCCTTCGGATTGCCGGTGCTACCGGAGGTGTATTGCAGAAACGCGATATCGTCGGCGCTTATCGAAGGGCGCAGGTAAGGGGAGGACACCGAGCCCAGGTCCTTCACCGTGACCACCTCGCGCAAGCTCAGTACCCGGGATTTCAATAATCGGGCAACCACCTTTGCCTCGGGCATGGTAATCAACAGGGTGGCTGCGCAGTTGTTCAAAATACCGCCATGACGATGCAGGTGATCCTCGAGCTGACTGCGTCTTACCGGCGGATAGATCGGAACCGGAACCGCGCCGGTTAGCAGGATACCGAAGAAGCTGAAAAAGTAATCGCGCCCGGTCGGCAGCATGATCGCAACCGTTTCGCCCGACTGAACCCCGCTTTGCTGAAGCCCGGCGGCAACCTGCTGCGCCCCCTGCCAGAGCTGCCGGTAGGTCAGGCCCTCCACGTCATTATCGTCACCCAGAATATTGATGTGCAATCGCTCGGGATTATGTTGCAGATGCCATTCCAGTACCTCGACCAGTGTTGCCGCATGGTGGGGCAATTCCCCGACCTTACCCGGCGTGCGTTCGACGACCTGCCGGGTGAAGTTGGTTTCCCTGCGTCCCTGCGCATTGATGATCGAACGCAGCAAGTCACGCGGTGACTCTGCCTCGGCGAAGGCATGCTGCGGCAGGCTGACATGAAAATGTCGTTCGATGCGGGAGATCAGCTCGACGCGCGCCAGGCTGTCCAGGCCGAGATCGTCATCCAGTGAGCTGTCCAGGCCGAGCACCAGGCCACGGGTGTTGTCGGTACGTAATTCGGTAACCAGGTCCTCGATCAGCGCCAGCAGGGTATTTGCCAGTTTGTCCTGATCATCCGGTGTAAATCCTGCTTTCATATTAATTACCAGTGAATCGTCAAACCTCTTTCTTTACCCGCCTTACATACCATATTTTTTACCCATGAAGCGGCAATTGACCTGCCTCAATTATTTGCCGATTTCCCGCGTTTTCCGCTCTTTTGGGGATTTGGTCGGGCGAAATTTTAAAATTCGACGTTATCGATATGATCAGAATGTCGGTTGATTCCTACGGAGGCGGCTTACCGCCGCTGGACAAGGCCAGACAGGTGCTGGCGCGTCGGCTCTGCAGCAATGTCCGCAGGCTATACGGGCGCCCGGCGGGCAGAAACCCTATCGAGGAAAAAGGATTGATCCTCGCCAGGGATTGCTTAACCGGGCATTTCGAGTCTTCAGGCTGCCAGTTCGAGTTTCAGGTATCTCGGGTTGGTGGTGACGACTATGCCGATATCGAAGTAACCCGCCCGGGTAAAGCCTGTTCCGACGAATAATGGCCGCGGTTTTCGCGGCGCCTGGAGTTGAGGCAGGTCATTCAGCGCTAATTTCGCATGCGTATACTGTCATCAGATAGATGTAATGCAAGATGAATCAAATATGCTTACATTGGCGTCCAATCTGAAGCGCAGCGCACGGATTTTCGGTGATCGTATAGCCGTCGTGGACCCGGAAGGGCGTTTCACCTGGGCGCAATTCATTGACCGGGCACGGCGTTGCGCCACTGTTCTCCTTGAATCCGGCCTGGGGCCGGGCGATCGTTTCGCCATTATCAGTCATAACGCCTTCCGCGAGGCCGAATTGATGCGTGGAGGCTACTGGGCGGGCCTGGTGCCGGTGCCGATCAACTACCGTCTGGCGCCACCGGAGATCGCCTATATCCTGGATAATGCCGAGTGCCGGCTGGTTGCCGTGGAAAAGTCATTCACAAAGCTGATGACAGCTGCGGAACTGGCGCCGTGGACGGGGCGGATGTTGACGATCGAGCCAGCGCGGTACGAACAGCTGCTCGACGGGGCGCAGGCCGCCCCCGTGCACGAGTCGGCGGAAACGGATGATGCCTTGCTGGTTTACACCGGCGGCACCACGGGCCGCGCCAAGGGGGTTCGCCTCACCCACGCCAACATCGTGCTCAATGCGCTGCAAATCGCTTTCGTGGCGCGCCCGCGCGACGACGATCTTTTTCTGCATGCGGCACCCATGTTCCATTCGGCCGACTTGCTGGCCACCCCGTGGGTAATGGCGGGCGCGGCACATTTATACCTGCCGGAATTTTCCGGCCAGGCAGTCCTGCAGGCGATCGAGGAGCACCGCGTAACCTGCTGTGTGCTGACACCGACGATGATTATCATGATGTTGCAGCAGCCGGATTTCGATCGTTATGACCTCAGCAGCCTGCGGCAGGTGATTTACGGTTCTTCGCCGATGGCGATGGAATGGATTCTGCGTGCGCTGCAAGGCTTCCCCGGGGTGGAATTCATCCAGGCCTATGGCTTGACCGAGACCGCTCCGCTGCTAACCATGCTGGAGATGGCCGATCATCGTCAGGCACTCGAGAGCGGCGACCACCGGTTGTTGCAAAGCGTGGGCCGTCAACTCCCCGGCGTGGACATGAAGATCGTCGATGGCAATGACCGCGAATTGCCTGCGAACGAGCCGGGTGAAATTGTCGTGCGCGCGCCGAATGTCGCCAGGGGCTATTTGAAGCGACCGGAGGCAACGGCGGAGGCCTTCCGTAACGGCTGGTTCTACACCGGTGATATCGGATGCATGGACGAGCATGGATACCTTTACCTGCTCGACCGCAAGAGGGACTTGATCATCACCGGCGGCGAGCTGGTCTATTCGCTGGAAGTCGAAGCGGTGCTCTACAAACATCCCAAGGTCCGGGAATGTGCGGTCGTCGGCATTCCGGACGATGCCTATGGCGAGGCCTTGCTGGCTGCTATCGTGCCAACCGCCGGCGCACCGCCGACCGCCGAGGAATTGATCGAACACTGTCGCGGTCACATCGGTGGTTACAAGATTCCTCGCCGATACGTGTTCCTCGACGAATTGCCGAAAAGCGCGGTCAACAAGGTGCTGAAACACGAACTGCGCCGTCTCTACTCCAGCACTGCCTCGGCGGGGGGAGCCGCGTGAATCTCGAAGGACGCAACCTGCTTGTGCTGGGCGGCGGCGGCATGGTCGGCGTCGCGGTTTGCCGTCGTTTGATGAGGCACTCTCCGGCGAGCCTTGTGGTCGCCGCCAGGCGGGAGGCCAAGGCGCGCGCCGCCGCCGCACGGCTGGCGGCGGATTTTGCCGACAGCGGTACCAGGATTATCCCGGTCTGGGGAGACGTTTTCCTGCGCGCCGAATGGCGCGATGCCGGGGAGAACGCGCGGGTGGCGGTGCTTGCCGACCCGGACAGGCGCAGGCGCCTGATTCGTGACATTCTGGATCCGCTCGACGAGGATATCCGGGCGTCTTCCTTTTTGACCCAGCTCGTTTCCGGTGCCGTCCCGGGGCTGGACGGTATCGGCGCGGACGCGGTGATCGACTGCATGAATACTGCAACCGCGGTCAGCTACCAGAACATTTATGATGCGGCCTCCCGTCTCGCCGAGCTGGCCGCTTCCCCCGGTGATGACGGATGGCGCGCGCAGGCCGAGGGCCTGATCGCCTCGCTATACATCCCCCAGCTGGTGCGACACGTGCAGCTTCTCTATGAGTCGATGCGCCGGGCCGGGACCGAGGGATACGTCAAGGTTGGCACTTCGGGTACCGGCGGTCTGGGATTCAACATCCCCTTCACCCATGGCGAGGAAAAGCCGTCACGGCTCCTGTTGTCCAAGGCGGCGCTGGCCGGCGCCCAGAGCCTGCTGACTTTTTTGATGGCAAGAACCCCGGATGGTCCGACCATCGTCAAGGAAATAAAACCCGCGGCCCTGGTCGGCTGGCGCGCGATCGGTTACGGACCGATCCGTAGGCGCGGCCGAGATATCGACCTCTACGATTGCCCGCCCGAGGCGGCAGTTTCGATAAAAGACGAAGCCAGCCTGGTGCCCGAAGGCGAGTTCGGATCGGACTGCTGCGAAAAGCTCGAGGGCGTCTACATCGATACGGGCGAAAACGGCCTTTACACTGCCGCCGAATTCGCCGCGATCACCGCCCCGGGTCTGATGCAGATCGTAACGCCGGAAGAGGTGGCGGAACACGTGGTGCGCGAACTTGTCGGCGCCAGTACCGGTCGCGACGTGGTCGCCGCCCTCGATGCGTCCGCGTCGGGACCGAGCTTTCGCGGCGGCCACCTGCGCCAGGCGGCGCTGAACCGGTTGGCCCAGCTGGAAGCGGAACATGGCGAGGCCATCGCCTTCGAAATCCTGGGCCCGCCGAGGCTTTCCAAACTGCTCTACGAGGCCTATTTGCTCAGGCTTACCCTGCAACATAGCGACGCCGTTCTGGCAGAAACGCCGGCGGCGATTGCAGGCATCCTGGAGCGCAGGGTGCGCGACGACGCAGCGCTGCGCCGACGTATTCTGTCCATCGGCATTCCCATTTTGATGGCGGACGGTGTCAGCCTGCTGCGCGGGCCGATGATCAAGTCCCCCGACAGCTATTACGGCTGGATCGACCTGACGCCAGAAAACATGAAGCTCTGGCAGGACCGAATTCGGGACGTGCGCGCAGGCGCCGAGGCGGACCTGGCCGGCGACAGCTCGTCGTCGAGAGATCGCCTGCTCGCACCCGGCCGGGAATGGAATCCGCAAAGGGATATCCTCGACACCGGTGAAATCGTAGCCTGGATACTCGATCGGGAAGAGGGCGGCAGACGCGAGAAGGGCTGACTCGACTGCCTGTTTCCGATTCCCTCGAGGAGGGGCATGGGTGCCCGATTTGCAGGGGCCGCTGCGCCGACCCGCTCAGGCGTAAGGCAGGCGGCTGAACGCCGTCGCGTTCATTTGCCTGCGGCTTCGCTCCAGTATTGATCGATGCGGGCCTGTATTTCGGCGATGCACCGTTCATCCCGGTGCGGGTGGAAGAGGTGCCTGAAGCGACCCTGTAACTTCAAGTATTCCTCGACGGGTTTGCGCTCGCGCGGGACCCTGGTGTGGCGAACTTCGCCATCGACGTACTCCTTCAGTGGCCAGACCCCGGTCTGAACCGCGAGCCGTCCGATTTCCACGCTGAGTTGCGGATCGTAGTCCCACCCGGTCGGGCATGGCGCCAGTGAAATCAACATGCGCGGTCCGGTCATGGTTTGCAGTTTCTCGATTTTTTTTGCCAGGTCCAGGGGTTCCGCGGCAATGATGGTTGCCACGTAAGCCGGCCTGTGCGCGGCCCAGATCGAGAAAAGATCCTTCTTGTAGCCCGGGTAGCCGTGCGATCCCTTGCTGGTAGACGTGAGCGCGGCATGCGGTGTCGCCGCCGAATATTGCTGGCCGGTATTGCCATAGCCCTCGTTGTCGTAACACAGGTAGATGAAATCAAGATTGCGGTCCATCGCCGCCGAGGTCGCCGACATCCCCATACCATAGGCGGCACCGTCACCAGTGATTACGACCACTTCCACATTTTCGTCGGCCGTTAGCTTTTTTTTCTGCAACAGGATGTCGACGGCGTCGCGTACACCCTGGGCGCCGGCCGGCGCCGACGCCATCGCGGTGTACAGCCAGCCCCCGCGAAACGGCGTGAACGGGTAGACCGATAACAGCGTCATGCAACCCGCGGCATTAACGAACACGGTTTTTTCGCCGAGAATGTCGTACATGGTGTGCAGCGTTTCGAGCCCACCGCAGCCCGCGCAGGTCGGCGTGCCGGTGCCGAGCAAATGGGTCGAGGGCATGTCTTTCATGCGATGGAAATGAACGGGGGACTGCTTGATCATCTTGATCGCCTCAAGTCTGGTGGATTTCCGCGTGCTCGGCCTGCGCGATGGCCTGCAGTTTCCGCATTTCGGTGAGTTCGGTCTGCGTGTACAGCAGGCGCGCGGCTAAGGGTTTACCGCTGTCGCAGGCCTGCTGTAATTCGTCGACAATGGCAAAAAACTCCTGCTGGCTGATGTCTCGACCACCCAGACCACCGATGTAACTTGCCAGAACCGGCGCATCCCTGGTGCCATATAGCGCGGTCGCGAATTCGCTGTGCAGCACGCCGCCCATACCCATCGAAATGTTTTGATCGATAACGGCGACCCCGCGCCGTCCCTGCAATAGTTGCCTGACTCGCTGTTGCGGAAACGGGCGAAACAGGCACAGGCGCAGCAGGCCCACTTTCGTTCCAGCCGCGCGCAGACTGGCGACGGCGTCGCGTGCTTTGGTGGAAAACGACCCCATCATGACGAAGACATATTCGGCATCGTCCATGCAAAAACAGTCGACCAGGTCGTAGCGGCGCCCGAAGGTCCTGGCGAAGTCGTCGGCGATTTCGTCGTAAACCGCAAGCACCTGTTGCACGGCGAGATGAGATTGGTAGCGAAAATAGGAATAGGGTCCCCCGCCAATCACGGCCACGGCCTGGCTTAAAGGCGTATTTCCCTTGAACTGCAGGTTTTCGGGATCGTATTCGCCGACAAAGTCGGCGGCTTTTGCTGCATCGGGCAGATCTACCGGTTCGCGCGTAAAAGAAAGATAAAATCCGTCGAGGTTGACGATCGCCGGCACGCGCACCTCCGCGTGCTCGGCCAGTCGATAAGCGATCAGTACGTTGTCGACGACTTCCTGGCAGGTTGCGCAATGGATCTGCAGAAAGCCGC
>Ga0224512_10001152_pt1 | contig 26305 bp, 16 predicted proteins | sample SF_May12_sed_USG_4_FD_169103 | JGI IMG/M metagenome (GOLD analysis project Ga0224512, IMG submission 169103) | Sediment microbial communities from San Francisco Bay, California, United States - SF_May12_sed_USGS_13 | ecosystem: Environmental > Aquatic > Marine > Sediment | place: USA... | reverse complement strand
GGCTGCCAGTTCGGCTCGGCGGAACGGATCGTGCCCTGCGTTTGCCGAAGCGCGCGATAGTACGCATCCTTGCTCTGTTCAATGATGCTTTCCAGGGAACTGTAAGGCACATAGGCATAGCCCGCGCGCAGCAGCAGCAGTGTCGTCAGGATACGGGACAAGCGCCCGTTGCCGTCCTGAAACGGATGAATCTCCAGGAACACGACAATGAACACACTGATCAGGATCAGCGGATGCAAATCCTGTGTTGCCAGTTGGTCGCGTGTCCACTCGGCCAGTTCGGTCATCAGGCGCGGCGTATCGAACGGGCTCGCGGTCTGCAAGACCAGGCCCAGATTTGTCCCGTCCGGCCCGATCGCTTCAACGTGGTTATTCAGTGTTTTGTACTCACCGCGATGCCGCTCGTCTTTTGACGAGTACTGCAGCAGGTCACGATGCAGCTGCTTGATGTGATTTTCGGTGAGCGGAATTGTCTGCCAGTGAGCGAAGACCGTTTCCATGACGTCGGCGTAGCCAGCAACTTCCTCTTCATCCCGCGAAGCGAATGCCTTCACGTCCAGTCCGGCCAGCAGACGTTCGACCTCCCGGTCGCTCAACTGTGCACCTTCGATTCGGGTCGACGAACCGATGCTCTCGATCGTGGCGACCCGCCGCAGGGAGGTGAGTCGGTCGGGCGACATGCGACCGATCGCCGCCCACGCGCCTTTGAATTCGTCGATCTCGGCGATCAGCTTGAGAATCTCCGGCGTGATCGTAAGCGTAGCCGTTTGAATGCCGCCACCCATTTCTGCCTCCAATTCCATCCATTCTCAGCATGGCACAGTCACATCCGAATGTCCATCCAATTCCATCCATTCATGGCTCCAAGGACCGTCCTATTGGATATCTGGCCGGATTAGCGAAGAGGGGGTGTCTTGGTTTTATGTGATCCTCATCTGTTTAGAAGTGCCCCGGCTAACGCTGAGAGCTGTTTCGTCTACACATTGCACGTTGAGGAAGCCGTCGCATCGTTGAGGACGACCAGGCATTTTCTCGCGCCGGGTGGCACTTGTATTCGCAGGTAAGCAAGCTGGACAATGCATCCTATCTAAAACGATCCGTAACGGATCCGGTGTTTCTTGCGTCAGCGTGTGGTCGGCATAGGAGTAGTTTGATGTTGCAAAAGCGCCTGCTTGTTGCCGGACTGGCGTGCCTGTTGCTCGCGGCCTGTGAGACGCCGACGGTAGAAGAGACGCCACGTCCCAATATCATTCTTATACTTGTTGACGATCTGGGATACGGTGACCTTGGTTCCTATGGCCAGAACCGCATCAACACGCCCAACCTGGATCGCCTGGCGCAGGAAGGCATGCGTTTCACGGACCATTATGCGGGTTCCTCCGTCTGTGCGCCGTCGCGGGCGACGTTAATGACCGGCCTGCATACGGGCCACAGCCCGATTCGCGGCAACCCTAAATGGACCACTAGTGGGCGCCCGGTTGACCTCGCGCCCGCAGACGTAACCGTTGCCGAAGTGCTGCAGAAAGCCGGCTACTACACGGGCATCATCGGCAAATGGGGATTGGCGGAAAGCGAAGAGGGCTTCCTGGCTGCTATGCCGATCCAACAAGGCTTCGACGATTTTTACGGCTATCGTCGCCATATTGACGCTCATTATCACTACTGGGACAAGATGTACCGGGACAACGAGGTCGAGCTTATCGAGGGCAACGATCCGATGACCAACAGCGGTGAATACAACCAGGACCGGTTTACCCGCGAGGCCGTCGCTTGGCTGGCCCGAAGGGCAGATCACGAAGAGCAGCCCTTCTTCTTGTACCTGTCCTGGGCGCTGCCCCATCTGGCAGTAACGGTGCCGGAGGACAGCAAGGTTGCCTATCGGAACTTGGGTTGGCCGGAACGGAAGATGATTACCGACGGACACTACAAGAACGACCCTGAGGGCAATACAGCTTACGCAGGCATGGTGTCGCGCATCGACGATCACGTCGGGCAGATTGTGCAGACGCTCGACGACCTGGCGCTCGCCGACAACACGCTACTGATATTCGCAAGCGACAATGGCCACGAATACGATGACGGATTCTTCAACAGCAATGGTCCCTTGCGTGGCCAGAAACGCGACCTTTACGAGGGCGGCATTCGTATCCCCTTCATCGCAAGGTGGCCGGGCCGGGTCTCTGCGGGCGCGACCAGCAGCCACGTGTCGTCGTTCCAGGATTTCCTGGCAACAGCCTGCGACCTCGCCGCATCCCGCGCTTGCCCGGCAACGGATGGTCTCTCCATGGTTCCCACACTGACGGGTGAGGGAATCCAGCAACAGCACGACTTTCTGTACTGGGAGTTCAATGAACACAGAGGGCCGACCCAAGCGGTCCGGGCAGGTAAGTGGAAGCTGGTCAGGCGCTTCGAAATCCCGCTCGAACTCTATGACCTCGAAAACGACATCGGCGAAACGAAAAACCTGGCCGAGCGATTCCCGGAGCTAGTCGAGCGGCTGACCGAGATGCTGGAAGGCGCACGAACACACCATCCGGAGTTCACGCTGAGAAAGCTGCCAGATCCCTACAACAATGCTGGCAAAAGCAAGTGACCCCAATCGGCTTTGCGTGACGCGCTGCGATACTCATGATCAGCGGTCTCGGCTTGGTGGGTTGTGCAGCCAGTACCGTCGACGATCGTCCGGTCGTCCTGGTTCTTGCTGGCCAATCGAACATGGTTGGGCATGGTCGGATGGAAGATGTTGACGAGAGGGTCATCACAATTCCACCCAACGTGACGCTATTTATCGGTTCGAAATTAACGTCCATCACTGGTCGCTCCAGTTTCGGTCCCGAACTGACGCTTGCCGAAGAGTGTGCGAGTGCGGCTCCAGCTCGCGAGCTAGTTCTCGTGAAATATGCGATCGGCGCGACGTCCCTGTTCGACTGGGCACCGGATTGGGACGCAATGCGAGCGACAATCACCGGCAATTCCCATCGGGGGGCACTCTATCAGCAGCTCATGGCAGTCATCGAAGAACTCTCCCTCACGGGCGCTGACATTGCTGGCGTGCTATGGATGCAGGGTGAGCGAGATGCAAAGATCGAGGAGGCGGGCAATGAGTACTACGAGAACATCAAGGATCTGATCCACGCGTTTCGCAAAGACCTGAACCGGGAAGACCTGCCGTTCCTGATGGGAAAGATAAATCCGCCGCCCGAACGCTACCCGGCCCGCGACACCGTCCGACTTGCCCAGTTTAGGATTGCCGAGGAACTGCCGAACGTGTATTTGATAGAGACCGACGATCTATCGAAATGGGACGATGCACTACACTACGATTCCGAAGGCTTAATGGAACTCGGGCGCAGGTTTGCGCGTACGCTAATCGCTGCCGAATCCTGTCGTTGATTTGCCCACGCACTCGCCAATCTAGGTGACGTCCTGCCAAGATTTTGTCGTGCGCATTCGGCATTACGCGGGCGCGGTGTTGCGTTCGTAATGCCAACTGTTATGAAGATGCAGCGCGTTGGATTACCGGAAGTAGCTCATCAACGCATGAGCCATTTCACGTCGTACGTCGTCGTAATCGCCGTCATCGGCAAGGTTGTCGAACTCGTTCGGGTCGACGCGGTGGTCGTATAGCTCCTCGTCTCCGCTGGCGTATCGCACATAACGATAGTCCGCTGAGCGCAGCGAGTAGTGCATGTCCTCTGGCTGCTGGCTATCCGTATCTGCTTTGATCATCGTCAGCGCATATAGCGGCGGCTCTGCGTCGTCACGGTGTATGTAAACGGCGAGGCTGGTGCCATCGAGTTTGCGACCTTGCTTGTTTTTTCGGGTTTCTCCACTCAGGCCGGCGAGGTCACGCAGCGTCGGGTAAAGGTCTATATGCGAAGCCGGTGCCGCGAGCAACTTGTGCTCGCCGTCGGCGAGACGAATCAGCAAAGGGACTCTTGTGCTGCTCTCCCACAGCGAATTCTTGAACAGGAAATCCTTTTCACCAATCGTGAAACCATGGTCGGAGGTTAGTACGATGATTGTGTTTTCTTTGAAGGGTGAGCGATCAATTGCGGCGATGACCTTGCCGACCTGCTCGTCCACAAAGTTGGTCGCCGCCAGGTACGCACGAGTCCAGGCCCGCAGTCCATCGTCAACGTCCGCATAGCTCTGCTTGATCGTCTGATAGTATCGGGGCCCCTTGAAGTTTTCGTCGAAGTGCGAGTGATAGTACGTATCGTCCTTGTCGTTTTCGGCAAGTCGCGGTAGCTGCAGGTTATCCGCTGGGAAACGGTCAAAATATTTTTGCGGGACATGCAGGGGCGCATGCGGCTTGATCAGGCCAACCGCGAGGAAAAATGGCTTGTCGATACCGTTCGTCGCACGAGAGTCGAGTTGCTGGACAGCCCAGTCTGCGCTGATTTCATCGGGTAAGCGGTCGCGATCGTCATCCGAGTAATAGCGCATGGGACGGGGATTGTGCCACCCGCCCTGGTACCAGCCGACGAATCTTTCATCTCCCGATACGACGAACTCAGGAGTCATCGCTGCGAACGAGCCATCAATGGTTCCGATATCGGAAAACGGTTTCGGTACGGAAGGATGTGCAGTCGTCTTCTCGCCATCGAACCAGACCGGTCCATAGTCCGGGCCCGGGCCAAAAGTCGTCCACTGGTCGCGCTTCAGGTGATGCATGATCTTGCCAACGCCAAGCGTGTCGTAACCGTTCTCGCCGAAATACTCCATTATGGTTTTGGAGTTACGGAGAACGGGGTTTTCGAACCATTTTGCGAAGCCGTAGTTCTTCGAGTTGTGGGCGTAAATGCCGGAGAACATGCTCGCCCGTGCCGGGGCGCAAACCGGAACGTTGGCATGAGCATTAGTGAAAACGACCGACTGTGCGGCGAGAGCGTCGATGTTCGGTGTCCGTGTCTGCGGGTGTCCGCCCATGTAGCCGATGTAGTCGTTCATGTCGTCGAGGACAATCAGGACGACGTTCGGTCGTATCTGCAGGCTTTGCACGCGCTCGGGTGTGGTGGCGCCCGCGCAGGAAACAACGATCATCGTTACCGAAAAGACGCACATGACACGGGCAGCACAGTCTTTCATTGTCATTCCAATCGCGCCCGCGAGGCACCGTCTGCTGACAAAGCGCAAACGCTAGCGCTCGAGCCGCCAGGTACCCAAGCCGGGGAATGCCGGATCGATCATTTCGGCCTCCCATTGCCGGTGTGCATCCTCAAGCATTTTTACGGTGTCTTTATTGTCGCGGGCAAAGTCGGACGTCTCGCCGATGTCCGTTTCGACCTCGAAAAGCTGCGAGCCGGTATCCTTGATACCCATGGTCAGCTTGACGTTGGCTTGACGAACGGCGCGTTCATCCTTGTCGAACTTGCGCCAGAAAAGCTGGTCGTGGGGTACCCCGGTGTTCTCACCGCGCAGGTACGGCAGCAGGTTGACGCCGTCCAGCGGCCGGTCCGAATGCGTTTTGATACCCGTCACCGCTGCAATCGTTCCCAGTATGTCGAGGGAAATGATCGGAGATTCGTAAATCTGGTTGGCCGGAATTCTTGCGGGCCAGCGCACGGCAAACGGAACCCGAATACCGCCCTCGTAGAGTGACCCCTTTCCTTCGCGCAGGGGGCCATTATCAGACGCGTTTTTTTGCTCCGGGCCGCCGTTATCAGAAAGGAAGAAGACTAGCGTATTGTCGGTAAGGCCACGTTCATCAAGTTTATCCAGCACGGCGCCTATGCCATCGTCCATAGCACTGACCATCGCGGCGTAGGTGCGTCGCTTCTCGTTCTTGATGTGCTGGAAACGTTCAAGGTATTCCTCCGTGGCCTGCAACGGAGCATGCGGCGCGTTATAGGCGAGGTAGAGAAAGAAGGGTCCGTCGTGTTCCTCGGCGACAAACTCAACCGCTCGGTCGGACAGTTCATCGGTGAGGTACTGATCTATGTCGACGCGCTCCCGGTTGTGTTGCAAGCGGGTCTTGTACCAGCCCCAGGAGGTATCAACCTCTTCGATGCTGTCATAGATGTACTCTTCCGGGAAATATCGGTGTCCTCCTGACAGGAAGCCGAACCACCGATCGTAGCCCTGGTTCAGTGGGTGGTACTCCTCGCGTATACCCATGTGCCATTTACCAACCGCCATGTTCGTATAGCCTACGGTCTTCAGCAATTCCGAGATCTGGTCTTCCTCGACCGGCAGCCCTGCAGACGGCTCAGTCGGATCGATCGTCGGGTTGCGACCGAAGCCGAACCGGTCCTGGTAACGACCGGTGAGCAGTCCCGCTCGACTCGGACCACACACCGGGTAGGTGACGTAGCCGTTGGAGAAGATGGTCCCGCCTTTCGCGATGCGATCGATATTGGGGGTTGGGATTTGCTTGCTGCCATTGAAGCCGACGTCAGCGTAACCCTGGTCGTCCGAGACGATAACTATGATGTTGGGACGCTCGGGGTCCGTACCGGCGGTTGCGGTTTGGGTGGCAGCAGTGCTGGCCAGCACGGCAAGAAACAACAGGAAGTGGCGCGCAGTCATCTAATAACCTCGTTCGACAATCCGATCCACTGTTATTTGCATGTCGCGAACCCGGTTCGGGCGATCGGGGGCCAGGTTGAGCTGCTCACGAATATCGTTGCCCAGGTCGTACAACTGAGGTTCCGGCGATATGCCGCCCTCGATGCCTTTGGCAGGCAGCCAGTCCGGAAGCGTTTTGCCGGAGAACGGCACGATGTATTTCCAGTTGCCGTCCCGCAGTGACAGACCGCCAACCGATTCCAGCAGCAGCAGGTCACGCCCGCGCGCCGATCGGCCGAGCCATGCATCCAGTTGGTTCATGCTGTCTGCAGCTTCGTCTTCAGCGCGGTCCACGCCGACCAGTTTGGCGATGGACGCATAAATGTCCACTTGCGACAACAGGGCGGCGCTTTCGCCTGCGCTGACGGTGCCGGGCCACCACGTTATGGTCGGTACGCGCGTGCCGGCTTCGAAGGAGCTGTACTTACCGCCTCGAAACGGTCCCCAGGGCTTGTGCTCGCCCAACCGTTCCACCGACTGGTCGGCGTAGCCGTCGTCGAGCACGGGACCGTTGTCGCTGGTAAAGATCACCAGCGTGTTTTCGGCAATGCCGAGTTCTTCCAGCTCCTTAACCAGCGTGCCGACGATCCAGTCCATTTGTGCGATCGCATCGCCGCGCGGTCCCATCGTGCTCTTGCCCGCAAAACGCGGGTTGGGCAGTCGCGGCACATGAATGTCGTGGAACGAATGGAATAGAAAGAATGGCCTGTCCTTGTTGGCGCGGACAAAGGCAACCGCCTTTTCGGTGAAGACATCAGGAAATTCCTCATCGACCCAGAGTGCGGATTCGCCGCCGCCCATGTGGCCAATGCGGCTCACGCCGTTGACGATCGTGTCGCTGTGCTGTCGATCCGCTTTAACGCGCAGGAGTTCGGGATTTTCGTAGCCAGTCGAACGGTTGCCGACTTTTTTGCGATAGCTCACTTCGATCGGGTCGGCAGGATCGAGGTCAACCACACGGTGATTCTCGAGGTAAACGGTTGGGACCCGGTCGCCCGTTGCGGGAAGCAGGAAACTGTAGTCGAAACCGATCTCGAGCGGCCCCGGTTTTACATCGGTGTTCCAGTCGACGGCGCCTTCACCGAGTCCGAGGTGCCATTTGCCGACGACAGCCGTCGTGTAACCGGCGCGCTTGAGCATTGCCGGTAGCGTCGGTTTGCCGGGCCGGATCAGCGCGGGTGCGTCTCCCGGCAGGATTTCGGCCTGGCTTCTGAAGCCATGCTCGCCTGTGAGCAGTGAATACCGTGACGGCGTGCAGGTCGCCGCGCTGCTGTGGGCGTCGGTGAAGCGGACGCCCTCGGCCGCAAGCCTGTCAACGCTCGGTGTCTCGACCCCGACGGCGCCGTAACTGCCCACGTCACCGTAGCCGAGGTCATCGACATAGAAGATAACGAGGTTGGGTGGCCGTGACGTTTCCGACTCGCTCTTGGGCCTGCCGGCGTCGGATTCGTTCGTGCCACAGGCATAGAGGACCGGGAACAGTAGAATGGTGAGGAGAAGTGATGTAGTGCGATTCGGAATCATCGTATTGTACTGGCTCGCTCAAATGCTTTAATATTATATATCATATAAACAGAAGCCCCGAATGTCCATGAGTCCAGATACCTTTACGCTGCGAGCGGCGGGAGCCGTTTTATTCCTGACAATCTGCGCCAGCGCCAGCGCCTGCGCAGGACCGAAGCCGGAGGCGAGCATCAACGATTGGGAGAACCCGGCCGTACTGCACATCAACAAGCAGCCGGCCCGCGCGTCGTTTTTTGCGTTCGAGTCCCCGGAGCTGGCCGTGGCGGGCGACCGGTCAGCGTCTGACTATTACCGGTCGCTGAACGGGCGCTGGAAGTTTCATTGGGTCAGAAAACCGGCGGACCGACCGCGCAGCTTCTGGCAGGACGATTTCGATGCCAGCGACTGGGATGACATTGATGTGCCGGCGAACTGGGAGTTGCAGGGCTACGGCGTCCCGCACTACGTCAATATCGAGTACGTCTTCCCCGCAGACCAACCCAACATCCCCGACGACTACAATCCCGTTGGTTCCTACCTCCGGGACTTCGACATTCCGGCCAGCTGGGACGGGCGGCGCGTGTTCGTTCATTTCGGCGCCGTCAACTCGGCGTTCTATCTTTGGGTTAACGGTGAGAAGGTCGGCTACAGTCAGGATTCCAAGCTGCCCGCCGAGTTCGACATCACCGACTTCGTCACGGCCGGGCCGAATCGCATTGCGGTCGAAGTCTATCGCTGGTCCGATGGCAGCTACCTCGAGGATCAGGACGCCTGGAGTCTCAGCGGCATCGAGCGCGACGTTTTCGTCTACGCCACGCCCGAGAGCTACATTGCCGATCTCACGGTGACCTCGGACCTCGACGCCGACTTCGAAACAGGAATCTTCGGACTCGAGCTCGATATGGCAGGAGCAGTCGATGACGGCGGATGGACTGTCGATGTCCGCGTCGCCGACGGCGCTGACGTCGTTTTCGAGGAGAGTACGAGTGACCTGGCCGTTAGCGGATCGATCGACGGCATCAAGCCGTGGAGTGCCGAGGACCCGCAGCTTTACAACCTGACGATCGCCGTCACGAACGACGCGTCCGGCGAGCGGGAATTCATCCTCGAGCGCATCGGCTTTCGTAACATGAAGGTCGAAGGCGGCCAGTTCCTGGTTAACGGCGTTCCGGTGACGATCCGCGGCGTCAACCGACATGAGCACGACCCGGCAACGGGACGCGTCGTCAGTCGCGAGCGCATGCTCGAAGATGTCCGGTTGATGAAAGAACTCAACATCAACGCCGTGCGCACCTCGCATTACCCGAACGACCCGTACTTTTACAAGCTGACCGACGAATACGGTCTATACGTGATGGATGAGGCGAACGTCGAATCCCATGAGTACATGCAGATGGGGAACAAGTCCGGCGAACCGGAGAAATACCAGCTCGGCCATAAACCGGAGTGGGAGGAGGCGCACCTGGATCGGATACGCCGCATGGTGATTCGCGATAAGAACCACCCGTCGATTATCTGGTGGTCGATGGGCAACGAGGCCGGTATCGGGCCGGCGTTCGAGAAGGGCGCGGCGTGGATTCGGGAATACGATCCTTCCCGGCCCGTCACCTACGGTGGCTGGGGTACCGTGGATGGGCATTCGGTGCTCGACTACATCGACGTCTACACGCCGATGTATGACTTCGTGCACGAGTCGGTCGACTACGCGACCAGCAACCCTGACAAACCGATGATCCAGGCCGAATACGCGCACGCGATGGGCAACAGCATCGGGAACCTGCAGGAATACTGGGACGCGATCTATGCCCACGACGCGCTGCAGGGTGGACACATCTGGGACTGGGTGGATCAGACGCTTTACAAGACCAACGACAAGGGCAAGGTGATTTTTGCCTACGGCGGTGATTTCGGCGAGAGCCCGCGGCCCGACTCGGACAATTTTCTCGCCAACGGCATCATCCAGTCGGACCGGTCCCTGAACCCGCACGCGTGGGAGGTGAAAAAAGTCTACCAGCCGATCAAGTTCGGCGTTTTTGATGCGAATCAGGGCCAATTCACGGTATGGAATCGTCACGATTTTATCGACCTGTCCGGTTTCGACTTAAGCTGGCGGATTGACAAGGACGGCGAAACGATTGCGGCGGGCGAGGGACCGGACATGAACGTTCCCGCCGGCCAGACCGAGCCGCTGACACTCGATCTGCCGGACATCGATTGGCAACCGGGTGCCGAGTATTTCCTGCGCCTCGACGCACGCGCGAAAGACGGGGCCGTGCCGCTCCTCGGTGCTGGTTACCTGGTGGCGTGGGACCAGTTCGAACTGCCTGGTGGTGTCCCCTTGCCGGCATCGATGCAGTCGAACCTGTCGGCACCCGAACTGCAGGACCGCGACGCAACGCTTAGCATCAGCGGCAACGATTTTTCGATCCGGTTCGACAAGGCTTCCGGTGAGATGACGTCATGGACCGCGGCTGGTAACGAGTTGTTGTTGCGAGGCCTGCGCCCTGACTTGTGGCGTGCGCCGACGGACAATGATTCGGGCGGGCGCTGGGCGCAGACGACCCTGTCCGTATGGAAACGCGCGACCAATGAGGCGGCGCTCGCAGGGTTTTCGGTCTCTCGAGATGATCACGAGGTCGTCGTGGTGACCGATTACGTGTTGGGCGAGGACATCGCGTCGTATCGCATCGAGTATCGCGTGTCCGGTGACGGCGTCGTCGACGTGCGTGGCGTGTTCGAGCCGACCCGGCCGGAATTACCCGTCATTCCGCGCGTCGGCATGAACATGGTGCTCAAAGGCGAGTACGACACCCTGAACTGGTATGGCCGCGGTCCGCAGGAAAGTTACGAGGACCGCAAGACCGGTGCGGCGATCGGATTGTACGAATCGACGGTCGATGCCCAGTACCACGATTACTCACGGCCGCAGGAAACCGGCAACAAGACCGATGTGCGCTGGATGAGGCTTACTGCTACTGACGGCCGGGGGCTGATGGTCGTCGGTGATGAACCGCTCAACATGACCGCGCTGCCGGTTGAGACCTCCGACCTGGATCATGAGCGCAGCCGCAAAGCGCCCAGGCCACACGGCGGCGATATCGAGTTCCGTGACATCGTTCGGCTCAACATCGACCTCCGGCAAATGGGCGTTGGCGGCGACAATTCGTGGGGCGCGAAGCCGCTGCCCAAATACCAGATACGGCCTCAGCGCTACGAGTACGGCTTTAAGATGATGCCCGTGACCACGCAGTGATCGGCAGATTGCCGCTACTGTTGCTGCTGCTCGCGACGGGGAGTGCGTGCGCGACCGATTATTACGTGCACCCTGGTCTTGGTGACGATCGTCACTCAGGCAAAAGTGCAGGCGCACCCTGGCAGTCCCTGCGAAAAGTCAACGCAACACGTCTGACCGCGGGTGATCGCGTTTTGCTCGCGACGGGGCAGACATTCAAAGATTCTCTCGACCTGAAAAACATCCGAGGCAGCCGTGACAAACCGGTGATCGTCGCGAGTTACGGTGATGACGAGAAGCAGGGCAGAGCGGCGATCGATGCGAGCGGTTTACCCTTCGCGGTTCACATCGTCAACAGCAGTCACGTCACGATCCGCAACCTCGAACTGTCAGCAGACGGTGGCAAAGTGACGTGGCGTGCGCGTCAGCAACGCATGCGCGCCGCCGTGCTGATCGAAATGACCCGTCCAGGTGCGTACGAGAACATCCACCTCGAGGGTCTCGATGTGCACGACGTATTTTTTGAGGACCCCGGCGTGACGCGCAGCCCCGAGGAGACGCACACTGCGAACGGCACCGAGAGTTACGGATTCGGCATACGTGTGCTGAATACGGCGAGCGACGCGACCCTCGACGGACTCGTCATCTTGAACAACACGGTAAGCCGCGTCAGCCACACTGGGATCAAGATCGGGAGTGAAACACGCCGCGCCATTCACGGCGTTCGCATCGAGAACAACCGTGTCACCGACACGGGAGGCCCCGGCATGCAGATGGGGCGGGTCGGCGACATGGTGGTACGCGGCAACGTTGTCAACGGTTCCGGCAGCGTCAAGGACTCGCGCAACTGGGGCCGCGGCAGCGGCATGTGGACCTGGAAGTCCGACGATGTCCTGATCGAGAAGAACGCGTTTCTGAATGCGAACGGCCCCGCTGACTCTGCCGGCGTTCACATCGACTTCGGTTGCCACAATGTCGTCATCCAGTACAACCTGAGTGCCAACAACGCCGGCGGTTTTTACGAGGTCCTCGGCGATAATCACAACACCGCGTATCGGTATAACGTCAGTATCAATGACGGTCGCCGTGTGAAAGGCGAGAACGGTGCGTTCCAGGAGGGCAAGACCTTCTGGCTGAGTGGCTATGCGGGCACGAAATCGGAGCGGACCGGGCCCTTTAATAGTTACTTCTATAACAACACCATCTACGTCAATAAAGATATCGTCTCGAAAGTCGCCGTCGCCGGAACGGCTGATGGTGCGTTGATCGCCAACAACATCTTCTATATTGAAGGACGCAGCGAGGCTGTGCGCGGCGACCAGTACCGGCCGGATCGTGGCGGGGCGTCGAGGGCGAAAAATATCATCTTTCGCAACAACCTTTTTCTGCGACCAGACAACTGGCCTGACGGCACCGGTTTGCAGGACAGCGCACCGATCATCGGTGACCCGGAGTTCGTTTTCACGGACGCAATGAAAATCAGTGATTTTCTGCCGACCAACATCGCCCTGGTCAACGACCGGGGTATGCAAATCGAGCCGCTGCCAGGCGACACAGCGGGTCTGCCCGGCGGGCTTACGGTCAGCCACGATATACTCGGCAATCCCGTCGTCGGGCTGCCGGACGTTGGAGCCATCGAAGTGTCACGGGACCCGATGAATGAATAAAACTGCTGCCTCACTCATGCTCGCCCTGTTGATCTCATCAGGTTGTAGTGCAAACGATGATGCCGTTGACGGGACGACCGAGCGGCGCGCGCCGAACATCGTCGTGATCCTGGCCGACGACGCCGGCTATGCCGATTTCGGTTTCCAGGGCAGCGACCAGGTGCTGACGCCCAACATTGACCGAATAGCGCGCAGCGGCGTGACCTACGGCAATGCCTACGTCACGACCCCGTTCTGCAGCCCGTCGCGAGCCGGGCTGCTGACAGGCCGGTACCCGCAACGCTATGGCTACGAATTCAACCTTACGCACGAGCCACCGCCCGGCGTCGATGCAGAGTTCATGGGCCTGGCCGTCGAAGAATCGACGCTCGGCGATTATTTGAAGTCTGCCGGCTACACGACGATCGCGGTCGGTAAGTGGCACGTCGGCGACGCGCCGCAGTTCCATCCGAATGTGCGCGGCTTCGATCATTTCTATGGCTTTCTCGGTGGTGGCAGTCACTACCACCCGGACCTGCTAAAGCCCGGCGATATAGTGCGCGACGGCGAAGCGGTGAGGCCGGGCGAGTACCTCACGGACGATCTCGCACGAGAAGCGATCGAGTACATCGAGCAATACAAGGAACAACCGTTTTTTCTTTACCTTGCGTTCAACGCCGTGCACACGCCAATGGATGCGTTGCGCGAGGACGCAGGGCGCTTTTCACACATTGAAGACGAGCAGAGGCGTCGTCTTGCAGCCATGACGTGGGCGATGGATCGCGCCGTCGGCAATGTCGTCGCCGCTCTCGAGGAGCGCGATCTGCTCGACGACACGCTGTTGATTTTCACCAATGATAACGGCGGTGATCGCATTGGCATCGCCGCCGACAATGCACCGTTGCGCGGCACCAAGGGGACGTTGCTCGAAGGCGGCGTGCGTGTGCCACTCGCCGTGCAATGGCCTGGAGTGATTGCACCGGGATCGACATTCGACGGCACGGTTTCGCTGATGGACATCGTGCCGACGGCCATTACTGTCGCGGGAGGCAACGTACCGGAAAACCTGGACGGCAGGACACTGCTAACGGCCGACGGTGAGCTCGATGGCGGCCACTCGTCGCTCTTCTGGCGTTACGACGTCGTGGCCGCCGTGCGCAGCAGTGACTGGAAGCTGCTCCGGTTCCCCGACCGGGCGCCCCAGCTGTACGACCTGTCGTCGGACAGCGGTGAAAGCAATGATCTCGCAGCGCAAAATCCAGACAAGGTTGGCAGCCTGATGCAGCAGTTGTTCGCGTGGGAGGCTGGTCTCATCCATGCGCGCTGGAATACCGGGACCTTCTGGTCGCAGGAAGACGTGCGCCGTTACGACAGCGATTACGTGGACCGGGAGCGGGCCGGGATAGCCAAAGACATCAGCGGCGAGGTTCGCTGAGCGACCGACGGGCTTGCCGTGTCTACCTTGCGCCGATCTTTTGCTTGGCGGCGCGCAGGGTTTCTGCCGCGGTTTCCGCCGTGAGATCCCGCTGCGGCATGGCCAGCATCTCGTAACCCACCATGAATTTCTTGACGGTAGCGGACCGCAGCAACGGCGGGTAGAAGTGCATGTGCAACTGCCACGCGCGGTGATCATCATTCGTCGCGGGTGCCTGGTGGATGCCGGCCGTGTATGGAAATTCGCAATCGAACACGTTGTCGTAGCATAAGGTCAGCGTCTTGTAGGCATCGGCGAATGCGGTGATTTCGCTATCAATAAACTCGTCGATGGCCGTGATGTGTCGCTTCGGCAGGATCATGGCCTCGAAGGGCCAGACGGCCCAGTAAGGTACAACGACGACGAAGTGCTCGTTTTCATGCACCAGCCGCTCCCGTTTATCGAGTTCACGCGCGGCATAGTCGAGTAGCATCGGCGCGCCGTGCTTATCGCTATAGTGCGCTTGTTGCACCTGCTCGGTCTCGACGATAGGCGGCAGACCGGAAGACGCCCAGATCTGGCAGTGCGGGTGCGGGTTCGAGCAACCCATGACCGCGCCCTTATTTTCAAAGATCTGGGCATAGCGAATCGATGGATTCGCTTTCAGTGCGCTGAATTCATTCTTCCAGGTGGTGATGACGCTCGCGACATCGTCGAGATCCATGTACGGCACGGACAGATCGTGCTGCGGAGAAAAACAGATGACCTTGCAGATACCGCTCTCCGACTCAGCGCGAAAGAACGTGTCCTCCCCAACCGACAACTCGGGCAGGTCCGGTAGCAACGCCGAGAAGTCGTTGGTAAAGACAAAGGTCCCGTCATAGTCCGGGTTGCGCTTGCCGCCGGCGCGTTCGTTGCCGGGGCACAGGTAGCAGGACTCGTCATACTGCGGGCGCGATTCCGCGGCACGTTTTTCCTGCTGCCCCTGCCAGGGTCGCTGTGTGCGATGCGGCGATACGAGTACCCACTCGCCGGTCAATGGATTGAAGCGCCTGTGTGGCCGCTCGGAAAGCGTTGAACTCATGTAAAAGACCTCAGTCGTCGAGACGCTTGACGCCGTCGCCGGCACGGGTCCGGAATATTCGGGCGGCGTAAGGCGTGGCTGCGGAGTAGGTTTTGTTTACGCGGGAGATGAAGTCGGGTACCGCGTCCGTGGCCACGAGCGAGACCGTGCAGCCACCGAAACCCGCGCCGGTCATGCGCGATCCGAGCACGCCGGGGACCTGCATCGCGGCATCGACGAGAATATCGAGCTCTGGACACGAAACCTCGAAGTCATCGCGAAGCGACGCGTGCGACGCTTGCATCAGTCTGCCGAATTCCTCGAGCTTGCCACTACGCAGCGCGCCAACGGATTTCTGCACGCGCGAGTTCTCGGAGACTACGTGACGGGCTCGTTTGTGCGGGATGGGCAGCGCTCTCAACGCCTCGCAGCCCTCGACGTCATCGAGACCTGCCGCGCCGAGGCAGTCGAAGTCGTGCACGGTTCGCAGGACATCGAGCGCTGCGTCGCACTCGGCGCGGCGTTCATTGTACGCGGAGTCTGCGAGCTGCCGGGGCACACGAGAATCCGCGATCACGAACTCGTGCCCCCCGGAGTTGATCGGCACAAGCTCAGATTCGAGCGACTGGCAGTGCAGGTAGATGCAGTGGTCCGCTTTGCCCATGGCGACGGCGAACTGGTCCATGATGCCGCACTGCACGCCGATGAAATCGTTTTCGACCCGTCGCGCAGCATGCGCGAGATCAAGGCGACTGAGTTCGCCGTCCCAGGCTTGGTTAAACAGGTAAGCCAGGCCGACTGTGAAGGACGCGGAAGATGAGAGGCCCGAGCTGCGCGGCAGGTCGGCGGCCACATAAATATCCAGGCCCTGGCCGCTGATGCCGAGCTTTTCGAGCTCGCGGAGGATGCCCACCACGAAATCGTGCCACTGACCCGCTGGCGCCCGCGCACCGATGGAATCGAGCGGGATCGAGGCCGCCTCGCCGATCGTTTCTGAGAAGACGTTTACGTTCGCCGTGCCGTTACCCGCGACCGCATAGTAGGTGCCGAGGTCGATCGCCGCAGGCAAAACGTAGCCGCCGTTAAAATCGGTGTACTCGCCGATCAGATTGACGCGGCCCGGTGAAAAGTAGGCCCACGCCGGACCCGCATCGAACTGCCGTTCGTAACCGGCCAGGAGATTTTCAACATTCATTGACTAAGGCCTCAGACTGCTAATTTCGGCAGGCCAGCCGCGATCGTGTATGGCTAGTCCGGCTTGGTGTTGACAATACAGAAGATTAATCATATAAATAAGACTCTTGCTTCGTCAACAAAAACCTGATCCAAGTATCAAGGGGGAATTAAATGGGCGCCATTACTGGGTGGATCTCCGCATCTCGCCGGTCTTTTGCATTTGGACTCGGCGCGCTTCTCGTAACGGGCCTGGCGCCAATTGCGCAGGCGCAGGACGACACTTCCGGAACAGCGGTTCGGGACACAGCATTGGAAGAAATCGTCGTGACCGGTGTGCGCTCGAGTATCGAGCGATCCATCGACGATAAGCGATTTGCCACCGAAATCAAAGACTCGATTTCGGCAGAAGACATTGGCCAGCTGCCCGACGACAACATCGCGGAAGCGCTGCAGCGCGTGACGGGTATACAGATGGCCCGCAGTGCAGATGGCGAAGGCGATACCGTTCAAGTCCGCGGCATTTCGAACAATAACGTTGAGCTGAACGGCCAGTCGATCTCGGGCAGCAGCTCGAATCGCACGATTAATTTCCAGGACGTGCCCTCAGAGCTCTTCTCCGGCATCGAGGTGCTGAAAGCGCCAACGGCCGACCGTATCGAAGGATCGCTTGGCGGCACGATAAACCTGAAAACACGCCGACCCCTGACAGGTAAGAAAGAAATGATCTCTTCGGTGACAGCGAAGGTGAAGTACTCGGAAATCGCCGACGAGTATGATCCGGACCTGAACGCTTTCTTCCTGAAACAGTGGCGGGGCACAGGCGCCGGCGACTTCGGGCTGATCCTCAATGTGGGCACGCGCACCGTGTCGACCGTTAGCGAAGTCTACGGTGGTGGTGATTTCGATGACGCACCGGCGATCTGGGTGCGGCGCACTGGCGCGGATACCGCCAGGGCTCCATTCCTTGCCGCCGGTCCATGGCAGTACGATGCCAGTGTGGACGTCAATGGCGACAGTGTTTCCGACGAAAACGACATTTTCTACATTCCGAACGGCTTCGGTTTTTTCGAGAACACCCGCACGTCCGACCGAAATTCCTTCAACGGTACGTTCCAGTGGCAACCCAATGACAAGGTGAACCTCTTTGCCGACATCACGGCAACGGATATTGAGGAGAGCCTGACGGGCTCTCGATACAGCCTCAACTTTAATGCCGTTCGATCTGCGCCGCTGACATCGGGCAATAACGTCTATGAGTTGTTGAATGAAACCGCCAGTCTGGGTCCCGTCTACCAGATGACCGCGGGGCGCATGGGTGCCATCACAACGCGCATGGGCGCATCGCCATCGAGTAACGATATCGAGCGCGATTCCACTCAAGTAACACTGGGTGGCGACTGGCAGGCCTCGGATCGGCTGAACGTTTCTGCAGAGTGGTCGACATCCAAAGGTAGTGCCAACACGGTCGACCAGGGCGCGATCGTCATGGGCATCAACTTCAACTGTGACCTGGCGCTCAATGCCAATGATTTCGCCGGGATCGTCGATTTCGACCTGTCAAGCGGGGGTATCCCCGATGCGACGCTCTACGAGTCGCCTTTTAACGCGCCGTGCTGGGGCGTAGATGGTGTGCAAAGCGAACTGACCGCTATTGATCCGACGGATGTCACCTACGAGCGGCTGAGTTATTTCCAGTTTAACCGCGTCGCCAACGACACGGAAAACACGGCCGACTCCCTCCGGCTTGACGGCGAACTGGATTTCAACGAGTCCGGCATAACGCGCTTGAGCTTCGGCCTGCGGATTGCGGAACGTGCCTTTGAGCGACGCTCATACCAGAATGGCAACCAGGCCGGTGGCTGGCCGTCAACCCTCGATCTCGAGGGAACTAACCCGACGGAGAGACTTAATGTGCAGCGCATATTCGTCAACCCGGCGTCCAACTCTGATCCTCTGATCGCCGACGCGGCAACGTTCCTGCAAGACTGTCAACTGACTCGTGGCAGCCCGGGACTGCTGTCGGGTGAAGGGGGCAACCTGCCCCGGACATGGACATCTTCTGTCGGCTGCACGGCGGCCCAGATCAGTGCTGCGTTCAATCTTTTCGACATCCGCGCGGTCAGGCCCGACAGTGGCGGCGTGGGCTATTACGAGCAGACTGGTCTGCGCTACGAAGTCGAGGAGGCAACCGACGCGATTTACCTGATGGCGGACTTCCGGACCGCTGTCGGTGACATGGAGCTGTTTGGCAATGTCGGCGGGCGCTATGTCAAAACAGAGACGAAATCGACCGGCTGGGTGAGCAACGGGGACGGTACTTTCAGCCTGGTGACCTTCGACGGCGATTACAGTGATTTTCTGCCGAGCCTGAATCTGAATTTAGCGCTGAACGATGAGATGCTCGTTCGTCTGGGCGTCTCCCGATCCCTCGGCAGGCCGGGACTCAACATCATATCGCCAGGTATCAGTATCAATCGGAATGACCAGGTGGAAGGATTTGACGGTAATGGAACGGCCGGTAATCCTGGCGTCAAGCCGGTTCGATCCGATAACATCGACTTGTCCTACGAATGGTATTACGGTCCGGCGAGCCTGTTGTCGATTGCTTACTTCCAAAAAGACATCGACTCGACCATTTTTCTGGACAATGACCAGGTTCCAAGGCAAATCGGTGATGAGCTGTTCCTGATACGCACGTACGGCAACTTCCCGGGTACGAAGATCGACGGATTCGAGTTCGGGCTACAGCACGCGTTCGAATCACTGCCGGGTATCCTTGAGAATACCGGCGTACAGCTGAACTACACGATTACCGACGAGAACTCCGATCTCGTCGATCAGGAAGGCGATCCGATATCGCGGCGAGGCCTGTCGGAGAACAGTTACAACGCCACTCTCTACTACGATGACGGTCGCTTGAATGCACGGCTTGCGTACAACTGGCGCGAGGCGTTCGTGCGCCGCGAGAATGTCACTCTCGGTTTTGGCAGCCCCAATGTTCTGCCCGAGTTTGAGGATGACAGGGGGCAGCTCGATTTTTCGGTGAATTATTCGGTCACTGATAATCTGAAGATGAACTTCTCCGCGGTGAATATTAACGACTCGAAAACCGAGCGTTACATGAAATACAAGACCCTGACCAACTACATCGCGTTCGCCGGTGTTCGGTACAATCTGGGCGTAGTCTATCGCTTCGATTGATCAAGGCCCTGGAAGAGCTACTGTTCTAGTGACTAAGCAGGGCCGGGCACCAATACTGGTGCCCGGCCCTGTCTTTCAAAAGAAGGTGGATTAGCAAATGCAGCGATCATTAACATCCGTTCTTCTTGTCACGTTGCTGTTTGCGCAGAGTGCAATGGCGGCTGCGACGAAGCCTAACCTGATCGTCATCCTGACCGACGATCAGGGCTACGGTGACGTCGGTTTCAACGGTAGCGAGGACATCCGGACGCCCAACATGGACCGCCTGGCGCGCGAAGGTGTGCGGTTCACGGACGGCTATGTCACGTACCCGGTGTGCGGCCCCAGCCGCGCCGGATTACTGACGGGCCGTTACCAGGATCGCTTCGGCTTCGGCCGCAACCCGAGCGTCAACCCGGACGACGTCACGGCCGGTTTGCCGAACAGCGAGAGAAACATCGCGGAGATACTGAAGCCTGCCGGCTATCGCACTGGCGTGATCGGCAAGTGGCACATGGGCACCCATCCGTCATTCCACCCAAATAAGCGCGGTTTCGACTACTTTTACGGTTTTCTCTCAGGCGGTCACCGGTACTTTCCGGAGGAGCTGGTTCTTAACGACGTCGCCGAGAGCCGATCCGCGTTCGACTGGTATCGAACGCGCATCATGCAAAACCAGCAGCGTGTCGACATCGATGAATACCTGACCGACGAATTCTCGAACGAAGCAGTTGCATTCATCGAGCGAGAGAAGGACGAACCGTTCTTCCTGTACCTCGCCTACAACGCGCCGCACGGACCACTGCAGGCGACCGACACCTACCTGGACCGATATCCCGATATCGAGGATGACGACCGTCGTACCTACGCGGCGATGGTCAGTGCGGTCGACGATGGCATAGGCCGGATCCTCGAGGCCCTCGAGCGCCTCGGCATCGACGAGAACACGCTGATCTTTTTCCTGTCCGATAACGGCGGCGCCCAGGGCAAGGGATCCAGCAACAAGCCGTTGCGCGGATTCAAGTCCATGCCGTTCGAGGGTGGCGTACGCGTGCCGTTTGCGGCGAGATGGAAGGGCACCCTGCCCAACGGCGTAGACTTTACGCAACCCGTCAGTTCGCTCGATATCCTGGCAACCATCAATGCGCGCGTGCAGTCGCCAATCGATGCTGACAAGCCGCTCGATGGTGTGGACCTTCTGCCTTACCTGACGGGAAAAAAGAAGGGGAGTCCGCACGAGGTACTGTTCTGGAAAAACTACGACAATAACTGGTATGCGATTCGTAATGGCGATGACAAGTACATCCACAATTACAATGGTAACTTCCAGTTTTTCAATCTCAAGAAGGACCTGTCTGAAAAGAACAACCTCGTGAAACGCAAGCGCATTGCCGTGAAGAAGAACATCGGCATGATCAGTGAATGGGATGAACACAATGTGGCGCCGATTTTCCCGCCTCTTAGCAGCTGGTCCGGGAACCCTTAAGGCCGCGATTGTTGCCGCCGGGGCTCTGCTGCTGGCGGCACCAATGGCGCCTACCGATGCAAGCGGGGCGTGGCAGCTCGTGTGGGCCGATGAATTCGATTCGGATGGCGAGCTGAGCTCCGCCGACTGGAGCTATGAGCACGGCTTCGTGCGCAACCGCGAGCTGCAGTGGTACCAGTGCGAAAATGCGTTTGTCGAGAATGGCATGCTGGTCATCGAGGGCCGTCACGAAACGATCAGGAACTCGAATCACGATCCGTCATCGAATGACTGGCGCGAAAGTCGCAAGTTTGCTCGCTATACGTCGGCTTCGGTCAATACGAAGGGCCGCCACGACTGGCGCTACGGTCGATTCGAAGTCCGCGCTCGCATAAGGGCTGAAGACGGACTCTGGCCCGCGATCTGGTTCCTGGGTGTCGATGGCGGCTGGCCGAGCAATGGCGAGATCGACCTGATGGAGTATTACGCCGGTGACATTCTCGCGAATGCGGCATGGGGCAGGCCGGCCCGTTCTGGCGGCAAACCGGTCTGGAACGCGACACGGACTCCGGTTGGATCATTCGGGCCGGATTGGGCCAATGAATTTCACACCTGGCGTATGGACTGGGACGAGTCGAGCATCGAGTTATACGTCGACGATCGTCTGTTGAATACGATCGACGTAGGCGCCACCGTCAATCCGCCGGGCGTATTGCCGCAATACCCGTTTCGGCAACCGCATTACTTGTTGCTTAACCTGGCGATCGGTGGGCAGGGTGGCAATCCGGAAGGCACCGCTTTTCCGACGCGCTACGAAATCGATTACGTTCGCGTCTACCAGAGAAGTTGGACGGGGCTGCGCTAGCTCGCGTCGCGGGCGCGCCCCTTCTCGATCAGTTCGATGGACTCTTCCAGCAAGGCTTCGACTTTTTTCCGGGCGAGCCGTGGATTGCCTTTCTTAATGGCGTCGAGAATCTGCGCGTGCGCGTTGACGTCGGCGCCGGTGACGCCTTTCATCGCGTTCGTGAAACGAATGCTCACGCGCAACGCGGTTTCCACGAACGCGCTCATTTGCGCGATGAAGCGGTTGCCACTTGCGACCAGGATCGCTGTATGAAAACTAATGTCGGATTCCAGAGCATCGTCGAAACCGGCTTCTGCGTCCCGCATACGCTGCAACGCGGCTTCGATCTCGGCGACGGCCTCCGGCGTCGCTTGTTCAGCAACAAGCGCGGCAGCACTCGGCTCTATGCCCTGGCGCATCTGCGTAAATTCAAGCAGCAAGTCGAGAGTAGGGCGGCTGTGCAGCAACCATCCGAGCACTTCCGTATCGAACAGATTCCAGCGGGACTCGGGACGCACCCGAATGCCTTGTCTCGGACGCGATGTCAGCAATCCTTTGGCGGCGAGCATTTTTACAGCTTCTCGCGTCGCGCTGCGGCTGACACCGAATTGCTTACAAACCTCGGCTTCCGTTGGGAAGCTGTCATCGATGGCGTACCTGCCCTGCACGATGGCCAGCCCCAGATCGTGAACCAGTTGGTGAGTCAGGTTTCTTTGCATCGTTATTTACGCCGTCCGGACGCACACGTGCGTTGCTGTAGCATACGTAACTTCATAGTATGATATATATGATTAAAGTGCCAGTAGTGGCAATTGGATGTCTCATGGTGGCCGTCTCTACAAACAAGTCCAACGGCGACAGCGGCGTTACGCAACGCCCGTTCGGGCAACTCCCGAACGGCCGGACCGTGACTGAATACACGTTGTCGAACGATCATCGTATACGAGTCAGCATTCTTGACTACGGCGGGATCATCCGGGTACTTGAGGCGCCTGACCGCGCTGGCAAGATTTCTGATCTCGTTCTGGGATTCGACACGCTCGATGGATACCTGGAGCGTCATCCTTATTTCGGCGCGGTCGTCGGCCGATACGCGGGACGAATTGCGCAAGGCCGACTACTTTTGGACGGAACGACGTTCAGCCTCGATACCAATAACGGTGAGAATCACCTGCACGGCGGACAACGAGGCTTCGATCGGGCCGTTTGGTCGGCCACAGTGTCGGAGTCGCCCGCGCGACTGGTGCTTGAGCACGTCAGCCCGGACGGTGAGGAGGGTTACCCGGGCGAACTGTCAGTGCAGATTACCTACACGCTGTCGGAGGATTCGTTGCACGTAGAATACCTCGCGACGACTGATGCACCGACGGTCGTCAACCTGACCCAGCACACCTATTTCAATTTGACCGGACGCGGCACCACCGATGTGCTCGGGCACGAACTTCAGGTACTTGCAGATTCGATACTCGAGCTCGGTGAAGGGTCGATCCCAACGGGCAGCCGGCTGCCGGTGTCAGGCACGGCATTCGATTTTCGCGAGCCTAAAACAATTGGACGGAACATCGGCGACCCGCATCCGCAGCTGCTCCTCGCGAATGGCTACGATCACAACTGGGTGCTGAATGGCAATCACACGGAACCGGTCATCGCGCTTTCAGATCCTGACAGCGGACGCCGACTCGAAGTCATTACGACGCAGCCTGGTGTGCAGATTTACACGGCCAACTATCTCGACGGAAGCATCGTCGGCAAACGCGGCGAGCGATACGCTAAACATGCGGGTGTCGCGCTGGAGACCCAGCATTTCCCCGATGCGCCTAACCATCCCAAGTTCCCGAGCACCGTGCTACGCCCAGGTGATACGTTTCGATCACAAACCCAGTTTCGGTTCAGTGTATTCGTTAACCGGCCGGAGGATGAGTCGGCGGGGACGACGGAGTAATGAAACTCAGCGCATATTTTGTTGTGGCCATTGTCGGCCTGGGGACATTAACAGGCTGTTCATCACCGCCGCCGCATTTGGCCCCACAGCCGAATGTCGTACTAATCGTCGTTGACGATCTCGGTTGGATGGATACCGGATTCATGGGCAGCTCGTTCCATGAAACCCCGAACATCGATCAGCTCGCGACATCGTCGGTGCAGTTTTCGTCAGCGTACGCCACGTCGCCCGTTTGCTCGCCAACGCGCGCGAGCATCATGACCGGGCAACACCCGGCGCGGCTTCGAATCACCGACTGGATTCCTGGCGACGATCCGAAGAACCGGGCTTTGCTCGGGCCGTCCGACCGTCACGAGTTGCCGCTCGCAACTGTAACGCTCCCCGAGCGATTCAAGATGGCGGGTTACTCGACTTTTTTCGCTGGCAAATGGCATCTGGGCAGTGAGGGCTATTTCCCGGAGGACCAGGGTTTCGATATCAACCTGGGTGGTCACCACAAGGGCACGCCTCCAGGCGGCTACTATTCGCCCTACGAGAATCCGCGACTTGCCGACGGTCCTGACGGCGAGTACCTGACCGACCGACTCACGGACGAGACAATCAGGTTCATTAGCAGCCCGCGTTCAGAACCGTTTTTCGCGATGCTGGCGTACTACACCGTGCATACGCCGATACAGCCATCGACGCGCCACGTGGATTACTACACGGCAAAGGCGCAGGTGCTTCCTGACGCAGGGGAAGACAGCCATGTGCGCGAGCACGGTGCGTGGGTCAAGCGGCGACAGGACGACGCCGCCTACGCCTCGATGGTGGCGGCGCTGGATGAAAATATCGGACGACTGCTCGGCGCCATCGATGAGGCAGGACTTAGCGATAACACGGTCATCGTTTTTACGTCGGACAATGGTGGTCTTTCTGCATTCGCGGGCAAGAACGGACGATCCAAACGAGCCACATCGAATGTTCCTCTCAGGGCTGGCAAAGGGTGGCTCTACGAAGGTGGTATTCGCATACCGCTGCTGATTCGAGCGCCCGGAGTCAGTGCGATCTACGCACGTTCCTACGCGCCGGTGACCAGTGCGGATCTCGCGCCGACACTGCTTGATCTCGCCGGCATAAGAGCGAGCGACGCCGGCTTCGACGGACTGAGTCTGCGGTCGTTGCTGCAAGGCGGCGATGCTCCCGCCCGTGATGCTGTCTACTTCTATTATCCGCATTACCACGTCAGCGGCTCGGTGCCATCTGCCGCAATCCGGACGGGCGACTGGAAGCTGATCCACTTTTTCGAGACGGGAAACTCGGAGTTGTACCGGTTGAGCGTGGACATCGGCGAAAGCAACGATCTGTCGGCGACACTGCCGGATCGGTCGGCGGCGCTCGAAAAGCGCTTGTTCGACTGGCTGGAATCGGTCGATGCGCAGATGCCGATGGCGAATCCGGCACGTGAGGAACGGAGCCAGCCGTGACTCCAATATGACTCTATATTATAATATAAATCAGATTAACAATGATAAGAAGGCCGAGCCTGGAGAGTCGGGGATGTTCAAGTGATGCCACAATCAAAGTCTGCCAATTATCCAAGCCTCGCAGCACGCGGCGTGTTTATTACCGGCGGCGCAACCGGCATCGGCGCGGCCTTTGTCGAGGCCTTCGTGCGAAACGGTGCCAACGTTGCATTCGTGGATGTCGATGATGATCGGGCTGCCAAGCTCGTCGACAGGCTCGCGAACAAATACAGTCGATCTGTTTGGTTTCGGAAAACCGACGTAACTGAGTCGGAGGAACTCGAGACAGCAATTCGTGACGCGAGCAGCGATATTGGCGGATTGCACACGCTGATCAACAACGCCGCACGGGATACTCGTCACGACGTTGAGTCATTCGGACTGGACGACTGGCGTAAATGCATGGCCCTGAATCTTGACGCGGCCTTCGTTGCTTCGCGGGCGATATCTGCTGAACTGAAATCGCGGCAGCGCGGCGCGATTATCAACATGAGTTCGATTGTTACGACGCTCGGCTCTGCCGGCATGCCCGGTTACGTCACCGCCAAGGCTGGGCTGATCGGCATGACCAAGGCGCTGGCGCGAGAATTCGGTGAGCACAACATCCGCGTCAATGCGATTCTGCCGGGCTGGGTTGCAACGGAACGGCAGCTCGAGCGCTGGCTGACGCCGGAACAGGAAGCAGATTGGCAGAGGCAGGTTGCCTTGAAACGTCGACTGGTTGCCGCTGACATCGCCAACCTCGCCGTCTTCCTGTCAGCCGAT
>Ga0224512_10001151_pt1 | contig 26313 bp, 29 predicted proteins | sample SF_May12_sed_USG_4_FD_169103 | JGI IMG/M metagenome (GOLD analysis project Ga0224512, IMG submission 169103) | Sediment microbial communities from San Francisco Bay, California, United States - SF_May12_sed_USGS_13 | ecosystem: Environmental > Aquatic > Marine > Sediment | place: USA... | reverse complement strand
CCGGCGGCGACCGGCGGCGAGGCGGCCTGGGCCGACGGTATCGAGGTGCTGGCGCCGGCGACGCTGCTGGCGCTGATCAACCATTTCAAGGGCAGCCAGGTGCTCACGCCGCCGGAGCCGCAGCTCGCCGAGGATGGCGCCACGGCCCCGGACCTCGCCGACATCAAGGGCCAGGAAACCGCCAAGCGGGCGCTCGAGATCTGTGCCGCCGGCGCCCACAACCTCTTGATGCTGGGCCCGCCGGGGGCCGGCAAATCGATGCTGGCGCAGCGCCTGCCCGGCATCCTGCCGCCGCTCGACCCGCGCGAGGCGCTCGAGGTCAGCATGATCCACTCGGTCGCCGGGATGCTGGAGGGCGGCCGGCTGTCGCGCCGTCGGCCGTTCCGCGACCCGCATCATTCGGCCTCGCTGGCCGCGATGGTCGGCGGCGGAATGCGTGCCAGGCCTGGAGAAGTAAGTCTGGCGCATAATGGCGTGCTGTTCCTCGACGAACTGCCGGAGTTCCAGCGCCCGACGCTGGAGGCGCTGCGCCAGCCGGTCGAGACCGGCGCCGTGGTGGTTGCCCGGGCCAACGCCCACGTCACATACCCCGCGCGCTTCCAGCTCGTCGCCGCGATGAACCCGTGCCGCTGCGGCCATCTCGACGACCCGGCGGTCGCCTGCGCGCGGGCGCCGCGCTGCGCCCAGGATTACCAGGCGAAGATCTCGGGCCCGCTGTTCGACCGCATCGATCTGCATGTCGAGGTGCCGGCGGTCAGCCCCGCGGATTTGAGCCTGCCGCCGCCGGCCGAGGGCTCGGACCGGGTGGCGGAACGGGTCGCCGCGGCGCGCCGCGTGCAGGCCGAACGCTATGCTGTCCTGCCCGAAGACCGCCGCATCCGCACCAACGCGCAAGCCGACGGCCGGCTGCTCGAGGACGTCGCCGGCCCCGACGCGCCGGGCCGCAAGCTGCTGGCCGAGGCCTCGGACGCGCTGCGCCTGACCGCCCGCGGCTATCACCGGGTATTAAGGGTCGCCCGCACCCTCGCCGACCTCGACGGCGCCGCCGACGTGCGCCGCATCCACATCGCCGAGGCGCTGAGCTACAGAAGGGTCGCGCCGGGGCGGTGAGGGGGGGTCAGGCGGCGGTGGGCGCCAGCTGCCGGGCTGCCTCGCCCTGCGGCCGGTACAGCAACAGGGCCGCGGGCACCAGCAGCGCGTAGCACAGCGCGCCCAGTATCATCGTCTTGTCGAGGCCGAGGCTGATATTCGTGGCGATGGCAATGGCGCTGCCCAGCACGCCGGCGGCCCCGTTGACGCCCCACAGCCACGGCGTGATGCGGTTGTTGCGCTGCTGGCAAAGCGCCATGCCGGTGGGGAAGCCGAAACCGAGCAGAACGCCGCCTGGTATCGTGACCGCGAGGCAGGCAAGCGCGCGCAGGGCCAGCGTCAGTTCTGCCAGCTCGAAGAAGATCCTGTGAATCGCAAGGCCCATGATCAGGAAATAGGCCGCAGTCAGCGCCACCCAGACTGCAATCCGGTGCCGGCTGTCCAGCGGCAGCCAGCCGGAAGCCAGGCTGCCGATCCCCGTCGACAGGATCAGGCTGAACAGCACGACGGCGAGGCTCAGGCTGGGATGGCCGAGAAACAGGCCCATCGTCTGCAGCAGGCTGATTTCCAGGAACATGAATCCCAGACCGATCAGGAAGAAATATGCGGTGCCGCCGATGAATGTCGCGCCGTCGATCGACTCGACCGACCGGCGCAGCGGGAAAAGAATGACAGCCGCGACCATGAGCGTCGAGAACAGGATGACGACGAACAGGTTCAGAGACGCCCGGACATGCCCCGGAATGTATTGGAAGTCCCATTCCCACGCGATCCTGAACAGGGCGATCGGCTGATCCAGCGGCGCCTGGTTGAAGAAGAAGGGCTGGGTGTCGGTCGGCGGAAAGAGCTTCAGGAAGCTGTCCGCCGTCGCCGATTCGAGTTCGGCCTCGCTCCTGGCCTCGACGATGGCCTTGAGCATGGGGACGGAGGCGCTGCGGCGCGGCGACGCCATCACCTCGAACGCCATCTCCTCCACGGCCGCGTCCAGCGTGTCCAGTTGCGCGTCCGTCAGCGGGTCGCGGGCCAGGATCAGGGTGGAAAGGTTCATATCCGGCAGCGTTGTGCCGACAAGATAGATGTGCGCGCGCGGATTCCGGACGCCGCGCGCCAGCAGCGCCGCGACGGCGAGGCTCAGGGTGCGTCCGGTCTCGGGCATATCGGGCCGCTTCAGCCAGCGGCTGACCGTGAAGACGCCGCCTTCGGCGAGATCGTCCATGAACACCCGCCACGCTTCGACCGTGTACAGGCCGTTTTCCGAGAGGGCGAACGCGCCGGCGGTGGTCGACGCCCAGGTGTCGATCATGCTCATCTGTATGACGTCAAAGGACTTGCGGTTTCGGCTGAACCAGCTCCGCGCTTCGCTGTGAACCAGCTCCACGTTTTCCAGCTTGTCGAACCCGGCATAGGCCCGGTACTGCGGGTCGTCCCTGAGCAAATCGATCTGGATCGCATTGACATCGAGGGCGACCACCGATTCGATGCCGAAATATTTCGCCGTCAGAACGTCCCTTCCGCCGCCGACGCCGATGATCGCGGCCGTGCGCAGGCCGGGCAGGCGATGGGCGAGCGACGTGATGTCGTATTCCAGGTACCGGAGGCTGTCGAAATCCGTTCCATCGAAACGGGTCATCGGGGTCCCGGCCCCACCGTCAATGACAAGCAACCGGTATGTTGCACTCTCCGATTCGGGCAGATTCGTCGAAGGGCCCCACGCAAATGGCGTTACCTCCTCGGATTCGATACGCAGCGTAATCCGGGACATGCTGTTCCAGCGGTCGAGATCGAGTGCCCCTTGCGGCGTCGCGGCGCCCTTCGGAAAGAACGGATAGATGATTGGCCGCTCCTGCAAGGCGTTAACCGATCCGATGGTCACCAGCAGCACCGCACCGCCCACGAAAACGCGCGGGTTGATGGCCGACTGGCCGGCGGCCGCATTGCCAAAGCAGAAACCGGATAGAACCGGGATCGCGCAAACCAGGAACAACGCCGAGGGCGTGTCGATCGCCTCCATCAGAAGCAGCGCGACAAGGCATCCCGCCGCGGCGCCCAGCAGGTCGTATCCGTAAACCGTGCTGACCCGGAACGGCGAACGGGTCAGGCAGAGGGAGATAACCACGCCCGCAAAATAAAACGGAAGGGCCGTCAAGGCCGCGACGATCGGCAGAACGACCAAAGTAAGCGCGAGCCAGCTGCCGACGATCGGGATCACCATCGACACGCATGTGGCGACCGCCATCGACATCCCGAATTTGAACGCGTTGCTGGCGGCCAGTTGCAAAAGCTCCCGCCGCTGCGCCGGCGCGTCGCCGCGATACACCTTGACGGCGCCTGCCGTCATTCCGAACATGGCGATGCTGATGACAAGGAAAGAGACGTGATAATAGGCCGTTACGGAGAATATCCGGGACAGCATAAGCTGCATCGTCAAGACGCTTGCGCTGACCAGAAAGACCCCAGAAAGAAACCAACCGCGACCCATCGCTATACCTCGAACCCTCGTGCCGACACCCGCCGCACGTACCCGCAGACCGGGTCCCAAGCGGCAGCCCGACGGTGTTGCCCGGCCGAACGCGGCGCGCCCTGTGCCGCGCCGCCAGGACTCTATTACCGTTCCAGGCATTAAAAAAATGTGAAGCGGCGTCATATCCTCCGGGGCGCCGGGGCCACCACGGCCGATTTCCGCCCGTCACGCCGATTTCATTTGCAAATCGGCCCGCGCTGCCCCATGTAAGCATCACCGGTTGCACCAGTCCTGGCGTATCCCTCTGGACGCCTTCCGCGCTTAGCGGCGTTACCCCTCGACATCGTGAGACCAAGACACCCAGTGACGCGGGGCGATTTCGCGTGGCGTCCATCTACATACGGATAAAGGATACGATTATGGCTACAGGAACTGTGAAGTGGTTCAATGCGATCAAGGGTTACGGCTTCATCGAGCCGACCGACGGCTCGAAGGACGTGTTCGTCCACATCTCGGCCGTGGAGAACGCCGGTCTGCCGAGCCTCAACGAGGGCCAGAAGGTTGACTACGAGGTGGTCCCCGGCCGCGACGGCAAGAGTTCGGCCGAGAATCTGGTCGCCGCCTGAGCGCCCACCGACGCTTGCGTGCATGGCCGGCCCGGACAGGGCCGGCCATGCCGTTTTCCGCACCCGCACAGTAGCGCTGCAACAGAAGGAGGTCCCGATGCCCCGCAAACCGAATTACGACTTCGAGCGCCGCGAGCGCGAACGCGCCAGGGCCGCAAAAAAGGCCGCGAAGGCGGAGGAGAAGCGGAACCGCAAGGCGGCCGACGATGCAGACGAGCCCGCGGTCCTGAACGACGACCTGAAGCCGGAAAGCGACTGACCGCCGAAGCCGGAGGGCGGGGCGGTGTGCGAGTCACGATGCTCGCCCGGTCACCGCCGGCGACGGCGCTGATGCCCTCCCCGGCGCTACTTGTCGACCGGCTTGATCATCCGGCCGAGGTCCTTGCCGGCGAAGATGTGCATATGGAAATGCATGACTTCCTGGTGCGCGTCGGACCCGCAGTTGGACAGGATGCGGTAGCCCTCCTCAACCGTGCCCAGGTCACGCGCCACCTTGCCGACGGCACGGAAGAAGCCGGCGATCTCCGGATCCGGCGCGCTGGCCGCAAAATCGTCCGACGAGACGTACCGCCCCTTGGGAATCACCAGCACGTGGACCGGCGCCTGCGGCGCGATGTCGTTGAAGGCCAGCGCCCAGTCGTCCTCGTAGACCCTGTCGCACGGAATTTCCCCGCGCAGGATTTTCGCGAAAATGTTGGAGTCATCGTAACTCATGGTCATGCTCCCTCAATCGCCGGGCGACCGCATCCGCGGTCTTGGCTGTCGCCGCACCAGCGGCGGCCCGCAGTCGCGGGCTCCCCCGGCCCGGAATGCGGGCCGGGTCCCGTCGCTCGTCATGTCTTCCGTGCCGCCTTCTCTGCGATCCCCGAAGTGCCGTCGCGCGCTTGCAGCGCCCGCCAGACGTCCTCCGGCGTGACGCCCCTGGCCGCCCATAGCACGAGCAGGTGATAGAGCAGGTCGGCGCTTTCCGCGGCCAGCGCCTCGTTGTCTGCGGCCAGCGCCGCGATGATGGTCTCCACCGATTCCTCGCCGACCTTCCTTGCGGCCGCCTCCGGCCCGCCTGCCAGCAGCGTCGCCGTCCACGACGCCGACGGGTCGGCCCCCCTGCGCGATTCGATGACCGCGAACAGCCGGTCGAGGATGGTTGCGTCGATCTCGCTCATGCCGCCTGCCTAGCAGAAACCCGCCTCTCTTGAAAGATCAACCACAGAGACACAGGGACACAGAGGAATCCAGTTTCTCTCCGAAACGCCGTGCCGCCCGCAGGGCAATAAAGGAAAGGGGATCCGGGGATGCATGGCGATGCGGGCGAGAGGGACAGACATTACTGCCTGCTCCCCCCATCTCCCTTTATCCCCACATCCCCTTATTTCCTGCGCCTTACGGCGCAGCAAGGCGAGTCCGGGAAGGAGTCCGATAACTCCGTGCCTTTGTGTCTCTGTGGATAGCTCTTTAAATCAAAGCCGCACCGGCACGCCGGCCTGCGCCATGTGCTGCTTGGCCTCGCGGATCGAGTAGGTGCCGAAATGGAAGATCGAGGCCGCCAGCACGGCGGCGGCGTGGCCCTCGCGCACGCCTTCGACCAGGTGGTCCAAGGTGCCGACGCCGCCCGAGGCGATCACCGGCACCGGTACCGGATCGGCGATCGCGCGGGTCAACTCGCAGTCGAAGCCCTCCTTGGTGCCATCCCGGTCCATCGAGGTCAGCAGGATCTCGCCGGCGCCCGACGCGGCCATGCGCTTGGCCCATTCGACCGCGTCGATACCGGTCGGCGCGCGCCCGCCATGGGTGAAGACCTCCCACCTGCCGGACCCGGAGCGTCGCGCGTCGATCGCCACCACGATGCATTGCGCGCCGAAGCGTTCCGCGGCCTCGGCCACGAACTCCGGGCGTTTGACGGCGGCGGTGTTGATCGACACCTTGTCGGCGCCGGCCAGCAGCAGGCGGCGGATGTCGCCAGTATTGCGCACGCCGCCGCCGATGGTCAGCGGCATGAAGCACTGCTCGGCGGTGCTGGCGGCGATGTCGAGGATGATGTCGCGGTTGTCGGACGAGGCGGTGATGTCGAGGAAAGTCAGCTCGTCGGCGCCGGCCTCGTCATAGAGTCGCGCCTGTTCGACCGGGTCGCCGGCGTCGACGAGATTGACGAAATTCACACCCTTGACGACGCGCCCGTCCTTCACGTCGAGGCACGGTATGATGCGGATCTTCAGCACAGTTTCAGCGCGTCCCCGAGCACCATCCTGCCGTCGTAAAGCGCCCGCCCGACGATCGCGCCGGCGATGCACTTCTCCGCGATCAGCGCGCGGATATCGTTGAGCGACGACACCCCGCCCGACGCGATTACCGGCACCGGGATGGCCCGCGCGAGCGCCGCCGTCGCCCGCACGTTGACACCTTCCAGCACGCCGTCGCGGTCGATGTCGGTGTGGATGATCGCGGCGACGCCGGCATCGGCGAACCGCTGCGCAAGCGCGATGGCCTCGATTTCGGTTTCCTCGGCCCAGCCCTCGACCGCGACCCGGCCGCCGCGGGCATCGATGCCGACGGCGATGCGCCCCGGCCATTTGCGGCTGGCCGCAACGACCAGATCCGGATCCTTGACGGCGACGGTGCCGAGGATCACCCGCATCACGCCGCAATCGAGCCAGCTTTCGACGGTTTCCAGCGTGCGGATGCCGCCGCCGAGCTGCACCGGGATGTCGACGGCGTTGACGATCGCCTCCACCGCCGCGGCGTTCACCGGCTTGCCGGCGAAGGCGCCGTCGAGATCGACGATATGCAGCCACGACGCGCCCGCCTCACGGAACGCCTCGGCCTGCCCGGCGGGATCGTCGCTGAACACCGTCGCCTGGTCCATGTCGCCGCGCACCAGCCGCACGCAGCGCCCGTCCTTGAGGTCGATCGCGGGATACAGGATCATGCGCCGGCGTCGCCCGTCGCCGGCCGTTCGGGGGCCTCGCCGACGAGAATCTTGTAGTAGTAGCGGCCCGGCACCCAGGTCCCGTCGGCAAGCCTTGCATAGAGCGGGTGTGTGCCCCAGTACAGGTAACCGAGCGATTCGTACATCGCGATCGCCGCCGTCTGGGTCTCGCGGACATCGAGGTTGATCATGCCGAAGCCCTCGGCCACGGCCGTCGTCTCCACCGCCTCGGTGAGCATCCGGGCGATCCGGTGGCCGCGCGCCCAGGGTGCGACGAAGGCGCTTTTCAGGGTGCAGGCCGCGGCCTGCGCCTCGTTGTTGCGGGTCGGCCGGAAGAGTTGCGCCGATCCCGCGATCACCCCGTCGAGCCGGCCGACGAACAGTGTCCGTCCGGGCACCAGCACTACGCCCTTCCAGTAGGATTCCTGGATTTGCCGCGGCGGCGGGGTCAGCCAGCCGAAGCCGCCGCCCCCGGTGATCGCCGCCTCGGCGGCATCGCACAGCTCGTCGAGGTCGCGGCCGGACAGCTCGCCGACGATCGCAACGCTGGTCTCGACCAGGCCGCTCACGGCCGCCACTCCAGGAACGCCTCGATGAAGGCGAGGCCCGCCTTCTGGCTTTTTTCCGGGTGGAACTGGCTGCCGATCATGTTGTCGCGTCCGACCACCGCAGCCAGCGCGCCGCCGTAATCGGCGGTTGCCAGCACGTGGTCGGGACTCGCGCATTGGAACTGGAAACTGTGCACGAAATACATGTGGGTCCCCGCCGGTTGGCTGTCCAGCACCGGATGCGGTTTCAGGTTCTCAAGCTCGTTCCAGCCCATATGCGGTACCTTCAGCGCCGGGTCGGCGGGCGCCATCGGCGCCACCTCGCCGGCGATCCAGCCGAGGCCCGGGTGGCTGCCGTGCTCCAGCCCACGGGTCGCCATCAGCTGCATGCCAACGCAGATGCCAAGGAACGGCCGGCCGCCGCGCAGTACCGCCTCTTCGAGCGCCTCGACCATGCCGGGGAGCGCGTTGAGGCCGCTCCAGCAGTCGCCGAACGCGCCGACGCCGGGCAGCACGATTCGGTCGGAAGCCGCCACGGTCTGCGGGTCCGCGGTGACCGCGACCGGCGCGCCGGCCATGCGCTCGAACGCCTTGGCGGCCGAATGCAGATTGCCGGAGCCGTAATCGACGATGGCGACCTTCATGCCGAGCCGCCGCCGAGCACGCCCTTGGTCGACGGCACGGCGTCCGCCGCGCGCGGGTCGACCGCCACCGCCTGGCGCAGCGCCCGCGCCAGCCCCTTGAAGCACGATTCGGCGATATGGTGGCTGTTCTCGCCGTAGAGGTTCTCGACATGCAGGGTGAGCCCCGCGTTCTGCGCGAAGGCGCCGAACCACTCGCGGAACAGCTCGGTGTCGAAGTCGCCCAGCTTCGGCCGGGTGAACGCCACCTTCCAGACCAGCCCGGGCCGGTTCGAGCAGTCCAGCGCGACCCTTGTGAGCGTCTCGTCCATCGGAATCAGCGCGCTGCCGTATCGCGTGATCCCCTTGCGGTCGCCGAGCGCCTGAGCCACCGCCTGGCCGATCGCGATGCCGGTGTCCTCGGTGGTGTGGTGGAAATCGATATGCAGATCGCCCTTGGCCCTGACCGTCAGGTCGATCAGGCCGTGGCGCGCCAGCTGCTCCAGCATGTGGTCGAGGAAGCCGATCCCCGTGGCCACGTCGCAGCTACCGGTGCCGTCGAGGTCGACCGACACCGAGATCTGCGTCTCGCGGGTGTTGCGCTCTATGCTTGCTTGCCGCATCGATTTCTCCAGTTCCGGAAAACGGCGCCCTTTTAGCAGCACCGGGCGGCAAAGGCCAGCGCCGCCGCGCCGCCCTTGATTGCTGGCGCGAAATCGCCACATGGGTTAGGTTCTCGCGGCCCGCAGGGGTCAAGTGTTTTGTCGATTTTAACGGATTTCGCCCATGTCCGATCAGACAGTCTGGCACGGCACCACGATCCTCTCGGTGCGCAGGGGCGACTCGGTGGTGGTCGCCGGCGACGGGCAGGTCAGCCTCGGCCAGACCGTCATCAAGTCGAACGCCCGCAAGGTACGGCGGCTCGGCGAGGGCGGCGTGATCGTCGGCTTCGCCGGCGCGACGGCCGACGCCTTCACCCTGTTCGAGCGGCTCGAGGCCAAGCTGGAGCAGCATTCGGGACAGCTCATGCGGGCCTGCGTCGAACTCGCCAAGGACTGGCGCACGGACCGCTACCTGCGCCGCCTGGAGGCGATGATGGCGGTGGCCGACAAGGACGTCTCGCTGATCGTCTCGGGCACCGGCGACGTGCTGGAGCCCGAGGACGGGCTGATCGGCATCGGTTCCGGCGGGTCCTATGCCCTCGCGGCGGCGCGCGCGCTTACCGCCGTCGACGGGCTTTCGGCCGAGGACATCGCCCGCCGCGCCATGGCGATCGCCGCCGGCATTTGCGTCTACACCAACGATTCCATAACCATCGAGACATTATGACGTCATTCAGCCCCCGCGAGATCGTCTCCGAGCTCGACCGCTATATCGTCGGCCAGAACGACGCCAAGCGCGCCGTCGCCATTGCGCTGCGCAACCGCTGGCGGCGCCTGCAGCTGCCCGAGGAGATGCGCGAGGAGGTGCTGCCCAAGAACATCCTGATGATCGGGCCGACCGGCGTCGGCAAGACCGAGATCGCCCGCCGCCTGGCGCGGCTGGCCCAGGCGCCGTTCATCAAGGTCGAGGCGACCAAGTTCACCGAGGTCGGCTATGTCGGCCGCGACGTCGAGCAGATCGTGCGCGACCTTGCCGAGGCATCGATTCACATCACCCGCGAGCAGCAGCGCAAGCAGGTGCTGGCCAAGGCCGAACTGGCGGCCGAGGAGCGGGTGCTCGACGCGCTGGTCGGCGACAGCGCCAGCGAATCGACACGGCAGTCGTTCCGCATCAAGCTGCGCCAGGGCGAGATCGACGACAAGGAAGTCGAGATCCAGGTGCAGGACATGGGCGCGGCCGGCATGCCGACCTTCGAGATTCCCGGCATGCCCGGTGCCCAGATGGGCATGATCAACCTCAACGAGATCATGGGCAAGATGATGGGCGGCCGCACCAAGCCGCGGCGCATGACCGTCGCCGAATCCTATGAGGTGCTGCTCGACGAGGAGAGCGACAAGCTGCTGGACGACGAGGCGGTCGTCAAGACGGCGCTGGAGACGGTCGAGGAGAACGGTATCGTGTTCCTCGACGAGATCGACAAGATCACCGCGCGGTCGGAGCGCACCGGCGCCGACGTTTCCCGCGAGGGCGTGCAGCGCGACCTGCTGCCGCTGATCGAGGGCACCACGGTGGCGACCAAGCACGGGCCGGTCAAGACCGACCACATCCTGTTCATCGCGTCGGGCGCGTTCCACCTGGCCAAACCCGCGGATCTGCTGCCCGAACTGCAGGGCCGCCTGCCGATCCGCGTCGAGCTGCGGGCGCTGACCCGCGACGATTTCGTGCGCATTCTGAAAGAGCCGGAAAACAGCCTGATCCGCCAGTACGTGGCGCTGCTGGGAGCCGAGGAGGTGACGCTGGTGTTCACCGACGACGCCATCGAGGAGATCGCCAGCCTGTCGGCCGAGATCAACAGCCGTGTCGAGAACATCGGCGCACGGCGCCTGCACACGGTTCTGGAGCGGCTGCTCGAGGAGATCTCCTTCACCGCCACCGACCGCGGCGGCGAGACCATCACCATCGACGCGTCTTATGTCCGCGACCAGGTCGAGGATTTGGCGAAGGAATCGGACCTCAGCAAGTTTATTCTGTAGGGGCGCGCAACCGCGACGTCAGACCGGCCGCCCGATCGACGGGCCGAACGGTTCCCGGTAGCCGGATTCGGTATCGGCGACCTGGCCGTTGCGGGCGGTTTCGCGCCATGTGTCTGCGGGCCGATCCAAGTTGATGCTGGCGGATCGACAAGTTATTGTCGCATTGCGCGCATAGGGGTGTTTTATTACTCGCAAGAGGGGATTCGATAAACGGGAGGCGATTATGTGGATTCGGTCAATTGCGGCGCTTTGCGTGGTGCTTGCAGTGGCGGTCGCAGGGTCGGCCGGGGCCGGGGAACCCAAATTTGTCATGCAACCGTTGCTGGACGGGAAGGTCATGATCGCGGTGCCGAGGGATTTTGAATTGATGAGCGACGATATGGCACGGCTGAAGTACCCGTCCGAAAGGCGGCCCCCGATCGTGTTCACCGATAGCGAAGGCACCGTCAACATCACCGTCAAGCCGACCGCTCAGAGAGTGACGGAAGCGGACATCGACATCGCACGGATATTTCTCACAGAAAATTTCAGGAGACTTTATCCATCGGGTAACGTCGGCAGCACACTGTTCGATCTGGGCGACAGGACCGCATTCTTCATCAGCATGACAACGCCGGCCATCGATACGGAAATCCGCAGCCTGATCACCGGCGCGGCGGTCGATGGCCGTCTCGTCCTGTTCGGATTCAACGTCACCCGGGAGCTGGAATCGACGTGGATCGATAAGGGCGCAATTATCCTGATGACGGTTCTGATTTTCGATTGAATCGCTGATCTTCAAGCGTTCAGGGCCTTTGCCCTCGCCCGTGGCGGGTTTCGTTGGCGCCGGGCTGGTTCGTTTGCGGGGGCGCGCGTCGCGAAACCGCCGTCTGTACGGGCCCTGAAACCCGCAGAAAACGCCTTTGCATGGGCTCGTTCCGCTCGTTTCCTGGATCCGGGGCCGGCGCCGGGCGATTTCGGTCGAAGGTAGACCCTGCAATCGGTATCATCGCCCGCACGGCGACGACACGGGGTGGACAATCCGGACATGCCGGGATTCGGGAAAAAACCGCGTCAAAGGTCTAGGACGGGGCAGGCGGGATGAGCGCGACGGACGCCGGACGCCGCCGGCTTGTGGTCTGGTTTTCGCTGGGCCATATGGCGAACGACTGGGCGCCGAGCACGCTGTGGATCGTCGTCCCGGCGGTCGCCGCCGCGATGGGCCTGTCGCCGGCCGAGGTCGGCCTGCTGATCACCGTCACGCATGTCGGCGGGGCGCTGGGCTACCTGCCCGCCGGCGTGCTGGCGGACCGCGTGGCGAATCGCGGGCGGCTGCTGCTCGGCACCTTCTGGTGGGTGGCCATCGGTTATCTCGCCGCCTCGTTCGCGCCGGGGTTCTGGACCCTGGCCCTGATGCTCGCGATCGCCGGCCTCGGCGACGCCGCCTGGCACCCGATCGCCACCGGCGTGCTGGCGCAAAGCCTGCCGGAGCGGCGCGCCCATGCGCTCGGCATCCACGCCATGACCGGCACCTTCGCCGAGGTGCTGGCGCCGCTTGGCATCGGCTTCCTGCTGGCCTGGTTCGACTGGCGGGTGGCCCTGCAAATCTCCACCATTCCCGCGATCCTCATGGGCATTGCCTTCTTCCGCGTCGCCGGCGCCGTCCCGCCGTCCCGGCAACACGCGATTTCGCTGGCCGATCTGCGGGCGCTCTGGAACATCTGGCGGGCGCCGCGCGGGCTGGGCGTGATCGGCATGGTCAGCGTCTACAACATGGCGCTGCTGGCAGTCCTCGCCATGGCGCCGCTGTACCTGCAGCAGGTCCACGGCCTGTCGCTGGCCGAGACCGGGGCCGTGTTTTCCGCGATGGTGCTGTCCGGCGCGCTGTTCCAGCCGCTTGTCGGCCGGCTGTCCGATGCCACCGGCCGCAAGCCGGTGTTCATCGCCGGCGCCGCGGCGGGGGCGCTGGCCTGCCTCGCGGCCGCCTGGAGCGCGTCCCTGGGGCTGGCCGTGCCGGCGCTGATCGCCGCCGTGGCCGCGTTTTATGGAATACGGTCTTCGGTGCTGGCCTCGGTGGTCGAATTCGGCGAACAACGCGAGGCGACGACGCTCGGCCTCGCCTTCATGCTGCTGGACGGGGTCGGCGCGCTGGGCGCCGCGCTGGCCGGCGCCGTGGGAAGCCTCGACCTGCACTACGCCTTCCTGCTGGCCGCTTGCCTCGCCGCCATCGCGGCGGTCGCCGCCGTTCCGATCATGCGGCAATGACGATTCGGCTCAGCGCGCCTTCAGCGTCTCCAGGAGGGCCTTCACCTTGTCGCGCGGCAGCTTGCGGATGCGCTGGGCCAGCTCGTTGGCAAGCTCGGTGGCTTCCGGGGCGAGGCCGGAGGTGTCGACGGTAATGCGCGGATGCGACATGCGGGCGAGGCGCTGCAGTTCGTCGGCGTCGTCCCAGACGACGTTGAAGAACTGGCAGATCTGGTGCACCCGGGGGCGGCTGGGGCGGCCGCGGCGGCCGTGTTCGAGGGCCGAGAGGTAGGCCGGCGAGACGTCGAGCGCCGCGGCCATCTGCTGCAGGGTCACCGCGTTCGCCGCGCGCAGCTCGCGCATCCGGCGGCCGAACGGGGTCATCGCGCCGGCCCCGGATCCGCCCGCTGGCGGCGCAGCAGCACGTAGAGCGCGCCCTCGCCGCCGTCGTCGCGGCGGGCATGGCTGAAGGCCAGGATCGTCTCGCGCAGCGGCGCTTCGTTGAGCCAGCGCGGCACCGCGGTCTTCAGCACGCCGCCGCCCTCGCGGAACGAGCCCTTGCCGGTGACCACGCGCACGCAGCGCCGTCCGGCGTTCGCCTGGCCGGAAATGAAGGCCTGCAGCGCGCGGTGCGCTTCCTCCTGGGTGTGGCCGTGCAGGTCGATCTCGGCCTCGATGGCGATCTGGCCGCGGCGCAGCCGGTCGACGGTGCGCCGGTCGACCCCGGCGGCGCGGCCGTGGCTCAGTTCCGGCGGGGGAGAAGAGGTTGGCGCCATGGCGCCAGCACGGCTCGCGGAGGCAACCTGAGGTTTCTTCGATATCGTCTTGTTTTTCTTTGTTGTTTTATCTGTATCTCGTGCTGCTTCGGGGGCGGCTTTGCGGATCGTCGGCTTGCGTGCGATCGGCTTCACGTTCTTGGTGACGGCCTTCCACAACGCCGCCTCGTCGTCCTTCGGCCCGCTCTTTTCAGCCATCGGAGTCGCCCGCGACCAGCACGATATGCAGCCAGCGCGGCCCGTGCGCGCCAAGCTGCAGTGTCTGCTCGATATCGGCGCTGCGCGACGGGCCGGTGATGAAGTTGACGCAGCGCGGCATGCGCCCGGTCGCCCGCAGGCGGTCCCAGCCATCCTCGTAACACGCCACCATTTCCGCCGCGCGCACCACCACGATATGGGCGTCGGGCAGGAAGTTGAGTGTGGTCGGCGAGTCCGGGCCGGACAGCAGCATTAGCGTGCCGGTCTCGGCGATTGCGGCGAAGGCGCCGGTCACCGCCACCATGTCGCTGGCCTCGCCCTTGCCGCGTTCGATCTCCAGCAGCGGCGACTCGTCCCAGGGATAAGCGTCGAGTTTCGGGTCCGGCGCCATGCGCAGCCGGGTCGGCAGGTTCTCGCCGCGCAGATAGTCGGCGACGGCACCCGGCACGCCGCTCGGGCGGGACACAAGCGTGACGGTCGCATCGACCGCCTCGGCCTGCTCGACGAACAGGTCGAGCATCCCGTCGCGGTCCAACTGGCCGCGGGCGGGGACGGTGTTGCGGGCGTGGCCGGCGAGCCGCTCCTTGACCGCTGCGGCGGCGGCGGTGTTCGAGTCGCGCTGCGTCGCGCGGCGCAGCGCGCCGAGCACGGCCTCGCGGGAGTCGCCGTTCATCGCGGCGGTTCCCGGCGGCCGCCGGCGCGATCCCACAGGGACTGGAAGCTCGGCCCCTGGGGCGCCGGCAGGTCGCGCTGCGACGTCCAGCCGCCGGCCAGCGGCAGGCTGCGGAATCGCCCGGAGCGGCGCCCGAGCCGGCCGAGCAGGCGCAGCGGCAGGGCGGTGGCGAGACGGTAGAGGCGCGGCCGCCTGGCAAGGAACGCCCATAGACGCAGGCCCCAGCGCTGCGCTGCCGGGGGAATGCCCCGCTGGAACCCTCTTTCGCGCAGGTGCCGCATCAGCCCGGGCAGCGGAATCCGCATCGGGCAGACCGATTCGCAGCGGCCGCAGAATGTCGAGGCGCTGGGCAGATGGTGCGCTTCCTCGACGCCGATCAGCGCGGGGCTGAGCACGGCGCCGATCGGTCCGGGATAGACCCAGCCATAGGCGTGCCCGCCGATCACCCCGAACACCGGGCAGTGGTTCATGCAGGCGCCGCAGCGGATGCAGCGCAGCACGTCCTGCAGCTCGGTGCCGACCAGCGCGCTGCGGCCGTTGTCGAGCAGCACGACATGGAATTCGTGCGGCCCGTCGAGGTCCTCGCCGCGGCGCGGCCCAGTGGAAAACGTCGTGTACGAGGTGAATTCCTGGCCGGTCGCCGAGCGCGCCAGTACCCGCAGGATGGTCGTCGCGTCCTCCAGCGTCGGCACCACCTTCTCGAGGCTCGCCAGCACGATGTGGACGCGCGGCAGGGTCTGCGTAAGGTCGCCGTTGCCTTCATTGGTGACGATGACGGTGGCGCCGGTCTCGGCGATCAGGAAGTTGGCCCCGGTGATGCCGACATCGGCCGCAAGGAACCTGTCGCGCAGCATCGCGCGCGCCTCCTCGAGAAGCTGGCGCGGCTGTTCCAGCGGGCGGTTGGGGTCCAGCGTCGTGTGATGTTTCTGGAACGTCTCGGCGACCTCAGCCTTCGGCACATGGAAGGCCGGGGCGATGATATGGCTCGGCGCCTCGTGGCGCAGCTGGATGATGTACTCGCCGAGGTCGGTCTCGACCGGCTCGATGTCGTTGTCCTCGAGGAAGGCGTTGAGGCCGATTTCCTCGGAAATCATCGATTTGCCCTTGGTCACGGTCTTCGCGCCGGCGGCGCGGCAGATCGTCAGCACGGTATCGCGCGCCTCGGCGGCGTTGCGCGCCCAGTGGACATGGCCGCCACGCTCGGTGACGCGCGTCTCGAAAGCCTCAAGATAGAGGTCGAGATGGGCCAGTACGTGGTCCTTGATGTCGCGCGCCTCGTCGCGCAGGGTCTCGAATTCGGGCAGGCGCGCCGCGGCCTCGCTGCGGCGCACGCGGAATCCCACCTTGGCGGAGGCAAGCCCGCGCTGCAGCGTCTCGTCGGCCAGCGCCGCCCGGGCGTTGTCCGGAAAGCGGTGGCTGGTGGGGGCTTCGGCGCTCACGATTCGCCCTCGCCAATCGGCGGCACCGAGCCGGTGGCACCGGCCAGGATTTCCGCGACATGCCGGGCCCGGACCGCCGAGCCGCGGCGTTTCAGCCTGCCGGCCATGTTCATCAGGCAGCCGAGATCGCCGGCCAGCAGCGTGTCGGCGCCCGTCGTCTCGATATCGTCGGCCTTGTCGGAGACCATGCGGCCCGAGATGTCCGGGTATTTGACCGCGAACAGGCCGCCGAACCCGCAGCACTCCTCGGGCGCGCCGAGGTCCTTCACGGTCAGGCCGGCAACACCTTGCAGCAGCCTGCGCGGCTGTTCGCGCACGCCGAGCTCGCGCAGGCCGGAACAGGAATCGTGATAGACGGCAACGCCCTCATAGGCCGCATCCACCGACTCCATGGCGCGCACGTCGACGAGGAACTGGGTCAGCTCCCAAGTCTTTGCAGCGACTGCGGCGGCGCGTTCCGCATATGCCGGCTCGTCCGCGACCAGCGCCGGCCAGTGCAGCCGGAGCATCGCGGCGCAGGAGCCGGACGGGGCAACGATATAGTCGAACGGCTCCAGCACCGGCAGGGTGCGCCGCACGATCGCCGCGGCATCCGCACGATCGCCGGAATTGTAGGCCGGCTGGCCGCAGCACGTCTGGGCCCGCGGCACGGTCACCGTGCAGCCCGCTTCCTCAAGGAGTTTGACCGCAGCGAACCCGACCGCCGGGCGGAACAGGTCAACAAGGCAGGTCAGGAAGAGCGCGACGTTCGGGCGGGCATCGGTCATATGGGTTCATCCCGGGCGGTGTCCGCGCCCAAGATGGCGGCTGCCGGAGCGAAAGGCAACAGAACGATGTCAGCTGGCGGCCAGGCGGTTGGCGAGTCGCCGCGGCAGCAACAGGTAGTACCGGCCTTGATGCTTCATGCGCCCGGCGTATTCGAGGGCCGCATCTCCCGTGCCCCAGAAGTAATCGCCCCGCACCGGGCCCTTGATCGCCGCGCCGGTGTCCTGCGCGACGACGAGCCGCTGCAGCGGCGACGCCGCCTGGCCGGGCTGCAGCGTATCCAGCCACATCGGCAGTCCGAGCGGGACGTACCGCGTATCGACGGCGAGGCTGCGGCCCGCGGTCAGCGCCACGCCCTGGGCCCCGACTGGCCCGTCGCCGATGATTTCGTCGAAGAAGATGTAGCGCCGGTTCACCGCAAGCAGATCGGCCGCCTCTTCGGGATTGCTCTCGATCCATTGCCGGATTCCCTGCCAGGAGGCCTCATGCGCCTCCAGCGCGCCGCGCCGGATGAGTTCCCGCCCGATCGAGCGGTAGTCGTGGCCGTTGTGCCCGGCAAAACCGATGCGGGTCGTCCGGCCGTCGCTGAGGCGCACGCGCCCGGAGCCCTGAACGTGCAGCATGAAAGCGTCGAGCGGGTCGTCGAGCCAGACCAGTTCCAGCCCGCGCCCGTCCAGTGCGCCCTGCTGGATCGCGCGCCGCGGATAATAGGGTTTCAACCGACCACCCTCGATGCGCCCGATCAGCGACTTGCCAGCCAGCGCCGGATCGAATTCGCCAAGGTCTACCGCAACCTGGTCGCGCGGCTTGCGGTATACCGGCACATCGTAGGTGGCATCGGATTCGAGCGCGCCGCGCAGTTCGATTTCGTAGTAGCCGGTGAACAGCCCTTCGGCGCTGTCGTTGTTGGCCACGAGATAGGGGCGGAACCAGCTCTCGAAAAAGCGACGTGCCGCGCCGTCGTCGCCAGCGGGCAGCTCGGCCGCCGCGGAACAGGCGGGCAGGACGTCCGCGATCGTGCCGCCTGACATGGCGAGGCCAAGCGGCCGGTCCACCGGAATCGTCTGGAATCGCGCACACGAGCGCAGGAATGCGGGCACCGCCTCGGCATGCCTGTCGCCCGCCCATCCGGGCAGGTCGCTGAACAAGGCGGGCGTCAGAACCGCCTGGTCGGGCGGCAGCGCGGTCGGGGGTTTTTCCGCTTCCGGTTCACAAGCCACCGCCGCAAGCGCGAAGGCGAGGGCGAGAATTCGGCCCGTCCGGCGGCAAGACAACCGCCCCGTCGCGGGGTTGATGGACTCGGGTATCGCGGCGCGGCGGGCCATGCCGCCGTCAGCTGGAACTGCCGGTGGCGATCAGCAGCCAGTTCGGATCCGATGAGCGCGTGTCGCGCCCGAACGTCCAGATATCGGTGACCTTAACGACATTGTTGGGATCCCCGTCCACGACCTCGCCGTTCGCATCCCGGGTCGCGTTGACCTGCCCGGTTACGAACTTCACGGTGACGACGGCGTCGCGGCCCTGCAGTTCGGCGCTGATGATCTCTGCCTCGTCGATCCCGACGAGGGTGGTCTCAAGCGTATGGCCGGCTTTTTCCCGCTCGCGGATCGCCGACGCGAAATTCTCGTAGACCGGGCCGTCCAGCAAGGATTTCAACACCTTGCCGTCGCCCTTCGCGAAGGCCTCCACGACCATCTCGAAGGCGCTGCGCGCGCCCTTGACGAACTCGCGCTCCCGGAACGACCGGTCCACCGCTTTGATCTGCGCGAAGCCGGCTTCGAGCGGATCCATCGATTCGGCGGTCCCGACGGGCGCTTCGGTACGATCGGGCAAGGCGACGACATTGTCGCCATTCGACTCCTGTTTTTCCGAGATACCGAACGGGTCCGTACGGTGCTTGTTATCGTCCTGCCGGCGGCCCAGCACCGATCCGAGCCGGTAGATCAGAAACAGCGCCAGAATGGCGAACAATATGATGTCAAAGAACTGAAAGCCGCCGCCCATCAACGAGTACTCTCTCAACAATCTGCGGTCGATACCCCCACACGCATGCCGCGCCGGACCGGTGCGGGTTGTTCGCGGGCGAATTCGACCCTACATGCTAAAACTAACACATCCTGAGACCGACACGTCCACACCCGTGCGATGGGGCAGGCCGAACACGGGACACGCTCTTACCCTAGATAGGTCCTGGTTAAGAAAAGAACAAGCATGCCTCTGCTACTCCTACTTATTTTCGTCGGCGTGCCGATCCTTGAGATCGCCGTCTTCATCCAGGCCGGGGGCCTGATCGGCCTGTGGCCGACACTCGCCGCCGTCGTCGTGACCGCGGTGATCGGCGTTGCGCTGCTGCGCGCCCAGGGTCTCGCGGCGCTCGACCGTGCCCGCCGGCAACTCGACCGGGGCCAGATTCCGATCGCGGAAGTGTTCACCGGCGTGTGCCTGCTCATCGCGGGCGCATTGCTGCTGACGCCCGGGTTTATCACCGATGCGGTGGGTTTCTTGCTGCTTATACCCCCGGTGCGCGAGACCGTCGGCCGGTGGGCCATGACCAAGCTGGTCCGCAGCCCCAACACCCGGGTCTGGGTCGACGGCGAGGAAGTCGTGAGGCCCCACCAGGATCCGACCGCGCCACCAAGCGATGCGATCGATGTCGAGTATACGGAAATTACCGAGCCGGACGACTCGCCGGCCGACTCGCCGGCAGACGGCCGGCGGCCGCGGGAGTGAGCCCGCCGTGAAGGTTGTCTCCGGCGCCCAGCCGTGCTAGCCACGCGCGGACCAGGCATTTCACGGAGCATTCCATGACCGACGAGACTGCGGCCGGCGCTGGCGAGGCGCCACGCTTCAACATTGTCCATCAGTATATCAAGGACCTGTCGTTCGAGGTGCCGGGTGCGCCGCAGAGCTTTGAGGGCAGTTCGGTCCCCGAAGTTGCGGTCAATGTCGACGTGGCCGTCAACCCGGCGGGCGAGTCGCGATTCGAGGTGGCGCTCCGGGTCGACGCGCGCGGCACCGTGTCCGGCACGCCGCTGTTCATCGTCGAGCTGGTCTATGCCGGGCTGATCGAGGTCTCGGGGCTGCCCCAGGACCAGCTGCAGCCGGCGCTTCTGATCGAAGGGCCGCGGTTGCTGTTCCCGTTCGCACGGAATATCGTCGCCGGGTTGACCCGCGATGGCGGGCTGCCGCCCTTGATGATCAGTCCGATCGATTTCGTCGCCCTGTTCCGCAGCCGGCTCGCCAAGCAGCAGGAAAAGAGCGGCGACGGTGACGCCGCCTAGAGCGGATCGCGATTGGTCGTCCTTGTGAGTTATCGCGTGAATCCGCTTTAGATCGTGAAGTTAGAGCCGATTCAGCTCAAGCCCGAACGCCTCTAGAGTTTCCAGATCGGGTCGGTCAGCCCCTTTATGAAGGCAGCATGTGCGGCCCGCTCGGCATCGCTGGCCGCGTGCGGCCGGGGCTTGCGAACCGGCCGCTCCACCGTGGTGGCCTCCCCCTGGACGCTCGCCCCCCCGGAAACGAGCGTGAAATCGTGTTGTCTGCCGCCGATCAGCTCGAGATACACTTCGGCCAGCAATTCCGCATCGAGCAGCGCGCCGTGCTTCGTGCGCGCCGAATTGTCGATGCTGAAGCGGCGGCACAGCGCGTCGAGGCTGGCCTGGGCGCCGGGAAACCTGGCCCGTGCCAACTGTACGGTATCGACCGTCCGGTCCATCGGGAGCGGCGCCAGGCCAAGTGTCCCGAGTTCCGAGTTGATGAACCCCATGTCGAATGCGGCGTTGTGAATGACCAGCGTCGCATCGCCGAGGAATTTCAGGAATCCGCTTGCGACCTCAGCGAAAACCGGATGGTCCGCCAGAAAGCCTTCGCTCAGGCCGTGCACCTGGTATGCCCCGTCCGGCATATCGCGCTCGGGATTGACGTAGCTGTGCCAGACCGTCCCGGTCGGAACATGATTGTGGAGCTCGAGGCAGCCGATTTCGACGATGCGGTGCCCTTCGGCCGGGTTAAAGCCCGTCGTTTCCGTATCGAGAACGATCTCACGCATAGGGGTTCCGCCTTTTGACGCGCGGGGCGTTGCGACCGCGCCGCTGATATCCGCTCCGCAGCAGTTTGACGATGCCGGCGAGCTGACGCAAGGTCTCGCGGCGCGACAGGCCGGTCCGCACGACGAAATCGGCGCGCCGGCGCTTTTCCCGGTCCGGCATCTGCCGCGCGCGTATTTCCGCGAGCCGCCGCATCGTCATGCCGCGGCGCCGCAGGACGCGCTGGGCCTGCAGGAAGGCGGGCGCGCTGACCAGGATAATGGCGTCGCAGTCACGGTCGCGCCCGGCTTCGAACAGCAGCGGGATGTCCAGCACCGCCATCGGCGCCCGGCGCCGCGCGCAGTGCCGCAGAAATTCGTCCGAATCCGCCCGCACCATGGGGTGGACGATGGCTTCGAGCCGGAGCAGGGCCTCGGGCTCGCCGAACACCTGTCGGCCGAGCGCATCCCGGTCGACGGCGCCGTCGCATACCATGCCGGGGAAGGCCTGCCCAACCGCTGCGACCGCTGCGCCGCCTTTGCGGAACAGCCGGTGTACCGCCGCATCGGCATCATGTACGGGCAGCCCCATACGGCGCAGTATGCCTGCCGCCGTCGTCTTGCCCATCGCGATGGAGCCGGTCAGCCCGATGACGATCATCCTGGCTGCTCACTCTTGCAGGTCGGCGAGGACGAACTGGCGAAGCTCGTCGTCGACATCGGGCCGGACGCCGAACCAGGCCTCGAAACCGGGCTGGGCCTGATAGAGCAGCATGCCAAGCCCGTCGACCGGTGGATTTCCGCGCGCACGCGCGGCGGCGAGCAGCGGCGTTTCCAGGGGCGTATAAACGATGTCGCAGACGACGGCCGATTTCGGAAGCGCCGAAAGGTCGATTTCGAGAGCCGGCTGGCCGGTCATGCCGAGTGTCGTGGTATTGACCAGCAGGGTGGCGCCGTCCAGCGCGTCGTTTCGGTCTTGCCAGGCAACCGCTTCGACCCCCGCCCCGAGTTCCTCGGCCAGAATCTCGGCGCGCATTTGCGTTCGGTTGGCGATCCGCACCGATCCTGCGCCGGCATCGAGCAGGGCGACACAGGCGGCACGTGCGGCACCACCGGCGCCAAGCACCACGAGCGGATCGCTGCCCGATCGCCAGCGGCTGTTGCGGCGCAGATTTTCGATGAACCCGGAGGCGTCCGTATTGCTGCCGATGAGCCGTCCGTCCTCACCGATGACGACCGTGTTGACGGCGCCGATGCGGCGCGCCAGCGGGTCGAGTTCGTCGCAGATGGCCGGCGCGCTTTCCTTATGCGGCACGGTAAGGTTGACGCCGCGAAACCCGAGCACGGGCAGGGCCCGCAGGGCCGTCTCGATTCTCTCGGGCGGCACCGCCAGCGGCACGTAGACGCCGTCGATCGCGTGGCGTTCGAGCCAGAATCCGTGCAGCCGCGGTGACCGGGAGTGGGACACCGGCCATCCCATCACTCCGGCAAGCCTGGCCTTTCCCGACAGAATCATTCTCCGATTACCCCGTGTCCGCGAAGGAAGTCGAGCAAGGGTAACAGCGGCAGCCCGACGATTGTGAAATGATCGCCCTCGATGCGGCTGAACAATTGTGCGCCAAGTCCCTCCAACTGGTAGGCGCCGACCGAATCGCAGGCGGCGCTGCCGATCGCCTTCAGATAGGAGTCAAGAAACGCATCGCCGAACACCCGCATGGTCAGACGCGCGCGCGCGACGTGATGCCACAGGATCAGGCCGTCACGCACGACGCAGACTGCGGTGACGAGCTCATGGGTCCGGCCGCGCAGGGCCAGCAGCGTCTGGCGGGCCTGCGCCCGGTCCGCCGGCTTGTCGAACCACGCCCCGTCGCATTCAAGCATCTGGTCGGCGCCGATGACCAGCGCGCCCGGACGGCGGCTGCTGACCTGCTGCGCCTTCAGGGCGGCAAGCGCTTCGGCGGTTTCGGCGGCGTCGGCATCCGTCGCCCGCATCGCGGCTTTCACTGCATCCTCATCCACGGCCGGGGGGTCCACCGCGACCGGCACACCGGCCGCCTCGAGCATCGCGGCACGAAACCGGCTGCCGGAGGCGAGTATGACGTCCGGAATCGGCGTCCTATTGTTCACTGCCCTCCATTCCCCGGCGTTCGTAAAGCTGCAGGATTGCCGCCGCCGACTCCTCGATGGAGCGTCGCGTGACGTCGATGACCGGCCAGTTGTGTTTGTTGAACAGCTTGCGGGCGGCCGTGACCTCTTCGCGCACCGCCTCGGGGTCGACATAATCGGTATCGGGGTCCTGGGCCAGCATCTGCAAGCGGTTGCGCCGCACCTGCACAAGCCGGGCCGGGTCCTTGGTGAGGCCGATGACGAACGGCTCGCCCAGGCGATTCTGGAACCGCGTGAGTTCCGCCGGCACCGGAACACCCGGCACGATGGGGATATTGGCAGCCTTGATACCGCGATTGGCAAGATACATACAGGTCGGGGTTTTCGATGTTCGCGACACGCCCGCCAGGATGATCTCGGCCTCCTTGAGCGACTGTACCGACTGCCCGTCATCGTGGTGCAGGGCAAAAGTCATCGCATCGATGCGGCCGAAATATTCCGCATCCATGATGTGCTGGCGGCCTGGCAGGCCGCGTGCCTTGACGCCAAGGAAATTGCCGAGCGACGCGATGACCGGATCGAGCACGGCGATACAGGGCACCTGCAGGTGTCGGCATCCTTCGAGCAACGCAGTTCTGAGATCCGCGTTGACGATTGTGAACATCACGACACCCGGATCCTGCTCGAGCTGGGCCAGCAACTTTTCGATTTGACTGTGGGTTCGAATCAGCGACCAGTTGTGCTCGATCGGCTCTACCCCCTCAAACTGTACGAGGCAGGCGCGGGCAACGCTGTGGATGGTCTCTCCTGTTGCGTCCGATACGAGATGTAAGTGGAATTTCATAACACTGGCCTGTCCCGGGACTGCATTTTATATGTCATGGGGTGAATTGTGGACAAACCGGCATGTCGGCGGTGTGCCGGGATTCGGTTCAGCCCTGCGCAGAATCGGTCCTTGGGTTCTCCACCTGTCGATGGTTTTATGCACAGTGCGCGAATCCGGAGGGCAAGTACATCATGTCCTTCATTATCCCCGTTATCACATCATGCTCCCCGGCAATCCACATTTGCACTAACCGAGGTTATCCATAGGTTGATCCACACATCCCGATTTCTCGTGTCACCCTCTGGATATTTCCCTCGATTTCATTAATCCCCGTTACCCCGGGCACAACCACCACTACAACCCTTTATCTTTTTATATTAAACAATAGTATTGAAGGGCCGCACACCTGAACCTTCCGAAAATCATGCAGGCCGAAACCGTGCCAGAATCCGGTGATAAATCTTTGCTCCGCGCCCTGAGGGGCGAAACGATTACGCCGCCGCCCGTTTGGCTGATGCGGCAGGCAGGACGTTACCTGCCCGAGTACCGCGAAATTCGCGGCAAAGTGGGCGGATTTCTTGAACTCTGCTATACGCCGGAACTGGCGGTCGAAGTGACGTTACAGCCGATCCGGCGCTACGGGTTCGACGCCGCGATACTGTTCTCGGATATCCTGGTCATCCCGGATGCGCTCGGCCAGGATGTGCGCTTCGAAGAGGGCGAGGGGCCCAAACTCGATCCGATTCGCGATGCCGCGGGTCTGGCGCGGCTGAGCGCCGAGGGCATGCACGATCGCCTGGCGCCTGTTTATGAAACAGTGCGGCGGCTGGCACAGGCGTTGCCGGAAGAAGTTACGCTGATCGGTTTCGCCGGGGCGCCGTGGACCGTTGCGACCTATATGGTGGAAGGCGGCAGCGGTCGCGATTTCGCCGTGATCCGTCGGTGGAGCCTTGCGGATCCGGAGGGCTTCGGAAGGCTGATCGATGTCGTGACGGCCGCGACGGCAGACTATCTGTGCCGCCAGATCCAAGCCGGCGCGGAAGCCATACAACTGTTCGACAGCTGGGCCGGCGTGCTGCCGGACGATGCGTTCGAGCGCTGGGTCATAGAACCGAATGCGCGAATCGTTTCGGCGGTCAAGCAGCGCTTCCCTGATATTCCGGTAATCGGTTTTCCGCGGGGCGCCGGGGTGCTTTATGAGCGCTACATCGAACAAACGGCCGTTGACGCGGTCAGTCTCGACACGACGGTGCCGTTGTCTTGGGCGGCGGAGCGGCTGCAGCCGAAGGCGACGGTGCAGGGCAACCTGGACCCGCAGGTTCTGCTGGCCGGCGGTGCCGCGCTGGAACACCGGGCCGCGGAGATCGTCGGAATCCTCGGTCAAGGGCCCTTCATATTCAATCTTGGGCACGGGATTATCAAGGAGACGCCACCGGAGCACGTGACGCGCCTGCTGCAAGTCATTCGCGGCGGTGAAGGGAGCTGAGTGGGTGATATGGCTGAGAACAGACGTAAATTAGCAGTCGTCTTGTTCAATCTGGGCGGTCCGGACAGTCCGCAGGCCGTCCGGCCGTTCCTGTTCAACCTGTTCAACGACAAGGCGATTATCGGGGCGCCGGGACCAGTGCGGTGGATGCTGGCGCAGTACATCTCGCGCCGCCGGGCGGCCCTGGCGCGGGCAAACTACGGCTATCTCGGGGGGGCATCGCCGCTTCTCCCGAACACAGAGAAGCAGGCGCGGGCGCTTGAGGCGGCGCTGGCCGGCACCGACGACGTCCGTTGTTTCATCGCGATGCGCTACTGGCATCCGTTCGCCGACGAGACCGTGCGCGACGTCAAGGCATTCGGGCCGGACCATGTGGTTCTGTTGCCGCTTTATCCGCAGTATTCGGCGACGACGAGCGGCTCGTCGATCACCGACTGGACCCGGGCGGCGCGCGAGGCCGGCCTCGACGTCCGGACCCGGACGGTCTGCTGTTATCCGGATCTGCCCGGCTTCATCGAGACCATGGCCGATTTGACCGCGGAAGCCTGGACCCGGGCGGCACAGGCGGGTACGCCGCGAATCCTGTTTTCGGCGCACGGCCTTCCGGAACGGAACATCGCCGCGGGAGATCCGTACCAGTGGCAGGTTGAGCGCTCGACCGGCGCCATCGCCGCGGCGGTGAAGGCGCGCCTCGGGGATGAGCCGGATTGGCGGATCACCTACCAGAGCCGGGTCGGCCGGCTGGTGTGGATCGGCCCCTATACGGACGCCGAAGTCGAGCAGGCGGCGCGCGACGGGCGGCCACTGGTCGTCGTGCCCCTGGTGTTCGTGTCGGAGCATGTCGAAACGCTGGTGGAACTCGATATCGAGTATCGGGAGCTGGCGGAACGGCAT
>Ga0224512_10001150_pt1 | contig 26339 bp, 21 predicted proteins | sample SF_May12_sed_USG_4_FD_169103 | JGI IMG/M metagenome (GOLD analysis project Ga0224512, IMG submission 169103) | Sediment microbial communities from San Francisco Bay, California, United States - SF_May12_sed_USGS_13 | ecosystem: Environmental > Aquatic > Marine > Sediment | place: USA... | reverse complement strand
GGCCGTCACGACGATCGGTGCGCCCGCCGACCCGGAGCACGTCCTCAAGCATGTCGAGGCTTCGTCCGAGGAGATCGAGACGGCGGGGGAAGCCACCGTCCACATCGGTGGGCGGCCCTTCAAGGTGAAGAAGCAGTTCCTGGACGACCTGCAGGGTCAACGCGTCGACCGCATCATTCCCGAGATCGACGCCGCACTCCTGTTCATGCACTCCCCCGTCGATCAGGTGGTCGGCATCGACAACGCGGCCCGCCTCTATTCCCTGGCCAGGCACCCGAAGAGCTTCGTTTCGCTGGACCGCGCCGATCACCTGCTCACCGACTCCTCGGACTCCCAGTACGTCGCTTCCGTGTTGGCCGCCTGGGCGAGCCGCTACGTGGAGCTTTCGGACGGCGTTGACGACCTCGAGGAGTTGAAGGACGAGGGGCGCGCCGTCAGCCGGACGCGTTCGGGGACCTTTCTGACCGACATCGCGATCGGACGCCACACGCTGGTTGCCGACGAGCCGGTTTCTGTGGGAGGACAGGGCGCGGGCCCAACGCCGTATGACTACCTCCTTGCCGGCTTGGGGGCCTGCACGTCGATGACCCTCCAGATGTACGCGGGGCGTAAGGAATGGCCCCTGGAAGAGGTACGCGTGAGACTCCGACATCGGCGTCTCCACAAGAAGGATTGCACGGAGTGCGACGAGGATGATGGACGGCTGGATGTGGTCGACCGGGAGGTCGAGCTGTTGGGCCCGCTGGACGATGCTCAGCGCGGGCGTTTGATGGAGATCGCCGATCGATGCCCGGTGCACCGAACGCTCGACGCGGGGGTCAGGGTGAAGACGACTGAGCGTGGAGTGCCCAGATGATCCGGGAGATCTCCGCTGTCAGCGACTCCCCTTGATCCTCTTCCGGGTGTCCTCTGACCATCACCACGAGCACGTACCCCGGTAGGCCTTCGGGAAAGACGATCGCAGCGTCATGATTGATGCCTGTGATCCAACCCGTCTTGTTGGCGACCCGCACGCCCCCGGGGATCCCGGCGGGAATACCGTCCGTGAAGTGCTGCCGCGAGAGGATCTCGAGCATCTGCGCGCGGCTGTCGTCGGTGAAGAGATCCGATTCCACGATGCCGGCCATGACCGCCCCGAGGCCACGGGCGGTGGTCGAGTTGGAGAGCCCGGCCTCGAATGCCTTCAGGTCCTCGACGCCCCGCAGCACCGTCATGGAATCGGCTCCGATCTGTGAGAGCATCGACGCGATTCGATCCGGCTCCGCGACCTCAATGAGGATGTTCGTCGCGAGATTGCTCGACCACGTGATCATCCGGTCGACCATGCTTCGGATTGTCGCCTCCTGACCGACCTGACCGTAGAACGTGGTGTCTGAGTCCGAGTCCGGCGGCAGATCGAAGAGTGATCCGTCGACGATGGAGCGGAAGGTGCGGGTCACGCTCATGGTCTCGTCGAGGCTGCGTATGCCCTCTTGGTCATCCAGGAACAGCCGCATCATCACGGGCACCTTCATCGTGCTCGCCGCGTGCATGCGCACGTCGGCGTCGACCGTGATCGAGTCTCCGCCCGGGGCCAGACTCCGATAGTAGATGCCGACCTCGGCACCACTCGCGGCAACGACGGAGTCGAGACGCAACATGGTCTCCGCGGGGCGGATTTCCCGTCGCGGAGCTGGCTCCTCATTCGTGCCGCACGCGACCGCGTACATCAGCGCCACCGGAATCGTCGCGGCTCTCACGCAGCGCCACGGTCTGGCTGAAGCCATTCGGGCCTACTCCTCGATCACGACGGACGCTCGCGAGTGGTGGATCGGAGCGCGCCTGGCAGGACTCGAACCTGCGACCGCCGGCTTAGAAGGCCGATGCTCTATCCAGCTGAGCTACAGGCGCGGTGTGCGGCTCCCCGAGCCGCGCCCGGAAAGCTACCGACGGGCCAACCACCACTCAACGCTGACGGCAAGACCCGACGGGATCGGATCGAGACGCCACCCCCCGTGGCCGCACGCGCTTCAGTCGGCGGCGAGGTCGAGCCCCCCGCGCGACTCCATGAAGAGGTGCTGCGAGTCGAGGCCATCACCCTGAGCCCGCTCGAAGACTCCGTCGGGACGGAGCGTCCATGCGCGCGGATCGTCGAGCTGCGCGTCGAGCACGACTCTGAGAAGCCTCCGCGCCGCGGGATCGTCGACCGGCGTCACGACCTCCACACGGCGGCGCAGGTTGCGCGCACGCCAGTCGGCCGAACCGATGTAGTATTCGCTTTGGCCCGCATTCTCGAAGTAATAAACCCGTGAATGCTCGAGGAAACGCCCGAGGATGCTCTTCACGACGATGTGCTCGGAGAGACCCGGCACACCGGGCCGAAGCGTGCAGATGGAGCGCACGACCAGATCGACCCGCACCCCGGCACGTGACGCCTCGTACAGCGCCCGCACCACCTTGCGGTCGGCGAGTCCGTTGAGCTTGGCCTGGATCCGCGCCGGCCGGCCCGCCGCGGCGTGCTCGATCTCCCGGCGCACCATTCGCTCCACACCCTGGACCAGCGAGTGGGGTGCCACCAGCAGCCTGCGGAACTGCTTCTCAGGCGGCCCGGCGCCACCGGTCAACTCGTTGAAGAAGTCGTTGAGGTCGGCACCGAGATCCGGGTCGGCGGACATGAGGCCGAAATCGGTGTAGAACCGCGCAGTCGCCGCATTGTAGTTGCCGGTCCCGATGTGGACGTACCGCCGAATCCCCGACTCTTCCCTTCGGATCACCAACGCGGTCTTCGCGTGGGTCTTGTAGCCGACCACGCCGTAGACCACACGCGCCCCGGCCTCCTTGAGCCTGTGCGTCCATTGGATGTTGCTCTCCTCGTCGAACCGAGCCTTCAGCTCGACGAAGACGGAGACCTCCTTGCCCCTTGCCAGCGCGGCCATCAGCGCGTCCATGACGGGCGATCGCCGGCCGGTCCGGTACAGGGTGAGCTTGATGGCGACGACGTCGGGGTCGGCCGCGGCCTCGTTCAAGAAGCGCCCGACCGTTCCCTCGAAGTCGTGGAACGGTTGGTGACAAAGCACGTCGCCATCGGCGAGGATGTCGAAGATCGAGCGGTCGGGGTCGAGCAGCTGGTGCGCCGAGTAGGGCGGAAACAGCTCGCCGGCCAAGTCGAGGTCGCACAGGCCCGCGACCCCCGTGAGATCGACGAGGCCCGGGAGCTCGTAGACGTCCCCGCTCCCGAGCATGCCGCTGTCGGCCGGCTGCTCATCCCGAATGGAGCTGAGGATGAAGGCCTGAACCTCGCGCGGCATGGAGGATTGAACCTCGAGGCGAATGATCGGCTTGTACGGACGCGCTTCCACCTCGTCCTGGATGTCCCGGAGGAGTGAGCCCGAGGAGTCTTCGTCGATGTCCACGTCCCCCACCCTACTGGCCCGGAACGTGTAGACACTTCGCACGTCGGCCGACGAGAACAACCGGCCGACGTTCGCCCCTACGAGGCGCTCGACCGGAATGACGTGGGGAGACCCAGGAACCGGAATGAAGCGAGGTACATCCTCGGGAATCGGCACGTAGCCGAGCTCGGGTCGGCCCTCCTCTCCTCGCCGTAAGGACACCGCGAGCGCCAAGCCGAGGCTGATGAGCCGCGGAAACGACCGGCCCGGCCCCGACGACATGGAGAGAGGGGTCAGGAGCGGGAAGATCTCGTTCACGTAGCGCTCGGTCAGCGCCTCACGCTGATCCGCGTCCAGGTCGTCCCATCCCACGATCCGAGTGCCTCGCGCCTCGAGGGCCGGCACGAGCATCTGGTTGAAGCAGGCGTACTGTCGCGCGAGGAGGGCGCGCACCCGCACGGACACGAGGTCCAGAAGCTGACCGGGCGCCAGGTCCTCCTGCTCGTCTGCGGCTCCTGACGACACCTCGTCCTTGAGCCGGCCGACCCTGACCACGAAGAACTCGTCGAGGTTGCTCGAGAAGATGGACAGGAAGCGGAAGCGCTCGAGAAGCGGAAGTGCCGGGTCCTCGGCGAGCTCGAGGACCCTCTGATTGAAGTCGAGGATGCTCAGCTCGAGATCGAGATAATCATCATGACCCTTCCCCGGTTTCAGATCCGGGTCGCGCGCTTCGAGCGGTAGCTCGATGGGCCCCCGCCGTCGGTGGGGCACCTCAGCGAGAAGCCGGCGGCCCATCTCCGATTCAACGAGCATGAGCATGGTCGCCACGAGACCCGGATCCCGCAGGCGGGGCCCACCCAGGCGCTCCATGAGCTCCGTGAGCGGCACCCAGGCGAAGCCCGTCGGCTCCTGTTGCGCGTCGAGGTCGTGCAGCCAGATCTCGAGATCGGAGCCCCCCCGGCGGGGGGCGGCGAATCCAACCAGATCGAGGTCAGCCGACTGACCGGCGCGCCCACCGATGATGTCGTTCAGGTACTCTCGAGCGATCTCCTCGCCCGAACCTCGAGAGCTCGGAAGCGCGAAGCCGTCCGGGCCCTCGACCAACGCGACCTCCCAGTCCCGGACGAGCATGATCGACACCCGGACGTCGAGCGGAGGAGTCGACGCTGCGTCGGACTTCTTTCCTGCGAACGTCGATCGAATCCGGCGGAACGTGTCCAGTCCGTCGCTCGTGAAGCCGTGCTCCGTTCTCAGACGGTCGCCGAGCTCCTCGAGCGTCGTCTTGCTGGAAGTCAATTCGACGATCGTCAGCTCTTGGAACTCGCGGGCCGCGCCCGGCCCGTGTGCGATGACCTCATCGAACGTGATACGGTGCGTCGCGCGGCCGAATCGGCGCGCCTTCAGCTGCCGCATCTCCCGGTCGACGTCCACCGCCGCCTGGGGTCGAAGCGCGTCGGGATCGACCACCTCGCGCACGCGCGCCGCGATCTCGGAGCCACCGCGCAGCGTCTCGTAGAGGCCAGCGACCATGGGCGACTCGAGGACTTTCTGCTCGACGATCCCCTGGAGGTTGACGCCGCCGGAGAGAGTCAACTGGAGCGCTCGGTGTCCTCGCGCCTCGGACCGGATCCGAAGACTCATCTCCCGGTCGTGGAGCGCTCCGTCGGCGGTGTCGAAGTACGTGTCGCGGAGGAGCTGGTAGCTCGGCTTGGTCGACCACATGCCGAGGGGCCGGCTCTTCTCCGTCAGCGCCAGGAAGCGCGCCGCGTCGGGCACAGCCGCGTTGAGACGGCGAATCACGAGCCGCCTCCGCTCAAGGCGTACACGGAGAGGCGAGCGTCCTGACCGTTCTTCTCGTCCGCGATGTAAAGCGCTCCGTCGGGGCCGATCTCGATTCCCTCCGGCTGTGGGTGTCGTCCGCGCCTGAGTTGCGCTCCGTTCAGGACCGACCCCGACGCGTCGATCTCGAGGAGGGCCTCGGTCACGGCCGATGCCAAGAGGATCGATCCGCTCGGGTCCACGACCAACGCGCTCGGCTGGAAGTCGGGGTCGAGCCCTACCCTCGCCACATCGGCACGGGCGATCCGGATCGGATCGATCCTCGGCGCCGAGGGATCGAGTGGAATCCTCGGCAGCAGGATCGCATCGCGGTCGGACTGCGCCCTCTTGCACGCGAAGACGAGGGCATCGCGTGCAGCGTCGTGGTCGAGTCCCTCGATCTCGCAGCCGCGGCCGAGCCCCGTGTCGGTGCGACGAAACGCGACGTCCTCCTCGTCCGACCCCTCGCGGAATTCGTACAGGATCCCGGTGCTCGTCACCAAGAAGAAGCGCTCGTCCACGATCGCGATTCCCTCGAAGTCGTCTCTGATCAGCTCCGCGCCGAGGTCGAAACGCGCGCCCACTTGACCGGTGTGCACGTCGATCGTGTGGATGCGCGCGCGCTCGTCGTCGTGCGCGAAGAGCCGGCCGTCGGGCGCGAAGGCGAGCCCCGAAATTTCATCGAGGCGCCCGGGCAGATCGAAGCGATGCGTACGATCCTCGAAATCGTATCGGGCGAGTAGCGAAGAGACGTGCTCGTCGTCTCTTCCGACCCCCGAGGCCAACGTGTCGGGGGACATCGGCTCCATTTCGGGGTCGGAGCCACCCCTGCTCCGCTCGGAGTCATTCGCCGCCGGGACACAGGCGAGCAGCGCCACGACCACCAGATCGGAAGGCCTCACGGTCTTGGCTTCAAGCCCTTCATCGAACGCAGCTCGGCCGCGGTGATCACGCCGCCGTGACCCTCGCGAAGACGATCCATGAGTGCGCCCTCGACCGCCTGGTCGTCCAGACGTGCGACATAGACCAGCATCTGCCCGCGTGTCGTCGGTTCGATCTCCACGAGCTTGAATCGAACGGAGAGCTCCGTCAGGAGCGGATCCACGTAGGCTTGGGCCGGTTCGGCGGCGGTGGCGTGCACGATCACCAGGGTGTTGGCCCGCTTCTGCTTCTTCTTCTTGCGCTCTTCGCCGATGTGCCGCTCGAACCGTACCGCGCGCTCGGCCATCTCCTTGAGATCCTCCACGGCGACGGCCTCCAGCACCGCAGGGTCGCCCACCTGAAGGGCCGCGATGGACGACTGCGGTCCGGCGAGCACGTCCCCCAGGCCCAGCGCGCCCGCCCGCGTGTGCTGATCGGCGTATACGTTGCCGAAATTCGTGTACCACAGCGTGAGGATCACGAGGTTGAAGATGACCGAAAGCGTGAGCGCGATCCCGAGCGCTTGTACACCTGCAGCCAAGCCGACACCGATCGCGAGGAAGACGTAGACCGCGTCTTTCGTGTCGTCGAGCGTCGTCCGGAACCGGACGGCGGCCACGACCCCGGCCAAGGAAAACGCCAGGGCCAGATTGTCCTGCACGACCATGATGATCCCGGTGACCGCGACCGGCAGGATGAGCAACGTGTGCACGACGGATTCGTTGTAGCCCCGCTGCCGATGCGTGGTCATGTAGACCCACGTGACCGGGATCATGATCGCGAGCGCGCCCAACATGGACAGGGCGGCGACGAGTGCGCCGGTCCAGGTGCCCGCCGCGAAGGCCGATCCCACCGCGGGCGGAGCGTCCGGGCCGAAGATCTCGTCCGCCCCGGCGCCAGTAGAGAGCGCGTCGAGCCGGGCACCCGAGACGATGTCGCTGGCCCACGGCATGTACTCGACCAGGGCAATGAGAATGACCGCGAACAGACCGTAGTACGCCACGACACGGCCGAGGCCGTGGCCGCGTAGGCCTTTCGAATGGGAAGAAGCCATGGTGTCGACGAAGGGGGTGGGGCCGGCTCGGCCCTCGGCGCCCCATCATGGCCATCGAGGCGGTCCTAGAGCAAGCACGGCTGGACAAAGCCGCCGGACCACGGGTACTCTGTTCCTCTTACCGTCGCTTCGAGGAAGACCATGTACCGATCCAGCTCCCCACTCGTCCTCCTTGCTTTGCTTGCCCTCGTCGTTCCGGCTTCCGGACAGGAGGTGGTGCTTCCTACGCCCGAGGAATACACGGAGCGTGCAGAGGCCGCCGAGAAGGCGCCCCTGTTCCAGTCGCACGACGTTCTGCGGATGACGCTGCGCACGGACATCGAGTGGCTGCGCGACGAGCGCAACGATTCGGTCGAGGTCGAGGGCACGCTGACCTTCATCGACGGCGACGGAACGGAGGTGGTCAAGCCGGTCGATACCCGCACGCGGGGCAACTTCAGACGCAACAAGCGCAACTGCAATTTCCCGCCCTTGCGGCTGGACTTCCCCACGCGACAGATGGAGGGCACCGCCTTCGAGGGTCAGGACAAGCTGAAGCTGGTCACTCCGTGCAACGACGGTAGAGACGACTATCAGAACTACGTCTTCGACGAGTACCTGGCCTACCGCATTCTGAATATCCTCACGCCCTACAGCTTTCGCGTCCGACTCGTCGAAGTCACCTACGAGGACATCGAGGACGACTACGACACGCGCACGAAGTACGGCTTCCTCATCGAGGACGAGGAGAAGATGGCCGAGCGGAGCCGCGCGACGTTCGAGGAGGTGACCCAGTTCCACCCCATGCGCGCCCAGGCCGACTACGCGGTGCTCGTGGCCCTGTTCAACTACATGATCGCGAACACGGACTGGTCGCCGGTCTACTTCCACAACGTGAAGCTGATCCGAACGGAGGACGCACGTTACCTGACCGTACCGTACGACTTCGATTTCTCCGGGCTGGTCAACGCACGGTACGCGACGGTCGATCCGTCCCTCCAGAACAGGATCCGGCGAGTCAACCAGCGGCTGTACCGAGGGTTCTGCCGACCCGAGCTCCAGCGGGCCACGGCGGCGCCCCCCCTCTTGGAGGCGCGGGCCGAGATCGAGGCGATGATCAACGGTTTCGCGGCGCTGGGCTACGAGCGCTTCGACGCTGATGACGCGAAGGACATGCTCGAGTTCTTCGAGGACTTTTGGGAGGTGCTCGAGAACGACAACGACTTCAAGCGTCGGATCATCGACGATTGTCGCGATCTCCAGACGGGCCGCACTCCTTGAACCGAGCCGTTCAGCTCAAGGCCCAGCGGCGCGTCGAGCAGGGCCTGGCAGAAATGGTGGGGCTCGTCAGGGGGGTCATCGCCGACGGGGACGTCTCGGCCGAAGAGGCGCATCGTCTCTCCGAATGGGCGCGGGCGAATCCGGAGATCGCGACCCGATATCCGGCGAATCTCCTGGCTCGTCGACTCGAGCGGATCTTCATGGACGGCCGAGCCGATCGACGAGAGCGTGAGCGCCTGGCGGCCGTGTTGAATCAGCTGGCAGAAAACCCGACCGGGTTCGGCGGCGGATACCCGCTGGCCACGGACCTACCCGTCACCACGCCGGTTCCCGAAGTGGTGTTCGAGGGCCAGACCTTCGTCTTCGGCGGCGCGATGGCGTACGGTCCGATCCACGCCTGCGAGCGTGAGGTCCGAGAGCGCGGCGGCGTCTGCGAGCGCAGCGTCAATCGGCGCACCGACTTCGTGGTGGTCGGTTCGATGGCGGCCGCCGACTGGTCGCAATCCGAATTCGGCGCCCTCGTCGACGAAGTGGTCCAGTACCGCCAACGTGGCGTTCCGATCGCGGTGATCACCGAGGAGCACTGGTCCAACGCCCTCGCCTGAGGCGTCCCGCCGGTCTACTTCCCGATCTGGATCCCGGCGAGCTTGGTCAGGGCGCCCAGCGTCGTCTGCCCCGCGTTGAAGCCGAGCATGAAGTCGCGGTCGGAGAAGGTCTCGAACAGATCGGTCGTCTGGTGCCAGTGCGGGTTGGCGCCGTTCCCCGTCTCGTAGAGCCGGCGATTCTCCCGCAGACTGACCGACGGGGTGAGGTCCATGAACGGCGTCGAGTCGGTGTTGCTCATGGCGTTGCTCAAGACCGCTGGGTAGTCCGAGGCGTGCATGCGGTTGGCGTTGATCAGCGCAAGCCCGAGTTGAGCCGACTCGGCGGCCATGCCCGAGGCGAGCTGGAACTCCACGTCGACGTCGGCATCGAGCGCCTGTTCGAAAGTCACCGGGTTGCCGTGGTCCCACATCATCATGTCGTGCTGGATCATGCCCATCCAGCGGGGCTCGGGATAGCGGCCCGATCCCGGCGGGTCCTCGATCCCCTGCATGTCGGCGCGCTGCTCGACGTAGGCTCGGGCGCCGTTCAGCCCGGTCTCCTCGTTGTTCCAGAGCGCGAATCGGATCGACCGGTCGGACTCGATGTCCGCGGCGGACAACACCCGCGCGATTTCCATCACGAGCGCGGTCCCCGACCCATCGTCGTTGGCGGCCTCTCCCCCTCCCCGGCCGTCCATGTGCGCCCCGATGATGTACATCTCGTCCGGGCTGGTGGTGCCGATCTTCGTCGCGAATACCTCCTCGCGGGGCTCAGGCGTCTCGGATCCACGGGGGGTGTACATGTAATGGACTCTCTCCGTCTCGTATCCCCAACCGCGGAGCTGATCTTCGATCCAGTCGATCGCGGCGGCGTTGCGTGCGGTGCCCTGCTCGCGGTCCCCGAACTGGGTCAAGCCGCGCACCAACTCCTTGTAGGAATCGAAGTCGAGCCGGTCGACGATGTCCTGATGCATCGTGTCGGTCGCGGTCATGGGGACATCGCCGAGGATGCGCCGCAGGTTCCGTCGGAGCTCGGGCGGGTCGCTGATCCGCCGTTCGTCCTGGCTCGCTTGGCCGGAAAGAGGCTGAACGGGGGCGAGCGTAACGAACGCTGCGAGCAGGAGCGTGGCGAGCCGGATGGTCATACGGGTCCCTGGTGCGAATGCCGAGTGAGGATGGAGCGACCAACATCCCGGCCGCGTCGCAGCCACGCAAGCGGCGGGGCACGCGAGTCCTTCCCGGGCGGTCGGGCGGCGGCGAACGATCAGAATCCGATCGAGGCCTCGAGCGTGATGGCGCGGTAGACGTAGTAGGCGTCGACCCCGACCGGACCCAGTTGACTCCAGACGAGCACCCCACCGAACGGAAGGACCGGCGTGCGGCCGGCGAGCTCGAACAGGCGCTCGTCGTACCCGGCGATCAGCCCGACTCGGTATCCGGCGCCGAACCGCGCGGCGGCTCTGCGCAGCTCGAACCAGCTGCGCTCGATCCCCAGAATGTACGTGCGCTCGTCGTACGAGTTGACGAACGTGGCGCCGAACCAGTGACCGTACAGGCCGCCGAAGCCCTTCGTGCCGTCGAGCTCGGGGAACTGTGGCTCGAACGGGTGCATCGCCCAGAGCCCCAGGATCACTCGACTTCGATTCGGGCTGTGGCCCACGACGGCGCGTAGCCAACCGCGGCGCTCGTCGGGGTTCGTGCGGTCGGCTAGCGCGGTCGGAGGTGCGGTGGCGCGCTCGTCCGGGACCTGAGCGACGACCGGATTGGACGAACCCAGCGCGATCCCCAGGACGAGCGCGCCTGCACCGAGACCGAGACGAACCGGACGAGCCATGGGACGCCTCGCCACCCGGCCCCTCGCGCGACCGGTAGGATCGTCAGCCAGCCGGCTCCAGGCGAACGATCGGCGTGCCCGCACCATCTCGACGCTCGATCGCCACGTAGATGTAGCCGTCCGGTCCCTGCCGCACGTCGCGCACACGACCCATACCAACCAGGAGGCGCTCGACATCCACGACCTCGCCGTCTTCGAGCGTCAGCCTCGCCAGATACTCCCCGGACAGACCCCCGGCGAGCACGCTCCCACGCCACTGTGGGAAGCGCGCCCCGTCATAGATCGCCAGTCCGGAAACGCCGATCGACGGCACCCACACGTGATGAGGATTCTGCCACCCTTCGCGCATCGTGCCTTCGTGGATCGTGGAGCCACTCCGGTAGTTGACGCCGTACCCGACCACGGGCCAGCCGTAGTTCCCGCCCGCGACGATGAGGTTCAGCTCGTCCCCGCCTTGAGGACCGTGCTCGGTCGCCCAGAGCCGGCCGGAAGCGTCCATGACCATCCCCTGAGCATTCCGGTGGCCGAAGCTGTAGATCGAAGGCTCGACGCCGGACATGCCGACGAAGGGGTTGTCGCTTGGGATGCTGCCGTCGTCGTTGATCCGGTTGATCGTTCCGTGATGGTTCGAGCGATCCTGCGCCGGATGCGCCTCGAGATTCCCGGTCGAGGGAGCCTGACGATCTCCGACGCTGAAGAACAGGTGCCCCTCACCGTCGAAGACGATGCGCGACCCGTAGTGCCCGTTGCCGCGCGAGTCGGCGACGAAGATGTCCTCGAAGCCGACGAGCCGCTCGCCCTCGAGTCTGCCCCGTCCAATGGCCGTCGTCGAGTTATCGCCGACCGGCTTCGAGTAGCTGAGGTAGACCATGCGATTGCTCGCGAAGTCCGGATGGACCGCCACCTCGAGGAGCCCTCCCTGACCCTGAGCGTGAACCGTGGGGGTACCCGCGATCGGGCTCGGCATCAACCGCCCGTTGCGCACCATGCGGAGTCGGCCTGGCCGCTCGGTCACGAGCATGTCGCCGTTGGGCAGAAACGCCATCGACCACGGAATCTCGAATCCGTCCGCCACGGTGACGACGCGGTAGTCGTGGAACTTGGCCTGATGAACGTCGCCCGACGTCTGGCCCATCACCGGCGTAGAGACGAGCAGCGCGAGGCCGGCGACGGCGGCCGAGGCGTGGAAACGGGTCATCTGTGCTCTCCTGAAGGGGCGGACCGAAGCCCGGGGGCTCCGCCGAAATCACTTGAATAGGCTCCGCGAACGGACACCCGGACGGGATCGATGTTCCGAAGGCGGCCGCCTGTTCAACTCAAGGTAGCCGTACCTATTTTCCCCGCCCAACCCCACGGAGGATTCGATGACTGACGAACGCCTGAGTGCCGACGACTTCCCGCGCGAGGTCCTCACCCTCTTCGACCAGTACGTCCACGGGCAGATCGATCGCCGGGCGTTCCTCGAACGCTCCGCCAAGTTCGCGGCCGGCGGGATGACTGCGGCCGCATTCCTGGATGCCCTCAGCCCGCAATACGCCTGGGCGGCCCACGTACCGCCGGACGATGGCCGTATCCAGGCCGAGTACGTGGAGTACGACTCGCCGAACGGCTCGGGAACCATGCGGGGCCTTCTCGCGAAGCCGACCGAGAGCGCGGCGCCATGGCCGAGCGTCCTCGTCATCCACGAAAACCGGGGACTCAATCCGTACATCGAGGACGTGGTTCGTCGGTTCGGGGCGGCCGGCTTCCTCGCGCTCGGACCGGACGCGCTCACGCCGCTCGGTGGCTACCCGGGGACGGACGACGAAGGGCGCGCGATGCAGCGTGAGCTCGATCGCGAGACCATGACCGAGGACTTCATCGCCGGCGCCCGGTTCCTGATGGACCACCCCGAATCCACCGGGCGCGTCGGCGCCGTGGGCTTCTGCTTCGGGGGTGGCATGGTCGGTACGCTCGCCGTGCGGATGCCCGATCTCGGCGCCGGTGTCGTCTTCTACGGTTCGCAACCGGCCGACGAAGACGTGCCGCGCATCCAAGCGCCGTTGTTGATCAACTACGCGGGGCTCGACGAGCGCGTGAACGCGGGGTGGCCGGCGTTCGAGGCGGCGCTCGAGGCGAACGGGAAGCAGTACACGATGCACATGTATCCGGACGTGAACCACGGATTCCACAACGACACGACGCCGAGGTACGACGAGGCCGCTGCGACGCTCGCCCAAGACCGCACGATCGCCTTCTTCAACCAGCACCTCCGGTAGCGACGGAGGGCCCGAGCCCGGGGCCTGCACGCTTGGATGAGCGTGGGGGGCGGGCGCGTCCACGTCTCGACGAGATCGAGGCCGCCGTTGTCGAGCGCATCGACGTCGACGGTCTCGTGGAGGCGACACGCTCGCTGGTTCGGATTCCGAGCTGGGGAGGCAACGAGACACCCGCCCAGGAAGCCGTCTCGGACCTCATGTCCGCCGCGGGGCTGGGCGTCGACTGCTGGGAGATCGACCTGGAGGCCGTCCAGGCGCACCCCGAGTGCTCATGGGAGATCGATCGGGAACGGGCCCTCGGGGTCGTCGGCTCGCTCGGCGGCGACCCGGTCGGAGGAAGAACACTGCTCTTGAACGGACACGTGGACGTCGTCCCGCCGGGAGAGCGTTCCCTGTGGTCCGACCCGCCCTTCGGTGGGGCTCTCCGCGACGGGAGGATCTTCGGACGCGGAGCACTCGACATGAAGGGGCCGCTCATGGCTGGTCTCTTCGCGCTCGAGGCGATCGCGGCGACCGGCGTGCGCCTCGCGGGTGCCGTCCACCTTCAGAGCGTCGTGGCCGAGGAGGACGGCGGGCTCGGCACGCTCGCCGCGATCCTCCGGGGATACCGAGGGGACGGGGCGATCGTCATGGAGCCGACCGAGCTCCGCGTCGCACCGCTTCAGGCGGGCTGCCTGAACTTCCGAGTCCGGGTGCCCGGCCGAGCGGCCCACGGCGCGGTCCGGGACGAGGGTGTCAGCGCGTTCGAGAAGCTGTTCGAGGTGTATCGGGCGATCCAGGTCCTCGAGACCCGTCGCAACCAGCGCTCCTCTACGCATCCACTCTTTTCGCGCTACCGCACTCCCTTCCCCATCAGCATCGGAACGCTTCGGGGCGGAGACTGGGCCTCGTCCGTGCCCGACCACGCCGTCATGGAGGGTCGGCTCGGCGTGCGTCCCGACGAGGGACTCGACGAGGCTCGCCAGGCGCTGGACCAATGCGTCCGCGCGGCGGCCGAAGCCGACGCATTCCTGCGCGACCACCCGCCTACGCTCGAATGGTGGGGCGGGCGTTTCCTCTCGGCTTCGACGGACGTGGAACATCCTTTGGTCGCCACCACCCAGGCGGCGGCGGCCGATGTGTCGGGGGCATCCGTGCCGCTCGACGGTGTCCCGTTCGGTACGGACGCCGGGCTGCTGCAGCGCGTGGGCGGGACGCCGGTGGTGCTCTTCGGTGCCGGTGACATCCGTGACGCGCATCGACCCGACGAGTCCGTCGCGATCGACGATCTGGTGACGATGGCCGCCTCGATCGCGGTGACGACGCTTCGGTTCTGCGGGGTGGCCTCGAGCTAGGCGCCCGTATCGCCCTCCGCCGGACCACCCTCGAGGCGGACCCTGGCCCTTCCGCGGGCCCGACCCTCGAACCAGTAGGCGAGGCTGCTCAGCACCCCGATCACCACGGTCGCGTCGAGCAGTCGGGACAGCCCTCCCTCGGGCAGCCCCAACGCCGCCCAGGCCAAGACGCTGAATACGCCGACGGTCTCGAGCCGGCCGTGGAATCGGTGCACGATCGCGATCGGCCCGTGCATGGCACGCAGGACGAGCCATCCGCCGAGGCCGACGAGCTCGCGCCCGACGACGAAGGCGAGAAACCAGACGGGAACCGGGGTAAACACAGGCCCGACGCTCACGGCGAAGAAGCCGATCAGGCTGGCCTGAACCACTTTGTCGATGGCCGCGTCGAGGATCGCGCCCAGCTGGGTGGCGAGTCCATACCGGCGGGCGATGAAGCCGTCGAGCACGTCCGACAGACCCATCGCGAACAGAATCCCGAGGGCCATCCACCGCTGGTTCGCGCCCCCCTCTCCCGCCGCGGCTGCCGCCTGTGCCGAGAGCCCGACCTTGACGAAGACGGGAATGAGGACCAGGCGGAGGAGCGTGATCGCCCAAAGAAGAAGGCGCATGGGGTCCGGCGTTGGGGGAGCGGCGCCGGGAGGGGCGGCCGAGCTACATGAGCGGCCTACGATACGGGCTTTCTGTCATCGCTTCCAGGCGGGCCCGGGACTTCAAGCCGGCGGCCCACGTAAAGGTGAGCCACACGAGGAGCGAGAAACCCGCTACGGCGCCCACCCAGGAGAGGGTCGACGCGAAGCCCGTCGACCAGAATCCGGACACCAGCGTGACCCTTTGACCCTCGATGGTCGCCTCGTAGACCCCGGCGACGAGGAGCGCGCGAAAGAGCACGTAAGCCGCGGGAATGGACAGCCAGGCGGCCAGGAGCTGAACGCCGTGCCATGCGCGGGCTGAGATCATGAATGGCCGGAGCGAGGAATGCGACCGTTTGATCTTGAATCATAACAGTTCAAGGCTGAACTATCCTGTCGTCCTCCCAACACATCGCTCCGCCGTTCCCTCTTCCTCCTTCCTCGCTCCTGCGGACGAGGCGCTCACATGAGCGGAGCCTGCTCGCCCCAACGCTCCAGGTAGCGGTCCAAGGCGACCTTCTTGCGCGTGGAGGCAGAGGTCATGGTCCGGACCTTCCCGTAGATCTCCCGCTCCGGCCATCCTCGATCGAAGCGTCCAAGCACCCAACTGATGCCGGAGTAGGAATTGGGGTCACGACCGTCGAGGGCGTAGCGGTTGTTCAACTCGATCATGATTCGATGCGCGTCCCGAGGGTGCTCGGTCCACTCGAGGATCTTCTTGCCCCACAGCATGCGCAGGTAGTTGTGAATGACGCCCTGATGGACGAGCTGCCTCTGCGCCGCGTTCCAGAGCTCGTCGTGTGTCGACGCGGAAGCGAACTCCTCGAGCGTGTATACGTGCGGACGGTGGTCCGACGAGTGCGTCTCCAGCGTCTCCAGCGCCCACTGGGGAAGCGTGTCGTACTCGGCGTAGTCAGTCTCGTGATAGCAGAAGCCGTAGCCGAGCTCCCGCCACGTCACCAGCTCGTCGATGAAGCTCTCGGCAGAGGGACTCATGCCCCACCACCCCTTCCGCCGGCCGTCGTGTGGGGGGCTGATGCGCTGGGGACTCCACCTCTCGCGACGCGCGACGGCGTCGAAGATCTCGTGTGCCGAGATGTGACCGTAGTGCAGCCACGGGGAGAGGCCGCTCGCGGCGTCCGAGTCCGGATCGTTGCGCTCCTCGCCGTAGCGGTCCAAGCCGTCGCGAAGAAACGCGTCCAGGCGGCGGCGGGCCGCGCCGCGCCCACCCCGAGCCTCGGTGGGCTCCACCGTGTGGTCGATGCCCAGCCCGGAGAGGTCGAGGCGAGCTCGCCCCGGCTCGCCGCCGTCGGCTCCGAGGGTTGGATCACGGTCCCAGAACGCCCCGTCGGGGAGCGTCTCGTGGGCCGACGGCCATGTCGCGCGGATCTCGTCGGCGACACCGGGGAACGCGGGCATCGTGGCTCGCTCGAGGGGCTCGGCTGCGGGTGTGTCTCCGAGGTGCTCGGGCAACGTCTTGTGAAGGAAGCGGCGGAAATGGTACGCCGCCGAGTGACCCTTGTCGGTGGCGCGAAGCGGGAGGAGACCACAGCTGTCGATGGCTTCCATGCGGCAGGAGAGCTGAGCCACGGCGGCACGGATGAGCGAGGGCGTGAAGAAGACCGGAGAGTCGTCGGTCACGACCGCGCATGCCCTCTCGCCCAAGGCCTTCAGCAGGCCCTTGCCCGCGCCGTCCGTCGGCTCGACGTACGGGAAGTATCCGACATGGGTCGAATCGAGCACGGCCCGATGATGCGCCATCCCGTCGATCAGCATCTGGTGATGCCGGCCCGAAGCCCACCGGTACCCCACCCGAAGCGGTTCGAGGATCAAGAGTGGCTTCCCCACCTCCTGGGCGATCTCGATCGAGCGGTCCAGGGCGAAGTTCCAGGCGAGCCGGCGCGTGGCGACCATCCAATACAAGACGAAGTCGCCTTCAGAGCGGATCCGTTCGTCGACGAGGGCGCGGGAGCGGATGGACGGGACAGCGGCCACGAACGGTCCTGTTGGAAGAGAACGGTTGCGTATCGAACGCTTGAGTCAACGCACGGTGATCACTGAACATGTCTCGGATCGGCCGAGGGGCGAAGTGGTCCGCGCTTCGGGAACCGCGCGCGCCCCGCTGGGGGTTCTATCGGCACACGCGTCCGAGACACCGAGGAGATCATGACGTCGAAGTCCCCGAAGCCCGACCGTCGACCCGACGTGGGGAAGGCAAGCTGGCGACCGATCGGCGTCACCATAGCATCGCTGGTGCTGGCGGGCTGTGGAGAGCCGGGGCCCGTGGGAGGGATCGACGACCCAGGCGACGACTTGATCTGCAACCTCGACATCAACCTACTCGTCACGCAGGTCGCGCCCGACGCCATTCCGTCGCTCCTTCAGCCCGACATGGTGACGATCGGCGCGCCCGGCTCGGAGTACGTTCTCGACTCGGACCGCGTGCTCGGCGTGATCGTCGACGGCCAGCCGCGCGCCTATCCGCACGCGATCCTGGACCATCACGAGATCGTGAGCGACCGCGTGGGCGACACGTGGCTGACGATCACGTTCTGCCCGCTCACGGGCAGCGGGCTCGTGGTCGATCCGAACCTCGGCGGCGAGCGACTCGACGTGGGGGTCTCGGGCCTCCTCTTCGCCAACAATCTCGTTTACTACGACCGGACGACCGGCGACGTGTACGGTCCGCAGCTGGCCATCGAAGGAGCGTGCGGTCGATTCCGAGACCAGTCGCTCATGCTGCTGCCCCTGGTGGAGACGACGTGGGGTCGGTGGCGGGTGCTCCACCCGAACACGACGCTGGTCTCCAGCAACACGGGCTTCAACCGCAACTACCGGCAGTCGCCCTACCAGGCGTACAAGCAAAACGACGATCTCCTCTTCGACATGCCGGTCGACGACTCCCGTCCCATCAAGGAGCGCGTGCTGGCGATTCGGCTGAGCCAGTCCGGCGGGCTGGGATACCCGTTTTCCGAGCTCTCGGCCAACCTGGGCGATCGGGGGGCCCTGAACGAGATCGTCGACGGAGAACCCACTGCGGTCTTCTACGAAGCCGACGGAGGAGGATCCGCGATCGCGTTCCGGGCAGCGGTCGAAAGCCAGAGCTTGACCTTCGACGCGCTCCCGGACGGCTTCTGGACGGACCGGGAAACGGGCTCACGCTGGACGCTCGACGGTCGCGCCGTGGCCGGCACCCTCGCCGGCGAGCAACTCGAGATTCGGGACGACGCGTTCGTGGTGTATTGGTTCGCGTGGCGGCACTTCCAGCCCGACGCCGAGGTCTGGACCGGCTGAGCCTCTCGGCCCGCGACAGAAGTGGCCCTAAATCGATGGTCCGGTCAGAGAGCTTGGCTGCGTTACGGCTCGATCCTCCACCGGTAGATCGCGTCCACGCCGCCCGCACGCACGTGCGCGTAGAGGCCCTCTCCAGCGTCCGCCCACCGGAGCGCGAAGACCGACGACGCCAACGCCTGGGGCGCCCCACCCGATTCCTCGACCGAAACGACGTACATGCGTGCCCTTCCGACGAACGTGCCGAAGTTCGGACTGACGGTGTATGCGAGCCGCCGACCGTCGGGGCTCGGTCGCGCTTCGCCGAGAAGCAGCGTTCGTCCCGGCGCGCGGGTGCGATGGGACGCAAGCACCCGATCGGGTGCCCGGGAATCCACGATCGTGATGTGTTTGCTGTTTCCACCATCGACGCGGAAGCGCCCCAGCGTCACGCTCCCTCCCGTGAGCGGGTCCTCGAACGGACAGCGCTCCGCGAGCGTCGAGCGGTCGACTTCGACGGTACGCCACTCGGGGCCTGGCGCCTCGGGGTCGAATCCGAGCGCCCGAGAGAACGCGTCCCGGAGCACGACGCGCCAGCCACCGTCGACAGGAATCCAGCAGCCCCCGTCGAACAGCATCGAGGCATCCGGGCCCAGCGAGTCGCGCAGCTCTTCGCTCACCTCCACCTTCGTACCCTCCAGCGTCCTCGTATCGTACCGCACATACGTCTCGAGCTTCGGTATGGTGTAGGCCTCGAGGAAGCCCTCCTCGCCCGGTGGCCGGGTCGAGAACACCATCCAGCGCCCTTCGGGTGAAAACGAAAACGGCCGTCCGCCCAGATAGTCGACGCCTTCCGAGCCGCGAAGAAGCTCACCTCCGGTACTCCCGGGATCGGTCGGGCCGCCCCCGCACGCCGAGATCGCGGTGGCGGCCGTCACGAGGCACGAGGCGAGAGGGCGACCCCGGGTCAAGGAGCCGCCTTCGCTCGGACGACGCACGCGTGCGCCGCGAGCGTCGCAGCGACCAAAAGGAAGGCTGCGCCCGCCATCACGGGAATCGTCACGAAGCCGTACGAGACGAAGTAGCGGAGAGAGCACGGCGCCGTGACCGAGCACGACGCGAGCTCCACCCCGGGAATGAACTGCACGGCGACGTGGTACGCGGAGACCCCTGCACCGACGAGCGCGAGTGGGACGGCCGTCTTCCACACGTCCGCGTCTCGGCGCAGCAGGGCGATTCCCAAGACGAGCACGAGCGGATACATCGCGATGCGCTGATACCAGCACAGCTTGCACGGCTCGAGGCCAAGGCCATCGGACAGGTAGAGACTTCCCAACGTGGCGATGGTCGCGACGATCCACGCGAATGCGGCGAGCGCGAAGGGCTGGCGGCCAAACGTCCCGACGAGGGCTCGACGCGCCGTCGGGATCGCGAGGACGGCGGCGATCAGGACCGTCAGCCCGAGCGCTACGAGAGCCAGGGCGCTGAGGCCCGGGACAATGAGGAAACGAAGTGACACGATGATCCTCGAAGGGTGGACAACGTCGTTCAAAGTGGCTCCGAACCCCTGCAAAGGGGAAATGTTGTCAGCAGCCCGCATTTACTTCCGACTCCGCCGGAGCGCACATTTCAGATCTTTCGTACGTTCAACTCGCCTCAGGGCAACGGGTTATGGAATCGAACGGGCTGCGGGCACGGCGTCGTGGCACCCTTTCTGCCTTCCTCTTCGCCTGGTATCGCAGCGGTCCCCCTCCCCCCACCAGCCGGTCCGAAGATCATGGGTAATCGTCGATGGCCTCGCGGTGGTCCGTGGGGCTCGGTCAGGCTGCGCGTAGATCGCCTTCGGCGCGCTTGGATCATGCGCACGGGCAGCTGGGCCAAACTCGCGCTGGTCGCCGTCGGCCTTGCTCCGGCGCTCGTCCTCGCCGCCGTGGCGTCGAGTCTGTATCGGGGGAACTCCGGTGACGCGCAGGCTCGCCACGAGCCCGTGCGCGCGGATCGCAGTCTGCCCGCGCTGCCCGTCATCCCGGTCGCGGCGGACGGGGTGTCGCTCGAAGCGTATCTGCGGGTGTGGGTGCCTCCGAACCGACGGGACGAGCTCCTTTCCTCGCCCGTGCTCGGCGACGCGGACTTCTCGGATGCGGTGCACGGATGGATGGAGTACTGGACCGGACCGGCTTCCCGCTGGTTCCCCGACTTCCTGGCTCGGATGGCATGGTTGGGCCCGAACGTCGACTCCGCCCTGGCGGCTCACGACCTGCCGCCGTCGCTGCGCTACCTGCCGCTGATCGAGAGCGGGTATGCGCCGGCCGTAACCAGCGGTGCGTCCGCCGTGGGCCTCTGGCAGTTGATGGCCCCGACTGCGCGAGGCCTCGGCCTCGCGGTGGACGCTCTTTTGGACGAACGTCGCGACTTCGACCGATCGACCGACGCGGCGCTCCTCTACCTACGCGGCCTCAACGACGAATTCGAGTCGTGGTTCCTCACGCTCGCCGCGTACAACTCCGGCCCGACACGCGTACGTCGCATCCTGAGACGGCACGCCCCCGGGGCGCCCCACACCGACAGCCTCTTCTGGGCCTTGCGTCATCACTTCGCCCCGGAGACCCAAGCGTTCGTGCCGAAGCTGTTCGGCGCCATGTGGGTCGCGAGCCAACCCGAGGCCTACGGATTCGACGAGCCCGAAGCCACCGCGGTCGCTTACGACGAGGTCGAGGTGCCTCATCCGACGACGCTCGACGTCGTGGCCGAGGCCGCCGAGGTGGCGCACGAGGAGGTCGTTCGGCTCAACCCGCAGCTCCTACGCGGGATCACGCCCCCCGGACGGTCCGTGGTGGTTCGGGTCCCCGAGGGCGGCGGCCGCGCCTTCGACACCAACTACGCGCGCCTTCCCGCGGAGGCGAGGGTGTCGTTCGTCGAGCACGTCGTGCGATCGGGAGAAACGCTATCGACGATCGCTTCGCGCTACGGGGTCCGCACCGCCGAGGTCGAGGCGGCGAATCCGGGCATCCAGCCCACTCGGCTGCGCGTCGGCGCCCTCATCACGGTGCCGATCGCGCCGAGGGCCGCCCCCGAATCCTGAGCTGCCCGACCGAGCGACAACGCTCGACCACGGCTACTCCTCGATACGCTCCAGCGCAGCGCCCCTGACCCACCCTCGATCGCGCACCGGCTGACCCGTCGCGCGTCGAAACTCCGCGGACGCGAGGTGCTCGAGCGGCGTGCCATCCGCGCTCACCACGAGCACCCAGCGACCCACGTCAGCGAGGAACCCGCCTTCCGACTCCTCGATGACCACCGCCCGCGTCGGCTCGACTCGAAAGCAACGACCGGATGCATATTGTTCGGCCTCGGCGGTGTCGCCGGCCTCGAGCAGGCCCGAGCGCGCCTCTGCCCATGCCAGGGTCTCGCACGCGGTGGCCGTCTCCAAGAACCGGTATTGCGGCGGCGGGTCGCTGGAGCAGCCCGAGAGCGTGGCCGCGAGCACGGGCACCGCGACGAGTCGCATCATGCTCCCGAGTTCCACATGTCCACGACGACCCTCCATGAGCCGTCGGCTTGCTTACGCCACGTATGGAAGTCTCGCACGACGTCTCTCCCCGGTGGCCCTTCCGGCCGATTGATCGTGATCTGTCCGATCGACAAGGTCCATCCCATGTCGCCCGAGGCCGAGACCTCGGCTCTGACGAGCTCGAAGTCCAGCTCGACCCCCGGAGTCTCGATGAAGCCGAAGCGGTAGTTCCGGACCCCGGCGATGCCCTCGACCAGCTCCGCGTCGGGCGGCACCATGACCGCCTCGTCGTCATAGAACGCGACGACTCGCGCAGCATCCTTCTCGCTGGCAGCGGACTGATAGGCCATGGCGGCTGCGCGCAGAGCCGAGAGCTCCGTGGCCTGGTCCACTGCCCCTGGAGCGCATCCGCAGAGTACCAGCGCGCACACGGCGGTCGCGAATCTGCGCCTCATCCTGGTGCCTCCCGAATCATGGAGATCGTCTCCGAGCCGAACGCCGCGCGGGCGAGCCGTCCGAGTGGGTCACGGGACCCGATCGCTGATGAGCGGGTTGAGCCCCCGGTCCCGCAGCAGCTGATTCAGCGCAGCCAAGTCACTCTGCAGCACCGCGTCGAGGTCCGCCCTCGCGTCCATCAACATCTCTCTGAGGAGCACCTGCACCTCGCGTTGTTGGTCGGTGGGCCGGAAGTCGGCGGTACCGACGCCACCCGAGAGGTGGCGCAGCTTCTCGACGATCTTGGCGGGGTAACGCACCCCGTCCTGTCCGGTTCCGGTCGTGCGAAGCTGGGTCAGCTCCTCCTCGATCGCGATGAGACTGCCGTCGAGAGCACCGATCGCCGTAATCAGGTCGTCCGCGCTTCCCTGATCCTCCAAGACGTCGACGAGGTCGTACAGCTGGCGTCGCACCCATTCGATTCGATTGATGGCGTCGGCAGCCGCATCGTAGTCGTTGCGTAGCTCCTCCATGAGCGCGAGCTGAGCGGCGATGGCGGCCATGTCGCCTTCGGAGGCCGGATCCTTGAGGACGGTCAGCTCCTCGCTGAATTCCTCACCGCCGACCCGCAGCGTGACCGTGTACGTCCCCGGGGGGTGTCGAACCGCCATCCCGCCCTGGACCCGTACCCGCTCCGGACCGTAGTCGACCCAGTCTGCGTAGAGCGGAGGCACACGGCGTCGGATCGGGGTGCTCTCCTCGCCCATGAAGTCCCAGAACACGCGGTTGAGCCCCGGTCGGCTCGGGGCGCTCAGCGTCCTCACGACCTGACCACGATCGTTCGAGATCACGACCGTTGCCGAGCTCCCGACGTTGCCGTCTCCGATCCAGTAGTTGATGAAGGCGGCGTTGGGCGGGTTGTCGCCCGCGCTCATGTCGATCGTCTGTTCAGCGGGCGCCGTGCGGGGATTGAACCGGTACGCGTCCCGCGGCTCGAAGAGATGGGCGCCGGACCGGCGTACCGCATCCGTGAGCTGCTGGAGCGGCGTGATGTCGTCCATGATCCAGAAGCCACGGCCGTACGTGCCGACGACGAGGTCGTTGAAGTGCTCCTGGATGGCGATCCCGTACATCGGTGCCGGCGGCATGTTGTTGATGAGCGGCTGCCACCGGTCACCGTTGTCGAAGCTCACGTAGATCCGGTTCTCGGTGCCGAGGAACAGCAGGCCACGCCGTACCGGATCCTCCTGGATCGATCGCGCAAAGCTGAGCACGTGGTCACTGATTCCATTGACGATCTTGGTCCAGTTCTGTCCGAAGTCCGACGTTCGGTACACGTGCGGACGGAAGTCACCGACCTGATGTGCCTCCACCGCGATGTAGGCCGTCCCGGCGTCCCATTTCGAGGCGTCGACGCCCCTGACCACGCCGTCGGTGGGCCAGTCGGGGAGATTGCCGGTCACGTCCTGCCACGTGCGTCCGTCGTCCCGGCTCACGTGCATCCTACCGTCGTTCGAGCCCGCATAGAAGACGCCTTGCTGGGCGGGCGACTCGTCGAAGGCGTAGATCACGCAGCAATACTCGACGCCGATATTGTCCGGCGTGAGACCGCCGCTGATACCCTGCCGGCTCCTGTCGTTGGTCGTGAGGTCCGGGCTGATGACGTCCCAGCTCTGACCGCCGTTCCTCGTCCGGTGCACATGCTGGCTCGTGACGTAAATCGTGTTGTTGTCGTGCGGAGAGACGAGCAGCGGGAAGGTCCACTGGAACCGGTAGCGCACCTCACCCGCGGGTGTGCCTCCCGTGCTCTCGGGCCACACCTCGACGTTGCGGAACTGACGCGTGCGTTCGTCATGGCGCACGACGATGCCGCCTCTCGCGCCCGAGCCCGAAGCGCTGGACCAGACGATGTTGTGGTCGGTCGGATCGGGCGATGCGAACCCGCTCTCTCCCCCGCCCACCTGGTGCCAATCCCCTCGGGGAATCGTCCCCCCGTAGAGCGTATTGCTCGGACCCCGGTAGGAGGGGCCATCCTGCCGGTTGCCCATCACGTTGTACGGGATCGCGTTGTCCACCGTCACGTGATACATCTGCGAGATCGGCAACTCGACCCGGTGATACGACGCTCCACGGTTCGTAGAGATATGCACGCCCTGGTCGTTGCCGATGATCAGGCGATCACCGTTCTCGGGATCGATCCAGAGGTCGTGGTAGTCTCCGCCCGGTCGCTGCGGTCCCTGATGGTTCACGTAGGTGAGCCCGCCGTCGTACGAGCGAGAGAGCGCGGCCGTCAGGAAGAAGATCTCGTTCTCGTCGTCCGGAAGGACGCGGCAGTTGTTGTAGTATCCGGTGCGACCTCCCAGGTCTCGACTGAAGTTGACGAGCTGCCAGTCCCGGCCGCCATTGTCCGAGCGCCAGAACTCACCCGATTCGGTCTCCTGGCCCTTCCACGGAACGCCGTCGCCGGTCTCGATGAGCGCGTACACGCGGCGCGAATCGGCCTTCGACATGCAGATGTCGACCTTTCCGACCGGTAACAGCGGGAGGCCACGCCCTTCGAGCTTGGTCCAGCTGTCTCCCGCGTCACGCGACATGTAGATCCCGCTACCTGGCCCTCCACTCTCTCTGCCCCAGGTGTTGAAGACGACGGTCCAGAGCCCCGCGAACAGGATGCGTGGGTTGTTCGGATCCATGATGACGCTCGATGCGCCCGTATTCTCGTCGACGAACAGGACGTGCTCCCAGGTCTGTCCACCGTCCATGGTCCGATAGACCCCGCGCTCGGGCTGCGGACCGTGCGCGTGACCCAGTGCCCCCACGTACACGATGTCGGGGTCGGTCGGGTGGATCACGATGCGCGAGACCCTTCCAATGGCGTCGAGGCCCATGTGCGTCCACGAATCGCCCCCATCGGTAGACTTGTAGACGCCGTCGCCGACCGTGACGTTCGAACGGATGTGTGGCTCGCCCGTGCCGGCCCACACCGTCTGCGGATCGGACACCGAAACCGCCAACGCGCCGACCGAATGGGTGTCCTGGTCATCGAAGACCGGTCGCCAGGTGATGCCCGCATCGTCTGTCTTCCAGAGCCCTCCCGAGGCCGCTCCGGCGTAGTAGGTGAGCGGGTCTCCCACGACCCCCGATACCGACGCTACCCGGTTACCTACGACGCCGATGTGGCGGTACTCCAGCGCCGATAGCTGGACGTCGGACACCTGGGCCGACGCCTGCGGGGCCGACAACGCAGCTGCGAGCATTACGAGCATCGCCGAGAGGCGACGGGGACGACCGATCATGACGGCTCCTACCTGTAGAAGTGCGCACCGTGAGGCGGCGGGAGGTGTGACATCAATTGGCGTCGTCCGGGGCAACCCCGCAACTCGGCGGCGCGGCCGAATTCGGGGCACCCCGATGGCGACACATGCGGGTCCTTCGTCAGGCGGAGAAGATGCCCGCGTGAGGGCCCGCTACACGCCGAGGATTCGCCGCGCGTTTCCGCCCAAGACCTTGGCCTCCTCTTCGGCCGAAAGGTCGAGCGACCCGATCGACGAGCGCATCATGTCGAGGCTTCCGATCATGTGCGGATAGTCGCTGCCGGCGACGATCTGATCGACTCCGGCGAAGTCGATGGCGAGTCGGAGGCAGCGCGGGTCGAAGTTGACCGTGTCGTAGTAGAACTCACGCAGGTACTCGCTCGGCTTGCGGGTGAGGTTCTCACGGCAACGCTCGAACGCGGCGTACCCGCGGTCGAAGCGCTCGGCCAGGAACGGTACGGCACCCCCGGTGTGGCAGAGGACCCACTTGATGTCCGGAAAACGCTCGGGCACACCGGCGAAGACCAGGTGGGCGGCCGCAAGCGTCGTATCCATGAGGAACCCGACGAGAGGCATGAGCATGTAGTCCTCCATCGCCTCCACGCCGAGCGGATACGTGGGATGGATGTACAGTACCGCACCGGCGGCGTTCGCTCGCTCGTAGATCGGCCAAAAGCGCTCATCGGCGAGCGGTACCCCGTTCGCGTTGCTGAACAGCATGGCACCGGGCATGGCGAGCTCAC
>Ga0224512_10001149_pt1 | contig 26340 bp, 24 predicted proteins | sample SF_May12_sed_USG_4_FD_169103 | JGI IMG/M metagenome (GOLD analysis project Ga0224512, IMG submission 169103) | Sediment microbial communities from San Francisco Bay, California, United States - SF_May12_sed_USGS_13 | ecosystem: Environmental > Aquatic > Marine > Sediment | place: USA... | reverse complement strand
CTGATGTCATCGGCAAGGGAGGTATGTGGTTCCAGTGAGCCGATGCAGCCGCGCAGTACCCCATCCTGTTCCAGGGTGACGAAACAGGCACGGACTTCTGTCAGCTTGTCCGGCAGGGCCGCGGGTGAGATTGCCAATGGCGCCCCGGATTCCAGGCCGGAGTCGATCGAGTCGAGCGCTATTCCCAGCAGTATCTGGCGCTCGTCAGGGGAGAATTCAGGGCTAGTTAAAGACATAGGTGCCGTAACCAACCACCTGGTCACGCGGGCCGGCCGTGTCACCCGAGTTGCGCAGATCGAGGGTGGTGGCGCTGAGGCCGTGGCGCTGAGCGAACAGCAGCAGCCCACTGACCGGGTTGCGGCCACAGGCCTGCTCGAAGGCAATCCCCTGGTAGTCGAGTTCCTCGATCTGCCGGGTGGTTTCGCTGTCGAGCCGGGTGGCCGTTTCGTAGTCATGATAGTGACTCAGATCCGAACTCACGATCACCAGGGTGTCAGGACCGGTCCACAGGGCCTCGATTACCTCGCAGATCTCCACGGCGCTGGCATCGCCGACGACCAGGGGAATGACGGAAAAATCCGACAGGGTGAGCTGCAGGAACGGCAGCTGCACTTCCAGGCAATGTTCGAGACGGTGCGCCTCATCGAGTTCCTGAACCTGCGGAAGCCCGGCGATGGCGTCGATGGCCTCGCGGTCGACCGCCACATCCCCCAGCGGGGTGGCGAAGGCGCTGGCCGAGGTCGTGGCCAGGCCATGGAATGCGACCCGGTGTGCGGGCCCCAGGATGATGACGCGGCGGTAGTGGTGACCGGACCTGAGCAGCCGGGCATAGCCGGATGCGGCTACCGGCCCGGAAAAGACATAGCCGGCATGGGGTGCAATCATGGCGCTGGGTGCCGTGGCATCCGCGGGCGCGGCCTGCAGGTACCTTTCCAGCATGTGACGCAGTTCATGCGGATCTGCCGGGTAGAAGCTGCCGGCCACGGCCGGTTGTCTTGTCGCTGTCACAGGCATGTCTTCCGACGGCCACTCTTACCTAAGTAAATAGGCAGAATGGGCTGAAATTGCAAGCAGCCCGGCAGGCAAGTCCGCGTTGTGGCGGGGGCGGGAGTCCGCAAGCGCGCTACTGGCGCTGGAGTATGATACCCGCAAGTGGCGGGACCGTCAGGGAGATGGAGTAGGGATGTCCCGACCAGGGGACCTCTTCTGCCGCCACCTGGCCATGGTTACCGACATCCGAGCCACCGTAATAACCGGAGTCGGAGTTGAAGCGCTCCTGGTAGTTGCCTCCGGCCGGCACACCGATGCGATAACCGTGACGCGGTACCGGGGTGAAATTCAGGGCGACCACAACAAAATCGTCCTGGTCCCTGCGTATGTAGCTGAGCATTGACTGATCAGCGGCGTTGCAGTCTATCCACTCGAAACCCCCTGAGGAAAAATCGAGTCGGTGGAGTGCCGGGATTTCACGGTAGATTATGTTCAGGTCACTGACGAGGGTCTGCACGCCGCGGTGATACTTGTAGTCCAGCAGATACCACTCGATACTCGTCTCGCAGTTCCATTCGTTGCCCTGGGCGATTTCGTTCCCCATGAACAGCAGCTTCTTGCCGGGCGAGGTGAACATGTAGGTATACAGCAGGCGCAGGTTGGCAAACTGCTGCCAGTCGTCACCGGTCTGCTTGTACAGCATCGAGCGCTTGCCGTGCACGACCTCGTCATGCGAGAACGGCAAAACAAAGTTCTCGGTAAACGCATACAGCAGACCGAATGTCAGGTCGTTGTGGTGGTACTTGCGGTGCACCGGGTCATGCTGCATGTAGTTGAGCGTGTCGTGCATCCAGCCCATGTTCCATTTCATGCTGAAACCGAGACCGCCCATGTCGACCGGCCGGCTGACGCCAGGCCAGGCGGTTGATTCTTCCGCGATCATGATAGTTCCCGGGAATTCGGCATGGGTAACGGTGTTCAGATCGCGCAGGAAATTGACGGCCTCGAGATTTTCGCGCCCGCCATAGATGTTCGGCAGCCATTCACCGGCCTTGCGCGAATAGTCATGGTAGAGCATGGAGGCGACGGCATCGACCCGCAGGCCGTCGATATGGAATTCCTCGAGCCAGTAAATCGCGCTTGCCAGCAGGAAGTTCCTGACCTCGTTGCGGCCGTAGTTGTAGATCAGCGTGCCCCAGTCATGGTGTTCGCCCCGGCGCGGATCGTGGTGTTCATACAGGGCGGTGCCGTCGAATTCCGCCAGACCGAAGGCATCCCTGGGGAAATGCGCCGGCGCCCAGTCCAGCAGGACCCCGATATGGTGCTGGTGACAGTAATCGACAAAATAACGGAAATCATCCGGGTTGCCGAAACGGCTGGTCGGTGCGAAATAGCCCGTGGTCTGGTAGCCCCAGGAGGCATCCAGCGGATGCTCGGTGACCGGCAGCAGCTCGATGTGGGTGAAGCCCATTTGTTTAACGTAATCAACAAGTTCGCGCGCCAGGCTGCGGTAGTTCAGGAACCGGCCCGAGGGATCGTGTTTCCATGAGCCCAGGTGGACCTCGTAGATGGACAGGGGGCCGTGCTGCCAATCCTCCCGGCGACGCCGTTCCAGCCACTCTGCATCCTGCCAGCGGTAGGGGTTGTCGCGGGGGATCACCGTGGCCGTAGCGGGTCGCAGCTCGAATTGCTGCCCGTAAGGGTCTGTCTTCAGCAGGATGCGGCCCTGGTGTCGGGTGCGGATCTCGTACTTATAGGGCTGGCCGGAACCCAGTCCGGGGATGAACAGTTCCCAGATGCCGCTGCCGCCACGCACCCGCATGGGGTGGGTGCGTCCGTCCCAGCTGTTGAAATCGCCGACGACACTGACGCGTTCGGCCGATGGGGCCCAGACAGCGAACAGGACCCCACTGACCCCGTCGACCTGTTTCCGGTGGGAACCCAGGATACGATAGATATGCCAGTGTTTCCCCTCGCCAAACAGGTGCAGATCGAAATCCGTGAGCTGTGGCGGGAAACAATAGGGGTCATAGGCCACATGTTCGGCCCCGTAACTGTCGCTCCAGATCAGCCGGTAACGCTCGGGAACGGCGCCGGCGGGGCCGTGCCATTCGAACAGATCGGTATTTCCCACCCGTTCCAGGGAGGCGGCGGTCTCCACAATGCGCACCCAGGCCGCCCCGGGGATGAAAACGCGTACCAGGTCCCGGTCGGCATAGCTGTGCCGGCCCAGCAGGTTGAACGGGTCGTGGTGCCGTGCCTCCAGCAGTCGTTGCAGATCAGCTGAGAGTTCGGCCTGCTGGGGATTATCCGGGTCTGTGTGGGGCATGGACTGGCTGGTCGGGAAAATGTAAAACCAACTTGGGCTGAAAACGGATAACTATACAGCCAATGTGCTTCGCCATACAATACGGTCAGGATGAACAGGATATTTCTCCAGCGCAGGTAGCAGGCCCTTAATGCCGACCAAACAAACCTATCGTTACGTCAGTAAACTTACCCGTTCAACCCTGGCACTGGTGCTCGCCGGCGGGCGTGGCTCACGCCTGCGGCAGATGACCCTGTGGCGGGCCAAGCCGGCCGTTCCCTTCGGGGGCAAATTCCGGATCATCGATTTCCCGCTGTCCAACTGCATGAACTCCGGGATCCGGAAGATTGGTGTTGTGACCCAGTACAAGGCGCATTCCCTGATCAAGCACATCCAGCAGGGATGGAGCTTCCTGCGCGGCGAGTTTGGGGAATTTGTCGAGTTGCTGCCGGCCCAGCAGCGCATCGAGACATCCTGGTATGCCGGCACGGCCGACGCGGTGTACCAGAATGTGGATATCATCCGTGATCACAATCCGGACTATGTACTGATACTGGCCGGTGACCATGTCTACAAGATGGATTACGGTCCCATGATCGCGCACCACGTCGAGCGTGAGGCGGACCTGACCGTTGGCTGTATCGAGGTCCCCATTGAGCAGGCGAGTGCCTTCGGCGTGATGTCGACCACGGAAGGCGGTCGGGTCACGGAATTCAATGAGAAACCGGAAAACCCGCAACGGGCCCCGGGTTCAACCCATGAGGCACTGGTCTCCATGGGCATCTATGTATTCAATACCCGGTTTCTGTATGAGCAGTTGATCAAGGATGCGGATGATAACTATTCATCGCATGACTTCGGTCATGACATCATCCCGTCACTGATCCGGAAATACCGGGTATTCAGCTATCCCTTCAGGGAATCGCGCAGTGGCCAGCGCGCATACTGGCGCGATGTGGGAACGGTGGATTCCTTCTGGGAGGCCAATCTGGAACTGACCGGGGTGCTGCCTGAACTCAATCTGTACGATGAAGACTGGCCCATCTGGACCTACCAGGAGCAGTTGCCGCCGGCCAAGTTCGTCTTTGATGACGACGACCGGCGCGGAATGGCGGTAGACTCGATGGTCTCGGGTGGTTGTCTGATATCCGGGGCCACGGTGCGCCACTCACTGCTGTTCTCCAACGTCAAAGTCAGTTCGTACTCGGTATTGCAGGATGTTGTTGTACTGCCGGATGTCAAGATCGGGCGGAAGTGTCGCATTTCACGCGCCGTTATCGACAAGGGCTGTGTGATACCCGATGGTACGGTGATCGGAGAGAATCACGAGGATGACAAAGAGCGCTTCAATCTCTCACCGGGCAGGGTCGTGCTGGTGACACCGGAAATGCTGGGCCAGGAAATCCACCATGTCCGCTAAAAAACGTCTGAACGTAGTGGTCTGCTGGCACATGCACCAGCCGCAATACTGTGATCTGATTACCGGTATCTACCAGTTGCCGTGGACCTACCTGCATGCCACCAAGGACTACATCGACATGGCGGCCCACCTTGAGGCGACACCCGCTGCGCGTGCCGTAGTCAACTTTGCCCCGATTCTGCTGGAACAACTTTCCGACTATGCCGGTCAGGTGCGGGGCTTCCTGTCTGAGAACAAGCCGATACGTGATCCCCTGCTGTCTGCCCTGGCATGCCCGGTGCTGCCGTCCGCCAGGGAGCAGCGCATGGCACTGGTCAGCGCCTGCCTGAGGGTCAATGAGCTGCGCTCGATCAAGCGCTTCCCCAGCTACGAGTCGCTGGCCAACATGGCGGGCTGGTTTTCCGATCACCCGAACGGCATGCTCTACGTTGGCGACCAGTTCATAGTCGATCTGCTGGTCTGGTACCACCTGGCCTGGCTGGGCGAGACCGTGCGCCGCAATAATGAAGAGGTCAAGCAGCTGATGAAGAAGGGTCATGGCTATTCGCTGCATGACCGGCGCCAGTTGCTGAAACTGATCGGCGAACTGCTTTCGAGCGTAATCGACCGCTATCGGGTGCTTGCTGAAAAAGGCCAGATCGAGCTGTCGATGACACCCTATGCCCACCCCATTGTCCCGCTGATGCTGGAACTGGATACGGCGAGCGAGGCCATGCCGGACATAACCATGCCGGAACTGCGCGCCTATCCGGGTGGTGATGAACGCGTGCAGTGGCATATCAAGGAGGGCATCAATACCTTCGAGCAGTTTTTTAATGCCCGTCCTGCCGGCTGCTGGCCATCCGAGGGTGGTGTCAGCGATGCCGCACTCGCGGTGCTTGAACAGTATGGCTTCAAGTGGGCCGCCAGCGGCGAGTCTGTCTTCCGGCACAGTATCAGTGCCAAGGAAAATGCCGAACAGGCCGGGGCCAGTCTGCACCAGCCACTGCGGGTCGGGGACGGCAAGCTGGCATGCTTTTTCCGGGATGACGGTCTGTCTGACCTGATCGGATTCACCTATTCCGACTGGCACGCAGAAGATGCAGTTGCCAACCTGATCCAGCACCTGGAAAACATCGCCGCCAGCAGCGAGGCCGACAATCCCATTGTGTCCATTATCATGGACGGCGAGAATGCCTGGGAACACTTCCCGGAAAACGGCTACTACTTCCTGAATGCGCTCTACCAGCAGCTTTCCGGGCATCCGGACATCAAGATGACGACCTATTCCGAATATCTGCAAGACGCCGGTGAGATCAAGTCCCTGAACCGGCTGGTCAGCGGCAGCTGGGTCTACGGTACCTTTTCCACCTGGATCGGTGATACCGACAAGAACCGCGGCTGGGACATGCTGGGTGATGCGAAAAAGGTCTTTGACAAGACTGTTGCGAGCAACAAGCTGAGCGGTGAACAGCTGCTGGCCGCTCAGCACCAGCTGTCTATCTGCGAGGGTTCGGACTGGTTCTGGTGGTTCGGGGATTACAATCCTGCCGACACCGTCAGCGATTTCGAGCGCCTGTTCAGGGTGCATCTTGCCAATCTCTACAACATGCTGGGAGTGGAACCGCCGGAGTATCTCTCCAGGACCTTCACCTACGGTGGAGGTGAGCAACTGGTGGGTGGCGTGATGCGTCGTGGCCAGTATGGAGGCTAGTCACAGGGCCGCGATCAGGTGCATGCATTACCCGGCCCTCACGGCCACGGCACCCGGATAAAGGCCAGGCCGGATATTGAAGAATCGATTGCAAGCGCGTCGTGCCGGGTTGCTGCTGCATCCAACCTCTCTACCCGGCAGCCGCAACCACGGTGACCTCGGGGCCGGGGCCAGACGCTTCGTCGATTTTCTCGCTGCCAGCGGCTTTAGTGTCTGGCAGACACTGCCGCTGGGACCCACGCACGAGGATGGTTCACCCTACCAGTGCCTGTCCGTACATGCCGGCAATCCCGAGCTGATCAGCCTGGATGAACTGGTGGCGAGTGGCTGGCTGGACGAGGCCGTGGCCGATACCCGGGCATGCCTGGCCAGGGCGAGGGCGGGATTCGAAAACCGGGCCAATCAGGCGGATCGGGACGCGCTGCGGGATTTCAGGCAGCGACACGCCTTCTGGATCGATGATTATGCGCTCTACCAGGCGATCAGGCGTGTCCACCAGGGTGCGCCCTGGTATAACTGGCCGGAACCACTGCGTAGTCGCGATAGCACGGCGATCGGAAAATTTCGTGCGACCTATGAGGTCGTCATCGAACAGGCCTGTTTCGAGCAGTTTCTTTTCTTCACCCAGTGGCAGGCCTTGCGCGACTATGCGCGGGAACGAGGTGTTGCCCTGTTCGGGGATATCCCGATATTCGTTGCCCACGACAGTGCCGATGTATGGGCACGACGCGAGCTGTTTTCCATCGATGCATCCGGCAAGCTGGACGTGGTATCCGGGGTGCCGCCGGATTATTTCTCGGCGACCGGGCAACGCTGGGGCAACCCCCTGTATCGCTGGGAACGGATAGCGGATGAGGATTACCGCTGGTGGCTGGAGCGTTTCCGCAGTCAGCTGGAGCTTTTCGACATTATTCGCCTGGACCATTTCCGCGGCTTCGAGAAATACTGGGAGATTGCGGCGCAGGCAGAAACCGCCATTGAAGGGCGCTGGGTGGAAGGGCCGGGGACCGCCCTGTTCGAGCGGCTGGCGGAGGAGTTCGGGGACCTGCCGCTGGTCGCCGAGGACCTGGGCCTGATTACCCCGGAGGTCGAGGCGCTGCGCACCCAGCTGTCACTGCCGGGCATGAAGATACTCCAGTTCGCCTTCGACGGTAGCCCCGGCAACCCCTATTTACCGCATAACCATGATCCGCTGGCCGTGGTCTATACGGGAACGCATGATAACGATACCAGTCTTGGCTGGTACCGGGGGCTCACCGAGGCGGGCAGGCAGGTCGTGGACGAGTACCTGGGACTGCCGTCGGAACCCATGCCCTGGCCCCTGATACGCGCGGCCCTGGCCTCGGTCGCCGAACTCGCCATCCTGCCGATGCAGGACATCCTGGCGCTCGGCAGCGAGCACCGCATGAATACCCCGGGGACGACCGCGGACAACTGGCGCTGGCGCTTTGACTGGGACCAGGCCAGCGAGGACCTGGTGGCGCGCATGCACCACCTGATCCGGATCTACGGTCGGGCCGGGAGCCGGGCAGGGCAGTAGTAGCGGCACAGCGGACTACAGCCAGATCATGTGACCCGTCTCGAAGCGGTGACTCAGCAGCCGGTGGAACGGGTAGATGCGTATCTTGTAGAACTGCAGTCCGGACAGGGGCGGCAGCAGGTCGAGCTGGAACAGTGCCTCGCCCTTGTCATTGGAACCGGCGGCCTCGAACTGGAGAGTCTGGTGTACGCTGAAATCGGTGTGCGCGTTCTGGGTGCCAATCAGACACTCGACAATGACATCGCCAGGTGTCAGTTTGCCCAGTCTGGCGGCCACCTTGATCATCATGCTGCTGCCGGAGACGAGTGCATCATCGGAGTCGTCGACGCGTCGCAGCGTCACCTCGGGCCAGGACTTGCCTGCCTTCTGTTTCCAGCCGGCAAGTTCACTGGCAGCCCTGAAACCGTTTGCAGCGAAGGCCTTGCTCTGGCGGCTGGCCGGTGAATAATAGTTGCGGATGTAGTCCCGCACCATGCGTTGCGCGTTGAAGAGCGGGATGCACGACTTCATCGATGCCTTGGAGAGCCTGACCCAGTTCTCGGAGTAACCCTGGTTTTTACGGTCGTAATAGGTCGGGATCACCTGGTTCTCGAGCAGCTCAAGCAGTTCGCTGGCCTCCTCGTGGTTGCGGTAGTCTACGTCAAAATGCGGTGCATGCGGTGCAATGGCCCAGCCGTTCTCGCCGTTGTAGCCCTCGTCCCACCAGCCATCCAGGACGCTGAGGTTGAGGACACCGTTCATGCCGGCCTTCTGTCCGGATGTACCACTGGCCTCCAGCGGGTATTCGGGTGTATTCAGCCAGACATCAACACCCGTGACCAGCTTGCGCGCCAGGGCGAGGTCGTAGCCCTCCAGCAGGATGATCCGGCCGATAAAATCAGGGTGCATCGAGAATTCATGTATCTTCCTGATCAGGGCCTGGCCGGGCGAGTCGCTGGGATGTGCCTTGCCGGCGAATATCAGGACCACGGGGCAATCCGGGTTGTTCAGCAGTCGCTTGAGTCGCTGGGGGTCGGAGAACAGCAGGGTGGCGCGTTTGTAGGTTGCAAAGCGCCGCGCAAAACCGACCGTCAGGGTGTCGGACTGGCTGGATGCCAGGTGCTTTGTCAGGCGTTCCATGAGCGCCTCGCTGCAGCCATTGCGCTGGTACTGCAGCAGTGCGCGGTGCAGTACATTCTCGTACAGGTCGGATTTCAGGGTCTGGCGCAGGCTCCAGTAGCTGTGGTCGGGTATTTCGTCCACGCATTCCCAGTACTCCGGATTGAGCAATTCATCGCGCCAGGCGCGTCCAAAGCGCATGTCATAGAGGTTCGACCATTCACGGGCGAGGAAGGTTTGCAGGTGCACGCCGTTGGTGACGTGACCTATCGGGTTTTCCTGGTGAGGGACCTGAGGCCAGATATAGTGCTCCATCTCCGAAGCGATGGTGCCGTGAATGCGGCTGACACCGTTATGGTAACGCGAGCCGCGCAGGGCGAGCGCCGTCTGGTTGAAGCTGCCGGCATTGCCGGGTGAGTGGCCCAGTGACAGGAACTGCTGCATGTCGACACCCAGTGCCTTTATATAATCCTTGAAATAAGCACTGACCAGGCCATGTTCGAAGATGTCATGCCCGGCGGGCACTGGGGTGTGTGTCGTGAACACCGTCCCGGCTGCCACGGCCTCCAGGGCAGTGGGAAAATCATTGCCCTGTTCAACCCGTTCGCGGCAGCGTTCCACGATCTGGAATGCCGAGTGGCCCTCGTTGATGTGCCAGACGGTCGGCTTGATGCCCAGCTTCCTCAGTGCGCGTACGCCACCGATGCCGAGCACGATCTCCTGCAGAATGCGGGTGTTCTTGTCACCACCGTAGAGCTGGTGGGTGATGATGCGGTCATGTTCCTGGTTGGTTTTCAGGTCACTGTCGAGCAGGTAGAGCGTGATATGCCCGGCCTTGGCCTTCCAGATGTGCAGCGAGACCGCGCGCCCCGGCAGTTCGATGTCGACCACCAGTGGTTTGCCCTTGTCGTCCTCGATCCGGGTGAGCGGAAGCTGCTGGAAATCGGTGGGCATATAGTGGGCCAGCTGATTGCCGTGTTCATCGATGGTCTGGGTAAAATAGCCCTGTCGATAGAGGATGCCTACCGCAACAAACGGGATCCCGAGGTCGCTGGCGGCCTTGCAGTGATCACCGGCAAGGATGCCGAGGCCGCCGGAGTAGATCGGCAGGCTCTCGTGAAAACCGAACTCTGCACAGAAGTAGGCAACCAGGTCGGTGTCGGGGTCCAGGTACTTCTTGATAAGCGGATGGGTACCCTGTTCGTTGTAGGTGTCATAAGCCGAGAGGACACGATGGAAGTCCTCCATGAACACGCGGTCACTGACTGCTTCCTCCAGTCGAGCCTGTGAGACCCGCCTGAGAAAGGTCTTGGGATTGTGTCCGCAGGTACCCCAGAGTTCCTGGTCAAGCCGGGTGAACAGCCGGCGAACCTGGCGGTCCCAGCTGTAGAGCAGGTCGCTGGCCAGTTCCTCCAGGCGCTTCAGCGCTTCCGGAATGCGGGGTTGGACCTCCAGGGTGAATCGTGTGCCTGACATGTGTAATCCTTCAAGGTTGGGTTCAAAGCCGGATCGATACCGAAACAGGCGCCTGTGTCAACAAGGCAGTGCCGACAATCCTGTTGGTGTGCTATCGGTCAAGTCCGGTCGTTCAATTCTGGTGCCGAGGGCGAGAGTCGAACTCGCACGACCAATGGCCACCTGATTTTGAGTCAGGCGCGTCTACCAGTTCCGCCACCCCGGCAAAGACGGGTAGTATAAGCAATCCCCGCGAGGGGTAAAACAGTATCCTGCGCGCCGTGTGCTAACATGCCGCGCCATGCAGCGCAACGACTTTCATTATGAACTGCCCGCTGGACTGATCGCGACGCATCCTGCCGGGACGCGCAGTTCCAGCCGTCTGCTGTATCTCGATCCCGTAGCGGATGCCCTGGCTGACAGGCAATTTGCCGACATTCCGGAACTGCTGGAGCCGGGCGACCTGCTGGTCTTCAATGACACCCGGGTAATCCCGGCCCGGCTGTTCGGTACCAAGTCGACCGGTGGCAGGGTGGAGGTACTGGTCGAGCGGATAACCGGTACCAATACCGCCCTGGCGCATGTACGTGCCAGCAAGTCCCCCCGGGCCGGGACCCGCTTGCAGCTGGAAGGCAATGTCAGTGCCAGGATCAGTGGCAGGGAAGGGGAGCTGTACCGGATTGAATTTCCCGGCAACCGGACTGTGCTGGAACTGCTGGAGTCCGCTGGTCACATGCCCCTGCCACCCTATATAAAGCGTGCGGACGAGCAGGAAGACCGGCAGCGTTACCAGACCATCTATGCACGTGTACCCGGTGCAGTCGCGGCGCCCACCGCCGGGCTGCACTTCGATAACGCGGTGATGGACAGGCTCGCGCAGCGTGGTGTGGAGACGGCCTTCGTGACACTACACGTGGGTGCCGGTACCTTCCAGCCGGTGCGCGTCGATAACATCGCGGATCATGTCATGCACCGCGAGTACCTCGAGGTTAGTGCCGATGTCTGCCAGAAGATTACCGGGACCCGCCGCCGTGGCGGACGGGTGGTGGCCATTGGGACGACCGTGGTACGCAGCCTGGAGACGGCCTCGCAGTCCGGTGAGATCGAGCCTTTTCGTGGTGAGACCAGCCTGTTCATCACGCCCGGCTACCGTTTCCGGTCCGTGGACGCCCTGCTGACCAATTTTCACCTGCCGGAGTCGACCCTGTTGATGCTGGTGTGTGCCTTCGCAGGTCAACAGCGGGTCATGTCTGCCTACCGGCATGCCATCCGGGCGGCTTACCGTTTCTACAGCTATGGTGACGCCATGTTCATCGCGCACCGGGCGGACGCCTGACCGGGCGGCGCTGATGAAATTCGAGCTGCACACAACGGACGGGCAGGCGCGGCGTGGACGGATGCTGTTCGAACGCGGTGTGGTGGATACCCCGGCCTTCATGCCGGTGGGGACCTACGGTACGGTCAAGGCCATGACACCCGAGGAAATACTGGGCAGCGGCGCCCAGATGATCCTCGGCAACACCTTTCACCTGATGCTGCGTCCCGGGGTCGAGGTGATCAATCTCCAGGGCAGTCTGCACGATTTTATGCACTGGAATGGTCCGATCCTGACCGATTCCGGCGGATTCCAGGTATTCAGCCTGGATGAACTGCGCAAGATAACCGAGCAGGGTGTGGCCTTCCGCTCCCCGGTAAACGGCGACAGGGTATTCATGGGGCCGGAGGAGTCCATGCAGATACAACGGGCGCTGGGTGCCGACGTCGTCATGGTATTCGATGAATGCACCCCCTATCCGGCCACGGTGCAGCAGGCACGCGCCTCCATGGAACTCTCGCTGCGCTGGGCACGGCGCAGCCGCGCAGCCCACGCGGACAACCCGGCGGCCCTGTTCGGTATTGTCCAGGGTGGCATGTACACGGATTTGCGCCTGGCCTCGCTGGCCGGGCTGGTGGAGACCGGTTTTGACGGCTATGCGATCGGCGGCCTGTCGGTCGGGGAGCCGCGGGAGGAGCGCAGGATGGTGCTCGACGGCATCGTCCCCCTGATGCCCGCCGACGCACCCCGTTACCTGATGGGCGTAGGCAAACCGGAGGATATGGTCGAGGCCGTGCGCTGCGGTATCGACATGTTCGATTGTGTGCTGCCGACGCGCAATGCCCGCAACGGCCACCTGTTCGTGCATTCCGGTGTCATCCGTATCCGCAACAGCCGTTACCGGACCGATACCCGGCCGCTGGACGAGGCCTGCCAGTGCTATACCTGCCGTCATTTCAGCCGCGCCTACCTGCACCACCTGGACAAGTGCGGCGAGATCCTGGGCGCGCGTCTCAACACCCTGCACAACCTGACCTACTACCAGGATCTCATGGCCGGACTGCGGACCGCTATTGCCGATCACCGGCTGGAGGTCTTCTGCAAGGATTTTTATGACCAACGGGGTCAAATTGCACCAGCTGTGCCATAATAGCCGGCCGCTGGCCGGGCCTGGATCCGCATCCTGCCCCGGCCCTGGATAACCGATACATGGGAGTGAGAACACGGTCATGAGTTTCCTGATCTCAGATGCATGGGCACAAGCCGCACCACAGGGCCAGGCAGATCCGCTAATGAGTTTTCTGCCGCTGATCTTCATCTTTGTGGTGTTCTATTTCCTGCTGATACGCCCGCAAAGCAAGAAGGCCAAGGAACACAAGCAGATGGTGGAGGCGCTTGCCAAGGGTGACGAGGTCGTGACCAGTGGCGGGATGCTCGGCAAGATTACCAGCCTGGGTGACAACTTCGTTGAACTGGAGGTTGCCGAGGGAACCCGGGTAAAGATTCAGCGCCAGGCCGTTGCCAACCTGATGCCCAAGGGGACCGTCAAGGGATCCTGACCCGCCGACAAGGTAAACAACGCATGATTAACAAGACACCCCTTTGGAAAAACCTGCTGATCGTGATCGCGTTGCTGGTGGGTATCCTGTACGCCCTGCCAAACATCTACGGAGAGGACCCGGCCCTGCAGATCACCGATGCACGCGCCGGCACGGTGGACGCCAGTCTGAAAGACAGTGTCATTGGGATACTCGATACGGCGGGTATCGGTTACAAGAGCATCGAGGCCGGTGAGCGGCAACTGCTGGTGCGTTTCCCCGATACCGAGTCGCAGATAAAGGCCGTCGATTTCGTCAAGGCCGGTGTGGGTTCTAACTATGTGGTGGCCCTCAACCTGGCGGCCGCCACGCCGGGCTGGCTGCAGGCGATCAATGCCCTGCCGATGTACCTGGGCCTGGACCTGCGCGGCGGTGTGCACTTCCTGATGGAAGTCGACATGGATGCCGCTGTTAGCCAGGCCATCGAGCGTTATGCCGGTGATTTCCGCACCCTGCTGCGCGAGGCGAAAATCCGTTACGCCTTGATCCGCTCCGGCGATAAGGGTGTGCAAATCGTATTTCGCGACCAGGAGGGGCTTGCCGCTGCCGATGCGCTGATCAGCAAGGAGTTTCCGGACCTGGAGCGCGAGCTGCGGGACACCGATCCCGAGCGTCCGGCCATCTTCTTCAGGCCCGGGGAACGTGAAATCCAGGAGACCCGCAAGTTCGCCCTGCAGCAGAACATCCTGACATTGCGTAACCGTGTCAACGAACTGGGCGTGGCGGAGCCGGTCATCCAGCAGCAGGGCAGCAAGCGCGTGGTCGTGCAGCTGCCCGGTGTGCAGGACACCGCGCGCGCCAAGCGCATCCTGGGCGCCACGGCAACGCTGGAGTACCGCGCCGTGGACATCGAGCATGACATCGAGCCTGCATTGGCCGGCAAGGTCCCGGCGGGATCGCGGCTCTACTACGAGCGCAACGGCACCCCGGTCCTGCTGAAGAAGCGGGTGATTGTTACCGGTGACCAGATCATCAATGCCCGCTCCGGCTTCGACCAGAATTCCGGTACCCCGAACGTGACGGTCATGCTGGACGGCAAGGGTGCGCGCAAGATGCTCGCCTTCACCAAGGAGAGTGTCGGCAAGCCCATGGCGGTGGTGTTCATCGAGAACAAGACGGAAACGAAAATCGTCGACGGCGAACCGGTCCGCAGCACCCGCAAGGTGGAGGAGGTGGTCAGTGTCGCCACCATCCGTGATGTGTTCAGCAAACGTTTCCAGACCACCGGTCTCGACAGCCCCCAGGAGGCCCATGAACTTGCCCTGGTGCTGCGTTCCGGCGCGCTGGCGGCCCCGATCGAGATCATCGAGGAGCGCACCGTCGGTCCGAGCCTCGGCAAGGAGAACATCGAACAGGGCTTCAAGTCGGTGGTCATCGGCTTCTGTGCGGTGCTGGTGTTCATGGCGGTGTACTACCGCGTGTTCGGCCTGGTCGCCAACCTTGCGCTGACCCTGAATCTGGTGCTGATCGTGGCCATCCTCTCGATGCTGCAGGCCACCCTGACACTGCCAGGCATTGCCGGTATCGTACTGACGGTCGGCATGGCGGTGGATGCCAACGTGCTCATCTTCGAGCGCATCCGCGAGGAACTTCGTAACGGCAACAGCCCGCAGGCCAGCATACAGGCGGGCTATGACAAGGCCTTTTCGACCATTGCCGATGCCAATATCACCACCCTGATCGCGGCCGTGGTGCTGCTGAGTTTCGGTACCGGGCCGATCAAGGGTTTCGCGGTCACCCTGTCGATCGGCATCATGTCATCCATGTTTACCGCCATCATGGGTACCCGGGCGGTAATCAACCTGATCTACGGTGGCCGACGCGTCGCCAAACTGATGATCTGAGCTGTCAATCCAGGAAGGTTCCACTATGGATATACTCAAGCACAACCTGGCAATCGACTTTATGGGGAAGCGGCGCTATGCCGTGATTCTCTCCTGCCTGGTGGTCGTGGCAGCCATCGCCGCCATGGTTACGCGTGGTTTTAACTTCGGTATCGATTTCACCGGCGGTACCCTGATCGAGGTCGGTTATCCGCAGGCCGTAGACCTGTCGGATGTCCGTGCCGTGCTGGTTGATGGCGGCTATGCCGATGCCCAGGCGCAGCATTTCGGTACCTCACGGGATGTGCTGGTCAGGATTGCACCCCGCGATGACATGGAAAACGCCCGGCTCAGTGAGGTGCTACTCGGCGTCCTGCGCAAGGGTGACCCCGGTGTCGAGATGCGCCGCGTTGAGTTTGTCGGTCCGCAGGTGGGCGAGGAACTCACCGAGCAGGGCGGGCTGGCCATGATCTACGCCCTGATCGGGATCCTGATCTACATCGTGGTGCGTTTCAACTTCCGGTTTGCACCGGGCGCCGTCATTGCTTTGGTGCACGATGTGCTGATCGTTATGGGCATATTCTCGATCTGGCAGATCGAGTTTGACCTGACGGTGCTGGCCGCCCTGCTGGCGGTCATCGGTTACTCGCTGAACGACACCATCGTGGTGTTTGACCGGATTCGCGAGAACTTTCGCAGGATGCGCAAGGGTACGCCGCTGGAGATCATCAATACCTCGATCAACCAGACGCTGTCACGCACCTTGATGACCTCGCTGACCACCCTGGTCGTGCTGGTATCGCTGTTCATCTTCGGTGGTGAGGTGATCCGTTCCTTCTCGATCGCACTGATACTCGGTGTCCTGGTCGGTACCTACTCATCGATCTATGTCGCCAGCACTGCGGCACTGGTGCTGGGAATCACCAAGGCGGATCTCATGCCGCTCAAAAAGGAAGACACCGGGCAGGAAGAGATCGCACCCTGAATCACGGGCGGTGCGCGCGCCTGGTGGCCTCAGGCCTTCCGGCGCATGCCCCGGTTCAGCGGAAAGGGGATGATGCTGGCCGTGCTCTCCGATGTAATCGCGGCCCTGTCGATGCCGAGTATGTCCATCGCGTCTGTCTGACTGCCGGTGCTGGCCTCGTGGGTAAAGTCGCGCATCCCATCCAGGACATCGCGCATGATGAGTTCCAGGGCGCAGCCATTTATCCTTTTATCATTCATAGTGTTATATAAGTAAATTAAGATCACTTCTAATAAGCCGGCAGGCGCTTCCCGCGTCGGACTATGCGGTATGCCTTGCCACACTAGAATCGGCGCAGGCCGCTTAAACTTGAACCGTGCGGAGGCTGTCGGGGCGGCCAATACCGCCGCGATCAGACCCTGGTCAGTGACTCGGTGACGTGGGGCCGAATGGCCTTGAGGATGGCAGGGAATAACTTGGGATTGGCCGCGACGATGTGGCCGTGTTTAAGGTGATCGTGTCCTCCGACGAGGTCAGAGGAGAGGCCGCCGGCCTCCTGTATCAACAATACCCCGGCCGCCATGTCCCAGATGCTGAGGCCGATTTCCCAGAAGCCGTCCAGGCGCCCGGCGGCGACATAGGCAAGGTCCAGGGCGGCCGAGCCGGCCCGGCGGATACCCGCTGTCTGCGGAAACAGGGCCCGGAACATCTCCAGGTAGGCATCCAGATGTTGCTGGCTCTTGAACGGAAAACCGGTGCCCAGCAAGGCCCCGTCAAGGTGGCGACGGGCCGTCACCCGGATACGACGGTCGTTCAGATGGGCGCCGCATCCGCGGCTGGCGGTAAACAACTCCTGTCTGAGCGGGTCATAGATGACGGCCTGTTCCAGTCGCCCCTTGTGGCGCAGGGCAATAGACACCGCGAATTGCGGAAAACCGTGCAGGAAGTTCGTGGTGCCGTCCAGCGGGTCGATGATCCACTGGTACTCGTCACCTTCCCGCAGACCGCTTTCCTCGGCGAGGATGCCATGACTCGGAAAGGCCTTGCGCAGCGTATAGATGATTTCCTGTTCGGCCTGACGGTCGACCTCGCTGACGAAGTCGTTGCGTTCCTTGGTCTGCACCGAGAGATGCTCAAGGCGGTCGACATGACGGATGATGACATTGCCTGCGCCGCGGGCAGCGCGAACCGCAATATTCAGCATGGGATGCATGGGTGGTGGCCTGGTGAAGTCGGGACTGTGGGAAAAGGCCGCACAGGATATCAGAGTTGCCACCCCGGTGGTATGCGTCGGCCAACAGCAGGGCTAGTCGTGCTGTTGCTGCCTGCGGTATTTCTCGCGCAGGCGTTTGCGTTCCTGCGGCGACATTTCTTCATACTGCCGGTGTTTCTGCTTGACCGTGTTGCGCTTGCCGGGGCTGAGCTCGAGATAGCGCCGGGCGCCGCGGCGTAGCTTGTCCTGTTCCTGTGACGAATAACCGGACCAGTTGCGGCGGTGCTTTCCAAGCAGTTCCTGCTCCTCTCCGCTAAGTGCATCCCAGGGAATGCCGCCCTTGTCGGCCAGCATCGGTAGCGGCGCGTAGCCCCGGTCGGGTGACAGGGCGGCAGCGGGTGCTGACACCAGGGCCGTGATCAGCAGGACGGCAAGCGTGTAATAACGTATTTGCATGGTTCAGGTGCTGTTGGCATCCTCGTTATCGCTGTTTGTGTCATCACCGTTCTGGTCGGCCAGCCACAGGTAGAAATCCAGTTCTTCATAAAGGTCCGGTACCGAATCACTGCCCTGGGCGGTCATTTGGGGTGCGTCGCTGTCCTGATACTGGACGTTCCAGATGCCGACGGTCACCGCGATCAGCAACAGGGCGGCGGTGGCAAGCAGTTGATAATTTCTCGTACGCGGCCGTTTGGCGGTGGCCAGTGCCTGCTGCCTGAGCTGGCGCAACTGCTTCGATACGGCCGCGGAATCCAGCTTCGGCCCCAGGGCCATGGGCCCCAGTTGTTTCCAGCCTTCCAGGCAGGCCCGGCATTGCGGGCAGGTCCCGATATGCCGTTCCAGGCGTGAACGTTCCTCTGCGTCCTCATCCAGCAGGCCGGCACGCAGACGGTCCAGTAATTCCATATCAGGATGTGTCTGGTCACGCATGTTCCCACACCTCCGCCAGTTGTTTGCGCAGTTCCCGCATGGCGCGGAAATGGTGCTGCTTTACGCTGTTTTCCGAGCACCCCAGCGTCTCGGATGTCTCCCTGATAGTCATACCACGCCATTCCCTGAGAATAAAGACCTGGCGCTGGCGTTCAGACAGGGCCTGCAGGGCGGTCTCGACCTTGTGACGCAATTCCGTGGTCACGGCCGCGACCTCGGGTGCGGTTATGCCATCGGTCCGTTGTTCAGATGGAATTTCGTATTCATCCATCGCATGGCGTTCATCCTGCTCCTTGTGGAACAGGCCGGTCAGGGATATCAGCTTGTGCTTCCCCTGTTCCAGCATGCGCCTGCGCCTGACATCGTTGATGCGGCTGTTCAGGATGGTGCGAAACAGGGCGGGCCATTGCCCGGCCGGCTTGTCGCGGTAATACTCGATCAGGCGCAACATGCTTTCCTGCACCACATCCATTGCCGTCTCGCGGTTCCACAAGGCTGCATAGGCCACATAGAAGGCATTTTCCTCGCTGCTTGCGAAGAATTCCTCCAGCGCCTGATTGTTCTGCTCGTTGTCCTGCACAGCAAGGCCGGTTCCTGGGTTGGCTTCCCGTATGTCTACTTGCGCTGCGGCCAGCGCAGCATCCCCGCTGCTCATGGCCGCACCCGGGAACAGTCCCGCCAGCAGCAGCTGCCAGCCCGGTAGCGGATATCTGGCATCTCGTTGGCCCAGTATAGCGAATACCGGCTCAGGATTTGTTGCGCTTGCGGCCATCGTGCCGGTCCCTGTCCCTGCGACCCCGATCGTCGTAATCCCGGTCTCTCCCGTGACGCTCCAGTTTTCCATGGCGCCTGTCGCCGTCATGTCCCCGATAGCCATGATCATCATGGTCACGGTGGCGCTTGTGGCTGCGATGTTTGCCCGGGTGGTGGTGTCCGTGGTGACGCTTCCCGTGTTTCTTCTTGTAATGCCCGTAGTGATGGCCCTGGTCGTGTCGGTGGTGGTGCCCGCGATAATGATGGTGACTGTGGGACGGGTAATAGTGGCCGAAGACGTGATCCAGGCCATGGCCGTAGCCGATGCCATAAGTCCCTGAGGGACCGCTGTTTTCATAGTAGATCGAGAAATGGTCATCACCGGCCCGGGCGGTCTGACTGAGACCGAGCGACAGGCCCGCGGCGAGCAGGACAGGAAGGATAGTGGTTCTGGCTTTCATGGTGCTGGCTCCGTTGATTGCTAACTCACCTCCTACTAACGCGGAGCCGCGCAAGGGGTTAACACGGAGGCCGGGTCAGGGGCCGGACAGGAAATGTCCGATGAGTTCGCCCATCCGCACTGGCTGGTTGGCCACCAGGCCTTCCAGCCAGCTTGCCTGTCCCGGGCCGAAGAGCAGGATGACGGTAGACCCCATATTGAAGCGGCCCATCTCCTCACCCTGGTGGAGTTCAGGGCGGGAACCTTCGCCGCTGTTGTAGTGGCGTGCCTGGATCCCGGGGCCGGGCGGCCGGACAACGCCGTCCCATACCGTTTCCATGCAGGCCACGAAGATCGCGCCCACCATGACCAGGGCCATGGGTCCGGTCGGCGTGTCGAACAGGTTGGCCAGGCGCTCGTTGCGGGTGAACAGCCCGGGTATCGCCCGCGTGGTGTGCGGCGCTACGCTGAACAGGCGCCCGGGTATGTAGACGCTCTCCGTCAGCCGCCCCGTGCAGGGCATGTGGATACGGTGATAGTCCCGCGGCGACAGGTAGAGGGTGGCGAAACTGCCGCCCTGGAAGGCGCGGGCACGCGCCTCATCGCCGCCCAGCAGGGTGACCAGTGAATAATCCCGGCCCTTGGCCTGCAGCAGGCGGCCATCCTGGATGCGGCCGATCTGGCTGATGCGTCCGTCGACCGGACTGACGATGGCCTGTGGCCGGTCCGCCAGTGGCCGGGCGGCAGGCTTCAGGGCACGGGTAAAGAAGCTGTTGAAGTCCGGGTACTGCCCGGGGTCGGGATTTTCCGCCTCGCTCATGTCCACGCGGAACTGGCGGATGAACCAGGTGATCAGCAGGCCCTTCCACCATCCGGTCTGCCAGCGCGTCGCCGCCCGCACCATGCCAGAGAGCAGGTGATGCGGCAAGGCGGCGATTGGCCAGGACTTCAGCCAGTCTGTCAGTGGCGTGCTGCGCATTGCTTGGCGGGGCGGCAGCGGCTAGTGATGATGGTGGTGGTGACCGGCAGTGTCATCGGCGGTCATTCGCACGACCGGGACATTGACCCGGATGCAGGCCGCAGCGGACTGCTGCAGTTCGAGTGTCACGCTGTCACCCTCGCGCAACGGGCGTTTCGGGTGGTACAGCATCAGATGCATGCCGCCGGGTTCGAGTGTCACCTGCTCAGCCGCGGCGATCTGCAGTGCTTCCACCGGGACCATCCGGGCGACACCGTCCTCGACCAGGGTGCGGTGCACCTCGATGCGCTCAAAGTCGGGACTCTCGATGGTGCCGATGGTGGCGGTATCGGCACCCCGGTTGCTGATCACCATGTAGGCTGCCAGCACGCCGGCGCCGGGTGGCGCTTCCCTGATCCAGGGATCAGTGACCACGAGAGGGGAGTCCGCCGCGGCGATCAGCGAATAGAACAGGGTGAGCAGTGCAATGCCTTTCAGTTTCATGTCGGTGTCAGTAGGCCTCGGCAATCCGGATAAAGTCAGAGACGATGTCGGCGGCCTTGAGTGGCGGTGAAAACAGCGCGTGGAAGTGTCCATCCGGATCGATCAGCAGGATGCTGGCGGTGTGGTCGACCAGGTAGTTTTCAGCGTCGGCCCCGTCCTCAACCCGTGCCGCGATGACGCCCAGTTGCCGGGTCAGCTGGCCGATGGCCTCGGTCGTGCCGGTAACCCCGATAAAGTCGGCGTTGAAGTAGGACACGAACTGGCCGAGTTTGTCCGGGGTGTCACGTTCGGGATCGACACTGACGAAGATGTACCTGGTCTGCCCGGCCTGTTCCCGGAGTCGTGTGGCCACGCTGTTGAGCACGGACAGGGTGGTCGGGCAGACATCGGGGCAGTGTGTGTAGCCGAAAAAGATGAATGACCAGTGCCCCCTGAGCTCGTTATTGGTAAAGGCTTTTCCTGTATGATCGAGCAGCTCGAAGGGCTGCAGTGCCCGGGCCGTGTTGAAGTGGGTGGCCTGCAGGTCCTGCAGGTCGGCCTGCCCCTTGAGCAAGTACCCGGAGGTCCAGTAACCCGCGGCCACGGCCAGCACCGTGGTGACGGCGAAAAGCAGGGCCAGGCGCAGTTTCGATGCTGTACGTTGTGTCGTCATAGGGGGCGCATTATTCCACAGACGCTGGCGCGCTTCATTAACACTTTACCGGGGACCTCCCCGGGCGCTTTGCCGCCCGCCACCACACTCGAAGAGACCATGGATACACTCAAAACAGTGCGGGATTTTATTCGCTGGGGTGCCAGTCGCTTCGCTGCGGCCGGCCTGTTCTTCGGGCACGGTACCGATAATGCCCTGGACGAGTCCGCGGCGCTGGTAATGCATGCGCTGCGCCTGGACCATGGGCAGCCGGATACCTGCCTCGACGGCGTGCTGACGGCTACCGAGCGCGAGCAGGTCATCGAGCTGATCGAGGCACGCATCGAGACCCGCAAGCCGGCGGCCTACCTGACGCATGAGGCCTGGTTTGCCGGTCTGTCTTTCTATGTCGACGAGCGCGTGATTGTGCCGCGCTCCCCGATCGCGGAACTGATCGAGGAACGGTTCGTTCCCTGGGTAGACCCGCAGCAGGTCGGCGCTGTTCTGGACCTGTGCACCGGCAGTGGCTGTATCGGCATTGCCTGTGCCCATGCCTTCCCGGGTGCCCGCGTGGATGCCGTCGATATCTCTCCCGATGCCCTGGCCGTGGCACGACGGAATGTTGAACGCCACGGGCTGGGGCAGCGTGTCCGGCTGGTCGAATCCGACCTGTTCGGCGGGGTAGGGGGCGGGTGCTATGATGTCATCGTGTCCAATCCGCCCTATGTCGGCATCGGGGAGATGCAGACGCTCCCGCAGGAGTTCCGGCATGAACCGGCCCTGGCGCTGGCCGCAGGTGCGGATGGCATGGACATCGTTGTGCGAATCCTGGTGGAGGCCGCTGCTCACCTGGCCGAATCCGGGATACTCATCGTCGAAGTGGGTTACAGCCAGGAGGCCCTGGTGGCGCGTTTTCCGGAGGTGCCGTTCCTGTGGCTGGATTTCGAACACGGCGGGGACGGCGTGTTCCTGCTGGAGCGTCACCAGTTGCTTGAATGCCGCCAGGTCTTCGAGTCCGGAGTTGAAGCGCGTGCCGGCGCGGGCGGCGCACAGCAAGGGATGAACTGAATTTATGGGTGAAAGAGCACGTTCAGCCGAGGAATACGCGGGCCTGGTGGACCAGGTGATATTCGATCTCCAGGAACTGTGTGCCTCCACGGATTACGACATGGATGTGATCGATGCCAATCCGGCCTACCTGGGACTGCTGCTGGAGGAGCTGCGCGAACTGCGCGCCTCGATGGCCGACGGCAGCTACCTGTTCGGGCGCACAGACCTGGAATTCATGCGCATCGTGAAACAGCGCAACGAGCGGGAACTGCCGTTCATCCGGCTGCTCTACCAGATCAACGAAACCCACAAGCGCGGGCTGGATATCTAGTCACAGACCTGCGGAAGGCGACGGCCAGCGGGGGCCGGCGAAGATTAGCCCTTGCTGCGGTAGATCAGGCCGGGCTTGACCAGCAGCTCGTTCTTCTTCAGCTGCTCCAGGGGAAATTCCCCGTCGACGTTCTCCGCGATCCGGTCAAACACGTAGGTCCCGTTGTGGGACTCGATGGTCTGGTAGATGGGTTGCCCCAGGTAATTGCCAACCCGCGAACGAATGGTGGCCGATTGTGCCATGGCGGTATCTCCTTGGATTCCGGTTTACAGATACACTGATATCTATCGGTTGGAAGCGCTTGTTCTTTAACAGGAACATGAACAATTAATGCGGGACGCCCGGGGGTTAAGCCGTTACAATAGCCGCATGTCGGGAAACAGCTTCGGAAAACTCTTCACGGTCACCGGTTTCGGGGAAAGCCACGGTCCGGCCCTGGGCTGCATCGTGGACGGCTGTCCGCCTGGCATGGAATTGTCGGCAGCGGACCTCCAGCGAGACCTGGATCGCCGCAAACCGGGCAAGTCCAGGCACACCACCCAGCGGCGCGAGACCGACGAGGTTCAGATCCTGTCAGGTGTGTTCGAAGGCAAGACCACCGGCACCCCCATCGGCCTGTTGATCCAGAATATCGACCAGCGTTCCAAGGATTATTCCAAGATCATGGATCGCTTCCGCCCCGGGCATGCGGACTATACCTACCAGCAGAAATACGGCTTCCGTGATTATCGCGGCGGTGGACGTTCGTCGGCGCGCGAAACGGCCATGCGGGTGGCGGCCGGTGCCATTGCCAAGAAATACCTGGCCACGAAGCTGGGAGTCCGTATCCGGGGCTACCTGGCCCAGCTGGGTCCCATCGAACTCGAGCTTCGGGACTGGGACAGCGTGGAGAACAATCCCTTCTTCTGTCCCGACCCTGCCCGGGTGCAGGAACTCGAGGACTACATGGATGCCCTCCGCAAGGAGGGTAACTCCATCGGCGCACGCATCAACGTGGAGGCGACGGGTATTCCGCCGGGACTGGGTGAGCCGATCTTCGATCGCCTGGACGCGGACATCGCCCACGCCCTGATGAGCATCAATGCCGTGAAGGGAGTGGAGATCGGCGCCGGTTTTGCCTGTGTCGCCCAGAAGGGCACCGAGCACCGTGACGAGATCACCCCGCAGGGTTTTCTCAGCAACCATGCCGGCGGCGTGCTGGGTGGCATATCCAGCGGCCAGGACATCCGCGCCAGTATCGCCCTGAAACCGACCTCGAGTATCCGCCTGCCGGGACGCACGGTGAATACCCGCGGTGAGCCGCTCGAGGTGGTCACCACCGGGCGTCACGATCCCTGTGTCGGGATACGTGCCACGCCGATTGCCGAGGCCATGCTGGCCATCGTGCTCATGGACCACCTGTTGCGTCACCGCGCGCAGAACCTGGATGTACACTCGGATACACCGGTTATTCCTGCCAGCGTGGATGAATAGCCCGGCCAGACCCGGCCATCTCCTGTTGCCCCGGTAACGCGCTGGACCTGGCATGAACTACTGGCGTCTGTCCGGTTTCTACCTGTTCTATTTCGCCTCCCTGGGTGCGCTGGTCCCCTACTGGAGCCTGTATCTGAAGTCCCTGGGTTTCAGCGTGACCGAAATCGGTCAACTGGTCGCGATCCTGATGGCCACCAAGATTGTGGCACCCAATGTCTGGGGCTGGATCGCCGACCATACCGGCCAGCGCATGCTGATCGTGCGGATCGCCTCGCTGCTGGCCGCTGCCGCCTTTGCCGGTGTCTTCCTTGGCAGCGGCTACTGGTGGCTGGTGGCGGTGATGATCGTGTTCAGTTTCTTCTGGAACGCGTCGTTGCCGCAGTTCGAAGCGACCACCATGAGCCACCTCGGCAGCGACACCTGGCGTTACAGCAGCATCCGCCTGTGGGGCTCTGTCGGTTTTATCATCACCGCGGCCGGTCTCGGCCCGCTACTCGATACCTACGGGACCGGCATGCTGCCGGCGGTCGTGCTGGGGCTGTTTATCGCCATCTGGTTCAGCAGCCTGGCGGTACCGGAATCGGCGGCCGGTCATTTGCCGCTAGACCAGGAACCGCTGCGCAAGGTCCTCGGGCGGCCGCTGGTAATTGCGTTGCTTGCCGTGTGCTTTTTGATGCAGGCCAGCCACGGGCCGTACTACGCCTTCTTCACCCTCTACCTGGAAGACTTCGGCTATTCGCGTTCGCTGATCGGGCAGTTGTGGGGGCTGGGCGTGATTGCCGAAATCGGTGTGTTCATGGTGATGCCGCGCCTGTTGCCGCGCTTCGGTGCGCGCCGCCTGTTGCTGGCCGCCGTCGGTCTCACCGTGCTGCGCTGGCTGCTGATCGCCCTGTTCGCGGCCCATGTGCCGGTGATCCTGTTTGCCCAGACCCTGCACGCGGCAAGTTTCGGGCTCTACCATGCCGTGGCGATCTACATGATCCATGTCCTGTTTACCGGTGCCCACCAGGGGCGCGGCCAGGCTCTCTACAGCAGCCTGAGTTTCGGGGCGGGCGGGGCGGCCGGCAGTCTGGTGAGCGGTTACCTGTGGACCGGCATCAATCCCGAGGCCATGTTCCTGCTGGCCGCCGTGACCAGCCTGTGCGCCCTGGCCGTCGTCTACCGGGGTATCAAGGGCGTCATCTGAGTTGCGCCGATCCGCGCCTGTATTCGGCCCGGCCATCCTATATAATCCCTCGCCTGTGTAATGACTGCTCTCGGAACTGCACCGATGTCCGGCAAGACCCTCTATGACAAACTCTGGGACTCCCACCTCGTGAGACAGGACGATGGCGGGACGGCCCTGCTGTACATCGACCGGCATCTGGTGCACGAGGTGACCTCGCCACAGGCCTTTGAAGGACTGCGCCTGGCCGGTCGCCGGCCCTGGCGCAGCCAGTCCATCCTGGCCGTGCCGGATCACAACGTCCCGACAACCGATCGCGCGGCCGGCATCAGCGACCCGGTCTCGCGCGTACAGGTCGAGACCCTGGACCGGAATTGCAGCGAATTCGACATCACTGAATTCACTATGACCGACCTGCGCCAGGGCATCGTGCATGTCATCGGCCCGGAGCAGGGTGCCACGCTGCCCGGCATGACAGTGGTGTGCGGCGATTCCCACACCTCGACCCACGGCGCCTTCGGTGCCCTGGCCTTCGGTATCGGCACCTCCGAGGTCGAGCATGTGCTGGCAACCCAGTGCCTGATCCAGAAGAAGTCCGGGAACATGCAGGTCCGGGTCGATGGCCGGCTGGCCCTCGGGGTATCCGCCAAGGACGTGGTGCTGGCCATCATCGGCAGGATCGGTACGGC
>Ga0224512_10001148_pt1 | contig 26348 bp, 25 predicted proteins | sample SF_May12_sed_USG_4_FD_169103 | JGI IMG/M metagenome (GOLD analysis project Ga0224512, IMG submission 169103) | Sediment microbial communities from San Francisco Bay, California, United States - SF_May12_sed_USGS_13 | ecosystem: Environmental > Aquatic > Marine > Sediment | place: USA... | reverse complement strand
TCGGGGAGAGCTGGGTCTACGATCTTAACGAACTTCGGAAACTTGAAAAGTTTGTTGATGATTCCAATTTCAAAGAAGAATTTAGAAATGCAAAGTGGTTAAATAAAAAATTGTTGATTTCATTAATTGAAGAAAATAATGGGATAAAAATTAATCCGGATTCAATGTTTGATGTGCAAATCAAAAGATTTCATGAATATAAACGTCAGCTTTTGAATGTTCTTCATATAATAACTCTGTATAACAGGATAAAAGATGATCCGAAAATAGAAATGGTTCCTCGTACAATCATCTTTGCCGGAAAAGCTGCACCGGCTTATTTTATGGCCAAACTTATAATCAAGCTTATCAATTCAGTTGGAAGCATAGTTAATAACGATCCTGATGTTGGCGATAAACTAAAAGTTGTGTTCATCCCGAATTATTCTGTGACTCTTGCGGAAAAAATAATACCTGCTGCTGATCTATCTGAACAAATATCAATGGCTGGATTAGAAGCATCCGGAACCGGAAATATGAAGTTTACTTTAAATGGTGCTTTGACAATTGGAACTATGGATGGTGCAAATATTGAAATTCGTGAAGAAGTCGGTGAAGAAAATATTTTTATTTTCGGATTGCTTGCTGATGAAGTTGTAAAACTGAAGAGCAATAAATATAATCCGAAGACTTATTATGAATCAAACGCGATGCTGAAGAGAGTAATAGATATGATTGCATCCAATTTCTTCAACAAAAATGAACCTGGAATATTTAAATCTATTGTTGATGGATTATTAGGTGTTGACAATTATTGTTTGCTTGCTGATTACCAGGCATATATTGATGCACAGGATAAAGTAAGTAAGTTGTATATGAATGCAGATGAATGGACGAAGATGGCAATTCTGAATGTTGCAAGAGTAGGAAAGTTTTCGAGCGACCGTTCAATAAAAGAGTACGCAGAAAAAATCTGGAAAGTTGAACCGGTTAAAATCAAACAAACTTGAAAGTGAAATAAAAACAGATGAGTTACGAAATACATCCCAAAACAAGAATCGGGCATATACATTTAACCGTTGGAAATCTTGAAAGAGCTGTGAAGTTCTATACCGATATGCTTGGATTTTCCGTGACCGCAAGGTTCGGAGATTCAGCTATGTTTTTATCTTCAGGAGATTATCATCATCATATCGGACTAAACACCTGGGCTGGAGAAAACGCAGTTGCACCTCCCTCCGGGCACACTGGTTTGTACCACTTCGCTATTCTTTACCCAAGCAGGGAAGAGCTTGCAAAAGCGTTCAAAGTTTTGTGGGAAAACAAATATCCGATTGAAGGTGCTTCAGACCACGGTGTTTCTGAATCAATCTATCTTAAAGATCCCGATGGTAACGGTATAGAGCTTTATTGCGACAGACCTCAGGAAGAATGGCCTGTTGATGAAGGAGGCAACGTAGTGATGATTACAAAAGTGTTGGACCTTCCTGGCTTGCTTTCAGAATTAAATAACTACTAATTAAGTTTTTATAATGTTTGAATATTTAAGAAAAGTTCTTTTGACTGAACAGACTTCGGCAGAGAAAAATATTTCATCCTCTAAAACGACTACGAATAAATACCAGGTTGCAACTGCAGCTCTTTTAATTGAGATTGCCAAAGCCGACGGTGATTTTTCTGATGATGAAAGAAATCGAATAATTGAATTGATGAAAAATGATTTTGATTTAGATGATGAGTGTATAAATGAATTGCTTGAACTTTCTGAGCAAAAAGTTAAAGACAGCATAAGTGTTTATGAATTTTCTTCAGTTATCAACGAGAGTTTTACTCAGCAGGAAAAGCTTGATCTGATAAAAAACCTCTGGCGGATAATTTATGAAGACGGAAAGCTCGACAGTCACGAAGACCGTCTGATTAAGATAATCGGCAGCACTTTGAATCTTGAACATAGAGATGTTATTGGTGCAAAGCTTTTTGTAAAACAGGAACTCCGGAAGTAAAAAAATGACTATCATTCTGGAGAGCTCGGCTTAGACGGAAGAGTCTAGAATCTTGCAACCCTCAAGCTTTGCATACCTCTAACAGCAAGCAACCTCGAAGGTTAATGATGAAACGGATTACTTCTTCAACTGGTCTTCAATCGCAGAAATAATTCCTTCACTGGTTGGTTTAACTTTATTACCAAACCTTGCTACGATCGTTCCGTCTTTTGAAATAAGAAACTTTTCGAAATTCCATTTTATATCCCCTTTCCCGGTAACGCTGTTATCAGTTAGTATTTGGTAAAGTGGCGACTTGTCTGGTCCCAAAACTTTTATTTTATCAAACAATTTAAACGTTACTCCGTAATTGGCAGTGCAAAAGGTTTGAATCTGTTCGTTTGTTCCTGGTTCCTGTCCGCCGAAATCATTGCAGGGGAAAGCAAGTATCTCGAACCCATCAGGCCGAAATTTTTTATATATTTCTTCAAGACCTGCGTATTGTGGTGTGTTTCCGCACTCACTTGCAACGTTCACGATCAATGAAACTTTACCGTTGTAAGAAGACAGTTTTACTTCGTTATTGCTCATATCGAGAACTATAATATCATTTATATTGTCTGTCAAACCTTCACCTTTGATATTAGTTGTTGGATTGTCCTGTGCTAATAATTGAGTAAGAGTTAAAAGCACAACAAATGAGATTATTTTTATAATCATATTTTGACCTCTTTGTTTTATAAAACAAAATTAGAACCGTAAAAGTTCATTGGAAATAGCTTATTAATCATTAACTCTTATAACATCCATTACAAGGCAGGATGTTAATGGTTTTGAGCCATTTATTTTTCTTGATAAATATATTCGTGAGCCAGCAAACTGACCAAAAACGAATGCAGGTACTGTATAGAAGAAAGTCATAAACTCAAATCCGCTTGCTGATAAAATTCTGAATATGATAATAAAAAGCACTGGAAGATGTATCGCTAATAAAAACTGAAGCGAGAATTTCCTCACATTAGCCCGCCAGTAGCCGAATGGAATATTTATTAAAAAAACAAAAAGAGTTAAAAAAATAATATTCATCATTGAACTAAATTTAGTGAGCGAACTTAGGGAAAAGTCCCGGGAGAGAAAAATACAAAATGAGGCTCTCTCAAAAGTGAAATTGTCATCACAATCCCGCTTTAACGGGAGAAGTGATCTTTAATTTTTTGTAAAAATCAAAAGATTGCTTCGGTCGTTCCTCCCTCGCAATGATTACCTCTGTATTTTTGAGACGACCACCAAGAGGAGGCTTCCTAACTCATCAACGCTGCGATTGCCGCTGTGTTTGCAATATCGTCAACACTGCAACCGCGACTTAAATCGAAGAATGGCTTTTTCAATCCCTGAACCATAGGTCCTACGGCTTCAGCTTTACCCCAGCGCTGTGCAATTTTGTACCCGATATTCCCTGAATTCAAATCAGGGAAAATTAAAACATTCGCTTTACCGGCAACATTGCTGCCCGGTGCTTTCTTCTTTCCGATTGATTCAATTACTGCCGCATCAAATTGCAATTCACCATCAACATTTATATCTGGTCTTTTTGAGCGAATGATTGCAGTAGCATTCAAAACTTTGTCGATTGTTTTGTGCCTTGCACTTCCTTTAGTTGAGAAAGAAAGCATTGCAACGAACGGTTCCTCACCGATAAGTTTTCTGTGATTATCTGCCGTTGAGATTGCTATATCAGCTAATTGCTTTTCATCGGGATCAGGAACAACTGCACAATCAGCAAAAGAATAATTCTTCTCAGGGAAAAGCATTAAGAAAAAGCTTGATACAATTGAAATTCCCCCAGGCATTCCGATACATTGAATTCCAGCTCGCATAACATCTGCAGTAGCGGAAGCTGAACCGGCAACACTTCCATCTGCCATACTTTCTTTTACCATCATTGCAGCAAAAAACAAATCCTGCTGTACAGTATTTCGTGCCTGCTCGATGGTTTCACCTTTATGTTTGCGAAGGTTGAAGAAGATATTTGTAAAGTCACTAAGCTTATCTGATCTTGTTGGATCAATAATTCTGACTCCTGTAAGGTCAACATCCACTTTTTTTGCATCTTTATGAATTCTGTCTTCATCACCAAGTGTAATTACCGAAACAGTTTTTTCTTTTGTTAATTTCTCTGCTGCTTTGAGGACTCTTTCATCGTGTGATTCAGGAAAGACGATTGTCTTTCTTGCTTTTAATGCTTTTTCTTTTATCTCATTTAACAACTTAATTTCCATTGATACTCCGTATAATTGAGAAAACGACATTCAAAATTACAAAAACCGATCCTTATATTTTTAATTACAATTCCTTTGCAAGTTCAATTCATAATAATTTTATTTAATAATCTATTGACTTTAACAAAGTCATTTTCTAAGTTACAATCGAAATTAATTCAGGGTAAACGCCTGATGACTATTATCTGGCACAATATTTACTCTCTCTCTCTCTCTCTCTCTCTCTCTATTGTCGAGAGAATCCGGACTATTCGAGGAGGAAAGCGGGATGATTTCCTCTCTTACAATCTTTTTGTGCCAAAGTAGTGTTCATCTCCTTTTCACACAACCATTCTTCTTAATCACTTTTTATCCGACTGGTTTTATATAAAATAACTCTCCTGTGGCGTAAAATTTTTTATTAACTATAAAAATTCGGAGGATAAAATGAAAAAGTTATTTTTATTAGTTTTGTTTCCGTTTATTACTTTTGCGCAAGAGTACTATGTTGGTGAGTTAAAGATTCAATTGATTAATACCGGAGCGTCTTGGAATGTCGTAGTGGGTTTGTGGGGATTGGGAACTAGATGGGATGAAAATTATGAGATAACTGAAGGATATTATACTATTGGAGAACGGTTGATTAATCCAAATACAGAAGGAAATTTTGACCATATCTTAGATCCTGGTAGTAATCAAGAATTTGCCATTGGTATTTACAAAGTAATTGCAAGTGAAGGTGGAGTTATAAAGGCTTACTTTTTTATGGACTGGAGGACTTCTGATTGGAGTTCGTCACTGGATGTAAATTTCAAATATGATGTCGGTAATCATAGGTTTCGAAATTGGGCTAATACAGAAACCTTTGATTTTAGTTACCAAACACTCTGGGATCTTACAGATAAATTTCTTGAAACCGATGGTCTGGAGGATTACTGGGATAATTGTTTAGTCGTTACAAATGATGCCAATAATCACCCGAGATTAGTATTTGGACCTTACTTTGAAAGTATAACAGGCACAATTACAGGATATAAGGTATATAGATCCGCTACTTATACTGTTGGGCAAGAGCCAAGCAATTTTACATTAATAGAAACTTTGGACCCGGATGAATTCATTTATGTAGATAATTCGGTTACAATCGGAAATGATTATAATGCGAAGAGCTATTATGTAACCTGTGCTTATGAAGATCCTTGGGAGAGCACTGGCGAAACCGGACCAACAAATACTGTTGAAGTTATATTGGCGCCTCCACAAAAAATTTCCTTACCAGAACAAAATCCTAAACAAGATTATACTTTTCAACTCAAACAAAACTTTCCAAATCCGTTTAACCCAACAACAATCATCAGTTGGCAATCGACTGAGGATAATTTTGTTACCCTAAAAGTCTATGATGTTTTGGGACGAGAAATTACTACTCTTGTAAATGAATACAGGCAAGCAGGAACTCATTCAGTCGAATTTAACTCTTCTGATTTACCAAGTGGAGTTTATTTGTATAGGATACAAATTGGTGATTTCACCGATTCACGAAAGCTTATGCTACAAAAATAATTAGTAACTACAAAAAGATTACGTTGTCATAATTACGTAATCTTTTTTATTTTATTATTGATCATTTATTGAAGGATTTTACTATGCGGATTCTGTTCATTATTTTATTACTTACACTATCAGTTTTCTCCCAACATCAGAACGATATTCCCTGGCCAACGCTTGCGGATAGTCCCTGGCCAATGATAAAACACGACCCGCAATTAACTGGAAGATCGCCATACAGGGGACCATTAAGACCAAACGTAATCTGGACAAAGGACATGCCTAATGGGATATTCTCAGGACCGGTAATAGGAGAGAACAACAACTTATTTTTTGGTTCTTACTATGTATTTGGAGATGAATTTTATTCATACACACCCAGTGGAAACGAGGTATGGGTTTACCAAACCGGAAATGGACGTGCTACGCAATCCGGGATAATAATTGATTCAAGCGGTACAATTTATTTTGGCTCTAGAGACAGCTGCCTATATGCCTTGAATCCCGATGGAACTTTCAAATGGAAATACAATACTTCCGGATCAATAACACAAGAAATAATTCCAAATATAGATATGCAAGGAAATATTTATGTAACAAATTTCAAATCAGCTTTAACTGATGAAGGAGAATTGTATTCAATTAAACCGGATGGAACATTAAACTGGCACATAACTTATGAAACTGGTTTTACATTTAAATCACCAACACTCTCCACAGATGGAAATACGATATATATACCTGCACGCGATTCAAATCTATATGCATTAAATCTTGACGGAAGCATAAAATGGAAATTTAGCTGTGGAAATATACCCACAGGGGTAATGGTTGATTCTAATGGTAATATTTATTTTATACCAACTGAGATACCACAATATTTATACGCACTAAGACCTGATAAAAGTATAAAGTGGAAATATTTTATTCAAGAAGTTGGTCTGTTGGACCTGTTTCCAATACCTACAATTGACAAAAATGGCAACATATATACAATAGCAATCGATACAACTGCACCTTATTGGAGAACCTTAGTTTCACTTGACTATGACGGAAACTTCAGATGGAAGTACATACTTGATGACTATGAAACAATGAATTTTTATCAGCCATTGGTATGTGATGCTGATGGGTCAGTTTATTTCGGAGATGGATGGGGATACTTTTTTTATGCTATCAATAGCAAGGGGGAACTGCTGTGGATAATGCCATTGATTGAGCAAGAACAGCAAGTGGATAATACAGCAGCGATTGCAGAAGACGGAACGCTTTATTTGGGAGTGCATAATATTTCATTAATACCCGGTCAACAAAGAACATTAATAGCTATAAGGGATACAAACTCAACCGATATAAAGGAAATAGTAGAGTCGCCGAAATACGAATTGAGTCATAACTATCCTAATCCATTTAATTCTTCAACAACAATCAGGTATGAAATAGCTGAGAGAAGTTTTGCTACAATAAAAGTATATGATGTTCTGGGAAATGAAGTAGCATCAGTGGTAAATGAAGAGAAAGCGGCGGGTAGTTATAAAGTTGAGTTTGACGCCACAGGATTGCCAAGTGGAATTTACTTCTACAAGCTTACTTCTGGGCATTTTACTGATACAAAGAAATTAATTTTACTCAAATAGTACCTACTTATTAACATTTAACCTTCGAGGTTTGCACAATATTAACAGCGGGCAACCTCGAAGGTTACATTTCGAAAATAAATATTAATTTTAAAGTCTGTTAGATTGATTTTTGATGCTGAATAATATACATTCACAGCCTTAATTTTTTTTATGATAGCAGAAAACATACAGCATCTCAGGGAGAGAATAACTGCAAAATGTTCTGAATTTAAGCGAAATCCGCAGGGAATCAAGATTATAGCAGTTTCAAAGTTCTTCGGACTAGATGCGATCAACGAAGCAAATAGACGGGGCATAACTGATTTTGGTGAGAACAAGGCTCAGGAACTCAGAGATAAGTTTGATATTCTTGGTGATAAAGTAAGCTGGCATTTCATCGGTAATCTTCAGAGGAATAAAGTAAAGTATGCTGTTAAAGCCGCAACTTACATTCATTCGGTTGATTCATCGATGCTTGCTGATGAGATAAATAATCAGGCGCAGAAAATTAATAAAGTGCAAAAGATATTGCTTGAAGTTAAAACATCATCCGAAGATTCAAAGTCAGGACTAATCACTGACACAGAAGTTTTAAGCCTGGTAAAACATTGTTCGGTTCTTTCCAATATTGAATTGGTGGGTCTTATGACGATGGCACCTTTTACAGATGATGTGGAAATTATTAGGAAAAGTTTTGTTCATTTGCGTAATTTGAGAGACAAAATTAATCAAAATGGATTTGACCTTAGAGAGCTTTCGATGGGAATGACAAACGATTATGAAATTGCAATTGAAGAAGGAGCAACAATTCTGAGAATTGGTTCGGCAATCTTTGGTCAAAGAGATACAACAAAAGACTGGAGGCAGTCATGAAACTTTCGCCGCTATTAATTAAGAAACAGGAATTCGAAAAATCGATGAGGGGATATAATGTCGATGAAGTTCAGGCATTTCTCGATAAAATTTCCTCTGAATTGGAGAAGCTGATCAACCAGAATGAACAACTGGAAAGTGAAGTTGAAAGGCTTAACCGGGAAGTAGAAGAATTTCAAAAAATTGAAAAAAAACTCCAGGACGATATCCTGAAAGCACAGGAAACTTCTGCTCAGGCACTTGATTCAGCAAAGAAACAATCAGCATTAATAATTAAGGAAGCCGAAGTCAAAGCATCGCAAATGATCCAGAATGCAGAAGAAAAGGTAAACGTGCTGCAAAATGCGATTATGACTTTGCGTGCAGAGAAGGATTTGATAATTGCAAGGTTAAGAGCAATCGTAGGAACTCAATCTAATCTGCTTGAAGGAAAAGTTAAGGATGCTGGTGAGGAACCCAAAAAAACTAAAGCTCCGGACCAAGCAGAAAAACTGGACATTGACCTTGATGACATTGTAGATAAACTTTTATAAAAATGAGTAAGCTGATTTCAAATATTAATGAGACTCTCGAAGTAATTAGAAAACATACTAACGAGAAATATCCAATCGGAATTATTCTTGGTACCGGCCTGGGTGGTTTGGTAGAAGACATAGATGTAAAATACCAAATTAGTTTTGAGGACCTTCCACATTTTCCTATTTCGACTGTTGAATCGCATCGTGGCAAACTGATATTCGGAACGATTAATGGAAAAAATGTTGTGGCAATGCAGGGACGCTTTCATTACTATGAAGGTTACACCATGCAGCAGATTGCTTATCCTGTTCGGGTAATGAAATTTCTTGGAGTTGAAACTCTGCTTGTTTCAAATGCGTGCGGAGGAATGAATCCTCAATACAGAAAAGGCGATGTTATGATTATGGCCGATCATATAAATATGCTGGGGGATAATCCACTCATTGGGAAAAATGAAGATGAGCTTGGACCAAGATTTCCTGATATGAGTGAACCATATAATTTAGAGTTGATTGAACTAGCTGAAAAAATCGCACTTGAAAATCAGATTAAAGTTCAAAAAGGAGTTTATGTTGCTGTCCCTGGACCAAATCTTGAAACAAAAGCGGAGTACAGATTTCTCAGGGAGACAGGTGCAGATGTAGTGGGAATGTCAACTATTCCTGAAAACATAGTTGCAAATCATATGGGGATGAAAGTTCTGGGAATAAGTATTGTAACAGATGAATGTTTCCCGGATTCTCTCAAACCTGTAAATGTTGAGGAGATAATTGCGACTGCAGTGCAGGCTGAACATAAAATGACATTAATTATGAAAGAATTAATTAAGAGGCTAAAATGAAAAAATTATTTACTTCATACAATGTTCCTGTTCTGTTGGGAATATTAATCTTCGCCTCTGATTTTCTGAATACTTCTCTTTTCAACTTTGGCGACAGAAATTTTGCTGTCTGGTTTGTGCTTTCGATATTGTGTTTTGCCTGTGGCTGGTACATAAACAAGTCGTTAGGATGGCAGCTCGGAGGAAGGGTAGTTTTTGCGGTTATCGTTTCAGTAACGATCATAAGTATTGCTATCATTGTTTTCTTTAATGAATATTTTGCAACGTTTGAAGTGCTTACCGAAAATCTCATACTTTTCAGTTTGCGCAACATCACTCTTGGTGCGATGGGAATTTTTGGAATGGCAATCCAGGAAGTTGTAAGCGGCGAGAAAGAAGCTCTTATTCTAAGAGAGAAAGTTAAAGTGCTTGAAGCAACTGCAGCAGATTCAAAAAAGGAAGCTGAATTATTATTAAAAGAAGCATCATTAAAAGCAGAAAAAATTATCAATGATTCAGAAGCAAACGCAAAAAATACAATACTAAAAAAAGAACGCATCGAACAGGAATTAAAAGACTTCATACAGATTGAAAGAGAATTAATCAAAAGGTATGAAGACCTTAAATAAGATTTACTATGTATAAGCAGGGTTTAGAAAAAATAAAATATCCGGAAACTGAACAGAATATTCTGAAATTCTGGAAAGAGAAAAAAATCTTCGAGAAGAGTGTTGAGTCTCGTTCACCGGATAATTCATTTACTTTTTATGAAGGACCTCCAACTGCAAACGGAAAACCGGGTATCCATCACGTGATATCGAGAGCAGTAAAAGATATCATATGCAGATATAAAACGATGCAAGGCTATCGGGTTGAAAGAAAAGCTGGTTGGGACACTCATGGTCTTCCTGTTGAAATAGAAGTTGAAAAAGCTCTCGGTATTAAAAATAAAAGCGAAATTGCCACGTTTGGTGTAGAAAAGTACAACCAGGCTTGTCGTGATTCTGTTTTCACTTATCTCGACCTTTGGGAAAAGATGACCGAAAGGATGGGCTACTGGATTGATTTAAAGACAGCTTATATAACCCTGACAAACGAATATATTGAATCAGTTTGGTGGGCACTCAAAACTCTTTTTGAGAAAGGTCTCATTTATAAAGATTACAAAATCGTCCCGCAAGATCCAAAATCTGAAACTGTTCTTTCGATGGCTGAGCTTGCGCTTGGATACAGGGAAACCAAGGACCCTTCTGTTTATGTTTTATTCAAACTAGTAAATAAAGATGAATACTTTCTGGTCTGGACGACTACTCCCTGGACTTTAATTTCGAATGTTGCTCTTGCAGTTGGATCTGATGTTGATTATGTAAAAGTTCTGAACAAAGAAAAGAAAATAATCCTTGCAAAAGAACTGCTTTCAACTCTTGATGGTGAGTATGAAATTCTTGAGGAGATAATAGGTAAAGATTTAGAGCATATCGAATATGAGCAATTACTTCCTTATGTAAAACCTAACAAAAAAGCTTTCTATGTTTGTCTTGGTGATTTTGTAAGTACGGATACCGGTTCAGGAATCGTTCACATGGCTCCTGCTTTTGGCGCTGATGATTATGACCTCTCAAAAAAATATAATTTGCCGATGCTTCAACCTGTTGACAGAGGCGGTAGATTTACTTCTGAAGTTTCTGACTATGTAGGTCAATTTGTTAAAGATGCTGACAAAGAGATCATTGCCAAACTAAAGGCTGAAGGCAAGCTTTATAAAAAAGAAACAATTACTCATACTTATCCTTTTAGCTGGCGGAATCAGGATGTGCCGGTTATTTATTATGCCCGCGAATCGTGGTTCATTAGAACAACAAGTGTTGCAAAACGAATGATCGAATTGAATAAAACTATCAATTGGCAACCGCCCGAAGTCGGCGTCGGCAGATTCGGCAACTGGCTTGAAGAAAATAAAGACTGGGCTCTATCACGAGACAGATTCTGGGCTACTCCGCTTCCTATCTGGCTTAGCGATGATGGTGATTCATTTGCTGTCGGAAGTATTGAAGAATTGAAAAAAGGTTTCATCATTGATAATGATGAAAGAATTCCGGTCAGCGAAATCGATAACATTGATTTACACAAACCGTTTGTTGATAAAGTTATTTTCGAGAAAAACGGAAAGGTTTATAAAAGAACTCCCGAACTGATTGATGTTTGGTTTGATTCAGGTGCAATGCCATTTGCTCAGTATCATTATCCATTTGAAAACAAAGAATGGTTTGAGAAAAAAGCTTTCCCTGCCGATTTTATTTGCGAAGGAATTGATCAGACTCGGGGATGGTTTTACACTATGCACGCAATTGCTACAATGCTTTTTGATAACGTTGCCTATAAAAATTTAATTGTAAACGAATTGATTCTTGATAAGAATGGAATGAAGATGTCAAAGACGAAAGGCAACACAGTTGATCCTTTTGTGCTTTTTGATAAATATGGAGCCGATGCAACCAGATGGTATCTTGTTACAAACAGTCCTCCATGGAGACCAACACTTTTTGATGAAGAAGGATTGCTTGAAGTTCAACGGAAATTTTTTGGAACACTGCTGAACACTTATGCTTTCTTTGCACTTTATGCAAACATAGATAAGTTTGAAAACAATAAACCTTCTGTTCCGCTTTCTAAAAGAGAAGAGATTGACAGGTGGGTCCTTTCGAAGCTTAACTCGCTGGTTAAAAACAATACCAGGTTAATGGATCAATATGAAGTGACTAAGGCCGCGAGAGCTATTTCTGATTTTACTATTAATCATCTTTCAAACTGGTATGTAAGAAGATGCAGAAGAAGATTCTGGAAATCCGAAATGAATGAGAACAAGCTTGCGGCTTACCAAACGCTGTATGAATGTCTGGTAACAATTTCGAAGCTGATTGCTCCTTTTACTCCATTTCTTGCTGAAGAGCTCTTTCAAAATTTGAATTCAGTTACGAAGAATGAACAGATTGAATCAGTTCACTTAGCTGATTTACCTGAAACAGGCGAGATTAATATTGAACTTGAACTGAAGATGGATGTTGCTCAACATGTAGTTTATCTTGTGAGAACAATAAGAGCAAAATCAAATCTAAAAGTCAGACAACCGTTGAAAAAACTAATTGTTGTTGTTGATAAAAGTATGAAAGATGCACTCTCGAAGACGAAAGATGTGATACTTGAGGAAGTGAATATCAAAGAACTGGAAATACTTGATGATGATTCTACTCTGGTTCATAAATCTGCAAAAGCAAATTTTAAAATCATTGGACCAAAGTTTGGAAATAAAGTAAAATCTGTTGCAGAACGAATAAAGAATTTTAGTTCTTCAGAGATTAGTTTACTTGAAAAAGGGGACCCTGTTGAAGTTGATCTCAATGGAGAGAATTTATCAATAACGCTTGATGATGTTGAAATATTAAGTGAACAGATTTCCGGTTGGATTGTTGGGAGTGAAAACGGAGTTACTGTTGCAGTTGATACAGCACTTTCTCCTGATCTTATTTCGGAAGGATTGGCAAGAGAATTTGTCAATAGAATTCAGAATATGAGAAAGGATGCAGGATATCAGGTTACGGATAAAATTAGTATCGAATTTTCAGGAAATTCCGATATTGTATTTGCAATTAATTCTTTTGCGAATTACATTTCTGTTGAAACTCTTGCCAAAGAAATCGAAAACAAAGAAGAACTTGAGGGAGGATTTTTGCAGGATTGGAAAATCGGCGGGGATGATATCAAAATTAAAATAGAAAAAGTAAGTATTTAATTATAGGAGTAAATCAAAATGGCTAAAAAAGTTGTAAAGAAGTCAGTCAAAAAGAAGACAGCTAAAAAATCTGCAGTTAAGAAAACTTCAGCAAAAAAAGTTGCGGTTAAGAAAGTTGCTGTAAAAAAATCTGTAAAGAAAAAAGCTGCAGCAAAGAAACCAATGAAGAAAACTTCTGCATCTAAAAAATCAAAATCCAAAAGCAGTGTTTCAAAAAAGGAAGTTAAACCAATACGAAAAGCTGTGAAAGCTGTTTCTGCTAGGAGGGCGAAAGTCTCCAGACACAAAGCAGAAGTTAAGGTTGAAGATATTGTTGAATCACGAAATAAGGCAATGCACAAGATAAAAGGTTACGGCAAAAGAGAACTTGAACATTTCAGGCAGATTATTCTTGACAAAAGAGATGAAATAATTGAACAGCTTCAAAATCTCAAGGAGCAGATGCTCGATCCAACCACAGGAGAATATATAAATGAAAATTCACCATATTCGTTGCATATGGCTGAACAGGGAACCGATGCAATGGAAAGAGAAAAAACTTTCCTTTATGCACAAAGAGAAAATAAATTTCTTGGATATCTTGAAGATGCATTGAAGAGAATTGAAGCAGGAACGTACGGTATATGTGTCGAATGTATTGATGAACCACAACATCTTTGTGAAACTTGTCCTTTAATTCCAAAGGAGAGACTTGAAGCCGTACCGCATAGCCAGCACTGCTTGCCAATTAAGCAAAGACAGGAAAAAAAGTAATTATCAATTGTTTAGTAAACATGCGTGGCTAAATCTTGAAAATTATTTTTCTTTCATTAATTCTTTTTCTGATAGATCAGATTAGCAAAATAATTGTCAGGGGATTCAGCTCTCCATTGTTCAACATAAATCTTAATGGGCTTTATCCCGGGGAAAGCAAACCATTAATTCATAATGTTTTACATATCACTCTGGTCGAAAATCCTGGTATAGCCTTCGGAATTGACCCGGGTGAATCATTAAGGGATCTGATTTTAATTATAACAATTCTCACTTGTATCGGTTTTTTTGTCTATCTGATGTTTGCAAAGAAAGCTGATATAAAAACCAGAATTGCAATTGCTCTTATACTTGGCGGTGCTGCAGGAAATTTATTTGATAGAATTTTCTATGGCATCATTTATAACTATGCGCCACTGTTTCAGGGTAATGTAGTAGATTTTCTTGATGTGAGATTTTTCAGACTTTTTTTATTCGATAACATTCATGGTAACTATGTGTTTAACTTTGCAGATGTAAGTATTCTTTCAGGAGTTTTTCTTCTTATATATTTGATACTTAGTAGTAAAAGACAGAAAAACGCTAAAGATTTGATACCACAACTCGTTGATGAAAGTGAGGATTCCAATTGAAAGTATTGTACCTGACTCTTGCTGTAATAATCACCGATCAGATTTCAAAGTTTTACATTAAGGGAATTTCTATCCCGTTACTGAATTTAAAGTTTGACGGCATGTATTTAGGAGAATCTATTCAGATACTTGGTGACTTTTTCAAAATAACCTTTACCGAAAATCCAGGAATGGCATTTGGATTTGACCCGGGATCAGACTTCAAACTTTTCATTTCGGTTTTTTCTTTAGTAGCTAGCATCGGCTTGCTGATCTATCTATTTACTGTTCGAAATAAATCCTTGAGCCTGAAAATAGCTATTGCACTTATACTTGGTGGTGCTGTGGGTAATGTTATTGATAGAATGTTTTACGGATTAATTTATGACTACGCACCAATTTTCTACGGTAAAGTTGTTGATTTCTTTGATTTTGATTTCTTTAACTTTTCAATTTTTGGAAGAAGTTATGACAGGTGGCCTATATTTAACATTGCCGATGCTGCTGTTTCAATTGGAGTTTTAATACTTTTAGTATTCTACAAGCAACATGAAACCGAAGATAAAAAGATCGTGGAAGTTCATCCAGCCAGTAATGAACTAGACGATTCAGGAAAAATAAATCCCGTGACTGATGTACCTGAAAGTTTAAATAAACCGTCTTCGAATAAATTAAATAATGAAATGAATGATGGTGAAGCTGATAAAGGAAAAGAAATATCGGTTTGAAGTTCCCGATGGGAAAAAGAAAGAACGACTTGATCTCTTTCTCACTCATGCAATTGAAAATGCAACCCGCTCCAAAGTTCAAAAACTTATCGAAGCAAATCTGGTAAAGGTTAATGGCATTGTAGTTAAAGCAAACTATCAGATTAAGCCTTCAGATATAATAGAAGCTGTCTATCCAATAACACCACGACCCGAAGATACAGAACCTGAAGATATTCCGCTTGATATTGTTTATGAAGATGATTATTTGCTTGTTATTAATAAACCAGCTGGAATGGTTGCGCATCCTGCCTATGCTAATTACACAGGCACTCTTGTAAATGCACTTCTTCATCATACAAAAAAACTTAGTGAATTAAATGAGCCCGGCAGACCAGGAATAATTCATCGACTTGATAAAGAAACAAGTGGACTTCTGGTTGTTGCCAAAGATGATTTTACTCACGCAAAGATTGCGGAGCAGTTTAGCAAGAGAACAGTTGAACGTGAATATCACGCTGTTTGTTGGGGAAAGTTTAAGGAACAAAAAGGAGAGATTACTTTTAATATTATTAGAAGCAAAAAAGATAGAAAAAAATTTTCAACAAGTGAAACCGAAGGAAAAACAGCTTTGACTTTATATGAAGTTATTGAGGAATTTGATTTTACAACTTACCTGAAAATAAATTTGAAAACAGGAAGAACTCATCAGATCAGAGTTCATTTATCTGCAATCGGAAAACCCGTATTTGGTGATCTGACCTATGGCGGAATACAAGTAAACTTTGGTTCACATCAGCCAAAAATTAAGGCAAGAGTGCAGAATCTTCTCGACATAATGCCGCGGCAAGCTTTGCATGCAAAAACCGTGGGTTTTTACCATCCTAATTTGAAAAAGAAGATGTTCTTTAATTCCGAATTGCCTGATGATATGATATTATTAATTGAAAAGTTGAGAGCAAACTCAGATTAAAAATCATCATGCATTTGTTATATTTCTAAACAAATTTATTTCTTTATTATCAATCCAATGTTGAAATTATATAACACGATTACAAGGAAAGTAGAAGATTTTGTCCCGCTAAATCCACCTAATGTTGGAATGTATATCTGCGGTCCTACCGTTTATGATTATTTCCATATTGGCAATGCCCGAACATTTATAATGGCTGACATTATACGAAAGTATCTTGAGTATAAAGGATATACTATTAAATATGTTATGAACCTGACTGATATTGATGACAAAATCATAAAAAAATCTATTGAAGAAAAAATTCTTACCAGCGAAGTTGCAAAAAAGTATTCAGATGCATTTTTTGAAGACATTAAGCAATTGAGAATTAAACCTGCAACTATATACCCCAGAGCTACTGATAATATTGATGAAATTCTGGGAATGATAAAAACTCTTATTGATAATAGTGCTGCTTATAATGTTGATGGAAATGTTTTCTATAATGTTTCATCATTCAAACAATATGGCAAGTTAAGCGGAAAAAAAATTGATGAACTTGAAGTGGGTGCCAGAGTTGAAGTAATGGAAGAAAAACAGAATCCACTGGATTTTGCTCTCTGGAAAAAATCAAAAGAAGGTGAGCCTTTCTGGGCAAGTGAATGGGGAAATGGAAGACCTGGATGGCATATAGAATGTTCAGCAATGAGTTGCAAACATCTTGGGGAAACTTTTGACATACATGCTGGTGGTAACGATTTGATTTTTCCTCATCATGAGAATGAAATAGCTCAAAGTGAGGCTGCAACAAAAAAACCATTTGTTAAATACTGGCTTCATTTTGGATTCCTGAATATCAATAAAGAAAAAATGTCTAAGTCACTCGGCAACTTCTTTACTGCCCGTGATGTGTTGAAAAAGTATTCTGCCGAAGCAATACGGTTGTTCTTTGCGCAGGCACATTACAGAGGTCCGGTTGATTTCAATGACGATCTTCTCGACTCTGCTGAAAAAGGATTGGAGAAATTAAAAAACATTCAATTAACTATTAATTCAGTACTAACTAAAGACAAATCTGAAGGTATTAACCCGGAATTTGATTTTGAGATTTTTGAAAAGCGTTTCACGGATGCACTTGATGACGATTTTAACACACCGCAGGCAGTTGCTGTAATTTTTGATTTTGTAAAGGAAGTCAACAGAACCATTGCGGATAAGGAAAATTTGAATCTTAATTTTTATATTACTGTTAAGAATTATTTAATTAATACTGCTGAGAATGTGTTGGGAATAATGTCTTTTGAGGAAAAAGAAGTGAAGCAGGATTCTTATCTTGAAAATGAACTTGTAAAAATCTTGATTGATATAAGATTGAATGCTAAAATTGTAAAGAATTTTCAATTAGCAGATGACATCAGGAAAAAATTAAATGGACTTGGTATTACATTAAAGGATACAAAGGATGGCACCGAATTTTTCAGACGCTTATAGTATGTAAAAAATAGATCGTTAAGGAGAACGTGATGCAAAAAAAAGGGACTGGGTTATCTTCGGTACTATATATCGAAGACGATAGTATGAACTGGGAAATAGTCAATATGTTTTTAAAAGGCTATTATCAGTTAGATACTGTGTCTGAATCATCCGAAGCAATGGAAAAGATTCATGCAAATAAATATGCAGTTATTTTGCTTGACATTAGTCTTGGTAAGGGAACAAGCGGATTAGAACTCGCCAAAGAAATTAAGAAATTAACAAACTACCAGGATGTTCCAATCATTGCAGTGACTGCACACGCTTTGAGAGAGGATGAAAACCGGATACTGAAAGGTGCCTGCACTCATTATGTAGCCAAACCATTCACCAAGAAAACTTTACTGGATACTCTTAAGAAAGCGTTGCCAAATTAATTTTAGACATTGAAAATATTGCCGCTGCCAAGAATAAGATTTGAATCTAGCTTTTGTTTTATCCTGAACATTTCATCAATGACTTTCTTACCATACATTTCGTAGAGGAGTGCTTTCTTATTCTTACCAACTCCGTGTTCTGCTGCAAATGTTCCCCCTGTCTTGATCGCTGAAATACACATATCCTGATAGAGTTTTTTTGCAGTTTCAAATTCGGTAGCATTTTTTGGAAGCATGTTTAAATGTATGTGAGAATTTCCGAAATGACCATAAATAACGTAATCTAATCCTGCTTTGTTTACATCATTCTTAAGCTGGAAATAGAATTTTTTTAGTTCAGTATCCGGAACAGCAAAATCAGTTCCCAACTTTCTAAAATTTCGTGATGATATGAATTCATTAACCTTTGCTGAAATTCTATGTCTGAATTCGATAAACTGAGCTTTGTCCTTTTCGTTCATTGCAATCCAGGAATTACTAAGATCGCCGTTGTGTTTTTCAATTAAAGCTATCCACAATTCAGTAATCTGGTTGCTTGATATTTCATCCAGTTCCTGTTCAAACCAAACTGCTGATTTTGCATCTGCTGGAATATTAGGGAAATCATCCCGCAAAAAATCGAGCGCAAATTTATCAAAGTATTCAAGTGCAAGTGCATCAATTGAAGCAGATAATCCTGTTTTTCTTGTAATGTATGATTCATTTCTTGAAGCCTCAATGAAATTCAGCCCATCATCCTCGGAATTAAAAAATATAACAGCTGAGAGAACATTTTCAGGAGCATTAAGTAATTTTAATTTAAGCTTTGTAATAACTCCCAGCGTTCCTTCCGAGCCGATGAATAAATCGATAACATCCATATTTTCTTTGCAGTAATATCCTGTGGTGTTTTTAGTGGGAAGAATTTTTAATGATGGAATTAATAATTCTATCTTTTTTCCGCTCGCTGTTATGATCAAAAGGGCATCTTTCTTTGCGAAGTTTTGTCCTCTCTCCAGAATTAGCAGTTCACCTGTTGGAAGAACAATTTCAATTCCAAGCACAAAATCTCTTGTTGGACCGTATTTAAAAGTTTTCGAACCAGATGCATTAGTTGCGACGGTTCCACCTAAAAAACAATTAAGCTCGGTTGGGTCTGGAGGATAGTAAAGTTTTTTTGGTTTGAGTTCACTTAAAAAATTAGAGAGAATTACTCCTGGTTCAACAACCGCAAACTTTTCTTTTTGATTTATTTCTAAAATTTTATTCAGCTTTTCAGTTGATAGTACAATCCCACCCGATGGCACACTCCCGCCAGCTAAACCGGTTTTATTTCCACAAACTGTAACTTTTAATTTTTCAGCATTTGCCCGTTTAAGAGTTGAGATTATTTCATCAGTATTTTCAGGATAAACCACAGCATCACAATAACCCTTTGTGTTGGATGCATCTTTAAGATAATCCTGAATTTCATTCTGTTCTGTTTTTGTAATCATTCTTGATGGTTTTTATAAAGATTATTTTCCAGATCTTTCAATGCACGTAGATAAAATTCCAACAAAATTTCCTTATCATTTATTTCATTGGCGGAATCAAATTTAGCAGAATGCTGAACAATTTTAAATAATTTTTCAACTCCTGCTTTTATGTTCATCAGCGGGAAAGAAGTATCCCGCAAATGATGTATGAACTTAAGTGTTTCAAACGCATCAAACCAATTCTTTCTCTGGTATTCAAGCTGTTTGACTGATTTGCTGTTTTCAAGAATCTTCTTCCAATCATTGCTGAATCCCCGGCTTTCAAGAAAGTTGTATAAATCCGGATGAATTTTTTTAACCTCTTTGGTAATAACATCCGGATTTAATAATAGTTCAGAATTATAAATTGTTAACCACTCCTTAAGGACAAGATAAACTTCAGGATCATAAAGCAAGATGTCTTTTTTATTGGATGAAAAATCAGCCATGCTTCTTCCTGTACCGAAAGGTACGCGCCATGATTCCCTTGCCGAGAGTTTCACTTTTGTTGAAGTGATTTTATTTATTGTATAGTGCTTCGCTAATTTTTGAAGGAAGTAAAAATCTTCAGCGGCTTTTTTGGTATTCATCCCACCAATTTTAATGTAGGCTTCGTGATCGCAAATAACAGTTGAACCAATAGTGTGAAAAGCATAAGGTGATTCAGCAAAAAGAAGTCCTGCAACATAATGTCTTAAGAATATTTCGTAAGTAAGAATAGCAGTTTTATAAATATCATTGTCCGGGAGATTGTGCTCAAATTCGACGGTGGCTGCAGAGACATTTGGCTGATGGAAGTAATGCTCTATTTCAGAAATGTAATTTTCCGCAACCAGACAATCAGCGTCAAGAGATATTATTATTTTCTTAGCACCGATTGAGTAATTAAAAACCCGAAGGGCTGTATCCATACCAATTTTTCTTGCTAATCCAACACCAGCGTTTGTCTCATCAAACTTTTTCCCTTCAGAAGCCGCATCAATTAAACCGATTCTTATCCCGGATTCGAGTATTTGTGTTGAAAACTGATCAATGGATTGATTTTTTATCAATGCTCGCAGGTATTCTAAGCTGTATTTATTATCAGCTTTTACCTCGGGATCAGAAGACATAGAATTATTGACAACAAAAATCATCAGCGACTTTTGCAAATATAATTTTGGATTCCGAGCCAGTGATGATAAAAGCAGCTTTATATTTTCGAACTCACAAATTGCAGGAATAACTATAACAGTTTCTATCTCCGGAACTTCATTCCATTCAAGATACCATTGCTTGTAAGATTTGTTCTCAAGGTATTCAGCTACCTTATTTTGAGAAGCTATCTGCATTGCCCAACTTGCTATTTACAAAGTTTCTGATTTCAGTATAGCTATCTGGAGGAAACCAATTAATTATAACACCTTCTCTTTCCATTTTTCTAAACCAGGTAATCTGCCGTTTTGAAAAATTATGAATCGCACTGTTTAACTTCTGAAACATATCATTATAATTTAATTTGTCGTCAATGTAGAAGGAAACAAATTTGTATTCTAATCCAAAGTAATTTAGCTTATAAAGAGACACTCCTTTACGGATCAATTCTGAAACCTCTTCGATCATTCCGTTAGCCAATCTATGTTTTAATCTTTCGGTAATACGATGCTTTGTTTCTTCGCGGTCTGGTTTGATTCCAATTGTTAGCGAATTTAATTCAGGGGAAATTGGATTATTGTTTTTCCTTGATCTCTCAATCAATATTGCCTGTATTACTCGATCTTTGTCCTTGAAATCAGTTACGTTGTGCTGTTTTGGTTTTAATTTTAATAACATTTCCTTCAGTTGATTAAAAGTTAAGGAATATAATTCTTCCCGCTCAGCATCATCAATTTCAGGTAGATCGTATGATTGTAAAATGGCACTGATGTACAATCCTGTACCGCCGACAAGAACCGGCAATTTGTCTTTTTTTCTGATCTCTTCGAATGAAGATAAAAAGTCTTTTGTAAACCTGAATAGAGTATACTCTTCAATTGGTTCTACTATATCAATGAGATGATAGTTAATATTAAATTTTTGAAATTCAATCAGGTCTTTCCCGGTTCCAATATCCATCCCTCTATAAACCTGTCTTGAATCAGCAGAGATTATTTCGCCGTTAAAGTCTTTAGCAAGTTGAGATGCAATATTGGTTTTACCAGATGCGGTGGGACCTAAAATAGTGATCAGATCAAAGGGCATAGTGAAGAAAAATAATTAGCAGATTTGGCTGCTTACCGGGCCACTGGCAAGGTGATTTTGAAAGTTGAGCCAACCCCTTTAATACTTTCAATTTCCACTTGCCCTGAATGTGCAATGATAATTTTTTTAGCAAGAAGTAGATGAACTTCATCGTCTTTTATTTTTTCTTTATAATAAAAATAATCAAGAATTTCTCCTTCAGGGAAAGCTATAAAACCCTTACCTTCATTCTGAATGGAGACAGAAATTGAATCTCCAATTAATTCAGTACTAAAGTAAATTCCATCACCTTTTCTGGAATCTGCAACGGATGCTTTGATAAACTGTAATATGGCGGTATAAAGTTTTGAACGATCTATATTAACAACTGCTCCATCGCCAATCTTCTTAAACAATTTAACTTCCATCGTTTCACAATACTCAGAAAGCAACTCCAGGACATCATCAATAAATTCGTTGAAATGTATTTTATTGTCTGTAAGAATAATTTCATCTACAAGCACTTTTAATATTGAATCGGTAATATCAATTACAGATGCAGCCTGTTTTTGAATCATTCTGATTAAATCATCAGTATCCTGTGGAAGATTTTTAGAGCTCAATATTTTTGTGTAGCTATCTATTATTTCAATTGGAATATGAATTTCCTTCGTAAGTATCTCACTAAGTTTCTTACCTGAATTTAGTTTTTCTTTGTTTACCATCTCCTCGAGAGTTTTAGTCCGGCTTATCGCAGTTTCCATTTGTTTGCTGATCATAGTAAGATACCAAATTTCATCCTCGGTAAATTTGATATTATCTCTTGCAGTTTGCAATACAGCAATGGTTTCACCCGAGTCATTTATAATTGGAAAGTAAAGAATCCGTTTTAGCCTTGAAGGACCTGGTTGATCTATTTTAGGATTAAAGTTGCTGTCCTCAGTTGGTCGATCATAATTAATAGGATTTTTTTGGATTGCACATATTCCTGTTAAGCCATCACTGAGTTGAAAATATTCATTCTTCGTTTTACCGTCTTGGGAGACGAGTTTGTACATCTTTAAAAGTTTTTCGTCTATAAATATGAGATCAGCACTTTCAGAGTTGGTAAGATCTTTAAGTGCTTGTTTAGTGTTTTGAACAAGTTCAGTTATACTTATTCCACTGTAAATTCTGCTAAGTGCCCAAAATATTCTTCTAACTATTTCTCTGTTTATACCTGTCTCGAGAGTTTCCGGGCTGGCTTTTTCTACAAGCTTCAAATTAGCAAGTTGTGTCTCTATTGGTTTCGATTCGTCGGGTGACTCTATGTTCTCCTGAATAGGATCTAATGTTGGTTCTTTCTCTTCGTTAGGTACTTCTATATCCTCTTCAGGAATTTGTGTGTTTATTTCTTGTAATTCTTCAAGTGCCTCTTCGAGCTCCAAGTTCTCCTCAGGTGCGTTGATTTCTTCATCTTCAATTGACATTTCAATTGATTCAAGATCAGGAAGATGCTGCTGGGTAAGGACCGGTGGCGGAGCTTTTTCATCTTTCCCTTCCTCTTTCTTTTTACTTCTGCTGGAAAACATACGGAAACTCACAGGCCTGTCTCTCTCTGCAATATTAAATTTTCGGTCGCCATCAAAGGATGATTCCGGTAGTTTGAACTCTCCAAAATTTTTCAGATTCTCTTCTATCATTGAATTTTTCTTGATTACTTTGTCGAGCAAGGTTTTATCTATTCTATAATAATGCAGTTTGCTGAAAGCCATTGCAGACGAGTTTCTTTTTGTTTCTTCGACAAGCTCTTTTTCACCGAAGAAGTCATTCTGAATTTTAGTGGCGACATAACTATGAGATGGGAATTTTACTTTTACCTCTCCTTTAATAATGAGATAAATTGAATTACTAACATCACCTTTTCTGTAAAGTATTTCTCCTTCTTTTGCTTCCTTAAAATCCTTCTGATCAAAGAAAGAGGCTAAAACAGATTCTTTTACACCAGTGAAAAGTCTGTTATGCTTAATTTCCCGGATTGATGTATGTAATGGCATAAATTAAATAAACAATATCAAATTATTAAGTAAATATAAAACTAGGTATCTGCTTATAAAAGTGCAAAAATAAACTAATAACAATGCCAAAGTTGTGAGTAACATAATAATAAAATCATTAGTTTTGAATCCTAAATTACCCATAATCATCTTACGGATGGAAGAAAAACAACTTATTGAAAAAGCGCAATCCGGCGATAAACATGCTCTTGCGGAGTTAGTGAAGAAATACGAGCAAACCATTTATAATTTTTCTTTCAAAATTTGCCGTGATAAAAATTACGCTGAACAAATAATGCAGGAAACATTTTATAGCATGGTGAAATCTTTGCATCAGTTTGACCATAACTCAAAATTATCTACGTGGCTTTACAGAATAGTAGCCAATCATTGCCTGATGATGGCTCGTAAGTTAAAAAGCCGTTCATTCGTTTCGCTTGATAACGAGGACAATCTTTTTGAGGAAAAATTTGCAGCAGATTGGAATAGAATTCCATATAAGGAAACAGAAAACGAGGAGTTAAAAAGTATTCTGGATAAAGCAATCCAAAATCTATCTCCGGATTACAGAGTGGTCTTTTTATTACGTGATGTTGAAGGGCTATCAACCGAGGAAACTGCCCAGGTGACTGAGTTATCTATTCCGGCAGTCAAATCAAGACTTCACAGGGCGAGAGCATTTTTGAGGAAAGAAATTAACGAGGCATTCAGCAGATGAAAAAAGAAAAGATAACATGTAAAGAAGTGATGAAGCATGTCTGTGAAAGCCTGGGCGAAAGTCTCAACGATGAAAAATGTCTTGATGTAAAAAATCATCTTGATGCCTGTCCACACTGCAGGGAATACTTTAAGTCAGTGGAGATCACAATTGAATGTTACAGAAAGTATAACGTTGAGGTCCCGGAAGAAGCGCACGATCGGCTTATGAAGATGTTGGGTTTGGAGGAGTAAATAATTTATATAATTTAGTCACAAGGAGAAAAATACCAATTTATGAATATAAGTGTTCGGATTGCGACACAAAATTTGAAATGCTTCACAAATCAGTAGAAAATCAAGAAGATTTAAGTTGCCCCAATTGCAATTCGAGCAAAAATAAAAAATTGTTTTCATCATTCAGTTCCTCAAATAATTCAGATTCTTATTTCTCAGCAGGAGATTGTGCTTCCGGTCAATGCCAAACACCAGTTGGGGGTTGCTCATCAGGATTATGTGGACTAAACTAATGCTTCAACAATCATTAATTTCAATTATCTTTTTTCTTTATTTACTTCCTGTATTTGCCCAGGATATTGAAAAGAAGACAATAAGCATTGATGAATTAAAAGGAAGAATTAATTCTGATTCTACCCTGGTTATTTTGGATGTCCGTACTCCAGAAGAATTAGCAGGACCCCTTGGAAAGCTTGATAATGTAATAAATATACCTGTTCAGGAACTTGAGGGAAGAATATCTGAACTTGATGAGTTTAGAGACATGGAAATTGCCGTGATCTGCAGAACTGGAAGAAGATCAGCAACTGCCACAGATATTTTGATTAAAAGTTGTTTTAATGCAAAAAATGTTGGTGGTGGAATGCTTGAGTATAGGTCTAAAACTGAAAATAGTTCAAATCCCAAAGAATAGTGTCTAAAATTTCCTTTCTTCAAAGCATTGTTCTAAGAGCCGTCTAGATATGTTCCAAAAATTGTTGAATAGATATATTCTAAATCTGTATTGCTCTGATCCGATCAATTGTTTTTCGTTATTTTTTTATCCATAATTTTGAAAAATATTTAGTTATTAAAAAATGACTTCATATTTTCAGAGTTATTTAGTTTGTTCGTAATGTAAAATGAATTAGTTTTGTTTTTAGTGTTTTAGCGAAATATTTTTTAATGATTTAGTTAGAACATTTTTGTGTAGAATCATTAACGAAATTCAGGAGTAATAAACAGAAAATTTATACTGCAGCTCAAAGAATTAAATCCCCATTGTTTAAAATTATAATTTAAGGTTAATTTTTTAAAAGAGATTAACCTATACTGGCAGTATTAAACTTCTACTCCACTTCCTTATGGTTCTTTACGTATTAGTCAGACATTTTGAATCTGATAATTTTCCGGTTAGGAAAAAATTATTAACTAATAACTGAATTTCTTTAAGTTTTGAAAGAATGTTTAAAAGGAGCCTCTTATGAAAATAGTTGCACAAATTTTTCTTTCCTTATTAATTATCTCTAACCAGTTAGTGTTTGCAGGAACAACAGGAAGGCTTACTGGTAGGATTACCGATGCTGCTAGTGGTGAGCCT
>Ga0224512_10001147_pt1 | contig 26363 bp, 23 predicted proteins | sample SF_May12_sed_USG_4_FD_169103 | JGI IMG/M metagenome (GOLD analysis project Ga0224512, IMG submission 169103) | Sediment microbial communities from San Francisco Bay, California, United States - SF_May12_sed_USGS_13 | ecosystem: Environmental > Aquatic > Marine > Sediment | place: USA... | reverse complement strand
AGCCGGGAAAAACCATCGTCTGCGGTGACTCGCACACGAGCACGCATGGCGCCTTCGGTGCACTGGCGTTCGGCATCGGCACGACCGAGGTTGCCCACGTCCTCGCCACTCAGTGCATGCTGCAGCGAAAGCCCAAATCCTTCGCGATCAATCTGAACGGCACGCTGCAACGCGGCGTGTCCGCGAAAGACATCGTCTTGCGCATCATCGGCGAGATCGGTGTCGCCGGCGGAACCGGATACGCCGTGGAATACCGTGGCTCGGCCATAGGCGCGCTGTCTATGGACGAGCGGATGACGATCTGCAATATGTCGATCGAAGCCGGCGCCCGTGCCGGCATGATGGCGCCGGACGACACGACCTTCGAATATCTCGCCGGGCGTGAGATGGCGCCGAAGGGTGCGGCATGGGATGCGGCAGTCGCGCGTTGGCGTGAGCTTCCCGGCGATCCCGATGCCGCATTCGATCGAGAGATCAACCTCGACGTCTCGGTGATGAAGCCGATGGTGACGTTTGGCACGAACCCGGGCATGGTCGTAGCGATCGACGAGCCCATACCGGCCCCATCAGGCAATGACAAGGCTTTCGCGAAGGCGTTGGAATACATGCAGGTCGAACCCGGCCAGCGACTCGCAGGCACGCCCGTCGATGTCGTATTCATAGGCAGCTGCACGAACGCTCGCCTCAGCGACCTCGAAGCGGCCGCGAGTATCGTCAAGGGCCGCCAAGTGGCCGACAATGTCAGGATGCTCGTTGTGCCCGGCTCGCAACGCATCAAGAACGAGGCCGAGGCAATGGGGCTCGACGATATCTTCAAGGCCGCCGGCGCCGAATGGCGCGAGCCTGGATGTTCGATGTGTATCGCGATGAACGGCGATACGGTTGCCGCGGGGCGACTCGCCGTCAGCACGAGCAACCGAAACTTCGAAGGACGCCAGGGCAGCGGCGCACGCACCGTGCTCGCCAGCCCTCTAACGGCCGCAGCTTCGGCAATCAGCGGTACGGTAGCCGACCCAAGACAACTGGTGGATTAACCCCATGGAACCTATCAAGAGCATTACTTCCAAGACGGTCGTCATTCCTCTAGACGACATCGATACCGACCAGATCATCCCGGCGCGTTTCCTGACGACGACGACTCGAGAAGGTCTAGGCGAACATCTATTCACAGACTGGCGCTACACGAAGGACGGCACACCGAATCCAGACTTCGTGCTCAACGCACCAGAAGCACAGGACGCGCAGATTCTGGTTGCGGGGCGTAATTTCGGTTGCGGCTCGTCTCGAGAGCACGCGCCATGGGCGCTGCTGGATTTCGGCTTGCGCGTCGCAATTAGCACCGAGATCGCCGACATCTTCTTCAACAACGCCTTGAAGAACGGCTTCATACCCGTCGTCGTGGACGCTGACACGCACGCGTGGCTGCTCGAGAATCCCGGGGTCGAGATCACGGTCGACCTAGAAAGCTCGACCGTGATCGTGCCCGGCCGCGACCCCGTGCCGTTCTCGGTCGACAGCTTTGCCAAATATTGCCTGCTCAACGGGCTCGATCAGATGGGCTTTCTGACCCAGCACGCCGACGACATCGCGGCCTTCGAGGCCCGAGCCGAGTGAATCGGTCTGTCACGATCTTGCCCGGCGACGGGATCGGGCCGGAGGTCGCTGCTCAAGCCGCACGGGCGTTGAGCGCAGCTGCAGGCCGCTTCAACGTCGAGATCGATCTGTCGAGCGCGTTGATCGGCGGCGCCGCAATCGACGCGGAGAACGCACCGCTGCCCGAGAGGACACTCGCGCTGTGCGAGAAGGCCGACGCGATATTTCTCGGCGCCGTCGGCGGCCCTCAATGGGCGAATGTACCGGTCGATCTGAGACCCGAGCAGGGCCTGCTCGATTTGCGCCGCGCACTCGGGCTGTTTGCGAACCTCCGCCCCGCAGTGACATACCCCGAGCTTGCCGAGGCGTCGCCGCTGCGCCCAGAGAAGCTCTCGGGCGTCGACATCATCATCGTTCGCGAGCTCACGGGCGGTATCTACTTCGGCAAACGTGGGCGCACACCGACGGCCGCGTTCGACACCTGCGAATACACCGTTACCGAGATCGAACGCGTCTGCCGTGTTGCCGGGCGCCTCGCGCAATCGCGCCGCGGCAAAGTCACGTCCGTGGATAAAGCCAACGTGCTCGATACGTCGCGGCTATGGCGCGAGACGGCCACGCGCGTATTCGCCGATGAGTTCCCCGAGATAGAACTCGAGCATCTCTACGTCGACGCGGCTGCCATGCATCTGCTCGCCCGCCCTGCGGATTTCGACATCATGGTGATGGACAATATGTTCGGCGACATCCTGACGGATGAAGCATCGATGCTGGCAGGCTCCCTTGGACTGCTTCCTTCGGCCTCTATTGGCGAGAATACGCTCGGCCTCTACGAGCCGATCCACGGATCGGCGCCGGACATTGCCGGTGAGGATAAGGCGAACCCGATCGGCGCGATTCTCAGTATGGCCATGATGCTGCGCTACTCGCTCGAACTGGCTGAAGCCGCCGATCTCATCGATACAGCCGTGCATGCGTGCCTAAAATCCGGCCTTCGAACTGCAGATCTCGGCGCGGACGCGGGCACGCGAGTCCTTGGGACGACCGCGTTCGGCGATGCTGTCCTCGCCGAAATCGATTCCGCGACCTAAGCACCCTCCCCGTTCGATACAGATCTTGACCTGCCGCTCAACGCTGTAGTAATGTGCTAACGCATTAATACATTAGAACAGTCCAGAGCCATGAAGAACCACAAACGGTCCTCACGGAGTGACGCGGCGCGCGCGCAAAAGCGCTTGTTCAGCGCGATCCTGAGTCTGAAGAACGAACGCGAGTGTGAGGAATTCTTCACGGATCTCTGCACACCCTCCGAGCTCGAGGCGATCATCGACCGTTGGGCCGTCGTCGGCTACCTCAACGAAGGCTTGCCGTATCGCAAGATCCACGAGCTCACGGGGGTCTCAGTGACGACAATCGGGCGCGTCGCCCGCTTTCTGACCGCCGGCCATGGTGGTTACAGCACAGCGTTGAAACGGCTCAGCGCCCGATAGGACGAAAACATGACAACGCAGCAACAACAGAACCGTATCAAGATTGCGGTGCAGAAATCCGGGCGCCTGACCGAGCACTCGATGGACCTGCTCGTGCGCTGCGGCCTGACCTATTCCAGAGGTCGGGATCAGCTGATCTGCTATGGCGAGAACATGCCCGTCGATGTCCTGCTCGTTCGCGACGACGATATCCCCGGACTCGTTCAGGAGGACATCTGCGATCTCGGCATCGTCGGCGGCAATATCGCCGAGGAAGTTCGACTCGACCTCGAAACCAAAGGTGAAACAGAGCTGTTCCAGAAGGTCTACGAGCTCGATTACGGTCACTGTCGGCTGTCGTTCGGTCTGCCTGAGGGCTCGAGCTTCGATGGGCCGCAGTCACTCAATGGCAAGCGCATCGCGACGAGCTACCCGAATATCGTCAGTGACTATTTGCGCCGCAATAACGTGACGGCTTCCGTCGTGGAGTTTTCCGGTGCGGTCGAGATTGCGCCGAGCCTGGGCAAGTCGGATCTCATCTGCGATCTCGTTTCGAGCGGCGCAACGCTACGCGCACATCACTTGTTCGAGGCCGAAACGATTCTCGAGAGCAAGGCCGTCCTCATTCAGACGCCGAAGGGCGTCCCTGAGGAAAAGGCCGATTGGATTCGCCGGCTACTGCAACGAGTCCAGGGCGTGCTCCAGGTCAGGGAAAGCAAATACATCATGCTGCATGCGCCGCGCTCGGCACTAAAGAAAATTCGTGCGCTCTTACCCGGCAGCGAGGCACCGACGATCATGCCGCTCGAAGGCCGCGACGACAAAGTCGCGCTTCACGCCGTCTGCCGCGAGAACGTTTTCTGGGAAACGCTCGAGCAACTCAAGGAAGCCGGCGCGAGCTCGATGCTCGTGCTGCCCGTCGAAAAGATGCTCGACTGAAGGCAATGAAACAGTACGTCTGGAATCAGCTTTCCGCACGCGAGCAGGCTGCCCTGCTCGAACGTCCGGCGCTGCGCGAGGATGCCGCGTTGCAGGCGCGTGTCGCCGAGATCATCGCGCGCGTGCGCGCCGACGGTGACCGCGCCGTATTCGAGCTTACCGAGGAGATTGACGGTGTGCGACTCGACACACTCAAAGCCACGCCAGAGGAGTTCGACGCTGCTGAGACTGCGCTAGATGAGGACCAGAAGAACGCGATCGCTACTGCGCAGACGAATATCCGGCGTTTTCACGAAGCGCAGCTGACGGGACCGATTGCCGTGGAGACCGCGCCAGGCGTGCTCTGCGAGCGCCTGACACGGCCCATCACGAATGTCGGGCTCTACGTGCCCGCTGGCAGCGCCCCGCTGCCGTCGACGGCCCTGATGCTGGCCGTGCCAGCTGCGATCGCCGGGTGCAGCACGCGTGTCCTTTGCAGCCCGCCACAAGCGGACGGCCGCATCAATTCCGCTGTGCTCTATGTCGCGCGACTTTGCGGTCTCGAGGACGTTTACAAGATTGGCGGCGCCCAGGCAATCGCCGCGATGGCCTACGGCACTGCAAGCGTCCCCAAGGTGGACAAGCTCTTCGGGCCGGGCAATACCTGGGTGACGGCGGCCAAGACACAGGCCGCGCAAGATCCGTCGGGCGCTGCCAAGGATATGCCGGCTGGCCCTTCCGAAGTGCTCGTCATCGCCGACGAGAGCGCCGATCCGCAGTTCGTCGCCGCGGACCTGCTGTCACAAGCGGAGCACGGGCCAGATTCGCAGTCGGTGCTGATCAGCACCAGTGCGGCGTTGGCCGCTGCGGCGCTCGAAGCAGTTACGGCTCAACAGGCCCGCCTGAGCCGCCGCGAGATCATTGCGGAGTCGCTCGCACACTCGTTTGCGCTCGTCGTAGACGATCTCGAGACGGCCATCGACGTATCCAACCGTTACGCGCCCGAGCACCTCATTCTGCAGATCGAGAACGCCCGAACGTGGGTAGAGCGCATTCAGGCGGCGGGCTCGGTGTTTCTCGGTCCGTGGACGCCCGAATCCGTCGGCGATTACTGCAGCGGCACGAACCACGTCCTACCGACCTACGGTTTCGCTCGTTCGTACTCGAGCCTCGGCGTCAACGATTTCCTGCGCTCGATGACGATACAGGAGCTCAGCGCATCGGGAATCGAGGCGATCGGCCCGACCGCCTGCACGCTCGCCGACATGGAGGGCCTCGACGCACACGCTCACGCCGTGACGCTGCGGCTCGAGAAAGCACGAGGTACCGCACAATGAGCAGTGTCCTGGATCTGGCACGCCCCGAGCTGCGCCAACTCACGCCCTACGTGCCAGGCGACTTCGCCGCGGACACACTGCGCCTGAATGCAAACGAGTCGCCGTGGCGCGCGCCTGGCGATGACACGGAACGCGGCCTCAACCGCTATCCGCCGCCACGACCCGACGTGCTGACCGAGCAACTCAGCGCCTACTACGGCGTGCCGCAGTCTGAGATTCTCCTAACGCGCGGCAGCAGCGAAGCCATCGACGTGTTGATTCGGACGTTTTGCGCCGCCGGACGGGACAGCGTCGTCATCTGCCCGCCAACGTTCGATATGTATCGCCTCTACGCCGAAATCCAGGGTGCGCGCATCCTGCGCGTTCCTCTGCAGCGCAGTGACGATCTCGGCAAGGACTTCTCGCTCGACGTGGACGGCATAATGGCCTGTATCGACCAGGGCGCGAAGCTCGTTTTCATCTGTTCCCCGAACAATCCGACGGGCAGCTCGATCGCTTCAGCCGACATCGCGCGCGTCTGCGAAGCATCGACCGGCCGCGCCGTCGTCGTCATCGACGAAGCGTATCTGGAATTCTCCAGCCAGCCTAGCGCACGACCTTTGCAACAACGGTTCGAGCATGTCGTCCTGCTGCGCACGCTATCGAAGTTCGTCTCCTTGGCCGGTGTACGCTGCGGTGCTGTCATTGCCTCGGCGCCCGTCATCGAGTTGCTCGGGCGAGTTCTGCCGCCCTACACGTTCCCGACGCCTTCGATCGAGCTCGTGAGTCGGGCGCTCGGCGAGGCCTCGTTGACCGTTGCCGAGGAACGTGTCCAGACTTTGCGCCGCGAACGCGACCGGCTCGAGGCTGCACTGGGCGGCCTACCCCAGGTCGAGAAGCTCTGGCCGAGCGACGCCAATTTCGTGTTTCTCAAGGTTCGCGATAGCGAGCGCTTCGTTTCACGCGCCCGCAGTGCCGGGATACTCTTGCGCGTCTTCGCGAACGACCCGAGTCTCGCCGACTGCGTTCGAATAACCGTCGGTCGACCCGAAGATAACGACCGGCTCCTCGCAGCCGTCACAACCTGAGGGAGTTCGACAGTGGCAGCAAAAGTACTGTTTCTCGATCGTGACGGCACACTCATAGAGGAACCCGCGGACGAGCAGGTCGACACGTTGGAGAAAGTACGGCTCGTGCCCGGCGTGATACCCGCCCTGCTGGAGCTGAAATCTGCCGGGTATGAATTCGTGATCGTCAGCAATCAGGACGGCCTCGATACGGATGCGTTTCCGCGCGAGGACTTCGAGCTTGTTCGCGAGCACATGCTTGCGCTGTTTGCCTCGCAAGGCATCGTCTTTGCCGATGAATTTTACTGCCCACACACCGATGCCGACCGTTGCGAGTGCCGCAAGCCACGAGCCGGCCTGTTGACGAAATACCTCGCGACAACGGAGCTCGAGCCGACTGCTTCAGCCGTCGTGGGCGACCGCGATACCGATCTGCAACTGGCGCAGAACCTCGGTCTTCGCGGATTCAAGCTCGGCGACGGCGTTTCCTGGCCGGACATTGCGCATGCGCTCGGGCGCCAACCGCGCCAGGCACGCGTCGATCGACGCACGAATGAAACATCGATTCGAGCGGAGGTCGACCTTGATCGAACCCAGACGCCGGAAATCTCGACGGGCATCGGCTTTTTCGATCACATGCTCGAGCAGCTCGGCAAACACGGCGGGTTTGCTCTTCGTGTGACCTGTACAGGAGATCTACAGGTCGACGAGCACCACACAGTCGAGGACGTCGCACTCACGCTCGGCGACGCACTGCGGCGTGCACTCGGCGACAAGCGCGGTATCGGTCGATACGGCTTCGTCCTGCCGATGGATGAGGCCGAGGCGCAAGTGTCGCTCGATCTCGGCGGCCGACCCTATCTCGTGTTCGAAGGCGACTTCGGTAGAGACCGTGTCGGCGAGTTGCCGACCGAGCTCGTCGAGCACTTCTTTCGCTCGCTCGCCGAAACGCTCAAGGCTGCGATTCACGTGCGCGTGCGCGGCGACAACGCCCACCACATGATCGAGAGCTGCTTCAAGGGGCTCGCGCGTTGCCTACGGCAGGCCTGTGCCCGAGAAGGCAGCGAATTGCCGTCGACGAAGGGGGTCCTTTGAGCGCGTCTCCCGTGATCATCGCGAGTGGCGGCGCAAACCTGGCTTCACTTTGTTTTGCGCTCGAGCGGCTGGGCTGTAACGCGCCTGTCACCGAGGACGCAGCTGTCATCCGCGCTGCGAGCCACGTTTTGCTACCCGGCGTCGGTGCCGCACGCGATGCGATGCAGCGGCTCGAGGCTGCCGACCTCGTGACGATAATCCCGCAACTCACGCAGCCGGTCCTCGGAATTTGTCTCGGTATGCAGCTGCTGTTTACGGCATCAGATGAGGACGATGCTACATGTCTTGATGTCATTCCGGGCCGGGCCCGGCGGTTCGCCGGCGGGCCACAGCTGCCCGTGCCGCAGATGGGCTGGAACGAGCTGCAGCTGCGCGCCCCATCGGCGTTGTTGAACGGCGTTGCTGATGGCGCCTACGCCTACTTCATTCACAGTTATGCGCTGCCTGTCGACTCTTATACGTGCGCGGTCACGGAGTATGGGATTCCGTTCTCTTCCGTCGTGCAACGAGACAATTTTTTCGGCACGCAGTTTCATCCGGAGCGCTCAGCGAAAGTTGGTGAGCGGATACTAGCGAACTTCCTGACCTTATAACGATGTTACTGATCCCTGCTATCGACATTCGCAAGGGCCGTTGCGTGCGGCTCTTTCAAGGCGACTTTGCTCAGGAGACACGCTACGACGTCGATGCCGTCGAGCTCGCGGCCAGCTACGCCGCGCAAGGCGCGCCTTGGCTCCACGTCGTCGATCTCGATGGAGCAGAACGCGGCTCGCCCGTTAGCCTCCCACTCGTCCAGCGTATCGTTACGGGTGCGAACCTCTCGGTTCAGCTCGGCGGCGGTATTCGCACGGAGAGCGATCTCGAGACTGCCCTGCGTGTCGTTCAGCGCGTCGTGATAGGCAGCCTCGCAGTCAAGGAACCAGAAACCGTTGCGCGTTGGCTGGATACTTACGGAGGCGAGCACCTGACGCTCGCGCTCGATGTGCGGCTCGACCATGGAGGCGTTCCGCGACTTACCACGCACGGCTGGACTGAGGCTTCACAGATGAGCCTCTGGGAGGCGATCGAGCGCTACGCCCCCGCGGGGCTCAAACACATCTTGTGTACGGACGTCGCGCGTGACGGCGCCCTGACGGGTCCCAACGTCGATCTCTATGCTCAGATCAAGGCACGCGCACCGCAGATCGCGCTCCAGGCATCTGGTGGCGTGCGTGGCGTAGCGGACCTCGAGCGGCTCGCCGAGATCGGCATCGATGCCGCAATTTCGGGTAAGGCTCTGCTCGAAGGGCGACTGACAGCGAAGGAGATCGAGCCATTCTTGCGAAACGCATAATCCCGTGTCTCGACGTGCGTGACGGTGTCGTCGTCAAGGGCGTCCAGTTCCGCAATCACCGCGTCATGGGCGACATACTGGAACTCGCAGCACGTTACCGTGACGAGGGTGCGGACGAGCTCGTGTTTTACGACATCACGGCGAGCCCGGATGACCGGACCGTAGACCGGAGTTGGGTGAACCGAGTCGCCGCTGTACTCAATATTCCGTTTTGTGTCGCTGGCGGCATTCGAACGCTTGAGGATGCGGAGACAATCTTGAACCTCGGTGCAGATAAGATTTCGATCAACACACCCGCACTCGAAAATCCCGAGCTCATCGAATCGCTCGCGAGACGCTTCGGTTCACAATGCGTCGTGGTCGGTATCGACAGTTCAGCCGAAGGCAGCGACTACTTCGTCTACCAATACACAGGTGACCCGAACCGGAGCCAGTCGAGCCAGCGCCGCACCCTCGATTGGGTCGAAGAGGTGCAAGACCGCGGCGCGGGCGAGATCGTGCTCAACTGCATGAACCAAGATGGCGTGCGCAAAGGCTACGATATCGAACAACTTTCGACGGTCAGGGCGCTGAGCAATGTGCCGCTGATTGCCTCCGGAGGAGCCGGCGAGATGGAGCATTTTCGCGACGTTTTCGAGCAAGCGCACGTAGACGGTGCTCTAGCGGCCACGGTGTTTCACTCGGCCGCCATACCGATCCCGGACCTCAAGCGATATTTGATCCATAGCGGCGTCTCAGTACGCCCGCCGGCAACAGAGGACTAGACCGTGAGCGAGCTGAATTTTTTGACGGAACTCGAAGCCGTGATTGCCGATCGCTTGAGCGCGCCGAGCGAGAATAGCTACACGGCCCGACTCGCGCAGTCCGGTGCGCTCGGTGTCGCGCAGAAGCTCGGTGAGGAAGGCGTCGAGACGGCGCTTGCAGCCGTCGCCGAGGGTCGCGAGCGGCTCGTTTCGGAAGCGGCGGACCTGCTCTACCACCTGCTCGTGTTACTCAAACTTCGAGATGTGGCTCTTGCCGACGTCGTAGCCGAGCTCGAGCGGCGCCACAAGGAATAACGGCAAGCTAGATCAACACCTCGACGGCGGGCTCACGCAGGTTGTAATGCGAGCTCATGACGTAGCCGTACGCACCGGCGTTTGCGATCGCGAGCACGTCGCCTTCCTGCGTCGGCGGCAGTAGACGATCCGAGCCGAGGCGATCGCCCGTCTCACAGTTCGGCCCGACGATCGTCACGATATCTGTCGGTGTCTCCTCGAGCCGCGACAGATTGACGATCTCGTGATAGGCGCCGTACAAGGCCGGCCTGATCAGTGAATTCATGCCCGTGGCGACGCCGACGTAGCTCATGCTGCCCTTGCCTTTCGTCTGCGTGACACGCGCGAGCAACACACCTGCTTGCGCAACGATATACCGCCCCGGCTCGAGCCAGAGCTCGGCATCACCGCTCAAGCTCTTCACATGGCCGATATGCGTATCGAGCGCGTCGAGATCGAGTGGTCGTTCCCCGGGCTTCTCGGGGATTCCGAGACCGCCGCCGAGATCCATGTAGCGGACGTCGGTGAAACGAGACCTGAGCTGTGCGAGCTGCTCTCCTGTCTCGCGCCAATTGTCTGGCGTGAGTATTCCGCTTCCCGTATGCGCGTGCAGTCCGACGATCCGAGCCCTCGCCGCCCTGGCAAGCTCCTCGAGCTCATCCAGCTCGAACAGCGGGATGCCGAATTTCGAGTGCACACCAGCCGTCTTGACGTGCTCGTGATGCCCGCGACCACGCCCTGGGTCGAGCCTGATGAAAAGCTCTCGGTCATGAAAGAGCTCCGGCCAGTAGCGCAGCGGATGCAGATTATCGAGTGTGACCCAGACACCTTGTTCGAGCGCCCAGGCGTATTCACTGCGCGGGGCGAAGTTCGGCGTGAATAGGATTCGCCGGGGCTCGAGATCCGGAAACAGCTCCTGAATACGCTTGATTTCTCCGGGAGATACGCATTCGAAATTCGCGCCCTCCTCGTGGACGATACGCAACACGTCGACGTTCGAGTTTGCCTTCATCGCGTAAAAAACCGCGTCGACGGAGGTCAGCGACAGTAATGCTCGCACGGCCTGCCTGACGCTATCGCGCTCGTAGACGTACACCGCATCGTGCTGCTCGGCGAGCGCGAGCAGCTCGGCACGCTTGCTTTGCCACCAAGGCTCGATCGTCTCGACCGGTTCGGCTTCTGGTCGGCGCAGCTGCTCCCAGGTGGGCCCAAAGACACTGTCCTCGTCGAAGCGATGGATCAACAGCGCATGCAAACGTTGCACGAGACGAAAGGCATCTTCCGTATCGACGACAAACGTTAGATTCAGGTCGTTGGCTGCCTGCGTGACGAGATGGACGTTTTGCTCCTCGAAGACCTCGAGCGCAGGGCTGAGCGCGTGCAGGGTTGCTCTGATTTTCCGTCCGACCAGCGTCACCGCTGCACAGTCCTCGATCGTTCTGACACGGCACAAGCGGCTCAGGTCACCCACGAGCCTTTCGATCGTTGCGCCGTCGGACACGTTGGCCGCCAGGTCGATAGACACCGTTACGTTACTTTCCGATGTCGATATCAAGTCGACAGACAGACCGTGAGCACGGAAAACCTCGAACGCCTCCGCCAAGAAGCCGACCTGATGCCACATCTCCATGGATTCCATCGAGATCAACGTAATGCGCGTGCGTCGCGAGATGGCCTTGATGCGTGGCGTGTCTTCGCCCGTCGCGTCAGAGACGACCGTGCCTTGCCAGTCGGGACGAGCCGTACACCGTAGAAATAGCGGAATGCCGTAGCGTCGCACGGGTGAAATGCTGCGCGGGTGCAGAACACCGCCTCCGGCAGAAGCGATTTCCTGCGCCTCTCTGTAATGCAAGGTCCTCAGCAAGCGTGCCGACGGCACGGCCTGCGGATCCGAGCTGAAGAAGCCAGGCACATCAGTCCAGATCTCGAGCCGGTGTGCCCCCAGTTTCGCGGCAAGATAGGCCGCCGATGTATCGGAACCGCCACGACCGAGCAACACGGTTTCTCCAGCCTCGTTTCTCGCAATGAACCCTTGCGTCACGACGACGCTGTTGCGGCTTAGGAGCTCGCCCTGGAGCGCCTCATCGGGCTCGAACCCGCAGGACGCCGAGAGAAACGCGGCTCGCTCCGATTGGTCTGCCACGCTCTCGCTCTGCAACAGCTCTCGGGCATCGCGCCATTGTGCGGCGAGCCCTTGCTGCGTCAGAAACGCCGCACCGATCGACGTCGCGGCCAGCTCGCCTGTGGCCATAATGCGCGCCAGGACACGCGGACTGATCTCACCGACCAAACGTACGCCGTCGACGAGTTGCAGCAGCGTATCGAAGTGGGGATCGCAGAGCCCCGCGTCAACGCTGAGTTCCTCGGCCAGCGTCTGATGACGCTGCCGGATCGACGCGATCTGCTCCGCGCCACCCGTCTCGATCGCGATTCTCGGTAAGTCCTGAAGTAAGTTCGAGACGCCCGCGAGCGCCGAGTGCACGACGACGGGCCGAAATCCCTCGGCAACGCGCTCTTGGACCAACCTGGCGATATTTCGCCAATTATCGGCTGTCGCGACGCTGGTGCCGCCGAACTTCATGACAACGAACGCGGATTGCGGAAACGCCGTCACGACCGACTGCCCACTGAAGCCGCGATGCTCTACGCTGTCCATCGTTTCATGCTCCTGACAAGAATAAAAAAACCCGCTGTGGAGGTCCGCAGCGGGCTTCTCTAGTGACCGTGTCCGAACGCAGCTTAGCGCATAGGCACGAGCGACCCGCTGACGATCCGCTTACGCATGATCGGTTTGCTCGTCGTCTGCTTCAGGCCGGTTCGGTTCATGGCGTGCACGGTAATGGGTCGAAGTGATTGCGTCAAGGGAACTCCCGCCATTCGCGACGCAACGAAGCCGGAACCGTCAACCACAGCAGGAACGCGTGCGTTAGACCTCGATCGAGTGTCTCTGCGCGAGGCAGAGGTCTGACGCACACTTTCCGAGCACGCCGAACGTCCGTGCCTTCATTTCGCGCTCTCATCGGCGGGCTCGTCCGTGACAGCACCCTTCGAGGCCGAACTCACGAGCCGGGCATACTTCACGAGCAACCCGCGGTCCGCCTTCGGCGGTGGCGCACGCCACGCCCGCAGCCTTGCCGAAAGCACCGAATCGTCGATCTCGAGATCGATCGTCTTGGCCGCCGCATCGATCGTGATGCGGTCACCATTCTCGACGACACCGATCGGTCCTCCAACGGCCGCTTCTGGCGTCACGTGTCCGACGACAAACCCATGGCTACCGCCCGAGAATCGGCCATCCGTGATCAAAGCAACTTTGTCGCCCAGGCCACGGCCGATGATCGCTCCGGTCGGACTCAGCATCTCGCGCATGCCCGGGCCGCCCTTGGGCCCTTCGTAACGAATGACGACGACGTCGCCCGCCATGACTGTGCCGTCGAGAATGGCCGCGAGAGCCTCTTCCTCGGATGGGAACACGCGTGCGGAGCCCGAGAAACGAATGCCCTCTTTGCCGGATATCTTCGCAACGGCGCCGTCGGGTGCGAGATTGCCGTAGAGAATCGCCAGATGACTATCGGCTTTGATGGGGTTATCGAGCGGCCGAACGATATCCTGGCCTTCCGGGTACGGGCGCACATCGGCGAGGTTCTCGGCAAGCGTCTTGCCGGTCACAGACAGACAATCGCCATGCAGCAAGCCGGCATCGAGCAGCGTCTTCATGAGCGGCTGGATGCCGCCGATTCGAATCAGCTCGGACATCATGTAGCGACCGCTCGGCCTCAAGTCACCGAGCACGGGTACGCGCGCGCCGATGCGCGTGAAGTCATCGAGGTTCAAGTCGACACGAGCGTCATGAGCGACCGCGAGCAGATGCAACACCGCGTTCGTCGATCCGCCGAGGGCAATGACCATCGTAATCGCGTTTTCGAAAGCCTCCTTGCTGAGGATGTCGGAGGGCCGTATGCCACGCTCCACGAGATGCATGACCGCCTGGCCAGCTCGCTCGCAATCGTCGCGCTTTTCTCCGGAAACGGCCTCCTGCGCCGAGCTGTTCGCAAGACTCAAGCCCAGCGCCTCGATCGCCGAGGCCATCGTGTTGGCGGTATACATGCCCGCACAAGACCCGGGCCCCGGGATTGCGGTTCGCTCGACTTCCTCGAGCTCGGCTTCGCTGACCGTGCCTGCCGCAACGCCCCCAACAGCCTCGAAAACCGACACGATATCGCGATGCTTGGGGCCGGGCTGAATCGTACCGCCGTAGACGAAGATCGATGGGCGATCGAGCCGAGCCATGGCCATCACGCAGCCCGGCATATTCTTATCGCAACCGCCGATCGTGACGAGTCCATCGAAGCCCTCCGCTGCCACGACGGTCTCGATCGAATCGGCAATCACCTCCCGGGAGACCAGCGAATATCTCATTCCGGCCGTTCCCATGGAGATACCGTCGGAGACGGTAATCGTATTGAATATCACGCTCTTGCCACCGGCAGCGTCAGCGCCAGCAGCGGCGACGTCCGCCAACTTATTGATGTGCATGTTGCACGGCGTGACCATGCTCCAGGTCGAGGCGATGCCTATTTGCGGCTTGGAAAAATCCTCGTCGCTGAATCCCACGGCACGCAGCATCGCCCGGCTCGGCGCCTGCGCCAGGCCATCCACAACGATGCGCGAGTGGCGCCGTGGGTCGATTGTCTTTTTGTCACTCAAAAGCGTTTAATCCAATTACTCGAGCGGGGCCGAGATTATCGTGGTCCGGCGGCGAGTCGGCAACTGTGAACCAGCCTCATGCCCGTGCGCCGAGAGCGTACCCCGATTGAGTGCCGAACGGTAACGATACAGACTGTGACCCAAGCGCATTTCCGCAACTCATGAGCGATAGTATGATTGGCCGCACTGATGGTGGCCCGAGTCTCCATGGAAGCTTCGAACACCGGAATTTTTAGCTTCAGCCACGCCGGCAGCTATATCGAGACCATCTCCGCCGAAAACGCGGAGATGAGCCTGCTGGACCGCAGCAATCTGATCTATCTCGACAAGTGCCTACATAAACAGTGGCGCCTCGGTCAGAATGTCATCCTCAACTGGTGCCCCACGAGTGACGGCGTTGCCGTGCTGGTCGTACCGCACTACGCCGTCGCGGCGAATTCGGCGCAAGCGCAAGCGAGCCGCGCCCCACTGGCGAATCACGAGTCGGTCAAGCCGTCTGAGGATTTCTTCAAGTCGCTCATAACGGGCCGCCGCCGGCTGACGCCCCGTCAGATGGATAATGTCGCCCGTCTGCTTGGCATCGAGCAGACGCAGCTGAAGCTCCGCCAGAAGATCGACGATTCTCCGACAACGGACCAGATCATCGAGAAGCTCGTTAAGCGTTACGGCATCAGCTATGTCGACCGCCGCGCGGTTGCGCTGTTCGACATCGTCGGCTTCAGTCTGCTCACACCGTTCGAGCAGATGACGCAGCTCAATAGCCTCTCATACTCGATCAATTCCGCTCACAGCAAAATGCTCTCTAAGAGTATCGATATCGATTTCGGCCGCTCGACGACTGGCGATGGCTTCTATCTCTGGAATCGTGGCCTCGGTCTCGAAGCCGATATCCTGCTCTATCACCTCATGCACCTCGTCCTTGCCGATAACGCAATCGCTAAGAGCAAAGCACAGCACAATACGGTTCCCGAGCTCAGAGCCTGTTTTCATGTCGGCGGCAGCTACGAGTTCCATCAAGCCGAGGGCCTCAATCCTACGCTCTACAACTACATCGTCGGCGACGTCACCATCGAGCTCGCGAGAATGATCGAGCGCGCGCTCCCGGGGCAGATCATGGTCGGCGAGTTCCTGAGCGATACCGCGAACGTCGACGCTAACGGCGACCTTGCCCGGCCCGACTCCGTTGAATTCGTCGAACAGGCCACGCATAGCCTCGACCAGCTCAGCGGCCTGGAGCTATCCGGCGAGAAGGTCGAATCGATCAAGTGCTATCTAACAGGCACGCAATTGCGCACGGGTGACTTCAGCATCCGCCGAATCACCATCAGCGACAAACACGGCATCTCGCGAAACGTATTTAACGCAAAGGTGAACATCTACCGGCGCCATGCCGACCCGATTCTTCTTGGCATCGAGGATCGGCTATTGAGCGCTGAAGCGACGCTGGCTGAAAAGACAGCGCATCTCGTCAAGCGCAGCTAGAAGGACCTCTGGGAACGAACGAGAACCGCGTCAGGCAGATTCGGCCTTGCCAATCGGCTGCGGGCTTATGAGCGTGTCGGCTTCAGATGCCGCCGAATCGTCCCCAGGACGGGAGACCTCCGAGCGCGTCGCCGGCAGACGCCCCAGCGGTCCGACAAAATTGATCTGGTGATGGCCAACCGCAATGATGTCGCCATCCTGCAGCTCATGCTGAGTAACCCTGCGTCCGTTGACGAAGCAACCGTTCGTTGAGTTCAGATCGATGAGCATCCAGCCCGATTCAGTCTCCATAAATAGATTTTGATAGCGACTGACGTAAGAGCTATCCAGGCTAATGTCGCAAACTTGGTCGCGCCCGAGAACCATGCGTGGGCGATTCAACGCGATTTCCGCGATCACCTCACCTCGACTCGTGACAAGAAGATGCGCAGCGTCGAGCGTTAGCTGGCCTGGATTCGATTCGCGTACAGCATCCGGTGACAGCGCGTCCTCTAAATCGTGCCAATACGCTGGATCGTATCGAAGATTCAGCTGCTCACCGGCTCGCGCAATCAACGCCGGATCGAGCGAAGTCTTGCCTGTACCGGCGGGCTCGCGTGCCAATAAGTTCAGCGCCTCAAAACACAAGCTGTTGACATCGCCGACGACGCCTTGTGTATAAGCATGCACATCGCGCAGCACGTCATCGGGAAACAGCGTGAATTCGTCCTGTCCTCCGACACTCTGCAGGCAGACATTAATGTACTCCGCAGTCTCGTCGAGCGTGAAGCCGGCGAGGCGCACGTGATCATAAGGGGCAAGCGGACTGCGGTCCTCCGTTGGCATCAGCTCGCTAACGAGCTCCTCACTGCGTGTTAGCAAAACGAAGTTCAGAATCGGGCGATTCTTGTAGCGCAAACCCATCACCCACTCGAGCTCAGTCAGGGCAGCTTCGGATAAGCGCTCGAGGGCATCGGCGACGAGTAATATTGTCGTTCCCTTCGCTGACTGATGACGCAGGTACACCTCGACGATGTTGCGAAGCTCTGCTCGCGTTGCGTCGATCGTTGGCAAGCCAACATCCCGCAAGATCTTATGGAGGAATAGTTCACTCGTGCGCTGCGAAGGGCCGATCAGGCTGACCGTCACTCCCGTGAGATCCTTCAGCCGCCGCTCGACGAGCGCAGACTTGCCAACCCCAGCTCGTCCGCTCAGAAACAGACAATGCAGCGATCGATTCAGCACGTCTTCTAGCCGAACGAGCGCAACCCGATTAGCCGAGGACTGATACCTCGGCCGCACGCGCGTTGCAGCGAAAGGATTGGACTCCAGCTTGTATTGCTCGAGGAACATAGGCCGTAGGGAACAGAGTCCGCCGCGTTGTGATTCGGTGGGCACGCAGGTTCGTGCAGAACCTTCGTAGCCGTTCGTGACCAATAGTGCCGCGGCGACGAGGCTATGGCAATTCGGCTTTCCGCTACGACTCCGGCAGCCCTAATCACTCCTCAGAGCAAGCATCATGAACACCGCATAAGCGAATGAATCTTAGCGCCTTGCGGGCCTGCAGATGGCGCCCAGGCAGCGACCGGAATAGGCAAGACTGCGAAGATACACACGGCATCCGAGTTCAGGCTGATCGCCAGCAGACCAAAGCGCGTGACGACCTGCGGGTACGGGTAAGATCGGGATGGCTGGTCGGGGCGACTGGATTCGAACCAGCGACCTCTTGCGCCCCATGCAAGTGCGCTACCAGGCTGCGCCACGCCCCGACCGGAGACGAAGTGTAGCCAAAACTCCAGCTCGCGGCGAATGGAATGCGCAGCGAGGGTCTAGCGACGCAGCAGTTTGAGCACGTCCTCGAGCTCGAGACGGAGCTGGCGGATGATCTGCTGACTCTGACTGACATCGGAGCGCGCCTCATCACCCATGAGCCTCTGCCGGGCGCCGCCGATCGTGAATCCCTCTTCGTAGAGCAAACTGCGAATCTGACGGATAACCAGCACGTCCTGGCGTTGATAGTAACGCCGGTTGCCGCGCCGCTTCACGGGTTTGAGTTGTGGAAATTCTTGCTCCCAATAACGCAACACGTGCGGTTTCACACCGCACAGTTCGCTGACCTCACCTATCGTGAAGTAGCGCTTACCCGGTATCGGTGGGAGTTCGGAGTTATTTCCGGGTTCCAGCATACGCTTCTACTCGCGCTTTTAATTTTTGGCCCGGCCGAAACGTCACGACTCGCCGAGCCGTGATCGGAATTTCTTGTCCAGTCTTGGGGTTTCGTCCGGGGCGTTGATTTTTGTCGCGTAGGTCGAAATTACCAAAGCCCGACAGCTTCGCCTGTTCTCCCGAAGCCAACGCCGCGCGCAGGTCTTCGAAAAAAGAATCTACAAGCTCTCGTGCTTCGCGTTTATTTAATCCGAGTTCGTTAAACAACGATTCGGCAATATCTGCTTTGGTCAATGCCATAGTGGGAGTTAGTTTCTTATTGTTGCGCCCAGCTCGCTTTCGAGATGCTCTACGACGGCCGCCACCGTCCGGTCCGCATCCTCGTCGGTAAGGGTGCGGTAACTGTCCTGCAAAATCAACCCTAACCCTATGCTTTTTCTACTTGAATCGATTCCAGGCCCACGGTATAGGTCGAATAAATTCACATTCTGCAAATATGCTCCTGCGGCATCGCGGACACAGGCGACAACGGCTTCGGCTTCAACATCATTCGCAACGACAACGGCGAGATCGCGCCGCAGATTCGGAAACCTCGAGTGTGCGCGATATGCAGGAAGCAATGCCGTGGTCATACAGTCGAGCCTGAGTGCAAACAGAATAGGTGTCTTTTTCAAATCGAGCGCGCGCTGAGCTGCCGGATGAAGTTCGCCTAGCCATCCCGCTTCCGCGCCGCCAAGCTCGACTCGTGCCGTGCGCCCCGGCCGCAAAACTGGATGCTCGGCCGCATGAAAACGGAGCGCGGCATGCCGCCCACCGAGCTCGACAAGCGCCTCTATATCACCTTTCACATCGAAGAAATCGATGTCATCGGAGGATAGATCCCAGTGCTCCGGCCACCGAGCTCCGCACGCAAGCCCTGCCACAACCATCCTTTCTGTCGTGCCCTCCGCGCCCGTCTCGAACTGTGGGCCGACTTCGAACAACCGCAACCGCTCTTGCTGGCGGCTCAAGTTCTGCGCAGCCGCTGACAGTAGGCCAGGCCACAACGACCGGCGCATGACGCTCAGATCACTCGAAATCGGGTTCGCAAGCCGCTCGGGCGGGGCGCCCGGATTGACGAGTTCGCCGAGTGCTGCATCGATGAAGCTGTAGCTGATGATTTCCGAGTAACCGCGAGAGACGAGCAGGTCCGCGATTGCTTCCTCGTCCACCACAGCCTCGCTCGCGCTCCCGAGTTTGCTAACACCGAACTCCGGCGATGCCGGAATATTGTCGTACCCGACCAGCCGTGCCACTTCCTCGATGAGGTCCTCTTCGATTCTCAAGTCGAAGCGGAAGCTCGGCGGTGTAACCTGCCAAGCGTTTCCACCGTTTGCCGTCACGCCCATGCCGAGCAGTTCCAGGGACGTCTCGACGGTCTGTGGCGGTAACGCCTGCCCCAGCACAGCGCCGAGCCGCTCACCGCGAAGTGTGATCGGCTCGATCATCGGTAGCCCCTGTGCTGCAACTACCTCGATAACAGGCCCGGGCTCGCCGCCGGCAATTTCCATCAGCAATGCCGTGGCGCGCTCGATGGCTCTTGTCTGATGAATCGGATCCACGCCGCGCTCGAAGCGCATCGAGGCGTCGGTATGTAGGCCGAAGCGCCTCGCACGGCCGCTAACTGCTGGCGGGGGAAAATAGGCTGCCTCGAGAAACACGTCCACGGTGTCATCGTCAACCGCCGTGCTCTGCCCACCCATGATGCCGGCGAGTCCGATGGCGCCGGACCGATCGCTAATCACCACAAGATCCTCGTCCAACTCGATCTCTCGCGCGTCGAGCAGCGTGAGCTTTTCGCCTGCCTTGGCATGACGCACGACAATCTCGCCGTCGAGCTTACCGAGGTCGTAACCGTGAAGAGGCTGCCCAAGCTCGAGCATGACGTAGTTGGTCACATCGACCACCGGATGGATCGCGCGCAATCCCGCGCGTCGCAGCCGCTCGGCGAGCCATATCGGCGAGGCGACGTTGGTTGTGACATTGCGGATTACCCGTCCCGCGAAACGCGCACAGCCCTCACCCGCATCAAGACGCACGCCGAACGTCTCTTCATTCGCAGGCGATACCGGCTCGACTTGCGGTGTCGGCATACCGATCCGCTGTGCCGCTGCGATCTCCCTAGCGATGCCGGTCACGCTGAAGCAGTCGCCGCGGTTTGGCGTCAGATCGATATCGAGAATGTGGTCATCGAGCGAGAGGTAATCCCGGAGCTTCGCTCCGAGCGGCGCATCGTTGGGCAACTCGATGATGCCCGCGGCATTGTCACCGAGACCCAGCTCCGTAGCCGAGCAGAGCATGCCGGCGGACTCGACGCCGCGAATCGAGGCCGCCTCGATCTGCCGCTCCTCGGGTAACACGGCACCGATTTTCGCGTAAGCCGTCTTGAGACCGGCCCTGGCATTCGGTGCACCGCAAACGACCGTCGTCGTTACCTGATCATCACGGACCTCACATATGCGCAGGCGATCCGCATCCGGGTGAGGCTTGCAGGACACGATCTCGGCGATGACGACATCGCTGAACTGCCCAGCAACGGGTAAGACGGCATCGACCTCGAGCCCAGCCGTCGTCAGTTTGTCCGCCAACGCGGTTGGCTCGAGATCGAACTCGACCCAATCGCGCAGCCAGTCGATATTTACACGCATCGCTTAGAACTGTTTGAGAAAACGCAGATCGTTCTCGAAGAAGAGTCGCAGGTCGTCGACGCCGTAACGCAGCATCGCGAAGCGCTCGACGCCCATACCGAACGCATAGCCCTGGAACGCATCCGGATCGACGCCGGCATTCCTGAGCACATTCGGATGAACCATCCCACAGCCGAGCACCTCGAGCCAGCGGCCGGATTCGGACAGCACGTCGACCTCGGCCGACGGCTCCGTGAACGGGAAGTACGACGGCCGGAATCGCAGCTCGACCTCCCGCTCGAAAAAGCTCGATAGGAATTCGAACAACAGGCATTTCAGATTTGCGAAACTGATGTCCCGGCCGACGGCCAAGCCCTCGATCTGGGTAAACATCGGCGTGTGCGTTAGATCCGAGTCGCAACGATAGACCCGGCCGGGGGCTATCAAGCGAATCGGCGCTCCCTGCGCTTGCATCGCCCGTATCTGAACCGGCGAGGTATGTGTGCGCAGCAGGCGGCCCGACTCGAGATAAAACGTGTCATGCATGGCGCGAGCCGGGTGATCTTCGGGAATATTCAGGGCCGTGAAATTATAGAAATCGTCCTCGATCTCTGGGCCCGTATGGACATCGAACCCTGCTCGCTCGAAGATTCTGCGCATTCGGCGCAGTGTTCGAGTGATCGGGTGCAGGCTGCCACGACTCTGTCCGCGGCCCGGCAACGTCACGTCGATCGCATCCTGGCGCAGCGTCTCCTGAAGCTGCTGCGACTGGAGACCTTCGAGGCGCTGCGCGATCGCGGCAGTCAGGTCGCGCTTGGCTTCATTGATCGCCTTGCCTGCGTCGGGCCGCTCTCTCTCGGGAAGTTTGCCGAGCTCCTTGAGTTCGGCCGTCAGGCTACCTTTACGCCCAAGCAAGCTTACGCGTAGGTCGTCGAGTGCGGAAAGATCAGCTGCAGCGCGAATGGCTGCGAGCCCCTCCTCGCGCAAGGTGTCGATGCGACTCATCCAGCAGGCCTCCAAGCCGAAGCGCCGTCAGTGCGCCGCGTGCCCACTCCGCTCAACACGACGATCGTCTCGGCAGACGAGCGCCTCAGGACGCCAGTGCTTCTTTGGCAGCCGTAGCGATTGCAGCGAAGGCTTCCGGGTCGTAGACCGCAATATCAGCCAACACCTTACGGTCGACCTCGATCTCCGCTTTGCTCAAGCCGTGAATCAGCCGGCTATACGACAGACCATGTATGCGCGCAGCCGCGTTGATTCGAGTGATCCACAGAGACCGGAACTGCCGCTTGCGCTGCCGACGGTCTCGGTAGGCGTACTGCCCGGCTTTGATGACGGCCTGCTTAGCAACCGTATAGACCTTGCTCCGCGCGCCGTAGTAGCCGCGGGCCTCTTTCAATATCTTTTTATGCCGGGCCTTGGCAACGACCCCGCGTTTGACTCTAGCCATGCCTTACTCCTCAGCTGTACGGCAGCATCTTGCGGACCGCTTTGACATCGGCGTCAGCGACCTGCAAGGTCGAGCCGAGCTGGCGTTTCCGCTTCGAGCTCTTCTTCGTCAAGATGTGACTCAGATGAGATTGCCGGCGTTTATAGCCGCCGTTCCCGGTGCGGCTGAACCGTTTCGCGGCGCCGCGGTTGCTTTTCATCTTTGGCATAGCTGTCTGCTCCTATTGCTATAGCCCGAACGAGGCCTTTCGTCCCGCCAGGCGGCTCATCGCGATCCGTGCCCGGACTCGCCGATGAGCACTTCTTGTGTGAGCGGTCTGCTTACGTCGCAGGCCGCTTCTTGGGCGCGATGACCATGATCATCTGACGCCCTTCGAGCTGCGGATGTTGTTCCACAGTTCCGATTTCCTCGAGATCCTTCCGCACGCGCCGCAACAACTCGACACCGAGCTCTTGATGCGCCATTTCACGGCCACGAAACCGCAGAGTCACTTTCGCCTTATCGCCGGCTGTCAAAAACCGGACGAGATTGCGCAGCTTGATCTGGTAGTCAGCCTCCTCGGTGCCCGGCCTGAACTTGATCTCCTTGACGTGCGTTTGCTTCTGCTTGCGCCGCGCCGTTTGCGCCTTCTTGTTCTGCTCGAAGACGAACTTGCCGTAGTCCATGACACGGCATACGGGCGGGTCGGAGTTCGGTGCTACTTCTACGAGATCTAGACTAGATTCTTGCGCTTGCGCCAGGGCCTCTGAGATGGACATGACACCCACCTGCTCCCCGTTGGCCCCTATGACGCGTACCTCCGGCGTCGTGATCTCGTCGTTGCGCCTAATACGCTTACCTTGAACTATATTGAACTCCTTCCTACGCTGACCTGATTAGTTGCGGGCGGACGACACTCAATGGCGTAGCCCAACGTGGCCCTTTCTCCACGGGACCCGCAAGCGAGCGGATTGTAAGCCCCTGAGAATGACGACACAAGACCGGGCGTGGCCTAAACGCCTTAATTTTCAGAGGCTTCGAACCGCCACGAGTAGCACTCGCGGACACCGTCGATAGATGCGCAAAGCGGGGGCTGTGCCCCCGCCTCACCAGTTGGTAGGCGCGAGTGGGATCGAACCACCGACCCCCACCATGTCAAGGTGGTGCTCTACCACTGAGCTACGCGCCTAGAAGGGACGCAACCATACCGACTAACCAGGCCCGGACTCAAGCCTCTTGCGCGCCTCTTCGTCAATCGGAGCACCCAGGCTAGCCGGCAGCCTCATGCTTTTGGGGTAGCTCGAAGCCCACCTGGCGAAGCTCGGCGATCTCATCGCGCAAGCGCGCTGCCGCCTCGAACTCGAGATCACGCGCATGCCGGTACATCTGTTTCTCGAGCGCCGCGATCCTTCGCGCAGCTTCCTCCGCCGAAAGATGGCGATATGCTGCCGCGCGCTTGCCCGATTGGCGCCGCCCCGCGGACCGCCCGCCGCCGGGCCGGCGAGCACCCTCCATGATATCGGGTACGTCCTTACGGATACTTGTCGGCTCGATGCCGTGCTCGCGATTGTACGCGAGCTGTTTCGTCCGGCGCCGATCCGTCTCGGCTATCGCCCGCTCCATCGAGCCTGTGACACGGTCGGCGTAGAGGATCGCCTTACCTCGAACGTTTCGTGCGGCCCGGCCGATCGTCTGAATCAGTGAACCTTCCGAGCGCAGGAAACCCTCCTTGTCAGCGTCGAATATTGCAACGAGCGATACCTCCGGCAAATCCAGACCCTCACGGAGCAAATTGATACCGACGAGCACATCGAACTCGCCGAGACGAAGATCACGGATAATCTCCGTACGTTCTATGGTATCGATGTCCGAATGCAGGTACCTGACCCGCACACCATGCTCCTGCAGATAGTCGGTCAGGTCCTCGGCCATGCGCTTCGTCAATGTCGTAATGAGCACGCGCTCGTTCGCTTGCGCACGCGCGTTAATCTCGGAAAGCACGTCATCGACCTGCATCCCCGCCGGGCGAATTTCGACCTCGGGATCGACGAGGCCGGTCGGACGCACGACCTGCTCGACCACCTGGTCCGCATGCTCGCGCTCGTAGGGACCTGGAGTCGCAGATACGAATATTGTCTGCGGGCTTACCTGCTCGAACTCGTCGAAGCGCAACGGCCGGTTGTCGAGCGCAGACGGCAGCCTGAAGCCATACGCCACGAGCGTCTCTTTCCGTGATCGATCGCCGCGGTACATACCACCCAGCTGCGGAACCGTTACGTGGCTCTCATCGATGAAAAGCAGCGCTTCGTCTGGCAGGTAATCGAATAGCGTCGGCGGCGGCTCTCCGGGGCTGCGCCCCGATAGATATCGAGAGTAGTTCTCGATGCCGGCGCAGTAACCGATCTCGAGGATCATTTCGATATCGAACCGCGTACGCTGGGCGAGACGCTGCTCCTCTACGAGCTTGTTCGCGTCGCGAAGCTCTTTGAGCCTGAGGTCCAAATCGGCGCGGATCTGATCCACAGCTGCGAGCAAGGTCTCGCGCGGCGTCACGTAATGGGTTTTCGGGAAGATCGTCGTGCGCGGCACTTTGCGCGTGACCTCCCCGGTCAGCGGATCGAAATAACTCAGCGACTCGATTTCCTCGTCGAAGAGCACGACGCGCACGGCCTCGCGCTCCGATTCGGCAGGAAAGATATCGATGACATCGCCACGAACGCGGTACGTTCCCTGGCTCAGATCCATTGGGTTACGTGTGTACTGCAGTTCAGCTAGACGCCGCAACAGGTCACGTTGGTCGATGATATCTCCGCGCGACAGATGCAAGACCATACCGAGATAGGCCTGAGGATCACCGAGGCCGTAGATCGCCGAGACCGTGGCGACGATGATCGTATCTCGGCGCTCGAGCAACGCTTTGGTTGCGGATAAACGCATTTGCTCGATGTGGTTATTGATCGAGGCGTCTTTCTCGATATACGTGTCGGTCGTCGGCACGTAGGCTTCGGGCTGATAATAATCGTAATAGGAGACGAAGTACTCCACAGCGTTGCTTGGAAAAAACTCACGCATTTCGCCGTAGAGCTGAGCAGCCAACGTCTTGTTGTGGGCCAGCACGAGCGTCGGCCGCTGCAACCGAGCGATGACGTTGGCCATTGCGAACGTCTTGCCCGACCCCGTGACTCCGAGCAGCGTTTGCTTCGCCAGGCCCTCCTCGAGGCCATCAACGAGCTCCGCAATCGCCTGTGGCTGATCTCCGGCTGGCTCGTAAGCCGCTTCGAGGTGAAAGGGTCTTTCGCGCATCTGGGTAGAAGCTATCTCAGCGTTATTCGGACTTGGAGCCTGCCGCAGCGACGCTTAAGATAGCCAGCCCAACCCGGGATACACAAAGGTTCCTCGACGTGAACATGCGTCTGGCTCAAAGAGTCCAGCGAATCCGCCCGTCTGCGACGGTGTCGATTACGGCGCTGGCGGCAAAGCTACGGAGCGAAGGCAAGGATATCATCGCGTTGAGCGTCGGCGAACCTGATTTTCCTACCCCCGAACACATCTGCGCGGCTGCCTGTGATGCGATCAAGCGCGGCGAAACGAAGTACACAGTCGTCGACGGCTCCCCAGACCTCAAACAAGCCATCATCGAGAAATTTCGCCGCGACAACGAGCTCGCGTTCGAGCCGGACCAGATTCTGGTCTCTTGTGGCGCCAAGCAGGCTTGCTTCAATGCCTGCCTCGCGTTACTCGAGGCTGGCGACGAGGTTATTGTCCCTGCGCCTTGCTGGGTATCTTATCCGGACATGGTCCGGCTCACCGGAGCTGAGCCCGTCATCGTTCATACGAGCGCCGAGCACGGCCATAAAATGACAGCCGAGCAACTGCGTGGAGCCATCAATGAGGCGACTCGCGTGCTGATCGTCAACAGCCCCTGCAATCCAACGGGCGCAACGTACACGCGCGCGGACTGGAATGCTTTGGCCGAGGTCCTTCTCGACCATCCGCGAATTTTTGTCATTACGGATGACATCTACGAGCACCTGCATTGGGGTGCAGAACCATTTTGCAGCTTGCTCTCGGCGTGCCCAGACCTCGGCGCACGCGTATTGACGGTC
>Ga0224512_10001146_pt1 | contig 26363 bp, 22 predicted proteins | sample SF_May12_sed_USG_4_FD_169103 | JGI IMG/M metagenome (GOLD analysis project Ga0224512, IMG submission 169103) | Sediment microbial communities from San Francisco Bay, California, United States - SF_May12_sed_USGS_13 | ecosystem: Environmental > Aquatic > Marine > Sediment | place: USA... | reverse complement strand
TCCCGCCTGGATTGACAAAGCCGGGCGGGGAGTGCGCTGTCATTTGTACGATCCCACGGCGTCCGTCCCGGTGGCCGCGCCGGTCTCACGCCGGGAAACAGGCAGGCCCCCATCGCCGAAAACAAGTAAGGCTGGTGAAACGCTGCTGCAGGTGCACGATCTCAAGGTGCACTTCCCGATCCACAAAGGGGTGTTTAAGCGGGTCGTGGGCCACGTCAAAGCGGTGGACGGCGTCTCATTGGATATTGCACGGGGTCGTACGTTGGCGTTGGTGGGTGAGTCCGGCTGCGGCAAGACCACCGTCGGCAAGGGCATACTCCAACTGATACCGCCCACCTCGGGTCGTGTGGTGTACAACCGGCACGAACTTACGCAGCTCAAGGGCGAAACCCTGCGCTCCTTGCGACGGCATTTCCAGATCATTTTTCAGGATCCCTATGCCTCGCTTAATCCGCGAATGCTGGTGGGTGAAATTCTGGAAGAGGGCATGCGCGCCCAAAAAATTGGTGGTAGCCGTTCGGCGCGGCAGGCGAGGGTCGCAGAGCTGTTGCAACACGTCGGCCTGTCGGCGGAGGCGCGCAGCCGCTATCCACACGAGTTCTCCGGCGGTCAGCGCCAGCGCATCAGCATCGCCCGGGCGCTGGCCGTAGATCCGGAAATGATCGTCTGTGACGAGCCTACCAGCGCGCTCGACGTGTCGGTCCAGGCGCAAGTATTGAACCTCCTTCGGCGCCTGCAAGACGAACTAGGGTTGAGCTATCTGTTTATCACGCACAACCTGTCCGTGGTGGAGTACCTGGCGCATGAAGTGGCGGTCATGTATCTCGGGAGAATCGTGGAACGCGGTCAGGTCGATGAGGTGCTCCGCCGTCCGAAACACCCCTATACCGAAGCGTTGTTGTCGGCGATTCCGGTAATTAATCCCCGCGATCGGCGCACCATCATTCAATTGCAGGGCGACATGCCCTCCCCCAGTAACCCGCCCTCCGGCTGCCATTTCCATCCGCGCTGCCCTCACTCCATGGACATCTGTCGCCAGCAATATCCCGCCACGGAAAGATTTAGCGCCACGCACGAAGCGCGCTGCCATTTATTTGCGACAGGAAAAAACCCGAAACGGAAAGTGAAAAGTTAACTCTTCGGAAAGGTTTCGATCAAAGCGGTGGGGGAGCCGTTGGGCCAGATTTTCAGCTTTTGTCCCAGGCGCAGGATGTCCTTCGCGTTGATGAAATTCCATTTGGTCAGCTGATTCACCAGCACGTTGTAACGGCGCGCGATGCTGGACAGGGTATCGCCCCGGCGCACACGGTAAACGACGGGATCGCTGCGACCGGCAAGACGCGAAGACGGCTTGTAAGTGGTGCGCATGACTGCCACCGTGATCGGGCGGGCGGAAATCGGAATCAGCAGATCCTGTCCAACACGCAGCAAGTTGCTGCGCAGGTTATTGGCGGTGCGCAGCGCCTCGACGCTGAGCCCGTAACGCCGTCCGATTTCAAACAGGGTTTCGCCGCGCTTGACCGCGTGATGTTTCCACTTGATTCTGTCCTCATCCGGCATATTACTCAGGCCCTCGATCAGCGCCTCTTTCTTGTCGGCCGGCACCAGCAGATGATGCGGCCCATTCGGATCCGTGGCCCAGCGACGGTATCCGGGATTGATCATGTGTAGCTCGTCCACCGGCAGGTCCACCAGCTTCGCCACCACACCCAGATCCACTTGCGAGCCTGCTTCCACATGCGCGAAATAGGGCTCGTTGGGGATGTCCGCCAGGGTCACACCATATTTCGCCGGGTCGGCCACAATGTTGGCCATTGCCATAAGCTTCGGCACATAGTGACGTGTCTCACGCTTGAGCTTCAAGTATTCGAAATCCGTAGGTTTCCCCTTGCGCGCATTGTACTTCATCATGCGCATGACCTTGCCTTCACCGGCGTTATACGCGGCGATGGCCAGATGCCAGTCACCATCGAAATCGTTATAGAGCTTCTCGAGATAATCCAGTGCTGCCTGAGTCGATGCCTGCACATCGCGCCGGCCGTCGTACCACCAGTTGGCTTTGAGGCCATACAGTCGGCCGGTGGAGGGAATGAATTGCCACAGGCCCGAGGCGCGGGCGCGCGAATAAGCCAGCGGCTTGTAGGCGCTCTCGATGGCGGGTAACAGCGCGATTTCCATCGGCATGCCGCGTTTGTCCACTTCCTCGACGATGTAATAGAGATACAACCGTGCCCGCTCCATCATGCGATGCATGTATTCGGGATTGTTTGCAAACCAGCGCGCCTCGGCTTCCACCAGAGGAACGTCGAGATGATCGATGGTGAACCCGGCACGGATCCGGCTCCAGATGTCGGGGTGCTTGTTGACCGCCGGTTCATCCTTGGCGTCGGTTGTCTCGGCGGTTTGAATGTCTTCCGGATGGGCCGTAATCGTCGGGCCAAGCAGAGGAGGGGATTTGGCAATAGGTTTAACGTCCGCCGACGGCGCCGGATTTTTGGCGATCTGATTGGTCTCCGGGGAGGTTGTCGCACACCCGGCAGTGACCAGGAGGAGAACAACGGACAGGACCTGATTTTTGTTTCTATTCCAATCCATCTGGGCGAATACTATTTGTTGGAGAAATATGCGTCAACCTGTTGAACTACTTAATTAAGTAAAACCGATTATGGGTGTTTGTCCAGAAACAAGGCAGCCATTGATGGCTCCTTTGGTCTGATAGTGATCTACCGTTCATCCCCTGAAACCGTCCTTCCATCGCCGTACCGCAGCGAACACCTCGACCTCGGAAACCAGGGCGCGACCAGCCTGTTTTTCCGCTGCTTGCCGCACCCCAGGGAGTCCCGCGCGTAAAAATGGGTTCACGCGCCGCTCCCGGCCGATGGTGGAAGGCAGCGTGGGAAGATCCTGTTGTCGAATTGCGCGAGCCTGGTCACGGTAGGCGAGAATATCGGGATTACCCGGCTCGACAGCGAGGGCGAAGCGTAAATTGGCCTCGGTGTATTCATGTCCGCAGTACATCCGGGTGTCTTCGGGCAGGGCGGCGAAGCGCGACAGCGAAGTGTGCATTTGTTCCGCCGTGCCTTCGAATAGCCGTCCGCAACCGGCCGAGAACATCGTATCGCCGCAAAACAGCTTGCCGGAACCATAGAAGGCAATATGACCGGCGGTGTGGCCTGGGACATCGAGCACTTCGAAATCCAGCCCGAGTTCAGGGAGCGAGAAGCGGTCACCGTCCGCGAGCCGGTGCGTGAGCGTGGGGATGCGTTCGCGCGCCGGGCCATAAACCGGGATGGAGTAAACTTTAAGAATATCTCCCACCCCACCCACGTGATCGCCGTGATGGTGGGTGCAGAGGATCGCTACCGGCGTGAGGCGTCGTTTTTCCAGCGCCGCCAGCACCGGCGCAGCATCGCCGGGATCGACAATGGCCACATGACTCGGCGATGTACCGCGGATCAGCCAGATATAGTTGTCCTCGAAGGCGCAGGCGTGTAAAACTTCTTCCATGTATGCAGTTTGAGATGACACAGGGAGGACGTCAATGAGTGAACGCGATTCCTGTTCCATGCAGCGACGGCAACTCTGCCGGTGGTTCGATTCGCCGCTTGGGCGCTCGCTCCAGGCGCACGAGGCGCATCAGCTGCGCGCGGTGCTGCCGAGCCTGTACGGTACCGTGGCGGCCCAGCTCGGGCACATCGGCAAGCTTGATCTCATGGATTCTTGCGTTGCCCCCACGCGCATATTGCTTGAAGACCATGGCGAGACCGGAGGTTGCCGGGTGCGCAGCATTCCGGAGGAACTCCCGCTGGAGACCAAGAGCACCGATGTCATGCTGCTGCCACACACCCTTGATTTCTGTGACGAGCCACACCAAGTCTTGCGCGAAGTCAGTCGCGTGCTGCGCCCCGAGGGGCATGTCGTGATTCTGGGTTTCAATCCCGTGAGCCTGTGGGGGTTCCGCCGCCTGATCACGGGTCGACCGCGCACCGCGCCCTGGTGCGGTAAATTTTTCCGGCTTTCGCGTATCAAGGATTGGCTGGCGCTGCTCGAATTCGAGACCACGCATGGCTCGATGCTCTATTACCGCCCGCCCCTGCGCAATGAAGGATTCATGCAACGCCTCCATTTTCTGGACAAGATGGGCGACCGCTGGTGGCCGATGATGGCGGCAGTGTATCTGGTGGTGGCAAAGAAGCGCGTCGTCGGCGTCACACCACTACCACTCAGCTGGAAAACCAAGCGTGCCATTGCGGGTGGCGCGGCTCAACCCGCCGCGCGCGGGATGATATTGCCGTTTCATCGAAAACAATAACACTGCACACATTTGGACAAGGTTTCGATATACACCGATGGTGCCTGTCGCGGCAATCCCGGTCCCGGGGGCTGGGGCGCGATATTGCGCAAGGACGATCACGAAAAAGAACTTTACGGCGCCGAGCGCGAGACCACCAACAACCGAATGGAGCTCATGGCCGCCATCTGTGCGTTGGAAGCGCTGAAGCGCCCGTGCGACGTGACGCTCACGACCGATTCTCAGTATGTAAAAAATGGTATAACGGAATGGTTGGATAATTGGAAACGACGTAGCTGGAAAACCGCAGACAAGAAGCCGGTGAAAAATCAGGACTTATGGCAGCGCCTCGATGAAGCGGCAAACAAGCACAAGATCCACTGGAAGTGGATCAAGGGGCATAGCGGGCACGAGGAGAATGAGCGCGCCGATCAATTGGCTAACAGGGCGATTGAAGAAATCTTGGCGTGAATGCTGGTACCGCCTTAGGCGATACAACTTTGTAGAATGCGAGAGAGGAGTAAAAATTGCGTCAAATTATTCTTGATACAGAAACCACCGGTCTGGAACCTTCCGAGGGCCACCGGATCATTGAAATCGGCTGCGTGGAATTGATCAGTCGGCGGCCGAGCAATAACCGGTACCAGCAATACCTTAACCCCGAGCGCGAGATTGATCAGGGCGCGATAGAGGTGCACGGGATCACCAACGAGCAACTGGCGGGAAAGCCAAAGTTTGCCGATATCGCGCAGAGCCTGTTGGATTTCATTGAAGGCGCGGAGCTGATCATACACAACGCGCCCTTCGACCTCGGATTCCTCAACAGTGAGTTGTCCCGGATGGCGAAGGCGAACGGCGGCAAGGCCGTACGCATCGAGGATGTCAGCACCGTGGTGGATACCTTGAAGCTTGCGCGCGGGCTGCACCCGGGCCAGAAGAACGATCTTGATTCGCTATGCAAGCGCTACAACGTGGACAATTCGCATCGCACGTTGCACGGCGCGCTGCTCGACGCCGAGATCCTCGCGGACGTATATCTCGCCATGACCGGCGGTCAGGCCGCTCTGTTCGAGGACACGCACAGCCACTTGAAGAGTGCCACGACCAGCCACGTTGCCGCCACCTCGGACATCCGGCGTCTCGACCCCAAGCGTCCGAAATTGCCGGTGATTGCGCCGAGCGTAGAGGAACTCGCCGCGCACGCGGACTGGTTGGATGAACTGGACATGAAAAGCGGCGGAAAGTGCGTCTGGAAAAAACTGGAACTCACTTCCTGATACGATCGCGCCCTACCTAGTTTGCCGCCAATTTTTTTCCTTTAAAGGTCAAGCTCGAGCCCGGCTGCATTATCTTTACAGGGATACGCATCTTTCCCAGCACTTCGGCAAAGCCTTTGGCATCCGGCGTCAGTACCGGTGTCGTGCCGTAATGCTGCGGGATGACAAGTTTGGCGCGTACGGTCTTGGCGGCGCGGGCCGCCATGGCCGGTTCCATCCCAAAATGACCGCCGATATTGATCAGCGCCACGTCCGGTGCATGCTCGCCGATCAGCGCCATGTCGCTAAAAAAGGCGGTATCGCCCGTATGATAAATAGTAGGACCGTTCTTGATTTTGATCACATAGCCCGCCGGGTTGCCGCCATAAGCCACATCCGCTTCTTTCTCGCCCGCTAATGGATTCCCCATGCCGCTGGAGTGGACGGCCGGCACCATCATCACCACCACTTCGCCCTCGGCGATGGTGATTTCGCCGCCGATGTTGAACAGGGTGTCGCGGCCCATTTGCTCTTTGGGGTAGCCCAGCAACTTGGCCATATTTTTCCCGAGGTCGCCGCTCGTTACGAGTCGTGCACCAGTGTTATTGGCGATCTCCACGGCATTTCCGATGTGATCGTTATGCGCGTGCGTGATCAGGATGTAGTCAGCCCGTGTGACGGAAGTCAGGGGGTCCTTGCCATCCTTGGCGTTGGGATTCACCGGGTTCTTGAGCCATGGATCGATTAGCAGCACCTTGTCTTTCGGAGTATGGATTTCAAAAGCGGCATGTCCGTGCCAGATGAGGGTGGTGGAATCGGCAGACCAGGCCAAGCTGCTGACAGCTAAAAACAAGATCGATGCCGAGATGGAAATTAAAGTGGTTTTCATTTTGAGCTCCATGAATACAGATGAGATGTTCCCGTCACTGAAGGAACGCCGAATCACCATTGCAACACCGCCAGGCAAGTCGCCTTGATGACAGCTTAAACCATGTCCCCCTGAACAGATCAAGAGATGTACATGCGGATAGAAGGACTGATACCTAGAGCGGCGTGCTCGTAAGCTGACAACCGCGCCGGTCTGCGGTACTCTGCAGCCTTCATGTCGCCACCCGTCGTTTCTGTCTCCCGCGTCAGCAAGCATTTCGACAGCGTAATGGCCGTCGATGACATCAGCTTCGATGTCAGATCGCAATCCACCACCGCATTGCTCGGCGGCAACGGCGCGGGGAAGACCACGACACTGTCCATGCTCTTGGGCCTGCTGTTACCGACTTCGGGGAGCATTTCCATATTCGACACGGACATGCTGCGCGACCGCTACCGCGTTCTGCCGCGAGTCAACTTCTCCTCACCGTATGTAGATCTGCCACGCCGGCTCACGGTGCGCGAAAATCTTACGGTTTATGCCCGGCTGTACGGCATCATCGACATTGCGGGCCGCCTCAAGGCACTGGGAGAAGATTTGCAAATAGGGCGTTTTTTCAACCGTCCCTATGGGCAACTGTCAGCCGGGGAGAAAACGCGCGTGGTGCTGGCCAAGGCGCTGCTGAACGAGCCGGAACTGATGCTCTTGGACGAACCGACGGCCTCGCTTGATCCGGATACGGCCGACTACGTGCGCGGGATGCTGGAAGCCTATCGAAAACGGACCGGCACGACGATCTTGCTGGCCTCGCACAACATGTCGGAAGTCGAGCGGCTGTGCGATGACGTCATCATGCTACGCACCGGCAAGGTGGTGGATCGTGGCACGCCGGCGCAATTGCTGACGCGTTACGGGCGCCAGAATATGGAGGAAGTGTTCATCGACATCGCGCGCGAGCGCAAGCTGGATAGGGTGCTCGGAGACCAACAGGTGGTCAAGAAATGAGCCTCATGGCGCACGATCACACCGGGTTTATCCCCTCCCTGCGGAGGATCTACGCGCTAGTGCTGCGGCACACCTACCTGCTGCGCAGCTCCGGGCCGCGCATCCTGGAGCTTATGTACTGGCCCACGGTGCAAATGATCCTGTGGGGATTCATTACAATGTTTCTGATCAACCACAGTTCGTGGATTGCGCAGGCCTCGGGCGTGCTGCTCTCGGCAGTGCTCCTGTGGGACGTGCTGTTCCGCGGCCAGCTTGGGGTGTCGTTGGTGTTTATGGAAGAGATGTGGTCGCGCAACCTGGGGCATTTGTTCGTCAGCCCCTTGCGTCCGTTCGAGCTGGGCTGCGCGCTCCTGACCATGAGCCTGATCCGCACGCTCATCGGTGTCGGCGGGGCGGCGCTCATCGCCATCCCACTGTTTCATTTCTCCATTTTCGACCTGGGGTTGCCGCTGCTGGCGTTCTTTGTGAATCTGCTTGTGATGGGCTGGTCCATTGGGCTGCTGGTATCCGGCGTGGTGCTGCGCTACGGCCTCGGTGCCGAGAGTTTCGCGTGGATTGCCATCTTCGCGGTGCAGCCCATTAGCGGGGTGTATTACCCGATCGCGACTCTGCCTGAGTGGCTGCAATATATCGCCGCCATTCTGCCGTCGAGCCACGTGTTCGAGGGCATGCGCGCGGTGCTGTTTGATCATGTCTTCCGCGGGGACTTGTTGCTCCACGCCGCGTTATTAAATGTGGTCTTCCTCACTGCTGGATTTCTGTCCTTTCTCAGGTTTTTCAAGATTGCACGGGTGCGCGGCCAATTGCTGCACGTCGGCGAGTGATGACAGGCGCATGGCACCGGGGTAGCATTCCGGGAAATCACTGATCGCAGGAATTAGACCATGCCTTATTTCGTTTTCCGGATTTCCGCTGACAAGGAAATTTCTCTCGTTAAAAGCTGCGAGAAATTCATCGAGGCGAAAGATCTCTGCCGCGAACTGCGCATTGCCGAGTCGCCCGATAATCCGAATGCCTTCCGCATGGCGTTTGCCGAGACCGAGAACAAAGCCAAGCGCCTGCTTGGCGAGAAACGCCAGCCCAGTTCACCCCTGGAGGAATGGGAGGCCTGATATCCCCGTCGTACGCTGCTAGTCGTTCTCGACATTATGTAGTTCAAACACAAAGGGTTTCTTCAGCGGGACCACTAGCCTGACCCAATCCGTCACCAGTTTATTGCTCCATGGCGAACTTGTGTGTGCCATGCTGGACAATTAGACTTATCAGTCTAATCGTCAAAATTTCCACTTAATCCGCTATGTCCACTGTCATTGAATTGCCTCAAGACACCCGGCAGCGTCTGCTGGATGCCGCATGCGAGGCTTTCTGCGAAGAGGGTTACCAAGTGAGCATCGACCGCATCGCCGCCCGCGCGCACGTGGCGCGGCAGACGCTGTACAACCACTTTTCCAGCAAGGATGCTTTGTTTGCCGAAGTGGTGCGTCACGCTATCCAGTCGGTATTGGTGACGCTGGAGGGAGACCGCGATGTGCGCGCTACGCTGTTGGCTTTCAGTGAAGCCTACCGGGAAAAGATTCTGAGTACCGAGGGTATTGCGATCTTCCGTACTCTGACAGCGGAGGCGCCACGTTTTCCGGCGCTGGCGAAGCAGTTCTTCCGCCAAGGGCCACAGACGACGCGCAAGCGTCTCGCCGAGTATCTCGCGCGGGCCATGGATCAAGGGCGGCTGAGACGGGATGACCCTGACTTCGCCGCTGAGATGCTGGCGGCCATGTTAGCGGATTACGACCGCCTGCGGGGCCTCATGAATTTGCAAACGGATTTACTCAAGCCCACGAAATCGGCGCAGGTGGTGGATTGCTTCCTGCGCGCCTTTGCACCCGGTAAGGACACTTTATGAAATGCCTGGCACTTTTTTTATTTCTCTCGTTGGTCACCGCCTGCAGTCCGAATGACAAAAGCGGCCCCGCGGGTCCCGGACCCGCGGGCGCCATGCCGCCGCTGGAAGTAGATGTCATGCAGGTGGGCCGCAGCGCCGCGACGCTCACCCGGGAACTGCCGGGAAGAGTGACCGCCGTGCGCACGGCGCAGGTGCGGGCGCGCATCGAAGGTATCGTAGAAAAACGTCTGTTCAAGGAAGGCAGCGACGTGCGCGCTGGCCAGCCTTTGTTCCGGCTGGACGACCGCACTTACCGTACCGCCGCGCAGGCGGCAGAAGCCGACGCCGAGGTAAAAAAACTCAACTTCTCTCGCTTGGAGTCGCTACTGCCGATCAAGGCGGTGAGCCAGCAGGAAGTGGATCTGGCGCGCGCCGCACTCAGCCAGGCTGAGGCCCAGCTCACGCGTGCCCGGCTGGATCTGGAAAACACTACCGTGCCTGCGCCCATCTCTGGCCGTATCGGCCGAGCGTTCGTGACCGAAGGTGCGCTGGTGGGCCGGGGAGAAGCGACGCTGCTGGCGGTTATCGAACAACTCGAGCCAGCGCAGGTACTTTTCACCCAACCCAATGCCGAGGTGATGCGCCTCAAAAGTGCGCTCGCCGATGGGTCGCTGAAAGTGGCGGAAAGCCAGGTTGTCGAACTTATTATGGATAACGGGCAGCCTTACCCTAAGAAAGGCCGGCTCATTTTTAGTGACATGAGCGTGGATCCCACCACCGGCTCCGTCACTCTGAAAGCGGAATTTCCCAATCCCGATCGATTGTTGTTTCCCGGGACGTTTGTGCGCGTGAAGTTGCCGCAGGGAGTGGCGGAAGGCGTGATCGCCGTGCCTCAGCGGACGGTGCTTTCCGGGCCCGATGGCCAATACGTCCTGCTCGTGGGGCCGGAGAACAAGGTCATGCCGCGCACGGTGAAAGTCGGCGCCATGGCGGGCACGGACTTCATCATCGAAGACGGCCTCCAGGGTGATGAGACCCTCATTGTGCACGGCGTGCAGAAAGTCCGGCCGGGCGCGGTAGTGAAACCGGTGCCGTTGAAACCTACCAGCTGACATGGCCCGTTTCTTCATCCATCGGCCCATCTTCGCCTGGGTGATCGCCATCCTGATCCTGCTTGTGGGTGGAATTGCGCTGAAGAAACTGCCTGTATCCCAGTATCCTTCGGTGGCTCCGCCCCAGGTCTCCTTCAACGTAACTTATCCCGGCGCCGCCGCCCAGGTGATCGAAGACACGGTCATCAAGCTGATCGAGCAGGAGATGAACGGGATCGAGCATCTTCTTTACATGGAGGCGGCTTCCGAACTGGGCACGGGAACGCTGACGCTCACCTTCGAGCCGGGCACCAACATCGATATTGCCTCCGTGGAGGCCCAGAACCGGTACAAGCGCGTCGAAGCACGACTCCCGGAGGACGTGCGGCGACTCGGGGTGCCGGTGACGAAGCCGACGCGCAACTATCTTTTGTTCGTTGCCATCTACTCCAAAAATCGCAATCTCAGTTTCATTGACCTAGGCAGCTTCACGGCGGCCAACGTACTCGAGCCGCTGCGCCGCGTGCCCGGGGTGGGTGAGGCCATCCTGTTCGGCACCGAATATTCCATGCGTATATGGCTCAAGCCGGAGCAACTCATCGCCTATGGCTTGACCACGGCCGACGTGAAAAGCGCCCTGCAGGCACAGAGCGTGCAGCTCGCCACCGGCGAGCTCAACCAGGCACCGAGCGCTCCCGGGGCCCAGGTGAACGCCGTCATCGTCACGCGTGGACGGCTCTCCACGGCCAATGAATTCGGCAACGTGGTATTACGGGAACTTCCCAACGGGGCCACGGTGAAGGTGAAAGACGTGGCACGCGTGGAACTCGGTGGCGAAAGTTATGACCGCTATGCCCGAATGGACGGAAACCCTATCGCCGCAGTCGCTATTCGCGTTGCACCCGGCGCCAATGCGCTCGAAGTGGCGAAGTCGGTAAAGGCGCGCATGACCGAGCTCGCGCACTTCTTCCCCTCGGGAATCGACTGGGCCGTGCCTTACGATAGTTCGCGCTTTGTGGAGATCTCTATCTTTGAGGTGTTGATCACCCTGGGCATCGCCATGGTGCTGGTGTTCATTGTGATGTACGTGTTCCTCGGGCATTGGCGCACCACTCTGATCCCCGCAGTGGTGGTGCCAGTGGCGCTGGCCGGCGCCTCTGCAGGACTCTATGCCTTCGGTTTTTCCATCAATGTACTGACGCTGTTCGCCATGGTGCTGGCAATCGGCATCCTGGTGGACGATGCCATTGTGGTGGTGGAAAACGTGGAGCGCATCATGCGCGAGGAGCATCTGCCGCCGCTGGAGGCCACGCTCAAGGCCATGGATCAGATCCTCGGTGCGATCCTCGGCATCTCCATCGTGCTCTCCGCCGTTTTTATGCCGATGTTGTTCTTCGGCGGTTCCGTGGGCGCCATCTACCGCCAGTTCGCCGCGACTTTGATCCTTACCATGGCGTTCTCGGTGTTGATGGCACTGTCGCTGACGCCTGCCATGTGCGCGACACTGCTCAAACCGGGCGAAGCCGAAAAAGACGAAAAGCGCCGGTTCAATATTTTTTTCGGCCGCGTCGTTTCCGGCTATCGTGGACTCACGGCGCGCATTCTTACCCGCACCGGTCGCTGGGTGTTGATCTATCTCGCTATCATAGCCGTCACCGGTTGGCTGTTCACATTGATTCCCGGCAGCTTCCTGCCGGACGAGGACCAGGGTTATTTCATTACGATGGTGCAACTGCCCGCCGGCGCGACTCAGGAGCGCACGGTGGGGGTGCTCTCCCAGGTAGAGCAGTACTACCTGAAACAGCCGGAAGTGGAGAAGGTCATCGGCGTGGTGGGTTTTTCCTTCTTCGGCCGGGGGCAGAACGCCGCGATCACGTTCACGCGGCTCAAGGACTGGAAAGAGCGTAAGGGGGATGAACACTCGGCGCAGGGTGTGATCGGCCGGGCGATGGGAACCTTCTTTCGCATCAAGGAGGCGATCATCTTCGCGGTGAATCCTCCACCTATTCCCGAGCTGGGCGCGGTTGGTGGTTTCGATTTCCGGTTGCTGGATTTCTCCGGCCATGGCCGCGATGCGCTGATGAATGTGCGCAATCTCGTGCTCGGCCTGGCGTCTCAGGACAATCGGCTCGCCGGCGTACGGCCGGAAGGACAGGAGCCCGGACCGCAGGTGTTCCTGAAAATCGATCGGGAGAAGACGCAGGCACTGCAAATCGACATGGCTAATCTCAACGATACTCTTACGTCCGCCATCGGCGTGGCATACGTGAACGATTTTGTGCGCGCTGGACGCATACTCCGGGTGCAAATGCAGGCGGAATCGGATCTCCGCAAGACACCAAAAGATCTGCTGAAACTCCCTGTGCGGAATCGCCTGGGCGAAATGGTGCTCCTGGGGGAAATCGCGAAACCGGAATGGATCGTCGGATTGCCCAAGCTCGATCGCTATGATGGTAACTCCTCTATGAAAATAGCCGGAACTCCCGCGCCCGGTTATTCCACGGGCGAAGCGATGCAGGCCATGGAAGAAGTCGCGCAGAAGTTGCCACCCGGTTTCGGCTTCGAGTGGTCCGGCACTTCTTTCGAAGAGCGGCTCGCCGGTGCCCAGGCGCCCATCCTATTTGCGCTGTCGCTGCTCGTGGTGTTCCTGGCGCTTGCGGCACTGTATGAGAGCTGGTCGATTCCATTCGCCGTGATTCTGGTGGTGCCACTCGGCATCCTCGGTGCGGTACTGGCAGTGCACTTGCGCGGGCTGCCCAACGATGTGTTCTTCAAGGTCGGGCTTATTGCCATTATCGGACTCTCTGCCAAGAACGCGATTCTCATCATCGAGTTCGCCCGCAAGCTCCATAATGAAGGCATGGAACTCGTGGCCGCTACACTGGAGGCGTGCCGGTTGAGGTTAAGACCTATCCTCATGACCAGTTTTGCCTTCATCCTGGGCGTGACGCCGCTCGCGATCTCCACCGGTGCGGGTGCGGCCAGCCGCCGCGCCGTGGGTACAGGCGTGGTCGGTGGCATGATCGCTGCAACGGTGCTCGCTATTTTCCTGGTGCCGGTGTTTTTCGTGGTAGTGCGGAAATTCTTTCCAGCCAAACATCGGAAGGAAACAAAACATGACTGAACGAAAAATATTTTCTATCCCCGCGCCGGGAAAAATGATGCGATTCTCGCTCGGGGCCGCCGTCATGGTATTGCTGGCCAGCTGCTCTTTCATACCCGCCTACGAGCGTCCGGCGGCGCCGGTGCCGGAACATTTCGACGGCGTGACCGAGACAGCTGTGAGCCCCTTGTCTTCCTGGCGTGAATATTTTTCGGACCCGTCGTTTCACGTTCTGATCGAGGCGGCGCTCAATCACAATCGGGATCTCAAGATCACCTTGGCGCGGGTCGAGGAAGCCCGCGCCCTGGCGGGCATCGCCCGTGCCGATCGATTCCCCACGCTGGAAGCGCAAGCCTCAGGCAACCGCTCGCGTACGCCCGCAGACCTCTCGGATACAGGCCGATCGCTTGTCGCCAGCCGCTACGACGCGGCCCTGGGGCTGACCGCGTTTGAGCTGGATTTTTGGGGCCGAGTGGCGGCGCTGAGCGCGTCCGCCCGGGCTCAGTATCTGGCGACGGACGAAGCGGCGAAAAGTTTTCGCATCGGCCTCATCAGCGATGTCGCCAACACCTGGCTTCAGCTCACGGAACTGGCCGAGCGCGTGCGTCTTGCAGCGGAAACGTTGAAGACGCGGGAGGAGGGCCTCGACATTACCCGCAAGCGACAGGAAGCCGGGCTGTCGACCGCTCTCGACGTGCTTGCCGCCGAGAGCTTTGCCGAATCTATACGCGCCCAATGGGCAGACTTGAAGCGCCAACGGGTCCAGACGGAAAACGCCCTGCGCCTGCTTACGGGTATGGCGGTGAACTTGCCCGCTCCGACGAACCTAGCCAACCAACCTGTGCTGGCTGAACTGTCACCGGGCCTACCGTCGGTCGTGCTGCAGCAGCGGCCAGATGTGCGTGCCGCCGAGCAGCAGCTTATTGCCGCCAATGCCAACGTGGGCGCGGCCCGCGCAGCATTTTTTCCGCGCATCGCACTCACGGCCAATTTGGGGACGGCAAGCAAAGAACTGTCCGGTCTGTTCGATGCTGGCAGCAAAGCTTGGCTATTCAATCCCGTGCTGACGCTACCGCTGTTCGATGCGGGCCGGACCCGTGCCAACGTGGATGTGGCCGAAGCACGCAAAATTCAGGCCGTGGCCAACTACGAAAAAACCATTCAACAGGCTTTCCGCGAAGTGGCCGATGTCCTTGCCGCCGGTAGCACCCTTGGAGAGCAAGTGGCCGCTCTGGAAGCCAACTGGCGCGCACAACAGGCGCGCTTCGAACGAGTCAGAGCCCGCGAGCAGGCTGGCATCGCCAATTACCTCGAAGTGCTGGACGCCAACCGGGACGCCTTTAATGCGGAACAGACCTTGGCCAGTTCTCGCCGGGAACTCCTGAGCGCTCGCGTGATCCTCTTCAAGTCGTTGGGAGGTGGCGCGGAGTAGTCGCCCGCGTTGCTTTGTGTTTCGTATTCGCTTTCTATGCTGAAGAGAGTCGATAAGTCAAAAAAGTAGAATGGCCTAATTTTTCCAATACATTGACGATACAAAGGTGGCCAAATGGATGTCTGATTTCTGTTGCGATTCAATAACTGGATGCTTGGCGGAGTAACGCACGGCGACGGTCAGGGTCAGAGAACAATTTCCGCTAATAAACGATATGCGTATGAGCAGGTTCAGGGAAAAAGCGCGCTAACGTGTCGTGTATTTGACGAGTTCGTTCCTTGACTGCGATTCCCTGGAGAAGTTGTGAGCTGATTGTGACTAGTGGACCGGAGTGTGGGCCGGAGTTGCCATTAGCAGTTTTTCTCCTTCTGCAAAATATTCCGGCACCATGATCGTGCGCGCGCCAAGCAGGTGTTCGGCGGTCGCACGGAAGTCCGAGCCTGGATGGTGCGTGATAAAGCCGACATAGTCACGGAAGGTCTCGCTGTCGGCGGCGAAGATGGCGGCCAGCACGTTTCGTTCCTGGGTGAAGAGCTTGGCGATCAGGACATCGTCGGCCTCGAACAGCCGTGACAGTATTGAAGGGTCCTGTAACAACAGGCCCCAGATAACCTCGCTGTCGTGATTGAAGACATGCCGCAGTGTGTCATCGGCAAGGCTGAAGGCTTGTTGGAGCAGCATCGCGTCGTTCCGGAACAGTTCCACCAGCACCGCGTCAGTCTGCGAGAAGATGCAGTTCAACACGCCGGTGCTGTGGCTGAACAGGCGCCGCAGGTTTTCCGAGTGGCAACGAAATATCTCGCGCATGACCAGCGGAGACGTGGATGATAACCGTTCGATGACGATGTCCGGAGCACTCAGGACGACAGCGAGGGTAGCGTCGTCATGCTGGAAGAAGTGAGCGAGCACACCTGGTGGCAGCGACAGAATATGCCACACGATATTTGTGCCGCATTCCATCATTCGCGCATGCAAGGCTGGATCGCGGGAGAAGACGAGTTCGATGAGCGCCGGCCGTACATCGGCATATTTCCCGTAGTAGTGTCGGAACGGAACAGCCTTTTCGCCGGCCAGTTGTACGAGTTGTCGTGCGCGTGCATCGTGGATTTCTGAATCGCTCACGGAAAACTCCGCATCCACAATACGCGTTTGCGACAACAGACGGCGCAGAGTTTCAGCGAGATCGATCGTGGCGCTCTTGTTCAGCATGTTGACCAATTCCGCCAGGACATCGTCTTCCCAGGAAAACAGGTCTTCGAGCAGCGGCTTGTCGCAGAAGAAAAGCGCTTCGAGCGAATTCGGCGGGCAGGAAAAGAGTTTCTCGAGCATGGCATCCGAGCGCAGGAACATTTCCCACAGCATGGTGTTAGAGCATAGAAACAGTTCGCGCAAAGTCTGGTCCGGGAGTTGGAAGATGCGGTGCAGCACATCCGCCGAGTGACTGAACAGCTCCATCAGCACGGCGTCATGGCTGTCGAGCAGCCGCAGCAGCACGTGGTCGGAATGGGACAGCATTTCCTCCAGCACGCCATCGGCCGTGGCCAGCACGCGGTGCAAGGTGTGAGGACCAAGGCTGAAAAAGGCTCGTTGCACCAGCGTGTCGTGATTCAAAAACAGGGCATGCAAGGTCCGATCCGGGTACCAGAACAGCTCACGCAACCGCGCCGGCGGCAGGGACAGGACTCTCATCAGTGTCGTGTTTGGCAGGCCGAACAGTTCACCCAGCACTGTGTCGTTGTGCGAGAACACCAGGTCCAGCAAATCGACATCGGCCACCGATTCGCGGCGCATGGCGCGCAGTAGGATGTTGGTTTCCGAGGCGCCCCCGGTCGGAACCGGCATGATGTCGAGGCGCAGGCGGCGCGTCTCATCGCCGTTGCCATTGAGTTTGGACAGCGATGTGCTGCCGGCGGTGATGGACTCGGTCGGGGCCGTGTAGACCTGGGAGAACATCTGTTTCAATTCATCATCACCGCGCGCCAGCGTGGTGTGCAACCGTGCGTCATCGAACGAACACAACACTGTCAGGGCCAGCTTGCCCTCGTCGAGCGAGAAGATCTTGGATAGCATGGCCTCCGAGTGGCAGAACAGGTCCCATAGCAGTCGGTCCGGCAGCGAAAACAGCCAGTCGAGCGTTTCCGGTTGGTGTGCAAACACGCGTTCCAGGATCGCATCCGAGTGCCTGAACATTTTTTCAAGCACGGTATCGTGGTGACGGAACAGCTTACGCAGCAGTTCCTCGGGACAGTCGAACAGTGATTTCTGGAATTCCGGGGTACGCATGAACACGGTACGCGTCACGAACGACGGATACATGAACAGCCAGCTCAGCAGTGTGTCGGAATGCCTGAACAACGCACGAAACACGTCAGGCGGATAGCCGAAAATGGCCTTAAGGACATCGGGTGGCAGGGCAAGGAAATCGGCAAGGTCATCAGCCGATAGCTTCTCCTCGACCAACTGTAGAAACACGGGGTCGCTGAACATGGTACTGATAAGCGCCGGATCACGCAGCCGGTATTCCTGATACAACGACGCAAACAGTCCGCGTTTTTCCGGGTCCACAATAACATTGAAGGCATCGGCGACACCCTTCGGCAGATCTGCCGCCCGTGCGGGCGCCACCATGCGTTTGCGAGCATACCTGTGGGTCAACTCCGGCAGGGAGCCTTGGGGGTTGCGCATTTCCTGCAGGAAGCGCGCGAATGCATCCGCGTCGATGGAAAACAGGGATTCGAGCAGGTAATCGTCGAGACCGAAGAGCGCCAGCAACTGTGCGGGCGTCGAATCAAACAGTTTCGCCAGCAGTGGATCTGGATAGGCGAACAGATTCGTCAGATAGAAATTGCTGGAATGACCAAGAATACGCTGTATGACGGCTTGGTCATGATCGAAGAGCCGGAACAGGACGCTGTCTCCCGGCTTCAGTATCGCTTCCAGCACCATGTCGTCATGGTGGAAGAGCATATACAGCGTTTCGTCCGAGTGTGTGGCGACCCGGCGAAGCAGGGTGTCCGAGTGCCGCAACAGGCGGGACAAAGCAAAGTGCGAGCGGATGAACAATGCTTCCAGCGTGCGCGCCTCATGACGGAACAGATCCAGAAGAAACGCGTCCGACAACCAGAAGAGGTGTCGTAGCAGTTCCGGGGAATGAGAAAACAGCTTGTCGAGCAATGCCTGGTCATGACGGAAGATCATATCCAGGACCTCGTCCGTATGCCCGGTGACAGTGTCGAGCAGCTTGGTGTGCGACTGTGCGTATTTTCCGACGAACGCAGTTAGGAGAAACCGCCGCGGCATGCGTTCGGCCGCTGTCGGCTGCGGCATCCGAGCAAGGTAGTGTCGCGCGCGATCCAGAACGACCGGCCGTATCAGCGAATCGCCCTGAATCATGCTGAGGTTCTTATCGGAAGTCATGAATTCCAACCTTATAGTTACGATGAATTGGCGCAACGCGGCGGTCAGTGATCCTGTGCTGTCCAGACAAACTATGACCGACTAAAAAGGTCAGGAATTACGAAATTTATCTAGATCAAAGTCTTATATGCCCCAATATGCTATATGCGAAGGGTATGACGATATTATAAAATGGTAAAATAATAAAATTTTAATAATAATCTTTTTTAACTCTTTCAAACAATCCACTAATCGAGGATATGTCCATGGCAGAACAAAAGTTACTTCCGAAATCCAACGCTGTCGTTCTCTCGAGCTCCCACAAGTCGCGTCCCTTCTGGGAGGGCCGCACGCCCCGATGGATTTGCCAGATGATGGTGCAGCGCGGCTGCATACCGGTGACTGGCGGTATCTACCGTTTGAACAAGGTTGCTGAGCCGTTTATTGCAGTGCAAACCAGCACCGGATCGCCGCTGGTCAATCTACCATCGCAGAACCTGCACATCATGCACTCACACAATGAGGGCACAACGCTCGCTAGCAGCTACGCGGCGTATGACGAGGCGCCGCGCGAGATTCATCTCGCGCCGATCCAGACCGTGGTCAAGATGCACACCCGCATCCCGGCGCTATATTCGACCCACCACAACCAACTCGAAATGCAGTTGAGCCTTGCTGCTGAATGGATGTATGAAAGCAAGGAGAACCTGATCTTCAATCATCCGGACTGGGGTCTGTTGAACTCGGTGGCGCCGCGCCTGCAGCTCAAGAGCGACGGTGGCCCGACGCCGGATCTGCTCGACGACATGCTGAGCCGCATCTGGAAGATGCCCGACGTGTTCGTGATGCACCCGGAGGCGATCGCTGTGTTCGGCCAGACCTGCAGCAAGATGGGCATCACGCTTGAAACTACCGAATTCAACGGCGGACACTTCATCACCTGGCGCGGGTTGCCGATCCTGCCCAGCAACAAGGTATATCTCACCGATGGCAAGGGCACTCTACTGCAGGACCGCAAGGCCGGTGCATCAAAAACTAATGTGCTCTTGCTGCGTATGGGCGAGGATAAGCAGGGTGTTATCAGCCTCTATGCCGCCGGCACCGAAGGTACTCCGCGCTTCCCGTTCATTACCGTCGACTTCATGGGCATTTCCGATGAGTCCGTGGCGTCGTACCTGATGACCATGTATGCCGCCATTGCGGTGCTGACGGCCGGCGCGCTTTGCAAGGCCGAGGTGACCATCTAACCAGCCAGTAGGAGGAAACCATGAGCAATCCAGTCGAACCCTCGAGTGAAACGCTCGCGTCCGACCCGTTGCGCAGCGGGGAATTCGCCTACGGCCTTGCCGTGCCGGAAACCGGGGTATTCAATCCGGTCGAGGCGGCGCAGGCGCCGCCGGCCGCCGAGATCGAAGTGCCGGAAACGCCGATCGAACCGCCGCCAGTCGCGCCAGCGATACCAGAGGGCTGGGCGTCGTCACCGTGGATGAACCTGTCGTTCCTGTCCACACCGGGCCACCTTCCGATGCCGAGCCCAGAGTTGGCAGAAGCGACACAGCCACCGCCAGCGACAGCGGTCTCACCGCCCGCGCCATCTTCGCCGGACATTCGTCCAACGGAAGTCCCGGCGACGCCGGTCTCGCCGGGTGTGGCCGAAACCACCGCCGGGGAAGGGCACGATGTGGCCGCGCAGGCAGGCATGGCGCCGGAAGTTCCGGCCCCGTCGGCCATCGAGACACCGCCGGCACCGGTGGCAGCTCCTCCGGCACCGGTGAGTGGCGAGCCGAACGTGCAGGCGGGGCAGGTCCCGACGGCTGCGGCGACACCGGCCAGTGCGGCCGGCACACCGCCGCCGCATCCGGCGCCCGAGACGCCTGCGGCCGTGACTGCGCAAGTGCAGATGAGCCAGAGCATGGCCGACAAGATGGCGGCGGTCCTGCACGATGTGCTGCACGGCAAATCGGCACCGTAACGAGGTTGATGTCATAACGAAATAAGGCATGCAGTTCTGGCACGGGGCGGGCGCCCGCCCCGTGCACGGGATAGAGGAGACTCTATGGCAGACGTACAAACCGGTACGGCGTCGAAGGGTGGTCAGAAGATCGACCACAGCGCAATGACCGTCAACCAGATATTCATCATTTCTCTTCCGGCCATTGGTTTCGTCATCAATTCACCCTGGCCACTGGTGTTCACGGCCTGCGTGATGCTGGTCGGGCTCGTGTTCCCGCCGCTTCAGCTGTTCACCGCAACTTACAAGTACATCGTCAAGCCGCTGGGGCTGATCAAGCCCCATGTCATTGTTGACGATCCGGCGCCGCATCGCTTTGCGCACCTGCTTGGCGGAATCTTCCTGCTCGTGGCCTGCGCCCTTTTGTTTCTGGGATACAGCACGATCGGGTGGATCTTTTGCTGGATCGTGATCGGGCTCGCGCAGCTCAACCTGCAGGCCAAATTTTGCGTCGGCTGCTTCATGTATCTGCATCTCAGTCGGGTAATCGCCACACATAACTAGGCAAACGGGAGACCACCATGATCGACATGACGCGACTGCTGATCGCAGTCGGTATCTTGGCCGTCTTTACGCTCCTCATTGGCTTGTGGAACTGGACGCATTTGCGCGTGGCGCGCTGGCGCACGCGCGGCCGCAAATGGCCGATCGAGGTATGGAACGGCAAGGTGACCCTGCTGTATTTCAGCACCAAGGACTGCGTGGTGTGCAAGTTCCAGCAAGTAAAGGAAATAGCAGAGGTGCGTGCGGCCTTCCCGGAGGATACGCTCGACATCCGCAAGTTCGACGCACTGGAGCGTGCCGACATCGCCAAGCTGTTCGGTGTCATGAACGTGCCGACTACGGTGGTGCTGGATGCACAGGGCGGCCTGCATTCCTTCAATGCCAATCTCGCAAAGTCCGTCGAGTTGATCGAACAAATCCAGGGCGCACTCGGTGCCTGCAAACCGATCGAAAAGAAGGCCGCCCTACGCCCAGACGTTACGGAGAAGGTGGTTATCATCGGCTCCGGTCCAGCTGGTTGGACCGCGGCCATCTACGCGGCACGTGCACAGCTCGAACCGCTGGTTTTCGAAGGCGCTGGTGACAAGTTCATGATCCCCGGCGGCCAACTCATGTGGACCGGCGAAGTGGAAAACTTCCCTGGTTGGCCCGAAGGCATCAAGGGGCCGGATCTCATGGTCAAGCTGCGCGAACAGGCCGAACACTGGGGCACGCGAATTATCGGCACCGACGTTACACACATCGATGTTTCCACGAGGCCATTCAAGCTCACCGCCTCCGATGGCAGCGTCCTTACGTCGCATACCGTGATTGTCGCGACCGGCGCACGTGCCCGTTGGCTCGGGCTGGAAAACGAGGAGCGCCTGGCACGAGGCGGTGGTGGCGTTTCGGCGTGTGCAACTTGTGACGGACCGATGCCGATGTTTCGCAATCAGGTTGTGGCGGTGATCGGGGGCGGCGACACGGCTCTAGAAGAGGCCGTTCAGCTTACACATTTCGCGAGCCGCGTGCATGTAATCAACATCACACCGGATTTGACGGCCAGCAAGGTGATGCGCGAGCGTGCGCGCTCGAATGCGAAGATTGAATTCCACATGAACACGACCGTGACGGATGTCCTTGGTGATGACCGAGTGGAGGGTTTACGCGTGAAGAATGTCGTAGAGAACACCGAGTCGACGATGCCGGTGAAGGGTATGTTCGTCGCCATCGGTCACAAGCCCAACACCGATTTTTTGAAGGGCGTGATCGAGCTCACTCCGCAGGGGTACGTGGTTGCGACTAAACCTTTCCGCACCAACACCAGTGTCGACGGCATTTTCGCTGCCGGGGACGTGATGGATCCATACTACCGGCAGGCGATCACATCGGCCGGCACTGGCTGCATGGCGGCACTCGATGCCGAGCGCTGGTTGATCGCACAGAACGTCAGCGAGTAACGAGCGACAGCTGCGCACGCCACTACACTGATTTGCGCAGCGCGGTGGACGAAACATTGCCGCTATGTCCGGAAGGTATTCAGATCAGGGGGAAGGCACAGCGAGGGAATGGTGGGTGATGCAGGGTTCGAACCTGCGACCCCTGCCGTGTGAAGGCCCTCTCCAGACTTCGTTATAAAGTCAGATGAAGATGGCGAGTGCAAAAGCAATCGCCGCCGCGCGCCCGTAGCGCTGTATCAGGAACGGTACGAGTCCCTTTGCCCCGTGCCACGTTCGCAGCCAATAGATCACGAGTCCGGCGAGCGAAATGGACAGCCAATAGTGGCATAGGCCAGGCCGCCGACCATGCCGTAGGCAGCGCCGAGGTTAGCGGCGTTGTTCACTGATTTCGCGAAGATCCAACTAATGAAAATGCTCATCATCAACGCCCACTTGTTAGTGGGACGCCCGGCAATGTCGGTGACGCGGAAGAAGCTATTCGCTGCTGTCGCTGCTGGTGACAGGATGTACATCAATGTACCGTAGAGCAACATAAAGCCCCAGAAGTACGCACCCATCATCGGGTCGAATGTCATTGCATACTCCGTAATTATTAATTGATGATTTTCAGGACAAGGCGCCGTTGCAACCGCTGCCGCCACCGGCGGTGCAACCGTAGCAATGATCGGCGATGGTTATCGGTTGACCCTCGAGATTGCATTGCAGCAAATCGAAGAGGTGAGTCCATGGGTTGGAGCCGGCTCCCAAGGGCAAGCCGAGCACCTGGTTGAAATCGCAGTCATGCACGTAGCCGCGCCAATCGACGCTGATCAGGTTTCGGCACATGACATGTTCCAGGTTCTCGTCGTGGTGTGCCTCCCGGAGTAATTTCATGTACGCGTGGAATTGGCCTTTCGAGACCAGCGTGCTGCCAAAGCGTTGGATCGGCATGTTGGTGATGGTATAGAGACGATTGAAGACAATCTCGTGGTGGACCTTGAGTTCGTGCCGGTAGGCCTCCTCGAGCGATGCCTGCGGCGGTGGCAGCACCGGGCCTTGCGGGTTGAACACCAGATTGAGTACAAGCCCTGATTCCGGCGATCCATAGCCCAGGGCGTTCAAGCGTTTGAGCGCGCGAATACTCGCGGCAAACACTCCCTCGCCGCGCTGGCGCTCGACATTGTCTTCCAGGTAGCAGGGCAGCGAAGCGGCGATCTCCACGTGGTTCTTCGCCAGGAAATCCGCCAGACCTTCCTGTCCCGGTTCTTCCAGGATCGTGAGATTGCAGCGGTCAATGACATGTATCCCGATGGCACGGACCGTTTCCACAAGATGGCGAAAATGTGGATGGAGTTCCGGCGCGCCGCCGGTCAGGTCGAGGTTCTTTATCCCACCGTGACGCAGGAATGCGATCACCTGACCGACTGTTTCGCTGTCCATCATCTCTTTGCGTTGCGGACTCGCGTTGACGTGGCAGTGCAAGCATGCTTGGTTGCAGCGGTAACTCAGGTTGACCTGCAGCGTTTCCAGGCGCGCGCGGGTGATGGGCGGGAAATCGCTGACCTCGAGTCGATGAAGCATGACGTGCATGGATCAGATCCACATTAGCGTCGAATCGTTCTTTCAGAATGGCGGGCAGCAGGATAAAAAGTCCAAGCAAACCGTATGACCGAGCAACTAACTGCGATACCAGATTATTGAGCGAATCGATGCTACCGAGCAAGCGCTCCGGGTTGGCGTACATGAAATTGCCAGCAATGATGCCGGCATTATCCGGTTATACAGACATAGGAGCATTGCAAATCGCGCTACACGGTCTGGATATTCTAAAATCGCAATGTTGCAGCGTGACCCCGCGAGCAAAATGTTGGCAATGCACCACCGCAGGGCTGGTGTTATTATGATGGTGCAATGATCAGCTACGGTCCACCGTAGCGTAACAGAGAGGCTGGTCTTGATAAGGGCACGTACCAGTATCGTGAAACGAATCGACATTCAACCGGAACGACACGTCGCAGCACCTCGTTCAAAATCCACGTGATCACAACAGAAGCAAGCTGGATTGCTGCTGCAGCTCGTTCTGTGCGGCAATCCGCTAGCCAGAAGCATTGGCTCATGATGGCAATCGTTGGTGCGGTGATGTCGGTGGTTGGAGCGCTGACGTCGTTGGCGTACGGGAACGATGCAACCAACGTTGGGATCAAACAGGGTCCCGAACGAACCTGGGTCGAGGAGTCGAGTCGCCTGGTGCAGCTGGCGGGAAGTTCCAAAGCCGACGCCACACAGTTTCAGCGCGACGTGCTGGCAAACCGCAAACAATTGCGCACCCTGATGCCGCCCGGACCGATTTATTTCAGTGGTGGAAGTAATAAATCCCCCTCGTCGCGTCAGCAATTGCTCTCATCGATGGTTGTGCTCGATGCGTTGCTGAAGTCTGCTGCCGCCTGCCAGACGGCAGGTAAAATCGTCTGCCCCGCTACCCTGATGTCCCAGCTGCATACAACGCTGGCAAGCGTGCGCTCTAACCTTAACGCGTATGAGGCGACGCTCACCACGAACGCCACGAATTCTTCCGGAACACGTTCCCATGGTCGAAACCCTTAGTGCCATCGGGACTGCCTCGCTGGCGATCGTGCTGGAGGCCGGTATGTGGATCATTGTCAGTTTGTTTGTGGCGGGATTAATCCACGAGTTTCTCGATACGTCATGGGTGCGCGATACGCTTAATCGTTCGGGCAAATCCAGTGTGTCAGGCGCGCTGGTGCTTGGAGCATTACTGCCGATTTGCAGTTGCGGCGTAATTCCGCTCACCGTGAGCTTTTATCTGAGTGGCGTGCGCCTTGCTGCCGTGATGACGTTCACCTCCGCGACGCCGATAATCAATCCGGCAGCGGTCGTGCTTTCCTACGCGCTGCTTGGGCCGGAACTGACCCTTGCCTACGTTGTTTTCGGACTGGTGGCGCCCGTGGCAGTGGGCTACGCCACTGAGCGCTGGGGTGGCCACCGATTGACCCCCGTGGCCACGCGTTTGCAGTCGTGCTGCAGCGAGACCTCGTCATGCTCCGCGGCTGGGGCTGAAACACCGCGTGCTGAATCAGCACCCTTGTCACGTCGTCTGCGCAACGCGATGAGATGGGCCTTTGGCGAGTTTGGCCCGACCCTCGGGCTCTACATTGGAATTGGGGCATTGCTTGCAGGCGCGGTAGTGACACTCGTGCCGACGGACTGGATCACTGGCTACCTCGGAGGTTCGGCGACGTTCATTCCGCTTTTATTTGTTGCGCTGTTCAGCGCAAGCATCTATGTGTGCGCGGTGGCCCATATCCCGGTTGTGGCCGCGTTCCTCGCGGCTGGCGCCGGTCCGGGATTCGCTATCGTTTTTTTGGTGACTGGCGCCGCCACCAATCTGCCTGAGTTTTTTGCGCTCCAGCGCACACTCGGTACTCGTATCGTGGTGATTTATGTGATCGGGTTGATCGGTTTGTCGTTGTTGGCGGGGTGGGGGGTAAATCTCTGGTTGGCGCCGACCTTCATCCCGGTCATGGACCCGGTTCGCAGCCTGCAATGGAGCGACTTTTCTTCGAAGCTTTCCCTGGTTCCTCCAGATGTCGTCACAATTGTGAGTTCCACGGTGGTATTGATACTGATTATCTGGGGCACCGTCCGCTGGGCCACAGAAAAGCTTCACGCGATACGGCAGATATAGCGGTCAGGAAATTCGAGACAGGCATTTTGTAATGGCAATCAATGGTTCCAGATTCAACAATCGGATTATCAGGTTATCTCGATTGGTTGCCGGTCACGTATGGGTGGCGATGCTGTTTACGGCGTTCGTGGGATGCCAGAGTGGTGGATCCTCGGCCCCACTGGGCACCATGGACCCCCTTTTCGGGGACGAATGGCATTTGCTCAATATCGGCCAGGAAGGAGGGATTCCCGGCGAGGACATCAATGTGATCCCAGTGTGGAATAGCGGATTGCGCGGCGAAGGGATACGCATCGCCGTCGTGGACGACGGTCTCGAAATTGCGCACGAGGACCTAACGGCCAACATCGCGACCGGCCTCAGTCACAATTATCTGGATGGCGGCAGCAATCCGACCTGTCCG
>Ga0224512_10001145_pt1 | contig 26364 bp, 25 predicted proteins | sample SF_May12_sed_USG_4_FD_169103 | JGI IMG/M metagenome (GOLD analysis project Ga0224512, IMG submission 169103) | Sediment microbial communities from San Francisco Bay, California, United States - SF_May12_sed_USGS_13 | ecosystem: Environmental > Aquatic > Marine > Sediment | place: USA... | reverse complement strand
CTCAACGCCGGAATCGCAGCCTCGAAGCATCCGTTCCTCCTGTGCATGGACGCAGACTCGTACCTGCATCCCAAGACGCTCCTCCGCGCCGTGGAGCACTTCACCGACCCCTCGGTCGGTGCCGTCGCCGGAAACGTCAAAGTCGAGAACCGCGACAAGATCATCGGCAAGCTGCAAGCTCTCGAATACATCGAGGGCCTCAACATGCCGCGGCGTGCTCAGGGCTTCGTCGCGGCGGTGAACATCGTGCCTGGACCGGTGGGCATGTTTCGGCGCGAGGCGCTCGAGGAGATCGGCGGCTATGAGACGGACACCTATGCCGAGGACGCGGATCTCACGCTGAAGATGATCTCTGCCGGCTGGCGGGTAGTCTACGAGGATGCGGCGATCGCCTGGAGCGAGGCGCCCGAGCGCTGGATCGATCTCGCCCAACAGCGCTACCGCTGGACCCGGGGCATTCTGCAGGCGCTCCGGAAGCGCAAAGCCCTGTTCTTGCGACCCTTCCCGGACTTTCCGCTCTGGATCTCCGCGATCCAGCTCGGTTTCGAGGCGCTGGTGTGGCCGATCCTGAATGTGTTCGCCCACCTGTTCTTCGCGATCGTCGCACTACTCTTCGGCGCCGGCGAGCTCATCGTGTACTGGATGATCCTGCTGACGCTGCTGGATCTCGTCGCGGCGCTCGTCACCGTCTCGATGGAGGAGGAGTCGCTCAGCCTCGTGCCGATGGCTCTGATCTATCGCTTCGTCTTCATCCTCTTCCTGGACGTCGTGAAGACCTTCGCGACGGTGGAGGAGCTGTTCAAGCTCGATATGGGCTGGGGTAAGCTCCAGCGCGTTTCGAGTTCTCCGTCGACGTAGGAACATTTATGCCCCCCCAAAGCCGAGCACATGAACGTAATTGACCTTCTCGTCACGATCGTGGTTGTCACGATCCTCGTGACCATCGTCCTCGCGATCGTGACGTACGTCGCGTACAAGCTGAGGCTGTCGCGCGAACCCTCTGACCTGGACCGCTCCGAGGATGGGCTCCGCTACTTCGTCGCGTATCCACCGCCTGGTGTGACATTCGACGCCGCGGCGACACCGACTGAGACCACAGCGATCAGCGGGCATGCGACCTAAGCGTGAACTCATACCCCGAGCCAAAGACTCCTGGGTCTGGCTCGGTGGACTCGCGCTCCTAGGCATTCTCGGAGGCGGCGTTACCGCTGCTGCCGTGTTGCTCTGGGAAAACATCGACATCCGTCAGCTCGTGCCACAGCTGGCGGCGCCCGCGCTTCCTGTGCCCGCCCCCGAGCCGCCACGCGCGGCTGCGAGGCAAGGTCGGGCGTTCGACGCGGTCGTTTTCAGTTCGCCGCGCAATCAGGCCTACTTCCCCGACGCGAGCTACTACCGCACAACGCTCGCCACCTGGAGCGAACTGGTCCGAAACACCGGGGGCACGGTCCGAGAAGTCGCGAATGCCGAGGGGCTGCGCTCTCTTAGGGCGCAGGACCTCCTGGTCGTCGTAGAAGCGCCCTGCCTCGCCACCGACGAGGTTGCCGCCATACGGGCACACCTGCGAGCAGGTGGTGGCGTGGTGACCAACTGGGCGGTGGGCGCTCGGAACGCACAGTGCGAGTGGACGGGCTGGCAGACGATCGTCGGCCTCACAGGGGCAGAGGACGTACGCGAGCTGCCGTCACGCGAAGGCCTCTATTTGACCGTTCCCGGCGGCGTGGCTTTGTCACCTGGGTTCGACCCCGGAATGAGGATCGAGCTGCGCCCCGATCCGTCCCTGGCGCTGCGCCTCAGCGGTCCTCGGGTGTACTGGTCCGACTGGGCGCTCAATCCCCAGCCGGACGAAAGCGGAGGGGGCGCAGACGTTGCCGCCATTGCCACTTACTCGGCTCTCGGTGGCCGCATTGCATGGTTCGGGCTGCGACTTGGCCAGGCGGCAACCGAGGCGGACGACGCCCGTCTCCGCCGACTCGTTCAGAACGGGATCGCCTGGGCTGCATCGATTCCTTCGGCGTCCCCAGCGGCCTGGCCCGGTGCACGACGGGCGGCGCTCATGTTCACCTTGGACGTCGAAGACGAGCCGCAGAATGCGTTTGCCATGGCTGCCCTGCTCCGCGGACGCGGACTCCCGGGCACCTTCTACGTCGTATCACAACTCGTGCTCGACGACCCAGCGCTCGCGCAGGCTCTCATGGAAGCCGGTGAGGTGGGGAGCCAGACGGCCGACCACACACCGCTACAGGGGCTCACGGCTCAGGATCAGCGCGTACGACTGCGGCGGAGTGCAGTCGAGATCGAGGACTGGACGGGCGTGGCCCCCCTGGGTCTCCGCCCGCCCGAAGAGACCTTCGACCCCAACACGCTTGATGCATGGCAGCGCGCAGGCGGGACCTACCTACTGGCCGCAAACGAGTCCCGCTCTGCGAGCCCGGAGATCCACCGCGTCGGCGAAGGCACACAGGTGCTTCTCCCGCGGCTTCTCAAGGATGACTACAACATCATCGTGCAGGATCGTGTTCTACGAGGCACGAGCCTCGGCCAGGCAATGCTCGAAGGGACCCGCAAGATGCGCGCGATCGGTGGCTTGGCCGTCGTGGCCGGTCACACACAGATCATCCGGGAAGGACCCCGTATTGATGCGCTCGGCGTCGTCGCGGACTCCGCCGCGGCCCAGGGGGACTGGTGGATCGCTCGTGCTTCCGACGTGGCGGCCTGGTGGACCGCGCGAGCCGAAACCACCCTCGAATTCGAAGCGTCGCCGGGCCCTGTGGCGGACATCGTCGTTACCGCACCGCCGGACCGGGGGATAGAAGACCTGTGGACGGACATCGTACTGCCGAGCGCTCCCGAGGGGCTGATCCCCCTCGTGGCCGGACGCCCTGTCGACTTCCAGCGAACCGTGTGGGGCATGCGTGTCCCGGTGGGCGACCTTGCAGCCGGCGAGCAGCGCCGCATCGCCTTCGTCGTCCTGGAGGACGAGGATGCGAGCGCCCCGCCCACGCGCTGAGTTGCCGGCGGCATGACGCCACGCATCACCTGGATACGCATGGTCCTCGCGGCACTGGTGACCTCGGCTGCATGTGCTTCGTCGGCAGGACCGCGGGGGATCACGCCCACCCAGGGAGATCGCTTCTTCGTGGCGGGCTACCATCCCTATTGGACCCCAGACGCGTGGCTGGACTACCCCTTCGATGCGCTCGACCGCCTCTACTTCTTCGAGGTCGAGGCCGGTCGCGACGGCAGCCTCAGCGATCGCCACGGATGGCCCGGCGCGTGGCTGCCTCTCATCCGTCGTGCCCGCGAAGCGGGCGTCGACATCATGCCGACGATCTCCATGCACGACGTGGCCGCATTCGCGGAGCTCTTTGGCTCGCCGGCGAACGCCGCACGCCTGGTGGAGGAGACGCTGACCCTCCTTCAAGCGACGCCCGGGCTGGGAGGCGTCCACTTGGACATCGAGGTTTTCAGTCCGGTGGAGCAGAACGTGCGCGACGGGTACACCGCGTTTGTGACACGGCTACGGCGGCGCATGCTGGAAGTCGATCCCAGCTACATCCTGTCGGCGTTCGCATTGGCATTCGACGACGATGACGTCTACGCGGAGCGGGCGCTGGCCGAGGTGACCGACTACCTCGTCGTGCAGGGCTACGACTTCCACAGCGCAAACGATGCCAGCGCCGGACCCGTCGCGGCGCTCTCGGGGTGGGGTAGGCTCAATTGGGGCAACGTCGTGGATCGCTTCGTAGGCTTCGGCGTGCCTCCTCGAAAGATCGTGATGGCGGTGCCGCTGTATGGCTACCAATGGCCGACCGAAACCGACCAGCCGGGGTCCGCAACTCGAGGCTCGGCGGTCGAAGTCCTGCTCGCCCCGCCCCAAGGGGTTCTGCCCGAGCTGCCGCGCGCCCGCGAGCAGGCTGCACGCCACGGGCTGCGACGCGACCCACAGAGTGGCACGCCCTACTACACGTTCGAGGACCAAACGGGGTGGCACCAGGGCTGGTTCGAGGATGCCGAGAGCCTCAGGGCCAAGTACGCCTTCGTCCGAGAGCGCGGCCTCGGCGGCGTCGCGCTGTTTCCGCTCGCTTACGGAGATACGCCGCTCTGGGATGACCTACGTGAGGCCTTCACACCCCCGCGAGAGTAGCCGGCTCCCGGCACGCCCAGGTCACAAACCTCACCGAGCCTGCGGGCCGCGTGCAGTCGCGGTCGGAGAAGCGTTGTCCCGTCCCGATCTCCATGAGGTCCTCGCGGCACAGCTGCTCGTTCGGGGGGCCGCATTGGAGCAGGTCCCAGGGACCGCCATTGAGCCAAACACCTCCGCCTGACAAGGGGGCGCACGGTACCTCCATCCGCACGTCGGCGGCGCTCCCGCGCAGGACCCGGAGGTCGCCCTCGACAGGCTCGATCAATGCGTCCCACTCGCGCAGGTCGATCTCTTCGTATTCGCGCTGTGCATCCCCGGGCTGCACCGGTACGAGCGGCGAGTCCCCGGGACGCGGAATTCGCCAATGTCCCGTGCTCACGGATATGTGCGCGCTCAGCGCGTACTGGAGGCGATCCCGGAAGTCACGGTCGATGTAGATCTCCATGCGGCCCATCGACATATACGCCACGGGTCGTTCGCTCGGCGGCGCCGCGATGCGAACGCCGTCCGGGCCCCACGGCAGGAGGATGGGCCTGTTGAGCGTCCGTCCGACGCCCTCCTCGCCGCGTCGCTCCCTCGGCAGCACATCCGGCGTGCAAGCCAATACCCCGACAGCCGGCGCGCTCAGGGCCGCTAGAGCGGCCCGGCGCAGAAAGGCTCGGCGGTCGAGGTTGAAATCCATGAATCTCCGGGGTGAAGGCCCGCACGGTAAGGCGGAGCCCCGAAACGTAGCAACCTCCCCGGTACGCAGGACCCCCCTAATGCTAGTTGCCCACCCGCTGCACGAGCTCGAATTCGGCGATCGCGTTTACGTAGTTGATGATCGCGCGGAGCTCCGAGAGCCGTGCCCCGGTCAATGCGTCCTGTGCCTGGACGACCTCGTAGTTGGTCGCAACCCCGGCGTTGAAGCGCGTCAGCTCGGCCGCGGCGCTCTGCTCGGAGAGTTCGCGGCTCCGCGTAGCCGCGGCGAGCTGGAGCTGCGTATCGCTCACGGTCAGCGCGGCGTTGGTGACCTCCGTGACGATCGCCAGTTCCTGACTGCGGATGGTCAGGTCTCGCTGCTGCATCTGGAGCTGGGCGCGCTGGAGGTTCGCCTTGGCGGACCGCATTCCGATGGGATAGGAGAAGCTCATCGAGAGATTCCACGTCGGCACGTCGAATCCCGCGATGGAACTCAGGCCGTCGAAGTATCCGCCCTCGGCCACCAGTACAGGCGCTCCACCGAGGCCCGAGCGGTCGAACTCGTTCCCGCCGGTGCCCTGCAGGGAGTAGGACGCGGTCAGATTCAGGTCGGGCAGACGGTTATCGCGCGTCACGTCGAGGTCCAACTCGGCGATGCGCCGCTCGGCGCGCGACTGTTGGATGTCGGTGCGCTCGCTGAGCGCGACCTCGATCGCCTGCTGAATGTCGACGGTCTGCTCGGTGAACGAGGGAAAGCCGACCGGGTTGATCGTTTGGTAGAGGAGCGGATCGTCCGCACCGGTGATGAGCAAGCTCTTGAGCACGAGCTCCTGATTGCGCCATTGAACCTCGGCATTCAGAAGCGCCTGCTCCGCGGACGCGACCTGCGCCTCGGCCTGGACGACCTGAATCTGGGCCATGGTGCCGAGACGCACCCGAACCTGGTTGTCTGCGAGCAGCTGCTGAGCCTGCGCGAGACTGAGTCGCTGGATCTCGATCTGCTCGATCGTCGCCCGCAGTCCCCAATAGTTGCGGCGGACCTGCTCCGTGATGTTGGCGATGCGACTCTCGAGCTGGATCTCGGTGATCTGGCCCTGAATCTCCTGCGTCTGAAGAGCGGCACGTTGGTTGTCGGTCTTCAGCCCGGCCAGCAGGGGCTGGGTGTAATCGAGGCTCGCGGTGGTGCGGTAGCTCGGATTCAGGGTCGAGAACACGTTGTTTGTGGATGTGCGCGAGTTGTTGAGGTTTACGCCCAGCCGGCCGCCGTACCACGGCACCGTTTGGGAGATGCCCGCGTTGAGCGTGTGGCGTTGCGTTGTAGTCCGCGCGCCTCCGTCGAGCTGGCTCGTCGACTGGTTCGTGGCGTTGTTGTAGCCGTAGTTGCCGCTCAGCGTCGGGCTGAACGCCGCCTGTGCCGCCTGCAGGGAGTACGACTGCATCTGAGGGCTCAGACGGGCCGTCTGGATGTCCAGATTGACCGCTGACGCCAGCGCCATGGCGTCGTCCAGTGACATCGTGACGAGCTGGTCGCCCTCGTCCAAAGGCGGCACCGCCGTCCCGACCTCGTAGGGATCCACGCCCTCGAGCACGCCTGCCGTAGGGTTCTGTTGCGCAGAAAGAGCCATGGGGACCATCAGAGCGAACAGCCCCGTCGTCGCCCGAAAAACATGCTTCATCATGCTGAGCCTCTCGTATCTCACTGAACTCGATGTGGGGCACGGGGGCACCGTGCCGCCTGAACTGGCTTTCTCTAGACAACCGGATCGTGTAGATCGTTAGTCGCCCCAGACACATCCACCCACCGACTATGCCGACCGGCCCCCAACAAGACGGACGAACCCTCGGACTTCTGGGGGCTACAGGGGTCGGCGTCGGTGCCATCGTGGGGGGCGGGATCCTCGCGCTTGCGGGCGTCGCCTTCGCGACTACGGGCCCGAGCGCCATCCTCGCCTTCGCGCTCAACGGCGGCATCGCCCTCATCACGGTCGTCTCGTTCGCCGAGCTCGCCTCGCGCTTCCCGGAGTCGGGCGGCACCTACACGTACGCCAGAAAGGTCCTCACGGTTGAGGCGGCGTTCGCCGTCGGATGGATCGTGTGGTTCGCGTCGGTCGTCGCGTCGGTGCTGTACGCCCTGGGCTTCGCGGTCTTCTTGGTTCCGTTCCTGGAACAGCTCATCAGCGCCGCCGGAGGCAACCCTCCTTCGTGGATCGCGGGTCGTTTCGCGCTGCTGACCTACGCGCTGGGCGCGCTGGCCTACTACACGTGGAGCCTGATGCGCTCGTCGGCGGGCGCGGACCACTGGACGACAGTCGGGAAGCTCATTGTGTTCGGCATCCTCCTGGGTGGTGGGTTCTGGGTGCTTCTGCGCGATCCACCATCCCTCGGGGAACTGCAAGGAAGGCTCACGCCATTCTTCGAGCGCGGTGCCTCCGGACTCGCCCAGGCGATGGGGTACACGTTCATCGCCCTGCAGGGCTTCGACCTCATCGCGGCCGTCGGCGGGCGCGTGAAGCAGCCGGAACGAAACATCCCGCGCGCGATGTTCTTTTCGCTCGGGGTGGGCCTCGCGGTCTACCTACCGCTCCTGCTCCTCATCGTCCTCGTTGGCACCGACGGGGCGCCCGTGGCTCAGGTAGCGGCGGCGGACCCCGAGATCCTCGTGGCCAACGCGGCACGCACCTTCATGGGGCCCACCGGTTATTGGCTCGTCGTGGTCGCGGGTGTGCTCTCCATGTTGTCGGCCATGCAGGCCAACCTCATGGCCGCCTCTTCGTTTGCGGGGACCATGGCCGCCGACCGCACCCTCCCCGTTCGCTTCGACGGCGTGTCTGCGGATGGGCGCACGCCTCTCGCGGCCATCAAGGTCACTGCCGGAACCATCGCGCTCGTTCTGGTGGCCGTACCGGACGTTGCGGCGGCCGGCGCCGTGTCGAGCTTGATCTTCCTGACCACCTTCGCGCTCGCGCACGGAATCGCGTATTTGGCGCGCAAGCGGTCCGTCGAGGCGGGCCCGTTTCAGGCGCCGCTATTTCCCTTCGTGCCGATCGTCGGCGGCGGCGCCTGTCTCACCTTAGGCGTATATCAGGCGTCCGCGGTGCCGTCGGCCGGCGTGCTCGCCGCCCTGTGGCTGAGCTGTGGAGCGATCCTGTACGTGACCGTCCTCGCTCCGCGTGCGCGGGTGGTCGACGCTTCCACCGAGGCGCACGAACCCCACATCGTACGGCTCCGCGGGCGCAGCCCACTGGTGCTCGTCCCGGTCGCCAATCCCGCGAAGGCCGCGGTCCTCGTGAAGATGGCCGAGTCGATTGCCCCGAGCGGCGTGTCCCGCGTCCAGCTCCTCTCGGTCGTGCGCTCGTCGGCGGGGGACCCAAACGCCTTGCCCGGGCGCATCATCGACGCCCAGAGGATTCTCGGGGGAGCGCTTTCCGCCGCGATCTCAGTGAATCTGCGGCCGGAAGCGCTCATCACGGTCGCCGACGAGCCCTGGTCGGAGATCATTCGCATCGCCGAGCGATCCGCGTGCGATCAGATCCTGCTTGGCGTAGGCGGCTTGGGGCATTCCTTGATGTCGGGGCCCTTAGAGCGCCTGATCGGCCAGGTAAGCGCGGACGTGGTCGTCCTCCGTGCCCCAAGCGACTGGGACCCGGACGACGCTCGTCGCATCCTGATCCCCGCACGGGGCGGCCGTGGCCACAGCCCGATCCGGGCTCGCGTCGTCGGGAGCCTGTGCCGTACGGATGCGAGAGAGGTGACGTACCTCGGCGTTCTCCCCACGGATGCGGCGCGGTCCGAGGTCAGGCGCGCCGAGATCGACCTGCGGCGGCTAGCGCGCGACGAGGCACGCAGCTCGGGATCGGCCGTTGTGGTCCAACGCGACGACCTCGTGGCGGAGGTGGTCGAGCGCGCCGCTTCGTGCGACCTGATGATCCTCGGGTTCGGCCAGACCGAACGACGAAAGCGAGTCTTCGGTCACAGGACCGCAGAGATCGCCCAAGCGACCGACTGCCCGTTGCTCATGATCAGCCAACGGGGCTGAGCGCCGGCGGCGCAGGAAAAAACGAAGGCGCCGACCGGCGAACCGGTCGGCGCCTTCAACAGCACTTCTTGGAGGCGGAGGGCTACTGACCCCCTGGGCCACCCCCGCGTCCGCTGCGATAGCTGCTCACCGGAGGCAACTGCGAGCCGGACAGATCGCTCGGTACGCCGTCCTCGGCGACCACCGTGTGGGTCAGCGTCCCAATACCTTCGATGCTGGCATTGATCGTCTCACCCGGCTGGAGGTACCCGGAGCCTGTCGCGCGCTCGACGCGACCCGCGCCCGTGCCACCCGACGTCCCGCTCTGCAGCACGTCACCCGGGAATATTGTGATGAGTGACGAAGCGTACTCGATGAGCTCGGGGATGTTGTGGATCATGTCCCCCGCCCTGGCCTCCTGAACGGTCACGCCGTCGATGACCAGAACCTGGTGCAGGCGGGTCATCGGATCGCCGTAGAACTCCTTGGGAACGATCCACGGACCCTGCGGCGCAAACGTGTCATGGCCCTTACCAACGAACCAGTCCGAACCGGAGCCGTAGCCACCCGGAGGACGCCCACCGCGATCGGAGATGTCCATGGCGACCATGTAACCGAACACGTGGTCGTACGCGCGGTTCGCCGAGATGTACTTGCCCGCGCGGCCGAACACGACGGCCAGCTCGACTTCCCATTCGAGCGAGGTACGTCCGTAAGGCATCACGACGTCGTCGCCGCTGCCGATGACCGCGCCACGCGTCGGCTTGAGGAACAGATAAGGCACGCCCCGGTTCTGCTGGCGCTCACGCGTATTCGCGGCGAGCTCTTCTTCCGTGCAGCCCTCGCACGCATGCGTATAGAAGTTGACCGCCGCGTTCATGATCTTGCTGGGATACAGAATCGGAGCAAGGATGTCCACGTCGGCAACGGGGTGTACGTATTCTGCTCCAAGCAGATTGTTGTTCACCACGTTGTTGACGATCTCGTAGATCCGGTACTTGAGACCGTACTCGTACTGCCCGATCAGTTCGAGCATATCCGCTGGTGCGGGGACATGCGGGTACATCGGATTGATCTCGAGCGCTCTGTTCGCCGCTGCGAGGTCAATGATCATCGCGTCCCGGAGGACGACCCCCACCGTCGGCGCGCCGGCGATGCCGAACGTGCCGACCTTGAACGGCTCGACGGATGACATCGCCTGTGCGTCGAGGAGGCTTGGGCTCGCCAGCACCGCGAGCGCCGCCAGGGCGATGGTGAATCGTAAGGTGCGTTGCATTAGCCAGCTCCGAAGTCTGAGCAACTCATTTCTGTCGCCAGGAGGTGATCCCGGTCGATCTTGGACTGGGACGTCTAGCTGTCGCGATTCAGCCTGTCAAGCAGTGGGGCCCTCCAACGGGAGGGGCTCATCCGCACAGACGTGGGAGTTGGATCAAAAGGCGGGGGTGCCCAGCGCGGCATGAAGCTCATTCCGCACCTGGCCGTCGGGCTCCGTGGAAAGCCTGCTCTGCAGTTCCTGCTTGGCCGAGGGACTACCGATTTCGCCGAGCGCCCACGCCGCATGCGAGCGCACCAGGGGGCTGGGATCGGACATCGCTGTCGCGAGGACGGGCACCGCCCGGGCGTCTCCCCAGTTGCCGAGGGCCACGCTGATATTCCTCAACATGCCCGCGCGCCCGGGACGGCCGAGTGGTGAGTCGCGGAAGTGGGCACGGAACCCAGCGTCGTCTGACTCCAGAATCTGACCCGCCAGATCCACCAGTTCCGGGCCGTTCAGGTCGTCCCTGGTCTCGTACGCGCGCTCGGTGTTCACACGCGCGAAGGTGGCGTTCCACGGACAAACCTCTTGGCAGATATCGCAGCCGAAGACCCGGTTCCCCATGGGCCGGCGCAGCTCGAGCGGAATCGGGTCTCGCAGCTCGATGGTCAAATAAGAGATGCAGCGACGCGCGTCCATGACGGGCGCCCCATCGCCGTCTCTGCCCAAGAGCGCCCCGGTGGGGCACGCGTCGAGGCAGGCGTGACAAGTCCCGCAGCGGTCTTCCTCGTAGGGTGCGTCGTGCTGTAGGCGCATGTCGACGAGCAAGAGTCCGACGAAGAAGTACGAGCCTCGAGCGGGATGGATCAGCATCGTGTTCTTCCCGAACCACCCCAGTCCCGCCCGTCGAGCCAGGTCCCGTTCGAGGATGGGCCCCGTGTCCACATAAGGGCGCCCTCGAACCCCTCCCTCTACTTGGTTGTCGAGCCAGGCCAGCAGCTCCTCCAACTTCCGTTTCACGACGTGGTGATAGTCCTCCCCGCGCGCATACCGGGCAATCACGGCTCTTGAAGGATCGTCCGCCAGCCCTTCCGGGTCTTCCTGGTAGTACTCGTGTGCCACCACAATGACCGACGCCGTCTCGGCCATCGTCTTCGTCAGGTCCGCTCGCCTGCCAACGGAGTCCTCACGCGCGAGGTACCCCATCTCGCCGTGATGGCCCGATGCGATCCACTCGCGATAGAAGTCCATGTGCGTGCTCGGATCGGGGGCCGTGACACCCACGAGCGAGAAGCCCAAATCGTGCGCGTGAACACGCAATCGGGCGGTCAGCGCTTGACGTTCCATTGATCACGCGCGCGTGGACGTGTGTGGCAACTCGTAGCTACGACCCTTCCACACCACCCGACGCCCGCGGGACCAAGAGCGCACGAAGATGTACGAGCCGATGAGTGCCCCGAGTGGGTAGAGGAAACCGTACCCGACGGGAGCCCCCATCCGGCGCGAAAAATAGGCCCATAGAGCGACGCTGGTCGCACACACTAAGGACGCCCAGGCGAGCCACGGATCCCCCACCACACCCGCCAGCCCCAGGAGTAGAACGACTGGTGGCACGACCCACAGCCCAACGCCTGTCGCTAGAGACAGCGGAGGGATGAACGGACGGAGCGCAGGCGGAAACGTCTGCAGCCCACCCTGCACGATGTTCTTGGACCACCCCTCGATGAGGTGGGGGAGCGATCGGTACATGCGCGTGGAGAAGTCGCTTAGTGCGCTCCTTATTCGCAGCGCATATCCTTCTCGCTTGACGATCTGGGCCAAAGCGAGGTCCTCCGCCACTTCGTCCTTGACGGCTTTGTGACCTCCGAAGGCGTCGTAGATCTCACGACGAAAGAGCAGGAACTGTCCGTTCGCGATGGCATGGCGCCAGCTGCCGTGATGGACGAGCGACTCGAAGCGGGGGAAGCGGCAAACCATCGTGAGGAAGATCTGAGGCTGCACGAGCTTCTCCCAGAACGTCACCATGAGCTGTCGCCCGAGGATGGTGAGGAGGTCGGCCCGCTCCTCATTTAGGCCGGCTACCGCCCGATCTAGCAGATCCTTGCCGTGGGTCGTATCCGCATCCGTGAAGAGTAGGAATTCGCCTTCCGCGACTTGAGCGCCCTGCCAACACGCCCAGGGCTTCCCCAGCCAACCCGATGGAAGCTCCTGGCCATCGATGACGACGAGGCGTGTGGCACGGCCCGAGTCGAGCGTGCGGACGAGGTCGGCGGTGTCGTCAGAGCTCCGGTCGTCCACGACCACGACCTCGAAGGCCGGATAGCTGGACTCGGTCAGTGAAGTTACGCACGCGGCGATATTCAGAGCTTCGTCCCGGGCGGGCACGACCACGCTCACGAACGGACTTTGCCGGCCGGCCTCGGCCGGGGCCGACGGGAGCTCGCTCGGGTCCTGCACGACGAAGACGACGTAGGCGACCAGTAGCAGCCACGGAAGCGCGAAAAGGAGCGGGATCATCGTCTTCGGGGCGTGGAGACGGCTCGCCTACGGCGCCTCGACAGGCGTCCAGCGATCTCCATCCCGGCTCCGATACTTCTCGAGCACCCGCGCCAGCGTCTCTTCCATGTCGATCCCCTGCTGGTTCGCGATGACGAGGAGCACGAAGAGCACGTCGCCCAGCTCCATGGCCAAGTCCTGCTCGGCCTCATCCGGCCGCTTGGTCTTGTGCCCGAAGCGGTGGTTCATCTCCCGCGCCAACTCGCCTACTTCTTCGGTCAGCCGGGCCAGATTCGTGAGCGGAGGCCAATAGCCCTCCTCGAAGCGGGAGATCCACGCGTCGACCGCGGCTTGGGCTTCGCTGAGCTTCATGGTACCAACACGACCTTGCCGAAGACCTTGCCGCTCTCCAGCAACTCGTGGGCCCGCCGCGCTTCGGATAGGGGCATCACTTCGTGGATCACCGCCTTGAGCGACTGATCGAAGACGAGCCTCATGACGCGTCGGAACTCGGTGGGCGACCCCATGGTGCTACCGAGGATCGAGAGCTGCCTCCAAAACACGAGCCGGAGCTCGGTGACACCCCGCGACCCGGTCGTCGCGCCCGAAGTCACCAGCCTGCCGGCGGGCGCGAGCGCCCGCAGGCAATCGTTCCAGATCGACTCCCCGACGGTATCGAAGACCACGTGGACACCCCTCTTGTCCGTGTCTCTCCACACTTCACGGGAGAAGCTCACCTCCTTGCGGTCGTACACGATGTGGGCACCCAGCTCGCGGCACTTGGCCACGCTCGAAGCGCCGCTCGTCACCGCGAAGACTTTGGCGCCCGCCCTTGCGGCGACTTGGATTGCGGCCGTGCCGACACCGCCCGACGCCCCGGTAATCAGGACCGTCTCTCCCGCGACGAGAGCCGCGCGCGTAATGAGCCCACGCCATGCAGTGACGAAGACCAGGCCGGCCGCGGCAGCTTCGGTGAACGAGACGTCCCCTGGTATCTCCAGGAGATTTTCAGCCGGGACAACTGCATACTCGGCGAACCCGCCCTGAGTGTGCTCACCGAGCAACTGGAACGGGGGCTCCTCGAACGATGCGCCCTGATTTTGTCCCTCGTACCAGTGGTATCGGAGCGAGGGGTCCACGACCACGCGGGTCCCGATCGGTACGGACTCCGCCCCCGGGCCCACGGCGTGGACGGTGCCCGCGATGTCCGATCCGCCGATATGCGGCATCGGTGTCTCGATAGGCAGGCCACGTCGTACCCAAAGGTCCAGGTGATTCATCGCCGCCGCCTCGACCTTCACCCGGACTTCCCCGGCACCTGGCTCCGGGATCGGCATCTTACGAATCGCGACGACTTCCGGTCCCCCAAAATCGGAGAAAACCGCGGCGCGCATCGTCTTGGCCATCGGGCGTACCTCCACGGAGGTCACATGCGAGCCAAGTCTAGACTGCTCACCAAGTCGTCACAACTGAGCGCTTCCGGTAGCCCACCCCTGTATGGCGGCCTAGCTTCATATGTTTGTCACTCGCAACTCCCGCTTCCCGAGCCTATACCACCCTATGTCCGGGGTCGACCCGACATCCGAGACCGGCTCGCCGCCAGAGGATTTGACGCTCTCCGGATACTTCGGCGTCCACGATCGACCTCCCGCCTACGACGGCCCGGACGGACATCCGTACACGGTATCGCTAGAGGTCGAGAAGACGTCGAACCTGCGCGCGCCCTATTTGGGCTATCTGGTGTTTCCACGTTGGGCCGCGACCGGCGTGGGCATCGTAGGCCATGTCGAAACTCCCACTCTGGTCGAGGCTGCGAGCGCGGATGAGGCCCATGACGGCCTCGGCGCGCTGACGCTCTTGGAGGTGCAACAGCTTCTGCACGAAGCGGTGGAGCGCATCGGTCGCGACCGCGGAGACGAGACGTGACCAGCGCCGAGCGGACGCTGGCCGTCACCGAGATCTTTCACTCCATCCAAGGTGAGTCCACCTGGGCAGGAGCACCGTGCACCTTCGTGCGGCTCACGGGATGTCCCCTGCGCTGCGTCTGGTGCGACACCGCCTATGCATTCCATGGCGGGGAGCGCATGAGCCTCGACAGCATCGTCGCTGAGGTGCAAGCGCGTTCCTCACAACTCGTCGAGATCACCGGCGGTGAGCCCTTGGCACAGCCCGCTACCGGCGAATTGGCTGAGAAGCTGCTCGACGCCGGATACACGGTGCTCGTCGAGACGTCGGGCGCCATAGATGTGTCCACGCTCGACGCCCGCGTCCACAAGATCATGGACCTCAAGTGCCCCGGCTCGGGCGAAAGTGACCGCAACCTCTGGGGGAACCTCCAGCACCTCACCGAGCGCGACGAGATCAAGTTCGTCGTGAACGACCGTGCGGACTATGAATGGGCGCGGGCGACGATCCGGGAGCGCGGCCTAGACCGCCGCGTCGAGGACGGTTCCGTGCGCGCGCTCCTCATGTCGCCGGTCTGGGGAGCACTCGATCTCGAAGCGTTCGCCGGATGGATCCTCGAGGATGCGCTTCCAGTGCGCTTCCAAGTGCAGCTGCACAAGCTCGTCTGGGGCCACGAGCGGCAGGGCGTCTAGCGCGTGTCGACCGGCCCCCTCGAGACCGACCCTCGATTCTGGGTGCTCAGCGAAGCGCTCGCTTCGTACGCGGGTGATGCGAATGACCCGCTCGTCTTGGAGGGCGAAGTCGTGCATGCCTCCGTGGCGCTGGTCCTGCGCGCGCGCGACCCGCTCGAGATCCTGCTCATCAAGCGTGCTACGTCGGAGCGAGACCCTTGGTCCGGTCATATGGCGCTACCCGGCGGACGGCGAGACGACTCCGACTCGGACGCCGTGGACACCGCCCGCCGCGAGACCCTGGAGGAGACCGCCGTGGATCTCGCGGGCATGGGTACGCCGCTCGGGCGACTCGACGACGTTCGCCCTTCGTCTCCCAGACTCCCAAAGCTCGCCATCTCGCCGTTTGTCTTCGGTGTCGCCGCCGACGTGGGCGCGAGCGTCGCGAGCCGCGAGGTCGAACAGGTGTTCTGGGTGTCGATCGACGCGCTGCGGGCTCCGGAGACCCAGTCTGCAATCAACATCCCTCTGCCCGGAGGGCCGCGCGATTTTCCGTCATTCGAGCTTTCTGGCGAACACGTGTGGGGGCTGACCTACCGTATTCTGGTGCAGTTCCTGGAGGTGTATCCCTTCGGGGAGCTCGGCAGCGCCCCTGGGTCATGATCGTCCACCTCATCGACGGCACGTACGAGCTCTTTCGCCAGTTCTACGGTCTCCGCCGCTACGCCAAGGGGAAAGCTCATGCGAATGGGGCCGTCCACGGGGTGCTCCATTCCATTCTGCAGATGCTAGAGTCAGGCGCCACTCACGTGGGTGTAGCCACCGATCACGTGATCGAGTCGTTTCGCAACGACCTCTGGCCCGAGTACAAGACCGGGGAGGGCATCGACCCAGCCCTGTGGGCCCAGTTCCACCCGCTTGAGGAGGGGCTCGCCTCCATGGGTGTCGCGGTTTGGCCAATGGTCGAGCTCGAGGCTGATGACGGTCTTGCGTCCGCGGCGCACACCGCGGCGGCCGACCCCGACGTGCAGCGAGTGTCGATCTGGACCCCCGACAAGGACCTGGCACAGTGTGTTCGAGGGGAACGGGTGGTCCAGGTCGATCGCCGAAGAAAGCAGATTCGGGATGAACAAGGCGTCTTCGAGAAGTTCGGCGTCGCACCAAAGCTCATCCCGGACTTCCTGGCCCTCGTGGGTGATGCTGCGGACGGGTTCCCGGGCATTCGAGGCATCGGTCGTGTGACGGCCGCCCGACTCCTCAAGCAACACGGCCCTATCGAGAGCTTTCCCGCCGAGGTACTCGGGGACCAAGTCGATCGGGCTCTTCTGTTCAAGGACCTGGCGACTTTGAGAACCGACGCGGTGCTCTTCAACGAGGTGGACGAGCTCCGGTGGCAGGGTCCGACACCGGACTTCGCAGACTGTGCCACCGACCTCGGGGACCCGCGGCTAGCCGTACGTGCTTCAGCCGTCAGGGAGAGCCTTCGGGTCGAGTCGCCCAATAGGCCCACGCGATGAAGAGCACCTGGAACGGCAGACGAACGTAGAGCGCCACGGCGCTCGTGATCGGAAACAGGTCCGGGTTCAACGCCATATAGAGGTTCGCAGGGAAGACCGCCACGAGGAGGGCGATGAGCCCCCACCCCGCGAGCGATCGCACGCCGGGAGCCAATACAGCCAGTCCTCCCACGATCTCGAACACCCCGCTCACGGACACGAGCGCGGAATGGGCGGGGAGGTACGGCGGCATCATGCCGACGTAGAAGTCCGGGTTCAGGAAGTGGTTGGCCCCACCAACGACGAAGAACAGGGACAGCGCGAGAAGGGCCAGCCGTTTCGGCAGACGTGCCGGTAGATCGCGCAATGTCGCTTCCTTCGGACGGGGTGAAGCTCAATACCGCAGGTAACCTACTACTCCAGCTCGACCGCGACCGGGTTGTGATCGCTGAGGTCGGTCCACGGCGAACCGTCGAGCACGTGGGCCGACACGATCCTCGGGCACCATGCGGAGGGCAGCAGTATGCCGTCACAGTGGTACGGACGCTCCGGATCACGAGCCCAGCGAAGCGTCTGAGCGAGAGGCGCATCGGGATTGGCGGTGGCCCACGCCGGCTGCACACCCCCAGTCCGCATGTTGAACGACGCGATCCTCAACGCATCGCTAGAGCGTGCACCCGCCCGTGAAGTTCACCGCAGGATACGAGGTCGTCGCCTGGGCTAACCGCTCGCCAAACCTCACACGGATGGTGAGCTGGTTGCTTGCCCCCGCGCGCCGAGGCGAGCAATAGGCGAGCACGTAGAAGCTGTTGGCCATGGCTTCGATTTGGTCGCCGACGGTGCTGAACTGGCCGAGGAGCGCGTCCGAATTGTCAGCGAACGCCGAGCCCGACCGACCGATCCGTGACAGGAAAGTCTCGTCGATCTCCCCACGGAGACCGATGGAGTAGATCGAAATGTCGGTCGCCGCCACCGCGGACAGCGCGGCCGCCGCGGGCACCCGACTCGCCTGGTCCGTCCCATCCGTGAAGATCACGAGCGCGCCCGCCTGACTGACTCCGCTCGCCCCGTTCTGCAGTTGTTGCTCGACCACCCCGATTCCCAGCTGCACGGCGCCATTCAGATTCGTCGAATTGTCACGGGTCACGTCCTCTGTCAGCCCGTCGATCGCCGCCTTGAGGGCGGTCGAGTCGTCCGTGAAGTCCACCAGCTGGACAAGGTCGCTGCCGCCGTCGAACCACCAGACACCGACCACGACGCCAGAAGCATCGAGCGAGTTGTCGACGAAGGCCGCGGCAGCGGTCTTGAGTAAGGGAAAGGCCGGCGAGCCTGTGATGCTGCCGCTCATGTCGAGGAGGAGGGCAACACTCGTCTGGAATCGGCCCGGCTTCGGTTGGAAGGCCTTGGACGACTCGAATCCCGAGTCCGACTGACCGTTGTCCAGAATCTCGAACGCATCCACCGACAGGTTCGGCACTGGTGCCCCAGCCTCAGTGGAAACCTGAAACGTGACCGTAACCTTCGCCGGCGGCTCCGTCTGGGTATCGAGAATTTCGATAACCAGCGGCGAGTCTTGAGGGCCCAAGAGGTCGAGACCCAAGAAGTCACCGCACGCGGACAGACCGAAAAGGGCGAGGCCGAGGGTGCCTGCGCGTACGATGTTCACGGCGTGATGCCTTCTTAGAAGAGTGTGTCTCGTGGCCCTGCGGCACTGCTACCCAGGCGATCCATGCAAGGATCCTGCCGTCTCAGCGCTTGCCTAGAACCCACGTGGTCATCGAGCGCATGTTCTGAACCACCGTCGTCTTGAGCGGGTCCAGCTGCTTGGCGCCCAAGTCCGATGTGATGCTGAGCAGGTACTGCTCATCGACCAAGAAGCGGTCACTGCCGTCGGGCAGTCGGTGCCAGCGGTCCTGAAGGTGCACCACACGAGACTCGACCCCGATCGTCGAAGCGAGGCGTGCGAAGAACACCCCTCCGGGCTTGAGCACCCGCCACATCTCCGAGACCCCGCCCTCGAACTCGGCCGAGTCCTTGGAGAAATGAAGGACGGCACTGCAGATCACGGCGTGAAAATGGTCAGCGGGGAACGGGAGGTCGGAGAGACGCGCTACTCCGAAGTTCGTAGAGGGCAACTCCGGAGCGGCCTTCGCAGCGACAGCTCGGACGCTAGCGACCTGGGCGGAGTCTGCGTCCACACCGAACACCTCCGCTCCGCACCTCATGAGATACTCCGAGTTCCGCCCGCCCCCGCAGCCAGCGTCGAGCACCCTCATCTCTGCGGTGATCCGTCCCCGCAACAGTTGATCGAAGACATAGATGTCGAGGTGGCCAAACTCGGAGAGGAGCCGCTCGGGGCCGCAAGGCGTTTCGGTCAATGGAGTGTCTACCTCCTTCGGGGCAGGCGCCGTCCAGCGTCTCGCGAGTCTGCCGCCGGACGGACATGCGCACAACTCCGACTTGTCACCGCACCCGGCTTTCTCAACCGTTGAAGCCGAGAGGTTCAAGGCAGACCCCCCACCGAGCGAAACGCTATGGACTGGACGATGGTTGGTGCCCTGGGTGAAGCGGCCGGAGCGGTCGCGGTGGTCGCATCCCTCCTGTACGTCGGTCGCCAGGTTCGGCAGAACAACCGTATCGCACGGGCGGAGGCCTATCGGGACGTCACCATGGGCTGGGCCAAACTGCTGCATCTGTGGGCGGACGATCCGCCAGCCGCAAACGTCCTGATGGAAGTCGGCATCGGCACGCGCTTGGCCGACTTACCAAAGGAGGTTCAGAACTCGTTCCTCCTCCGCGTCTCGGCCACCTTTAGGGTGTTCGAGACGATCTATCAGCAGGTCGCCGAGGGAATCCTCGACGCCGAAGCGCTGGACATGTTGTGGGGGCAGAGCCAAACGTCGACACCCATGTTCGGCGACGCTTGGAACCGACTGAAGGGAAGTTATAGCCCCCGCTTCAGAGCCTTCGTCGAAGGGCGATTCGACCTGGGGCGCCCGGACGGAGCCGAGCCGGCCAAATAAGCAGGCGGAGCCACACTACCGTCTTTCACGGGATGACCAGTGGATGGCTTTGGGCCTCGGGTCAGCGCCAGTCACACGTCGCGCTTCCGCCGGACGTAGAGCGTCTTGTGCACGGTGGCTACGACTTCGCCTTCCTCGTCGAGCACCTGTAGCGTCCACTGCGGATGATGCTTGTCCCCGCTCGCGGTCGCCTCACGGATCGCCTCCACCTCTTCCTCCGTTACGCGCACCGTCGCGAACACCGTCCCGCGGCCCGGCCGAAGAAACTCGATGGTCGCCGCACGATCCCACACGACGTACTCGCCCCCGAGCCGCCGCATGAGCAACAGCATCAGATGAGGATCCACCATCGCGTAGAGACTCCCCCCGAAATGCGTCCCCACGACATTCGTGTTGCTCGGAACCAGCCGCATGCGCACCCGAACCTCGCTGGCGTCGTCCGCGATGTACGTCAGCTCGACCCCCGCGCCCGCATAAGGCGCATAAGAGTTGAGCCGAGCGATCAGCCCCTCAGGATCCCAGTGCATCGTCATTCCAAATCAGGCCGTGGACCCGTGCCGCGAAAGGAGCGACAACCGGGTCGGCTCATGCGACCGCACGCATCCCGCACGAGGGCTTCGGTCGCGCAGCGACCGGAGTGAGCGCAGCGAACGCCCCGAGAAGGGAGCGCGCGATCGCATGAGCCCCCCTAAACGTCTACTCCACCCATTCCGCGATGAAGACGTTCGTGTCGTTGGTCCCCTGGTTGTTCCGGTTCGACCCGAACACGATGTAGCGCCCATCCGGGCTGAACACCGGGAAGCCGTCAAAACCCTCGGCGTAAGTGATCTGCTCGATGCCGGTCCCGTCGACGTTGACCATGAAGAGGTCGAACTCGCGCCCGTCGGGGTCGAGGTGGTTCGAGCTGAAGATGATTTTCTCACCCGACGGGTGGAAGAACGGCGCGAAGTTGGCTCCGCCGATGGCCGTCACAGGCCGCTGGTTCGTCCCGTCGGCATTCATGATCATGATCTCGAGCTCCCCAGGACGGATCATCCCCTCCCGCAACAGCTGCTGGTAGTCGTCCAGCGCTGGGCCAGCCTCGGGATACTCGGCCCGCCACACGATCTGCGACCCGTCCGGAGAATAGAACGCTCCGCCGTCGTACCCGGGTCGGTCGGTGAGACGCACCACGTCCGACCCGTCCGGAGCCATGGAGTACAGCTCCAAATCCCCGTCGCGCATGCTCGTGAAGACGATGCGGTCGCCGACCGGAGAGAAGGTGGCCTCCCCGTCGTAGCCCGGGGTCTCCGTGAGCGGACGCAGGTTGGAGCCCGTCGCATCGGCAACGAAAATGTCGTACGACTCGTAGATGGGCCACACGTAACCCATGGAGAAATCGGGCTCGGGCGGGCACGACGCGTCGTGTTCGTGCGTGGAGGAATAGAGGATCTGATCGCCCGACGGATAGAAGTACGAACAGGTCGTGCGACCCTCCCCGTTGCTCACCCGAGTTGAAACAGCCGTGCGCGGATCGAGTAGGAAGATCTGGTCGCAGCCCGCGTCGGGCTTGTTGCCCTGGTAGATCAGCATGGAGCCGTCGAAGGCCCAATAAGCCTCCGCGTTCTCTCCTCCGACCGTGAGTTGGCGTACATTCCGGAAATGTGATTCGCCTGGCATGACGAGCTGCGCGCCTTCCTGAGCCAGGTTGGCAAGCTCCTCGGCGGCCTCGTCGGCGCCGGGGGCGCAGGCGGAAATAGACACGACCGAAAGGGCCATGAGGGTAAGGAACCGATGAGTCATCACAATTCGACCTCGTTCAAGACGTTCGCGGCCACTCTGGCCTTCTTCGTTGCTCCGTTCGCACCTGCCGCGGCTCAAGCATGTCCGGCCCCGGCGGCGCTGACTTCCGGTTTCGACGGGGCGATGGCCCACGTGCGCTACCTAGCCGACGACCAACTGGAGGGCAGGGCCGTGGGCACAGAGGGAGCCCGCTGTGCGGGTGACTACCTCGCTGCCCAGTTCGCCGCCCTCGGCCTGGAGCCGGCGGGTTCCCAAGGTAGCTATTTCCAGTCCTTCTCCATCCGTAAAGGTGCGGAGTTGGGGCCGGACAACCGCCTGGTCGTTTCAGGCCAGACCTTTTCGCTGGGCTCAGACTGGGTCCCCTTCGGATTTTCCGCCAGCGCGGAGGTCTCCGCCGAGCTGATCTACGGTGGACACCTCCTCAGCAATCCGGGGACGCCCGAGGACGACTTCGCCCGACTCGACATCTCGGACAAGATCGTCGTCGTGGAGTGGGGCGATCCGGACGACGCGCATGGGACCGGCCTACGCAGCGACCCGCACTTCAAGGCCTCCGTCGCCACCGGACGCGACGCAGCGGCCATCGTGTTGCTCGCGCCGGTGGGCATGGGCCCGCCGAGCCTGGGTGAGGAGATCCGGGCGGGACTTCAGATCCCCGTGGTGGTCGTGCGAGATGAGATCGCCACCACCATCAGAGACCTGCTCATCGACGGCGCGAGCGGCACGCTCGCCACCGATGTGCGCGTCACGACCGCTGAAGCGCGGAACGTCGTCGGACTCCTTCCGGGGGCTAGCGCGACGCTGCGCAACGAGTACGTCATCGTCGGGGCGCACTACGACCACCTCGGCATGGGCGGCGAGGGCTCGCTCGCCCCGGACGAGCGGTCCGTGCACAACGGCGCCGACGACAACGCGAGCGGGACCGCCGCGGTCATCGAGATCGCGCGGACGCTCTTGGCGGGGCCTCGCCCCGACCGAAGCATCCTCTTCATGGCGTTCACGGGTGAGGAGCGCGGACTGTGGGGTTCGGCTCACTTCGTGCGTGAGCCCACCGTCGACCTGGGGTCGGTCGTCGCGATGCTCAACCTCGACATGGTCGGCCGGGTGGCGAACGACGAGGTAACGGTGTTCGGCGTCGGCACGGCCGCCGAGTGGGACCAGGTGCTCGACGCCGCCAACGCCAGCCTCGCAGTTCCGCTGACGCTGGCGAAGGCACCCGACGGATACGGCCCGTCGGATCACTCCTCGTTCTACGGCGAGGGCATCCCCGTGCTGCACTTTTTCTCCAACACACACCAAGACTACCACCGGCCCGAGGACGACTGGGAAAAGATCAACGTCGATGGGCTGGTCCGCGTGACCGAGCTCACCGCGCGCGTCGCGTCGAGACTCGCCTCCGGTGGCGCCGATGCCGTCGCCCTTTCTCCGATCGTGCAGGAGCAGCCCGCCCCCGCGACGGGCGGTTCGTCATCCAGCGGATATGGGGCCTACCTGGGCACGATCCCCGACATGACGCCGCGTGACTTCGGCCTGCGCTTGACCGGCGTCCGTGAAGGCAGCCCGGCGGCAATCGCCGGCCTACGAGCGGGCGACGTGGTCGTCGAGTTCGACGGAAACCCGGTCGCCGACATCTACGCCTACACGTACGCTCTGCAGGCGAGAAGCGTGGGGGACGAAGTCACGATCGTCGTCGAGCGTGAGGGCGAGCGCATCACCGTCACCGCAGTCCTCGGGGAACGCTAGGGGAGTTCCTAGAAGTCCAGCTCCGCCTGCTCGTCTTCTCCTACAGGATCGCGGGCGGGCGCTCCTCCACGCCCCGACGATCGCGTCACCTCGACGACCCGGTCACCCTTGGCGATGTCGGCCATGCGCTTGCCTTGGGTCCGACGACCCTGGATGGGCACCGAGTCGGCTGCGGCGCGTACGACGCTTCCCTTGGCCGTGACAATCATCACCTCGTCGGCTTCCAGGACTTCCAACGCGGACACGATGGGCGACCCCGCGCCGCCGGGGACCGCCAAGGTGCCGAGCCCGCCTCGCTTCTGGAGTGGGAACTCCGAAACGGACGTGCGCTTCCCTGTGCCGTCCTCGCTCACGGTCAGCACGGTGGAGTCGCGCCGGATAAGGAGCATTCCAACGACTTCGTCCCCGCCCTTCAAGCCCATCCCCTTCACGCCCTGGGCCGTGCGCCCAACGATGCTCACCTCGTCCTCGGGGAACCGGATCGCCCGACCACCTCGAGACAGGAGCATGACCTCGGCGGTCCCGTCGGACATGACCACGTCGAGAATGGCGTCGCCCTTCTTCACGCCCGCGCCCTTCACACCGCCGGCCCTCGGATTGGAGAAGTCCGACAGGGGCGTCCGCTTGATGACACCCTTCCGCGAAAGGAACGTCAGGAAGCGACCTTGAACGTCCAGGTCGTCCACCGGGATCATCGCGACGATGGGGTCCGCGCGGTCCGCGCCGTCGAGCAGGGCGTACACGGACTGGCCGCGGGAGGAGCGCGCGCTTTCGGGCACGTCCAGTACGGGCAAGAAGTGGCAGTGTCCGCCCTCCGTGAACGTCAGGATCCACCCGCTGCTGCGCGCGACGAACATCCGTTCGAGGTAGTCGTCCTCGTACCGCTCCATGCCCGCCAGCGCCTTACCGGAACCTACGCGCCTCCGGTACAGGTGCATCGGGATGCGCTTGACGAAGCCTTCATGCGAAAGTGTGACGACCACGTCCTCGTCAGCGAGCTGCCCCTCGATCGCGGGCGTCTCGATGTCCGCGTCTTCGTCATCCATGAGGACCGTTCGGCGCGCATCCCCGAACTGCTTCACGACGTTGGCGAGCTCGTCCAGCATGATCTGTAGCTGGCGCTCCTCCGAGCCCAGCACGTCCTTGAGCTCAGCGATCAGGGTCGCCAACTCCTCGAGGCGCGCTTCGAGCTGCGACTGTTCGAGCGCAGTGAGCCTCGCAAGGCGCATGCTCAGGATCGCGTCGGCCTGGATCTCGCTCAGCCCGAAGCGGTCTTGCAGCCGCTCCGACGCCTCGGCTCGGTGCTGCGAGGCGCGGATGATCTTGATGGCCTCGTCGATGTGCTTGAGCGCGGCGAGCAGTCCCTCGACGACGTGCCGCTCGGCCTCCGCCTGTTCGAGGTCGTGGCGGCTGCGCCGCTGAATGACATCGAGCCTGTGGTCCCGGAAGCACTCCAGGATCCTCTTGAGGTCGAACGCCTTGGGCTGCCCGTTATCGAGCGCGAGTAGGTGGGCGCCGAACGTCGTCTGCAGGTTGGTCCCGCGGAACAGCAGCCGCACCACATCGGCGGCCTTGGCGCCGCGCTTGAGCTCCACGACGAGCCTCATGCCGTCGCGGTCCGATTCATCGCGGATGTCGGAGACGTCGTCGGCGCGTCCCTTCTTGGACAACGCAGCGATCTGCTCGATCACCTTGGTCTTAGAGACCATGAAGGGCAGCTCCGTCACAACGAGCTGCTCTCTGCCACCGCGGAGCGATTCTTTCACCACGCGGCCCCGCATGATGACGCGGCCCCGGCCCTCCCGGTACATCTTCTCGACGCCTTCGTGTCCGACCACGAAGCCACCGGTCGGGAAGTCGGGACCGGGGATGTGTCGCATGAGATCTTCGACGGTACAGTCCGGGTCCACGACAAGCTGGCGGACGCCCGCGGCCACCTCGGCCAGGTTGTGCGGGGGCACGTTCGTGCTCATGCCCACCGCGATGCCCGACGAGCCGTTCACAAGCAGGTTCGGAAAGCGGGCGGGGAGTACCACTGGCTCCTGACGACGCCCGTCGAAGTTCGGCTGGAAACCTACGGTCTCCTTCTCGATGTCGTCGAGGAGCTCAGCGGCGACAGCGTCCAGGCGCGCCTCGGTATAGCGATACGCGGCCGCGGGATCTCCGTCGATGGAGCCGAAGTTGCCCTGCCCGTCCACCAGCGGCATCCGCATGGAGAAATCCTGGACCATGCGTACCAGCGCGTCGTACACCGCCGAGTCGCCGTGCGGGTGGAACTTCCCCAGTACCTCCCCGACGACGGTCGCGCTCTTCTGGTAGGGTCGGTCAGGGCTCAACCCCATCTCGTGCATGGCGAACAGGATCCGCCGGTGCACGGGCTTCAGGCCATCTCGCACATCGGGGAGCGCCCGTTGCACGATGACGCTCATGGAGTAATCGAGGAACGATTCTCGCATCTCCTCCTCGATCATGCGAGGAAGGATACGTTCCCGTTTTGAGGCCGTGGCCATGCCTACTCCGTCTGATCTGAACTGGGATCCCCGAGAAGGCTAGCTTCTCATTTCGTAGGAGGGGTGGCAAGCGACCCCTGGGCGGCTCGACGCATAGCGGAGCACGCGAAAGTCAGCTGTCCGGGCGACCCTCGGACACGAGCTGTAGGACACGCGAGCGGAGCTCGGGGGAGGCGGTCTCTTTCACACACGCGCGCTGGATCGCCTCGCGGAAGCGACGCTCCAGATGGAGGTGCGGATAGCACCGCCGGCACATCTCGAAATGAGCCTCGACCTGGGCGTGTGGCACGTCGGCGAGCTCGCCGTCGAGGAACTCGTGCACGAGTCGGAGCGCGTCCTCGCAGGCCAGCCCTTCCGCGTCACCGTTACGCTTCGCGCCGAACAGCCGCTTGAAGCTATCGAAGAGCGTCATATCGGCCTCTCAAACGCCGTCGTCGACGCCGCTCGACGCCTCGATATAGCCCATCTCGACTGCATGCTCGTACAACACCTCCTGAAGTCGTCGCCGGCCCCGAAAGAGTCGGCTTTTCACGGTGCCCACCGGTGCGTCGACCAGCGCTGCGATCTCCGCGTAGGGTAGCCCTTCGATGTCGGAAAGGACGACCGCCGTACGGTACTCCTCGGGGAGGGCCGCGATGGCTTC
>Ga0224512_10001144_pt1 | contig 26378 bp, 23 predicted proteins | sample SF_May12_sed_USG_4_FD_169103 | JGI IMG/M metagenome (GOLD analysis project Ga0224512, IMG submission 169103) | Sediment microbial communities from San Francisco Bay, California, United States - SF_May12_sed_USGS_13 | ecosystem: Environmental > Aquatic > Marine > Sediment | place: USA... | reverse complement strand
GCACGAGTGACATGAAAGGCGGCGTTGCATCCAGCGTCTATGCAGGCGCACTCCTGAAGAAACTCGGGGTACCTGACAACGTCACGCTCTATGTAACCGGCACCGTACAGGAAGAAGACTGCGATGGCCTGTGCTGGCAATACATCTTGAACGAAGACGGCCTGCGCCCGGATCTTGTGGTGATTACCGAACCGACCAGCCTGCGCATCTATCGTGGGCATCGCGGCCGCATGGAGATCGAAGTGCATACGTCCGGCATCTCCTGCCACGGCTCGGCACCCGAGCGCGGTGACAACGCGATCTACAAGATGGCCGCCATCATCGCCGACATCGAGAAACTCAATGAGCGCCTTGAACCACGCGACCCGCTCGGCAAAGGTACGGTCACAATCAGCGAAATCCGCTCGTCCTCGCCGAGCCTGTGTGCCGTAGCCGATGGCTGCACGATACATCTCGATCGCCGCCTGACAATTGCCGAAACCGAAGAAACCTCGGTTGCAGAAATTCTCGCGTTGCCATCGGTTCAGGCCGCGGACGCGTCGGTCACGGTGCTCGATTACGCCGTGCCAAGTCATACGGGGCTGACCTACCCGACCCGCAAGTACTACCCCACGTGGGAGATGACCGAAAACGAACCAGCAGTGCTGGCTGCGATGGCTGCACACAGAACGGCGTTTGGCGAAGAAGCTGAAGTTGGCCACTGGACGTTTAGCACTAACGGCGTGGCTACGGCGGGCATGCACAACATTCCAACGGTCGGATTCGGGCCGGGTCATGAGCACTTTGCGCACGCCCCCAATGAGCAAACCGAGATCGAACACCTCGTGCGTTGCACGGCTTTCTACGCGGCGCTCGTGAATACCTTTTCGAAAGGAGCAATCTCCAAGTGACTAATGAAGCAAAACCCATCACCGACAAAATGAAGGGGCGCGACTGGTTAATGACGCAGGACTGGTCCGATGACGAAATTGAGCTCGCGCTGGAAACGGCAGATCAGCTGAAAAAAGAGTTCAGGAGTGGCATTCCGACCTTGCATCTCGCGCACAAAACCGCATTCCTGATTTTCTTCGACAAGTCCACGCGCACGCGCAACTCGTTTGAGGCGGGCATGACCCAGCTTGGTGGGCACGCGCATTTCATCGACTCCGAGACATCGCAAATCGCACATGGTGAAAGCCCGAAAGACATGGGTACGATCCTGTCCGGTTACGGTCACGGCATTGCCATCCGTCATGACCTTGTTCCCGGCGAAGGCCAAACTTACATGCGTGACGTCGCGCGCTGGGCCGACGTCCCGGTCATCAACATGCAGTGCGATGTGGATCACCCGTGCCAGAACCTTGCGGACCTGATGACGATCCGCGAAGAATTCGGCAAAGACCTTCGTGACCTGAAGATCGCGGTATCCTGGGCCTATGCACCCAGCTACGTAAAACCGATGTCGGTTCCCCAAGGGCTGATCATGCTCATGACGCGCTTCGGTATGAACGTGACGCTGGCGCATCCGCCCGAATACACTTTGATGGATGAACCCATGAAGCTGGCGCGTGAAAACGCCGAACGATCCGGCGGCCAATTCGAAGTGGTGGACAATATGGAAGATGCTTTCGCTGACGCTGACATCGTGTATCCGAAGAGTTGGGGCGTAGAGTCTTTGTTCAGTAATCCGGAGCAGGCGATGAAAGTGGCGCAGCAGTACAAGCATTGGATCTGCGATGAAGCGATGATGGCGCGTGCAAAAAAGGAAGCGATTTATATGCACTGCCTGCCTGCCGATCGCGGCTGTGAAGTAACAGACGCCGTCATCGACGGCCCGCAGTCGCGTGTTTATCCTGAGGCCGACAACCGCCTGCACACGGCCAAGGCTCTGATGGCTCTGACGATGTAGCGAAGCATGAGCAACGTAAATACACATGGCAGCAACAACTCGGATAGCCCGCTCGTGGTTATTGCTATCGGTGGCAATTCATTGATCAAGGATCGCGAGCACATGAGCGTACTGGATCAATACCGTGCTGCAGGTGAAACCAGCCGCCACATCGCGCCTATCGTAAAAAGCGGCTACCGTGTGGTCGTGACCCACGGCAATGGCCCTCAGGTCGGTTTTATCTTGCTGCGCTCGGAAATCGCCAAAGACCTGCTTCACCAGGTTCCATTAGCCAATTGCGTCGCGGATACTCAAGGTGCTATCGGCCTGCAAATCGCCCAGTCTCTAAAAAATGAATTTCTGCTCAGCGGACTGGATCAGAACGTTGTGGCAATTGTTACCCAGGTCGTCGTTGACGAGAGTGATCCGAGCTTTGCAGAACCGAGCAAGCCGATTGGTCCGTTCATGACAGAAGAGGAAGCGCGGCAACACGCGCGCGATGACGGTTGGGCAATTGGCGAAGATTCAGGCCGCGGCTGGCGCCGCCTGGTGCCATCGCCAGAACCGTTGGAGATCGTCGAGTTGTCGACAATTCGCACCTTGCTCGACAGCGGTGCCCTGGTCGTTGCCGCTGGCGGCGGCGGTATCCCCGTTATTTACAAACCGGATGGCACTCTGCGACCCCGACCGGCGGTGATCGACAAGGATGCTTCGTCCTGTTTACTTGCCAGTGAACTCGGCGCTTCTATATTTGTTATCTCCACGGACGTCGACAAAGTTGCGTTGAATTTCGGCACATCGCAACAAGTTGAAATCGATAGCATGAATATTGAGGAGTGCCGACAATATTTGGATGCCGGACATTTCGCGCCGGGTAGCATGAAGCCTAAGATCGAGAGCGCGCTGAAATTTCTTGAGCGCGGCGGCAAGGAAGTCATCATCACCCAGCCACATAATCTGCGAGGAGCGTTGGACGGCATCTACGGTACGCATATCGTGCCCTGATTGCCGAAAGAACATGAACGGTTACCGATGCATTGCCTGTGCCAAAACGCAAGCCGCGGACTTCGCCGGCTTCGTTTGTCCGTCCTGCGGCGGCAACCTCGATATCACCTACGACTATGCGGCCATCCGCGAGGAAATTGAACAGAATTTTGGTTTCGAAGCATTCTTGCCCGTCAGCAGACTCGATACTCCTTTCCCATTACGTGTCGGAGGAACTCCACTGGTTGGAGCGAGGCGCCTGGCGGAGATAGCGGGACTTCGTAACGTTTACCTCAAGGACGACACGCTGAACCCGAGTGCATCAACAAAGGATCGCGCCAGCGCAGTTGCTCTTCGGCGAGCGGCCGATATTGGTGCCGATGTTGTCGCCGTTGCCAGTACCGGCAACGCCGGTTCTTCGATGGCGTGTCTCGCGGCAGCTACTGGCCAGAGCGCAATCGTTTTCGTTCCGGAAAGTGCTCCAATTGCAAAACTCACCCAGGCCCTGTCGTTTGGGGCAACCGTTCTCGCCGTGCGTGGTAACTATGACGACGCTTTCGATCTTTGTATGGCTGCGTGCGACGAATTTGGATGGTTTAATCGCAGCACAGGCTATAACCCGTTCACGCGCGAAGGCAAGAAGACCTGTGCCTACGAAATCTGGGAAGACCTGGGGCGTCGCATACCGGATCGAGTCGTGGTGCCGACAGGCGATGGCAACCTGTTGAGTGGAATGTGGAAAGGCTGGTGCGATCTGAAAGCAGCGGGTCTTATCGACCGGCTACCCAGGATTGACTGTGTCCAGTCTGAGAACAGCGCCGCGATTTGCCATGCTGTCCGGCGGCTTCGGGAGCAAAGTACTACTGATCCGGATTGGTCGAAGGTCGCTATCGACGAGGTCGGAGCTACAACCGTGGCCGATTCGATCTCCGTAAATCGCCCCCGCGATGGCCTGGCTGCAGTCAAAGCGATTATTCAGTCCGGCGGCGTGGCGACAACAATAACGGATGAGGAAATACTTGCAGCCATTCCGGAGATCGCCCAAAACACTGGTGTCTTTGCTGAACCAGCGGCCGCTGCGTCGTGGGCAGCAGTTCGACAGCTGGCTCAGCTGAAGAAAATCGACAAAGACGAACTCGTTGTGTGCCTGATCTCCGGAAGCGGTCTCAAGGACATCGAAAATGCGGCAACGGTTGCGGGCAAGCCGTCGTCCGTCGATCTCAGTCTCGAATCAGTACGCGACGCTCTAGCCCGTTAGTACCGGCATCGCCGTTGCCTGCCAGGCCACAACCTGCCACTTACCGCTGCGCCGCAAGAACGTGCCGGTATTGAAGTAAGTCAGCACAACTGAATTGTCTGGCGGCGTTGCCACTAATTTGAAAGCGACCACAGCCGTGTCACCGTATACCTGTATCTGAATATCTTCCGCGGTATACACAGGTCCGGCCGCATCATCCTCTTCGCTTGGTTCATTTTCTGATGCTGCGAACCCCGCCATGATCTCGGCCTTGGTCGTTCGCGTTCCTCTTGAGGACGTGTAGATCAAATCATCTGCCCAAAAGCGTTCGTGAACCTCGGCAACCCCGGCGTTCGCGAGGAACTCGTTGAGCATGGTTGTCAGGTCATTGACATCGCTGGAATCGGCAGCACTGCCGGTAAATGACAACATAAAAAATACGGCGGCAAGGCCGAATTGTCTGCTACTACTCTTCATTGGAACTCCTGTCGTTGGTTGACCAGTGCTACTCGAAAACCCGGTCGATCGCTGCCATCACATCCGGTGTAAAACTGTCAATGAACTTTATCGCTTTCATATTTTCATGTACCTGCTCAACTCGGCTCGCCCCGGTCAGTACGGAACTGACGTGCGGATTCTGCAAACACCAGGCCAGCGAGAACTGTGCGAGGGTCGCGCCCATTTCCCTGGCAATGGGTTGCAACGCTGCGACCTTTGCCAGGCTATTTGCATCCGTCAGCTGCCCTTGCAGCCAATCATAGCCTTCAACGGCACCGCGGCTGTCGCCTGGAATCCCGGCTTGGTACTTGCCAGTCAGCAGTCCCGATGCAAGCGGACTCCAGGTCGTAGAACCATAGCCGAGTTCTTTGTACAGGCGATCGTAATCCGATCCGAAGCGATGGCGTTCAAACAGGTTGTATACGGGCTGCTCGACCACCGGTTTGTGCAAATGATGGCGTTCGGCGATATCGATCGCGGTCACAACATCGTCTGCCTCCCATTCAGACGTTCCCCAGTACAACGCTTTGCCTCTTTCGATGATGTTGTGCATCGCCCAAACCGTTTCTTCGATTGGTGTGCTCGGGTCGGCGCGATGGCAATACAGCAAATCCACATAGTCCATGCCGAGGCGCGCCAACGAGCTGTCGATACCCTCAAGCAGGTACTTGCGATTCAGCGTATTTTGCTCGTTCGGCCCCTCATGCAGGCCCCAAAACAGCTTGGTCGAAACCAGGTAGCTGCCGCGCCGCCAACCAAGTTTCTTAATGGCCGCTCCCATGACTTCTTCGGATTTTCCAGCAGCATAGGCCTCGGCGTTATCAAAGAAATTAACGCCGGCGTCATACGCTGCCGCCAGCATCGTCACCGCCGAGTCGATGCCCGCCTGCGTGTGAAAAGTAACCCATGAGCCGAACGACAATTCGCTGACCTGGATACCTGTTTTTCCGAGATGGCGATACTTCATGAGGACTCCCTTGACAGCAGCGGATACTACCATTTCATCGCCAGGCTGCCCGACCCCGCAAAATACTGAACCAAAATCAAGAATTCGCGCCTAACAAATGGCAGAATTGCCGGCTCAACAGCCGGCACCGATCGGTAGACCAATAAATAACAGGAAATCTTCATGAACAAGATCTTTTTGACCCTTGCGGTCACGTCACTGCTTGCAGCATGTGGCCAGGGAACCGAAACAGCAGAGCCCGCCGCACCAGCAGCGCCGTTGAAATCGGGCGTGGAACTCACCGGCATGGATACGTCCGTCAGACCACAGGATGACTATTACGCCTACGCTAATGGCAAATGGCTGGAAGAGACCGAAATCCCGGCTGATCAATTTGGTTGGGGCAGCTACATGACCCTGCGTGACGACAGTCTCACGGATGTCCGCGCCATTGTTGATGAAGTGGCTGGGGATGCCGCGGACAGCGAAGCTGCTGCCAAGATCGGCAATTACTACAACGCCTACCTGGACGAAGAGCGTGTTGAAGAACTGGGTATGTCACCTCTCAAGCCTCTTTTTGCCGAGATTGACGCCATCGAAGACCATGCAGCCATGTCACGCTGGTTTGGTGACAACAATGACATCGGTATTGATGGGCCATTCAACCTGTACGTTAATCAGGACGACAAAGACTCAACCAAATATGTCATGTTCCTGGTGCAGTCCGGACTTGGTCTACCTGACAAGGAATACTACTTCGACGATTCCGAACGTGGCCTGCAATTGCGTGACGCCTATGTCGCTTACTCCGAGAAATTGCTTTCGGCATCAGGTTACGCGGACGCGGCAGAAGCGGCAAAGCGCATCATGGCACTCGAGACCAGTCTCGCCGAACACCATTGGGACAAAGAAGACAGCCGCGACGCGGATAAGGCCTACAACAAGACCACCGATGCGGAACTCGGCGAGATGCTGTCGAATTTCGACCTCGATGGCTACTTCGCCGGAATTGGATCTGGTCGTCAGGACCATGTCATCGTCAACCAGCCCTCCTATCTTGCAGCCGCCAATGACGTTTTCGTCGCAACAGATCTCGCAATCTGGAAGGAGTTTGCGCGTCTGAATACGATACGTGCGTTTGCGGGTTTCCTGCAAAAAGAAGTCGTCGATGCGCAGTTCGAATACAGGCAAGTTGTCTTGGGCGCTGAGGAACAAACTCCGCGTTGGCAACGTGCCATCAGTTCGATGAACGGCAACATGGGCGAGTTGCTTGGCCAGCTATACGTCGAAAAGCACTTTCCACCGGAGGCTAAAGAACGTATGGCCGATATGCTCTACTACCTAAGCGAAGCCTATGCCGACTCCATCAAGAATCTCGAATGGATGGGCGACGAAACCAAAGAAAAGGCGCTTGAAAAATTGTCCAAATTTACGCCAAAAGTCGGCTACCCGGATGAGTGGCGTGACTATTCGACGCTTGAAGTTTCGGCCGACGACCTCGTTGGCAACATTCGCAACGCGAGAGAGTTTAACCACTATCGCAATGTCGACAAACTGGGTAAACCAATCGATCGCAACGAGTGGTTCATGGCACCGCAACAGGTCAACGCTTATTACAACCCGGGCCTGAACGAGATTGTTTTCCCTGCTGCATACTTGCAGCCGCCTAACTTCCAGCTCGACGCCGAAGACGCATACAACTATGGCGCTATCGGCATAACGATTGGCCATGAGATCGGCCACGGTTTTGATGACCAGGGCAGCAAATACGACGGCGATGGCAACCTGAAAAGCTGGTGGACGGACGAAGACCGTGCCAACTTTGAGGAGCGCACGAAAGGGCTGGTCGAACAATTCAGCCAATTTGAAGCATTGCCGGGCCTGTTCGTGAATGGTGAGTTTACGCTCGGCGAGAACATTGGTGATCTCGGCGGTACAGCCATCGCATTGAAAGCCTATCGCATGTCCCTCAAAGGCAAAGAGTCACCGGTCATTGACGGCTTTAGCGGCGAAGAACGGTTCTTCCTCGGCATGGCGCAATCCAGTCGCATTAAGTGGCGTGAGCAGCTCATTGAGCTGTTGATCAAGTCCGATCCTCACTCGCCCGACGTGTTCCGGATCAATGGTGTCGTACCAAACGTCGATGACTTCTATGAGACTTACAACGTGCAGGATGGTGACGCGCTGTACCGGCCCGAAGATGAGCGGGTTCGTATCTGGCAGTAAGTACTAGCGCGAGTTTCGTTTCGCCCGACGTGAACTGAGTGAAATCGGAGTTAACTTCGGTTTCGGTCGTTTCGTCGGGCGACCAACGAAATAGCCCTGCGCCATATCCACGCCCAGCTCGCCAAGCAGGATCAGCGACTCGGCATTCTGCACATACTCGGCGATCGTTTTCATCCCCGCTTCGCGGCCAATCTCTGCCATCAACTTGATCATTTTTTGATCAACCGGATTATTCAACAGATCCTCAACAAACGACCCGTCGATTTTGATGTAGTCGAAATGCAATTTTTGAAGGTGGCTGAACGAGTTATATCCAGTACCGAAATCGTCAAGCGAGAATTCGTAGCCGAGTTTACGTAGACCAGCGATCTGCCGCTCCACATGTGCCGGCCGACGGATAGCAAGACTCTCAGTAACCTCGAACACGATATCGTTGGGCCGAACGCCATGTTTATTGAACGTCTCCTCGACATAGGCGATCAGGTCATCGTTCTCGAACACGTTTGCAGACAGATTTACGGCAAGCCTCAAGCGCTGATCAGGCTTTGAATATTTCGAGTACGCCGCGGCAGCATGCCGAATTACCCAGAAGTCGATTTCGGTCATCAGACCGAAGCGCATCGCGGACGGCAAGAAAGCATCAGGCTGTATCAGCTTGCCATCTTCAGTTCGCAACCGAATAAGCACTTCGTGATGTGTCGTCTCACCATTATCGATTCGATTGATTGGCTGGAACCACAATTCGAATTCATCGTTATCCACAGCTTTGCGGAGACGATTCATCCAGCCAATATCGGCCGCATCCCGTTGCAGGTTGTCCTCCGAATGCTCATAGAGGCTCATTCTGTTTCGGCCGGCTAATTTCGCATCACGACAAGCGATATCGGCTTGATTGATCAATTCATCCTGATCCAGGTCATCGCCTTCCAACATGGTGACGCCGATGCTGCAATGAGCGTGAAAAATTTTCTCGTCTTCGATATGCGCCATACGTCTCATGTTCGTGAGAATTGTCTCTGCCGCTGCACGAGCCCCATCGACGTCGGTACGACGCACAAGAATCGCAAATTCATCGCCACCAAATCGCGCGACGATGTCATTGCTTCTGGTACTGCGATCCAGTTCATCAGCAACTTTTCGAATCAGCCGATCACCCGCGGGGTGTCCACAGTCGTCGTTGATGTACTTGAATTGGTCCAGGTCAATAAATAGCAGTGCGCTGCTCCGGCCATGACGCATCACATTTTCAATCTCCTCTTTCAACTCCTCAATAAATCGATGCCGATTGAACAACCCCGTCAAACTATCGTGATTTGCCAGTTCAACGAGTTTTTCGTCGCGTTCGTTGAGTGCTGACGCGGTCGTTTCCAGAGCTTTTACGATATTTGAAATTTCGCGGTGCGCAGCGGGCTCGAATTTAACTGCGAGATTGCCTTTCGCAAGTTCCTCGATAGGTGCCTGCAGGTCCGATATTGATGCCAGAGCCCGACGCAATATGTGCCTGCCATGAAATCCAAATGCAATCAGCAGCGCGAGAAGAACCAATATTGCTACACGTATGTTCGACAAGAGACGATCGTGGAATATCACGAAATCGAGGTGAATTCCGACGAATCCGATTAGCTCCTTTTTCGTTTCCCCGTCCGAATCGGACGGATCGAAAGCAAACAATCCGTCATCTGAAATAGACTCCGTCCACACCGGTGCGAGAATCTCGAACAGTGTTGGATTAAAGAGGCCGCCGCGCATCAGGTAAGGTTCCTCGCCGCCAACCTGTTTGATTGCATCCACCAGTCGCTGTTCCGGTATTTCGATGACTGGCCCGAGATCCTCTTTGTTGTCGACAGAATACACAGGTGTTCCGTCTTTCGAAAAGTAAACAACCCTGTCGATTTCCGGATAGCGTTTGACGAAACTCTCGAGCCGGATTAGCGCCTCCTGGTCGTTCGTCAAATACAAGGGCGCACCCAGTTCGTTAAGATCCTCTGTCCATTGCATCGCCCAGCGACTGTAGTTGTCCTGGAGAACCCACTGGCCACCCCAGTAAAGACTTGCAATTGCGAGAGCACCAACCAACGCAGCGCTAAGAACCTGCATCGATAATATTTCGTTCACCAACACGCGCTTTCCGGTCGTTGCTTCGGCGCGCTCGAGGCGCGCAGCGAACCAGTCCGCCGCTAGTTTCAACCTGGTCTTCACTGACTCAAACCCCGACTCGTATCTCGCATCAGCGCGTGGGCTGCGGAGCGCTGCTTGAAAAATGCTTCATTCGTCTGAGTGTGACTTTCAGAGAGAGCCGTCAATGGCGGAACTTGTTGCAGGTCACCTTCCTGAATCTTCCTGACTACCTTGACGATCGTATCGGCGATATCAGACGCCACGGTAGAAATACTAATGGCGGCACCCATTTTCAACATAGACTCGTTTGGCACGATAACGGGAATGTGCCGACTCTTCGCCTCGTCAAACATTTGCTTCAAAATACGCGAACTGAGAATACGATTATCAGGGAGCAGCCAATAGCCATCGATATCCCGGATCATTCGCTTGAAGATGTACAGAGTCTCCTGGTCTGAGTGCGCAATTTGTATATTCAGTGTTACATCGTGCCGCTCGGCTGCCTGCTGCGCTTCGGCTATGAGATCTTCATGCCCTTCACCAATTATCATGCCGACACGAGCAATCGTCGGATCAATTTCCTGCCAGGCCCTAAGCTGTGCTTCTAACGGAACAAGCGCTGAAACTCCGCGACTGTCATCCGTCAGGAGATCATGATCCTGATAGTTGAATACCTGGCTAAAAAGCACTGGCTTCGTGGACATTGCAACGGACGAACGAGCAGCACGCAGTCCAATCGCAACAACCGCACCCGGATCGGAGTCGTTAATCGCTCGCAGGACGGAAACAGGCGGCTCACTCCCGGCGCTCAAGTCATAGACGCTGTAATCCTTAAAGCGCAGCATCAATTCCCTGGCAACATCGGCGTAAGCCGGCTGGCCACTACTCAATACGATTGCCACAGGTGGGAGTTTCGCGGGCGTCGGCGCTTTAAGGGGAGGTATGGTTTGCACCGCCGGCGCTGGCGGTACAATGACGATGTCAATCGGAACATCGATGGGCTCCTCAACAGGCGCAACCGTGGAGCAAGCTGAAATAACCAGCACCGCAAGGATCATTGCAACGCGTGCTATCTGCTTCAGGCTCACGCCGCTTCCCCACATCCCGAAATTCCCTTATGTTAAGTGTCCGCCGACCAGTCCGAAATCACTTGCCGAGCAGTCTTTTTTATAGGAAATCGGGGCCAAAAACTGTGCCCCAGGTCTTGCTGTAGAGAACCGACACTTCTGACCAGCGAATGACTGGAAGTGTCGTCTAAATCAGAATTCGTATTCAACTCCCAGTTTGATCGTTTGATCAGGGCTGTCTTTGTCCACTCCCCAAAAGACCCCGGCTTCCCAACGGAACTTCTTTCCGGGTGACAAACGTCTCAATCCGGTCAGCGCAGGACCAAGCGCCAGTCAAAGGCATATTCACCTTCGAGATAGAGGATTCTTCATGAGGCGTCAGAACCCCTCTTGGCGAATAAGCTCCGCCCGGCTGAGTGGATCGCATCCAGATCTACCGAGAGCGACCGCGGCAGCTGCACAGCTGGAGCAAAGGTCTCTGCGATGTGTGTATGAGTCTGATCTACGAATTTCCCAACCACTGATAATTACGATGGTTGAGAGATTACTTAGCGAATCTTAAGGCACCCTTAGCACTCGAAACTATCGTCATCAACGGGGCGGCATTGAGGCAGGATGCCATATGACTGCCAGAGTTCAAATATACCGTTGTCTGAGAGGTTCAGCGCTTAAGTTCTTGAAAAAAGGTCATTAATTGGGGTTGCCAGCTTCACGAAGCGGCCATATTACCACCGCACAGGCCCTTCCATCAGCACATACGCGATTTACACGATAGACAAGATTTCGGCCTGGCATTAAATTGCCTAGCGTACGGGGTGGGAGGCAGTCATGCGACGACAATTGATAGAGGCACTTACGTATCCGAGGCTACTGGTCCAAAAAATAATGGAAGAAGACGACTGTCCACACGACAGCCTGTTTGAAGCGACCAGTGAGCGATGTCATCAGTGCGACCTGAACAAAGAATGTCATTGGGTCAGCTGTATGAGCGATTTCTCGGACCTTGAAGAAAAAGCGATCCATACGCTTAACGCTTCGCTACGCTATGGCATCCGGTTGGTCGAGACAGTGCATAGCGAGTTGCGCCACGATGAGACCATGTGCAGGTGCGAAGCCTGCACCTGGATAAGAGATGCGCAACGTCTGACGGAGGAATTTGAAGCCCATCTTGCTCCGAATCCCTACAGACCACCGATGCACTGACTATTTTAGCGAGGCAAGAAACATGAATGAATCAGTAAATCTGATTCTCAACTCATCTCTGGGTGCGGAACTTTCTACAGAAGAAGCAGGCGAGCTCAGCGCCCTGATGAACTTGAGAGACCTGGAAGATGGTGACTTTCTCATTTCCGAGGGTACCGCAGACGACTCACTGCATGTGCTGTTGCAAGGCAAACTCGAGGTTGTGAAGCGCACAGGTGCGGATGGAACCGCAAGCCTTGCAGTTTTAAGAGAAGGAGACCTTGCCGGCGAACTCAGCTTTCTTGACAGTGAAATACACTCTGTCGGACTCAGAGCCCTTTGCGACACCCGTGTGTACAGCCTGAAACGCGAGGACTTCGAAAAAATTGTCGACGCGAATCCGCGGCTCGTTTATAAAGTGATGCGCGCCGTGGCACGCTCAACGCATCGAATCATGCATCGATTGAATCACGACTTCATCGAGCTCAACAACTACATCTTTAAGCAACACGGGCGGTACTGAGTCTAGAGGCGCCCGAGTTCCGCAGCTGAAAGACCATCAATCCCAAGCGACTCCGGTGTCCGTAACGCCTCGCCGGCATAGTCGCGACCCATCAGCACCGAAGTGAGCTGAATCATGGCATCCATTGTGGGTGTCTCAACATCGATCTGTCGCGCAAGCGCGGACATAAACACCAGTCCGTAGCCAACATCCTCGTTCAAATAGCGGTGGTCCAGTTGCGGTTGGGCACCAATGCCGTGAAAGCCTGGTGCCTTGCGATAAGCAGCGCCGTAGTTGTCTTCCAGCATATAACCCTGCCGCATTCCCATTTGCGGATCGGGTGCCACGGTTATTCCCAGTTTCGCACCAATGGCGATCCGTTCCTGATCCAGAGCCTCGATCATGCGTCCCGTCGAATCACTGACGCCCTCCTCGTAGAACAGGAAATCCCCGCCTGTGTTTTCGATGCGGGCCGCGTTAGCCAGCGTTACTGCCGGGTGAATAATCGGATTGGCGTTCTGCAGGCTGGATTGCAGGATACTGTGCGCCGGCTCCATGCTTGGATACACATCGGCGATGAGCTGCAAGATGTCGCTGGTTTGTTGATTCGGCAAAGCGGCCAGCAGGTTACCCGCCTTGAGCTTCAGAAATACGCGAACGTGACCGGGCTTTGCGAGACGGACGGCGTAGTGCAGTGTTGAAGTTTCCGCAACCCATATTGAGTGGTCTTCCAGTGGCAGCCCCGCAGCCCGTTTAAAAGCCAACGCCCCGCCACAAGAGCTGGGGGTGACGATTACCGTCTGACCGGAGCGCAGTTTGCCGGCCACGGCCTTACCGAACGGCTCCGTACTGAATGCAGGTCCAACCACGTAGATCAGTTCCGCATCCTTCAGTGCCTCGTCAATGTCATGACCGGCATACGCGACATTTGCGGAGCCCGAGATATCACCTTCCGCGCTGATGCATTTTTTTTCGGCGATCGCCTCGATGTTGTCTGGAAATTGCGGGAAGTCGAAAAGCCTGACCTCATGCCCGTGAAATGCACAATCAAACGCAATGGCTGTGCCGCCCGCTCCTGCTCCCAATACCGCGATTTTCATTACCAGCCTCCGTAGCGATGGGTAATTTTGGTTATCGACAGAACCTTATGCTTTTGCCGTGCGATTGAGTATCAGGGCTTTACGCATTCAAACCCAATCCGCAATCAGCTTGATGACCTTCGGGTGTATGAGATACCCGGCGCCGTGATGGGGGTTGGAGCTGCCACGGCGAACCGCAAGGTTGTAGATTTTCTGATCGTTGATCTCATCGATCAGGCTGTTCTTGTACATACCTTTATAGTCGTTCGACAGTTTTGAATCGTGCGAGATGAAATCGTCCTCGGCCGAGACGTTCTCCCAGCGTTTTATGTTGCCCGGATATCGCCTTGGTCCACTGGCGCCTGCCCCCTTGAGATTTCTCTTCACCGTTTCATCGCCGAGAGGAGAACCGAGCGTTACCCAGGTATCAATTTTCTTATCCGTATACTTTGGCCGGTACTCGCCGGTGCGGCTGAACTTCCAAAATGTATCGTAGGCGATGAGCGTTCCCAGACTGTGGGAAACAACCATAATTTTGTCACCTCGGTTCATCGCCCGTTTGAGTGGACCTATCATTGCCGCACGAACGTTACTGCCAAACTCGCTGTCGAAATTCCAGTACTGCCGCATATCGGCAGCAACCACGGACACCAAACCTTCTGTCAGGTGCAGCGGCCCTAATGCGACCGCGCCAACATCCGCGAGAAACTCCTTGTAAGAGTTTTTGCCGGGCAACTTCTTGTACGCCGCCTTCGTAAACTGACCGGTGTCAAACTCCTTCAGCGCTGCAAGGGTCTCATTTCTGCTCTTGATGTCTTCTTCTTCGCGGTATTTCTTGCCCTTTGAGCGAAGAAATTTGTTTGACAGGTCACCGTAGTAGACCATCTCTTTCCTGGCTTTTTTGAATGCCGCAAGCTTGCCCTTTCGATCGCGCTCTATGCCGTGCTCGACGGCACACAGCCAATTCGACCGAAGCGCGGTCTTTCGCGGTTTGAAGCTTCTACCGTGGACAAAAAGAATCGTTTTTCCCATCGTCTTGACTCCGTTTGATTGTTTGGGTGGCAACGGAAGTATAGTCTTGTATGCACACGCGGAGGCGCAACGACCTGGAGCAAAGCAATGAGTGAATCGAGGAACGGTCGTGTACCAATACTATTGTGGCCGTTCTATGCAATCTGGCGGCTCCTGACCCTTGTTGTAGAGCTCATTGGCAGACTATTGTGCGGGGTTCTGGGCATCTGCTTGATGATCGGCGGCGTGGCGATTACGCTGAGTATTATTGGAGCCCCCGTGGGCATTCCTCTTGCCTCCGTCGGTTTCCTGTTATTAGTGCGGTCAATTTTCTGACCTGCCAAAGTCTCTTCCGGAATCAGTCTTGAATCTGACACGAATCTCTTTATCAAACCCGGTCGCCGTAGCCGCTGCAATACTCCTTGTATTGATGCTGGGCACCATTGCTATGGTAAGCCTGCCCATCCAGATGATTCCCGATGTGCAGCAGCCCTTTATCCAGATCGGTACCGGCTGGCGCTCTGCCGCGCCCGAGGAAGTTGAGTCCGAGATCATTGAGCGACAGGAAGATGCGCTGCGCGGCATACCCGGGCTCGAAAAGATGGAATCATCGGCGAGTCGGGGCTACGGCAACATCAACCTGATGTTCTCAATTGACACCGAATTGCAGCGCGCCCTCATCGAAGTAATCAATCGGCTCAACCAGGTGCCTCGCTATCCGAACGACGTCACCGAGCCCAGGATCTACGCCGGGCAGGACAGCTTCGGCGCACAAATCGCATGGTTTGCTCTAACGCGAGTGCCTGGGAATGAACGCCCCATGGCGAGCTACGAGGACTTCGTTCGGGAGGTCGTGCGGGCGCGCATCGAACGTGTGCCCGGCGTATCCAGATCCAATGCCTACGGTGGCCGTGCCAACGAGGTTAGAGTCACTTTCGACCCGTACCAGGCAGCCGCGCTCGGAATTGACATACCAACTCTCGCTGGCCTGACCGGTGGCAATTACGACGCATCGGGTGGTTCCGCAGAAGTTGGCAGGCGCCAGTACACACTGCGTTATGCCGGCAAGTACGAGTTGCAGGACTTTGGTGACATGGTGCTCGACTGGCGCGGCGGCAACCCCGTGCGGTTGCGGGACATTGCGACGATCGAAATCAAGATGCGCGATACGGATGGCTTCATGATCCAAAACGGCGAGGACGCCATTGCATTCGACACGCAGGTCGAACAGGGCGTAAACGTCCTCGAGGTAATGAGAAACCTGAAAATCGCCATCAAAGAATTGGAGGATGGGCCGCTGAAACGCGCTGGCCTGCAAGTTAGCCAGGCATACGATGAGTCAACCTACATTGAAGACTCGATAGCGATGCTCAGAACCAACCTGCTGATCGGTATCGGCCTCGCGATATCTGTCCTTTGGTGGTTCTTGCGACGGTTTCGGGCAACTTTCATGGTTGCGATTGCCATACCTGTCTCGCTGTTCACTGCTTTCACCGTCATGCAGATGACTGGCCGAACACTAAACATGATTTCGCTGGCGGGCCTGGCCTTTGCCACCGGTATGGTGCTCGATGCGGCAATTGTCGTCCTTGAAAACATCGTTCGCCTCAAAGAAAAAGGCCTGTCCGCGGACGAGGCAGCCAGCGTGGGCAGCAACCAGGTCGCGGGCGCGCTGCTGGCATCAACGGCGACGACAATCGTCATTTTTCTGCCAATCATGTTTATCAAAGATGTTTCCGGGCAATTGTTCGCCGACCTCGCACTCGTCATTTCGGTAGCAGTCAGCGCCGCGCTGATTATTGCAATGACGATCATTCCGACGGCGGCGTCCAAATGGCTTGAAGGCATTAATCTTAAAGATCTGCATGTAGATTGGTGGGAAAAAATTACGCGAGCCATCATGGCTTTGACCGACAGCCGTCGCACGCGACGACTTCTGATCGCCGGTTTTTTCACGGGTGCGACCGTATTGACATGGCTGCTCTTGCCGCCGGCCAACTATCTACCCGAAGGCAAGCAAGGCTGGGTATTCGCGTTTATTATGCGACCGCCTGGCCAGAGCGCGACGACATCCCGGGAGGAATTTGCCAATCCAGTCATCGAACGCATGCGACCGTACCTCGAAGAGGACGCGGAGATCCCGGTCGACAATTACTTTATGGGCGCATTCGGTGCGTTCGCGTTCGCAGGTGCCGGCATGGTCGACGTGGACGATGCCGATCCATTCGTAGAGAAGCTGAATTCAGAAATCCTCTCAGGATTTCCGGACACCATGGCGTTTGCCAGTCAATGGGGCATTTTCGACCGGCTCGGTGGTGGCAGTAACATCGAGATGAATATCCAGAGCCGCGATATGGATGCGATGCTCTCTGCCGCGAGCCTCGGCATGGGCCTGGTTGGTCAGCACCTGCCAGGCTCACAGGCTCGGCCAATTCCCGGTGTCGATTACGCCGAACCAGAACTGCGCCTTATCCCGGATGAGCGACTCATCACAGAAGCGGGCTGGACGCGTCGTCAAATGTCGACCGTCACGCGAGCACTCGGTGATGGCGTTTATGTCGGTGACTATTTCGACGGCGACCGCAGCCTCGACATCGTACTGCGCGCTCCCGAATGGACCAGCCCGGAGCAGTTGGGCGCTACGCCGCTGAGCACGCCCCTGGGCGGCATCCAGTCGGTTAACCAGCTGGTGCGCATGGAGCGTACGGCCGGACCAACTGAGATACGCCGCGTGGATCGCCGCCGCGCCGTGACCCTGGCAATAACACCACCCGATGGCCTCTCCCTTGAAGAGACGATTTCCATCCTGCAAACCAAGGTCGAGCCAGAACTCCTGAAGGCGCTGCCCGATGACGGCGAAATCAGTTACTACGGCAGCGCAGACGATCTCAATATCGCGCTCGGCAACATGTCACGCAGCTTCATGCTCGCAATTGCTGTGTTGTACCTGTTAATGAGCGGGCTGTTTCGTTCGTTCCGCGATAGCCTGCTCGTCATTGCAGCGCTGCCGCTGGCAACCGTTGGCGGCGTCGCACTTCTGCGGATAATGAACCAACCTATGGACCTGTTGACGATGATCGGTTTCATCACTCTGCTGGGACTTGTCGTTAACAACGCGATATTGCTCGTGCACCAAACCCGAACGGCAGAACGCGAAGGTCTCGACCGTCGCAGCGCTGTTGAACAGGCGATACGCCGGCGGCTGCGACCCATACTAATGAGTACACTGACCAGTCTGTTCGGTATGCTGCCATTGCTGCTGATTCCGGGCCCGGGTTCCGAGGTGTACCAGGGTCTGGCGGCAGTGATTGTCGGCGGTATGTCTGTTAGTACGGTGTTTACACTTATTTTCCTGCCGAGTTTGTTACGGCTCGGAGAAACATCAGTTGCCCGGTCCAGCCAACTTTCCCCTTCTCCAGCGAATATCTGATGACAAAAAGCATGCGATTTATTCTGGTTTCACTAATGAGCATCGGGCCGTGTGCAATGGCGTTCGCTCAGGAAGGCATGCCGCCCTCTGCGGTGGTTGTAGCCGAGGCGCAAATGCTGCAGCTTGCGCCATCGGTCGACGTGCCCGGAACCGTCATAAGCCGTTTTGACTCACGACTTGCATCCGAGTTGGCCGCCAAACTCGTCTGGATTGCCGAGGTGGGTACCGTCGTAAAAGAAGGTGACACCGTTGCCCGACTCGAAGACTTAACTTTCAAGTTGCTCGAAATGGGTGCCCAGGCTCGTGTCGAGCAAGAGCAGGCGCGCGTTAAGTTTTTGAGCTCCGAGAAAGACCGACTCGACAAACTGGCGGAAGTTAACCTGTCGGCAAAGAGTCAGCTCGATCAAGTAGTTTCGGAACTGGCAGTTGCAGAAAGTGACGAGACCATGGCCCGCGTGCAACTCGGCCTCACGCAGATCTCGATGCACGTCACCCACATCCGTGCGCCGTTCGATGGATTGATCACCGAACGGCTACGCAATATTGGCGAGCGCCTGAATGTTGCCGATGAAGTTATCCGAATTGTCAATCCGAATGCGCTTGAGGTCGTTGCGCGAGCGCCACTCAACACGGTCAATTTCATTTCTGACGGAGCGATTCTGCAATTGCACAACGATTTCCGGGAAGGTGAGGGGTCGGTTCGCACGGTCGTACCCTTCGGCAACCCGCAGTCCCACATGTTCGAGGTTCGGCTCAATGTTGACCCCGAGGTCTGGACCGTTGGCGAAAGCGTGCGACTCTCGATGCCAACAGCGCATGCCAAGGAAGTACTGGCTGTACCAAGAGACGCCCTCGTCTTGCGTAGAGAAGGTACATCTGTGTTCCGCATCAATGACGACATGACGGCCGAGCAGATAAGCGTTATCACGGGCTTGGGCGATGGCAGTCACATCGAGGTAATGGGCGAACTCAAGGCCGGCGACCGTGTTGTTACGCGCGGTGCAGAACGCTTGAACAGTGGCGATACGGTCGCTCTGTAGCCGCCAAGGAGGTTCACGCTCTGTTTAAGAACAGAAATGCCGCTGCCGGGGAATCAGGCAGCGGCCAAGCCTTGACGTCCGTGTCGAATTTACGCGACTCCGTCTTTGTATTTATTCAATATGTCGAACACTCGTTTGTTAGGGCAAAAGGCGTTGTCGCCCTCCTCTTCGCCCCGCAGCCAGCGTTCGCACACGTCCTCGGCTGTACAGGCCTCGCAACGTTTCCGTGCTTCTCCCATTATCGTGTCGAGGTCGCCGCTTGACGCAATTTCCGGATCAAGTCCGAGGGAATCAAGCATGCTAAGCATGCGACGCTCCGAATTCCTGGCCAAATAGGCGCGGTAGCCAACAATGAGCAAAAGACCCAAGCCAACCATAACGATGGCAGCGATCGTCTGGGTTAATGTGATGTCCACAAACGCCTCCCCGGGGGTTGACCCAAACACAGAATACAGCGTCACTATAAGCCTGTGGGCATCGGATCAAACTACGTAGATTCCGTCATGATGGTTCGTGCACGGATCTTTCGATAATTTGATATGTTTATCATCAGGTTGCGACTGGAGACGACTGCATGACTGATAGAACCTCGCAAGCAACAATGCCAGCGGAATTGGCAGCCATGGTCGATTGCGGCTATGCCATTTGGGCAACTGACGATGTGGATGAGGCGATGCGCGCCCGATTCGACAGTGAACGCATCCCCGTCGTTGGCGTGCGTAATGTCAGGGTCTGGGGCCTGCAGGTTGATGACGAGCGAGAGCTACCGGGCCTGGAGCGAACCCAGATGCCGGACGAGGAGTTATGGGAAGTTAACCTCGTGGCCACGAATGGTTCGAAATACGAATTCGAGTCGACGTTGCTAAAGCCGGCACCGTTGTCACAGTAAACGCCTGGCCGTCAGGCTCGTGAGTTATAAACGAGCCTGACAGCCCGGGACAGATCTAGTGGCCTATCGCCCAGGTTACGTGCGTGATATGCCGTGTGCCGTCCGGATCAATGCGCATGAACGTTTCAGATTGGCCTCGGCGCCCCAGCGACATACCCCAGCCGATGTCACCGTTGTGGCCATTCGTCTGGCCCTTGTTGCAGCCTTTGCCCGGAGGCGCGTTACAAGCACCACCACCGCTGTCTCCGCCGCCTGCGAACGAATCGTACGAATCGGTGTGGCCGTAGATCGTTTCAAGCTGTTCGTAGTCGTGCGCGTTGGGATACTCGTACGGCGTACTCTGGTAATCCATGCAACTGAACAGCGACGTGTTGTCAAAAATCTCATCCTGGTGTCCCAGGCCGACATTGTGGCCCAGCTCCTGGCACGTGACGCTCTGCTTCCAGTCGTCCCGGTTGTAGAAACTCATGGTGAAGTACGAGTCGTTGAGCTTGGTGTAGCCGCTGGTGATGTGGCCGTTCGAGTCGATTGAAATGCCGGCGATGCCGAGCCATCCATTCTGGCCGTAGGCAAGATTACAAATCCTCACTTGTCCTCCGGGCGCTTTGCAACGACGGCGGGTCTGGCTCGATGTATTGCCGCTCGTATCCTCGATCATGTTCAGTATGCTCGAGCCGGTCCAGTCTGCAACAGCCTGAGTGACATATGTATCCCAATCGCTGGTTGTACTGTTGATTATGCTCAGGTCAAATGAATCCGTTGTCCTTGCCCAGTGATAATCGCTCCATGCATGCCCCGCGTAGCTTGCCGTCGATATCATGGCTACGCTCAATACTGCTATCACGATCTTTTTCATCTCTCACCCCCCGAGAATTGACCGGCATAAGTATAAGTACGTATACGGACTTAATCCACTCAGGAATAGGTAGCTGAGAGATAGCGGTGAGAAAAGAGACAGTGACCCCAGATTATGTAACAGACGTTAGGCACGAGAATGCCGAGGCAGTTCTGAAGTCCGGATTGAACCGGCAGCACATCGCCTAACTCTTTGGCCTAAGGGGGATCAGCTCTCCTGGCGAGTGCCCAGGCAAGTTGCGTTTTGGATGCGGTGCCGATGATCAACACCAGGTGGACGAACCAACTGACGTCATCCCAGATAATCAATACCGGCAGCAGGAAAAAGAACAGCGCCATCGCATAACGACCAAATGCAAAGTGTGGAATGATCATCTCGCGGTTACGCAGCCGAACCGAGATCATGTAAATCTCGAGCAGCACCAGTAGCGGAATGTATGGCAGCCAGTACTTGGGGAAAAAACCGGGGAATAGCAGCCACAGCCAAAGCAGCGTCATGGCGCTAAAAATCAGATCGGCGACGCCATCGAAATCGATGTTGGTCGCGGGCGGCGTTGCCCGACGCGCAAACATGCCGTCCAGGAGATCTGTCAGTGCAGCGGCGGCGTAGATCGCCAACACCCACCATTTGAGTTCATACCAGGCGAGTACAGTAATCGGCGCGGCAAGCAGTATTCGCGTCCACGTCAACCCGTCGGCGATTGCTCTTGCTGTGTCCTTGTTCACTAGAGTGGCCGTCGCTCGCTGCACACGTTAACCTGCACCTGTGCCTGAGAAAACTCTTCAAATAATACACGGTTATGTCGATAATAACGGCGTAAAGATCCATTACGCGGCGGCCGGCAAAGGGCCTCTCGTCGTCATGATTCATGGCTTTCCTGATTTCTGGTACACCTGGCGCCACCAAATGGCGGGCTTGAGCGGCGGCTATCGTGTGGTGGCTATCGATCAGCGCGGCTACAACCTGAGCGATCAGCCCGAGGGCGTCGAGAACTACGACATGCGTTTGCTGGTCTCCGATGTCGCGGCCGTCGTGCGTCATCTGGGGGAAGAAAAAGCCGTGATCGTTGGCCACGACTGGGGTGGCGTCGTCGCCTGGAACGTTGCGTTTTACGTGCCTGAGATTGTCGACAAGCTCATCATTCTGAACCTTCCACATCCCAATGGCGTGGCCCAGGCTTTGCAAAGCAACCCAGACGCGTTGGCAGGAACCACCTACGCGAAAGTATTTCGTGAAAGCAGCCCGGATGACCCGGAAGTGTTTTTCGGAATGCCCATGACTGCGCAGACGCTCAGCAGCTGGGTGACTGATGAAGAAGCACAGGCGAAATACATCGAGGCATTTGAACGCTCCGATTTCACCGCCATGCTGAATTACTACAAATGCAACTACCCCGACGTCTGGAGCGGACAAACCAAGCCCCGGCCGGCCGCCCCCAACGTCAACGCATCAACGCTGATGTTTCACGGCCTCGAAGATACCGCCCTGCACTCCGACGGGCTCAACAACACCTGGGACTGGGTCGACAAGGATCTGACACTCGTCACCGTACCTGGCGCCGGACATTTTGTGCAGCAGGATGCCGCCGAGCTGGTTACAAACACAATGCGAATGTGGTTAGACGCTCGACGAAAGTAACGCCGAGCACATCGCGCGATCCCCTGCTATCCTTATGCGAAACCTGCCCAAGAGGATTGAAAATGAGAAAACTTATTACCTTACTCCCGTTGCTCCTGGTTGCTATCGGTTGCACGCAGAGCCCTGCACCCGCCGACCCTTCCGACATCCTTGCACGGTCAGCCGAGTGGGAAACAGCACTCAATGCCGGGGACATCGAGGCAGTCGCGGCTCTCTACGAGAGTGACGCACGTCTTTTGCCACCCAACGCAGAGATGCAGACCGGTCCTGATGCGGTGCGCAGCATATTTGGCTCGATGATCGATGCCGGCCTCACCGGGAAGTTGAATGCCATTGAGACGCAGGTCGCTGGCGACCATGCTTTCAACCTCGGTACCTATATCCTGACAGCTGGCGACACAGTGGTAGACACCGGCAAGTACATGGAAACCTGGCATCGCGGTGAAGACGGCCAGTGGCGTTATAGCAATGATATTTGGAACAGCGATATGCCCGCGGCGGGTGCTGGTGGTGGCAACGCCCATCTCATGATCCTGCATGAAGTAGATGATCCTGGCCTATGGCTCGCCGCCTGGCGCGGTGACGACAGCCGGCACCAGCTATTCGAAGCCAATGGCGCGGCGCATGTGCATACATTCCAGGACACCAAGAATCCGCACCTGACAGGCCTGGTAATAAGTGTCACCGATATGGATGCGCTTAACGCCATGCTGTCGTCAGAAGAAGGACAAGCGGCCGCAGCAGCAGATGGCGTCAGGGCCGACACAATGAAGATGCTGACTGAGGCTGAATAAGCCCAAATTCGAACCATAAAAAATGCGTGTCGGGTTCGTTCGCCGCGAACGAGCCCGACCCTCTCATCCTTTTGTTTTACTGATACCGTCGACCTTCGTGTTCTAACCAACCGGCGACATGCCGCCCTTGTGGGTCATGATGTGTCCAGTGAATGACGCCGCCCTGCGGATTCGTTTCATACTCGCCGTAGAACGAGACGGTGTCGCCCTTGCTCAATGACGGGATTCGTGGCGCAAGATCGATGTTGTGTGCGACCAGCAGTGTTCGGTCTTGACCCAATTCCAGAATGAAGCGCTGGTGGCGACTGCCGTCGTTATCATCGGCGAGAACGCGCACCACCGTGCCAATACCGCTCACCTGTTGCCCGGGTCGCCATTGATCAATGACCTGGCTGGATTGTTCGCTGACCGGCCGCGCGGTGCTTGCGGGCATGTCAGGGATCAGGAATCTCTCGTAGGCGTAGTAGGCGACAACGATTGCGAGGATGTAGGTGATTCTCTTCATTGCAGTACCCAATTTCCCGAGCCTTAGCCGTGACGTAGAGCATAACCCGTGCAAAGCGAAGCTGGTATGGTTGCATTCTCTAGCATTCGTGGAGACAAATTTTGCCCATAATCAGCAAAGCAAACATCCTTAAGCTGGCGCTTGGACTCGTTGTCGTAGCTGGCGTGTGGTCTGCTTACACCTATTGGCGAATCTCCAACAGGGTGGAAGAACAGCAGATTGCGTGCTTTGACGCGCTTGCCGACAAGCTCAGCAGTGGCGTCTCGCCCGAACTCATCTTTCAGGAAGATATGGACAACCTCCAATTGCTGGTGGAACAGAGCCTTGTCGCCAGAGCCGAGATGCTGGAGGTTTCGAACCGGCTGCGACTCAACACAGACGAGCCGTTGTCCAGCCGGGATCTTCTCACGCTGAAAAGCGGTTCCGAATTCTACCTCGGTGTTCGTCAACAACTGTATGGAATCGCCAACGCTTATGAGTGCGCCGTCGACGTAAGCGACTCGACGCTCGTCAAGTACAAGATCAATCCCGAATTGCGACTGAAAGGGCTGATGCTCTCAATGAGCGCCGCCCTCACTCTCTATGACAATTACCTCCTGGGCATCGTTTTGTTCGAACAGGACGAGCGGCTCAGAAATGTCCTCAACGACCCCGACATGGGTTTCGGCCTGGTCGCGAACAAACTCGCCGAAGCAACGCTGGCAGCCAACTCCGTTGAGATCCGGCACCGGGCAAGACGAGCGATCGAATTTTACGAGCAGCAGAAATCCTCGGTTGAAGATGCCGATGAAGACTCCGACTTCGCCTACCTGACGCAACTCATCGACTCCAGCCCGTCCTACAACTACGTCAAGAAATTGCGTGTGGGTGAAATAGCCGCAAATAAGTTTGTCGCGTTCGAGCGAATGACGGTCGACACGGTGTCAGAGACCACCAAGGATGGCTTCGACATGGTCAGCGGCTTATTCGGCAATACCATCGGTATGTACGAGTCCAGAAAAGGCAAGTTGTATGGCGATGAAGAGGCCCTGCGCAAGATCAAGTCCATCCTGCAACCGCTGGACATTATCCTGGAGAAGACGCCGTTCCGATTAACCGACAAGTTGATACCCGGCCATTTCGGGCACGTTGCGATATGGACAGGGACCAAGGCGGAGCTTATCGATGCCGGTGTTTGGGACGAATTACTGGTCAAACAATACGCAGACCAACTCAGCATAGATTCCGACCCCGATTCAAGAGACCAAAAACAGATTATTGAGGCATTGCGGGACGGCGTTCAATTGAACACGCTGGAACACTTCATCAATGTGGACGACATCGCCATCCTGCGTCCCGTATTCGCAGAGGCCAACGCGCGAGAACTTAAAAAAGAAGCGCTGATGATGGCGTTTCGTCAATTGGGCAAGAAATACGACTTCAACTTTGATGTCGACACGACGGACAAAATCGTTTGTTCAGAACTTGCCTACATCTCGTTTCCATCAGTGGATTGGCCGACCGAGAAGACCTTGGGTCGACACAGCATCAGCCCGGACAATGTCGCGCAGCTCGCCTGGAAAAACGTCCCGCTGAAACTTGTCATGTTCTATCACGACGGCAAGCTCGTCGAAGAAACCGTACAACTCGCAAAAATGCAGGAATTGATGAGCCAGTAGATGCGTAGCGTATTCGTTGCTGGTCGGTGGCTCGCCACGGTGGTGGTCGTATTGCTGCTGACGATTTACTTCGGTCGGGCGTTCGATGCGCTGCGCATGCCGCCGCTTGGCCCGGAGCACCGCATCAAGTTCGACGCGGAATTCAATGCATCGATGGAAAACGACACCGACTGGGCGGCCTACCTTGCTATCGAAGACACGCTCGCCGCGGAACTCGACGAGAAGATCCCCAGCCATTTGCGTCCTGACAGCCCTGCGGATCGGTACTTCGCCAACAGCCTTGTTCACCCTGATAACTTCGGCGGCAACTGGAACCACTCCTACGAGTTGACGGTGCCGTCCCCGCGTGGTGTTGCCGTGATGTTGCACGGCCTGACCGATTCACCGTATTCCATGCTGGCCACCGCGCAGACACTGGCAGGCGCGGGTTACAACGTGGTCGCAATGCGCATGCCCGGACACGGCTTTGCGGTCGGTGGACTGTTGCAGGCGCGTTGGCAAGACTGGACTGCGGCGGTGCGAATCGCTATTCGACGAGCAGTACAGCTACCGGGAGCGGACGAGTCGCTGTTGCTCGTTGGCTATTCGAACGGCGGCCTGCTGGCCGTGGACTACGCGCTGCAATGCAGCAGTAGCGACGAGCTGCCGTGCCCCGACGGCCTTGTGCTGATGTCGCCCGGTATTGCCATTACCTCGGCTGCGGCGGTTATGAATTGGCACGCCGCACTCTCCTGGGTGCCCTACTTCGAGCAATTCAAATGGCTGCAGGTTCTTCCCGAGGTTGATCCCTTTAAATTCACGTCGTTTCCAAAGCAGGCGGCCTGGGAAGTTCACAAACTTTCCAGTCGCGT
>Ga0224512_10001143_pt1 | contig 26380 bp, 25 predicted proteins | sample SF_May12_sed_USG_4_FD_169103 | JGI IMG/M metagenome (GOLD analysis project Ga0224512, IMG submission 169103) | Sediment microbial communities from San Francisco Bay, California, United States - SF_May12_sed_USGS_13 | ecosystem: Environmental > Aquatic > Marine > Sediment | place: USA... | reverse complement strand
GGGGCCGCTCCGAGCTGCTCCTTGACTCGAAGGCCTTCTCTCTCAGCGTCATCAGCGTCGAGCCCGATGCGGGCACAGCCACGATGGCGCCTGCCGCTAGAGAGAGATCGTGGATTGCGGCAGCGGGCTCAGGAATTGTTGAGTTTGCCGACCAAACGGTCGATATATCGGTGAGTAGTGCGGTGATTCCGCCCGGGGTGCCGGTCGGAGTGCGCGTGACCGGCGAAGCCGCGCTCGAAATCATTGAAATCACCCGAAACCCGTGATCGGCAGTTGAGGAGGAGCGAAAAGAGATGGGCCAAGCGCTAGCCGGCTTCACCATATTCATCGTGATCGCCGGAGTAATCATGATCACATTGACCAGGCGGACACGCGACCGTATGCGAGATGCCATTGCTGCGGAAACTGGCGAGCCCCCTGCCAACGTCCCAAGTAAGCGTCAGCAGAAGATAATGGCGGCCACCTCCGCCCACACCGCGACCCCGAAACCAACCATCGAGGAGCTCGTGGCTGCTGAGGCCGAGGCCACTGGAGTAAACGAAATCGACGGCGGCGACGGCCTCGACGTCTCGCTCAAGCTCCGCGTGTTCTGGCGAGACGAAGTTGTTCGCAAAGGGTGTGAAGACGGCCACCTCGAGTTTCGGATCGATGACGGTGCCACGGTCGAAACCGCTGCCACCGAAGACGTCCGCCTGGTGTGCGTCCGTGACGGCACCGTTCAGGAGCCTCTGAAGGCGGCCATCGACCCCGCAGCGGCCCGAGACGCGGGGAACTCCGATTACCCCGAGGCCGTTAACTGATCGAGTGTCGGGTAGAGGATCCGCAAGGTGGGTCCCGACTCCTTCGACCCTCGTCCCTTCCACAGCCCCTCACTGAGGGGCGCCCCTACGGGATCGTGACCAGCGGCGCTTCGATGGCATTGGTACCGGGCAAATACAGGAATAGGCCAATTGCCAGCAGCACCAGGGCCGCCAGCCCCACGGCCGACCACAAGATCGAGATCGTTCCACCGAGAATCTGCGAATCAGAAACCCGCGGCTTGCTACGCCGCATCATGCGGCGGGTACGCGATGTCATGGGATAAGGCTAACTCAGCCCCTCCAGATTTCCGCGCTACCAACATCCGGTAACCAGAAAACTGACCCATTCCGGGTATCGTTGACGCTGATTTGGAAATCAACAACTGCTTCCATTGCGGAACCGAAGCTCAGTCGACCTGGCGATTCTGCAGACGTTGTGGCACCACGCTCGAAAGCGTCGCGGAGATCCCGAAGATTGCTCAATGCAGCAATTGCTCGGCGGGTCTCGGCGACGGCTGGCGGTTCTGCCTCAACTGCGGCACCAGTGCCGACACCGCAACTGCATCGACACAGCATGGGCTGACACCGGACGATGTAGCCGATCTAATAGCGGCTCCGGGAGCCGCCGCGCCTGGGAGCACCCCGGCGCCGTCGCCTGAGCCGGCGCCAGCCCCGCCGGCGCCCACGGCCGCCACTGCCGAGCCTGCACCGGCCAGGGAAGCGCCGCTCACTACCGACCGTCCTGAGGTAGTCGATGAGGCACCTGCTCTTCTGGATCCGGCAGATGCACCGACTCCCCCCATCGAAGTCGCTCAGCCCGTCGACTCAGTACCCGGTGGCCCAACACCCGCCGAGCCGGCGCCCGGTGGCCGTACACCCGGTGACCTGACGCCCGGCGAGGCGGCACGCACCCGGGAGGTCGGTGAACTCGGTCCGGGTGCTGAACCGCCGCTAGAGGTGCCGAAGGTCACCTTTGAGCCGAGCGGTGAAACCGGGCCCAGCGCCCGAACCGTCATGCCCCCAGCACCCGACGCGGAACTGATCACGGCCCCTCCGGCACCGCCACCGGACCCCTCGCTGCCCACGGTCCCAGAGATCGTTGCCAACCGGATGGTGAGCGATCCGCCGCCGGCAGCGGCGGCCCGCTCAGAGGCAGCCGAAGCGACGGCGGAGCGAGTCCAGATCGCTGAGCCAGATTCCACACCGAAGATCGATGCGGACCGCTCCGTGGTCCCGGAGAAGGATCCGTTCGCGGTCGGTGACCGGCCAACCGGTACAGACGAGCCCGCCGTGCCGGCTGCGAGCGTCGTGGAGGCGGCCCCGGCGGTGGTGATTCCGCCTGCCCCCGGCGAGACCTCCACGGTCCGACGAGAGATGCCGCGCCCGATCGGTGCCCCGGTGGAGCAAACTACGAAGTCGATCCCGCGACCCATCGGAGCGGACCCGGACCCCGGGCGTGAAGAGGCCCCGGCCGTTCGATCCCTGTCATCGATGGCGGCCCGGGTGGAGCGGCCGCCTGCGCGGCCGCCGAGCGAAGAGCTGCCACCAATCGACGGCCGCTCGTTCTCGAACCCTGGACTGTTTGGCCAGGGAGTGCAGCTCGTGTTGCTGGCCACGGCCAGCCTCGGCGTGGCGATGATTGTCGCCCTGACGGTGCTCAACAACCGGCTCGATGACTATGCGAAGACCGGCGAGAGCCTGGTGAGAATCGAGTCGGCAGAATCGATCATCAACAACTGGCTGCGCCCGCTCCTGGCACTGGCCATTCTCGCTGCCTACATCCTGATCGTCTTGTGGGTTCTGCGAGCAGTGCGCAACCTCTCCGTGTTCGACAAATTTGTGCCGGAGGCTGCCCTCTGGATGTGGGCCATACCGCTGGCCAATATCGTCGTGCTGCGCCAACACCTCGACTTCGCTTGGAAAGGCTCTGACATCCTTCTCAAGGGAGACGATCAATGGCGCAAATCACGAGGCAACTGGTGGACTCTGGCGTTCACCGTGCTGGCTTTTGGCGCTTTCGCGGTAATTATCTATGCAGCCTTCTTCAGTGCGGAGAGCATTGAGAGGCCCTTTGAGAGCGCTATCGACGCCAACGCCATCAGCATGATCGGCTACGGCATGTTGGTGGCGTCGCTGCTTTGTCTGGTGCGGGCGGTCGGCGACGTGATCGAACGGCAACGCACCCGGGTGCAAGAGTTCGACTGATGGCTGCGGGGCCGCCGAGCACCGTCGCAGTCTTTGGGTCGTCGCAAACTCAGCCGTCCGAGCCCGACTATGTGGCTGCCATCCGGTGCGGCAGACTCCTGGCTGAGTCGGGTTTTCAGGTGGCCACGGGCGGGTACGCCGGGACGATGGAGGCCGTGTCCCGGGGTGCCGCAACGGCCGGCGGCACGGTTATCGCGGCGACAGCCCCCGATCTCTTCCCAGGGCGGAGCGGCGCCAACGAGTGGGCTCATATCGAGTGGCCTCAGCCAACATTGTCGCGGCGCATCGGCCAGTTACTCGACATCTCGGTAGCATCGATCGCCCTTCCTGGCAGCATCGGGACTTTGACCGAGCTGATTGTGGCCTGGAATGGGTCTTTCATCGAGACCTTGAGCCAGCGACCACCTCGCCCGGTGATTGCCGTAGGTGAGCAGTGGGCAAATCTCATCGCCCACATCGCGGCGGAGGTTGACAGCGTGGTCGAGCTGGTCACTCGGGTCGACTCGGTCGACGACGCCGTGGCGGCGGTCATCGCCCAAACCCGGTAAGCGCTGATCGACGGAGGGGCGAGCTCGCGCCCGCCCCTCCGTGGATCGTTGTGCCCAGTGCAGCGTGCCTACCGGCTGATCGTCACCTTGACGACCGGCCCGACCCAGCCGTGCGCTTCCAGCAGGTCGGCCGCACCGGCAATCCCCGGATGAGGAGAGACGATGCCGTCGGTGTCGCCGGCGTTGCTATTGCCGTCCGGATCGCCGCCGATCACGACGGGACCCAGCGCGCTACACGCATCGACGATGTCGGCACTGAGTTCCGAATTCGCTTCGGTTCCGGCGTCGTAGCCGAACAGGTAGTAGCTGATCGAACCGCTGCGAGGCAGCGCCAGTCGATCGGCGCTCACAAAGCCATCGTTGGTACAGATGAGCATTGATGCCAAGGAGAGGTTGTCCCACTTGCGCCCGCTGATCGAGAAATGCACCGTGTCGGTGAATTCCCCGACCGTGGTTCCCGCCGGCGTCAGCGGCACACCGACGTCGACGACGTCTGTGACCTTCCTCATGGCGGAAAGCAACGTGACCGCACGACTCTGGTCACCGTCTTCAGCAATCGCCTCGATGACGTGCCGGGCCGGAGTGCCCAAACGTTGCAGGCTCCAGAGGGGGTTGTGCGTCGCCACCACAGGCGGCGACAGCGGCTGTGTCGGTGCCAGGTTCTGCAGAGTCACCTTGTAGTCCCGAACGTTGGGAGCACCCTCTACCTGGGTAATCTCGATCATCGCGACCGGATCGTCCCAGTTGTGAGCGGGCAGGAGATCGCCGGCCGAGCCGACAATGCCAGGATGAGCCGAGATCACACCGTCTGTGTCGATACCGTCGTTGTTGTTGCCGTCGGGATCTCCGTCCAGAGTGACCGGTCCGAGCAGGCTGCACGGATCGACAATGTCCTCGCTGAGCTCAGTGTTCTCCTCGGTCCCGGCATCGTATGCGCCGAGATAATGAGTGACGGTGCCGTTGCCGGCCTTGGGAAGCTTGAGGGCATCCACTCCGATGAACCCGTCGTTGGTGCAGATCAGCATCCCGGCCAACGACAGCCGATCGCCACGTCGCGCCGCTATCTCAAAGGTGAGCGAATCGGTGAAGTCGCCGATCTCAACGCCGGATGGCGTGAGGGGTGCTCCAAGGTCCACGACTTCCGTTACCTTGTCGGCGCCGCTCAAGGCCCCGACAACGACACTCTGGTCGCCGTTCTCAGCAATTGCCTCAATGGCCGCCGAAGCGCTCTCGCCCGCCCCGAAGAGGCTGACCGAGTTGCGATGTGTCACCGCGACGGGCGGCGACACCGGCTGCGTCGCGGCCAGGTTCGTGATCGTCACCTCGTAAGTTGCGACGTCGTGCCCGGACACGTTGGCAGAAGCCGTAGTAACCAGCATCGCAACCGCCAGCAGCACTGCAGAACCGAGCGTCATTACTCGTCTGAACATGTGATCCCCTTTCAGATCCCGTGGTCACCGTCAGGTAACAGCACGGATCTGACGCGGGGCTTACAGCGCCATTAACAAAACGAAAACGCTCGGAGAGCCGATCGAGTCGGAACTGCGCGCAGCGCTAGCTCGGGCGAGCCGGGTGGCGTCAGCGCCAACCCGCTCGCCCGAGCGCTCTGCGTTTTTCTACGAACGGGGGCTGGCGTACTTGTTCCACCATTGTTTGGCAGTGTCGATGCCGCCGACGCCGAAAGCCACCGCGAAGGCGATTCCGAGACCGGCAGTGAAGATCTTGACGATGTCCTCAGCGAAACTGATCTCGAGCAGATCGAGGGCCGCGAGGACGCCGAACAGCAGAATCAGGATCCGGACCGCAGAAGGCAGCCAGCTGATTTGACGCTGCGATGCGTACGGCTGAACCAGATCGGCAACGAAGCTGCCCACCGCGGCGGCGATGATCACGAGAATGACCGCCACTGCAATCAATGGAATGACCGCGATGAGGCGTTCGAGAAGAGCAACGATCGGATCCACTTCGAGCACGGTGGCAACAATGAGCCACAGCACCACCAAGAGCATGGCCCCGAGAATTGTCCCGACTAGTCCCGCGGCGCTTCGACCCGAGGGAGCCAAGGCGCCTTTAACGCCGGCCTTCTCGAAGACGCTGGAAGCGGCCTCGGTTTCGAGCAGGCGCACAACCCACTTTTTGATCAAGCCAATGATCCAACGCCCGATCACAAGGATTACAAGGGCAATCAGGATCTTGACCGCCCAATCCCCTATCGAGCCTCCAATGTCATTGAAGCTCTCTTCCAACCTGTCAAAGAAGCTCATAGCCTCTCCCTTCTATTGCGAACACACGAACTTGAGGCTAAGACCCTTCTGATGTCGAGAAGTTCCTGGTAGCTCGCCACCAGCGACGATAGCCACCGGAAAGCGCCACAGCGCTCTTCTACAATCTGCCGATGACTGGCAATAGCGAGGATCTCACCACATGACACCCGAAGGCTTCTATCTCGGCGGGGTCGTCGACCCCGGCACCGGAGACCGCACCGACGACCTCGTCGATTACGACCCGGCCGACCTCACAACGCATGGCGTCATCGTCGGCATGACCGGATCCGGCAAAACCGGGCTCGGCATCATCTACCTCGAAGAGGCTCTGCTCAAGGGGATCCCGACGCTGATCATCGACCCCAAGGGGGACATGACAAACCTCCTACTGACATTCCCCGATCTGCTCCCAGGCGACTTCGAGCCGTGGGTCGATGAGGGCGAGGCCCGCAAGGAGGGCAAGTCGCGCGACGAGCTGGCGGCCGAGAAGGCGGCGCTGTGGAAGAAGGGACTCGGTTGGTGGGATCAGGACGGCACTCGCATCGGTGCGCTCAAGGAGGCGGCGGGCTTCACGGTCTACACCCCGGGGTCCAGCGCGGGCGTAGGGCTGAACATCGTCGGCTCTTTGGCCGCCCCGGACCTCAGCTGGGATGACGATGCCGAAGCACTGCGTGACGAGATCCAGGGATTCGTCTCCGGGATGCTTGGACTGATCGGCGAGGACGCTGACCCCATTTCGTCACGAGAGCACATCCTCATGTCCAACCTGATCGAACATTCGTGGCGGCAGGGTATCGACCTGGACCTGGCGACACTTCTCGGCCAAGTGCAACGCCCCCCATTGCGCAAGCTGGGAGTCTTCGAGGTCGACTCTTTTTTCCCGGAGAAGGATCGTATGTCGCTCGCCATGAAGCTCAACGGCCTCGTGGCGTCGCCGTCTTTCGCTTCATGGATGGAAGGCAGCACGCTCGACGTTGGCTCGATGCTGTGGGACTCCGCGGGCAAACCGCAGGCTGCCATCCTCTATCTGGCTCATCTCTCCGACGAGGAACGCCAATTCATCGTCACACTGGTTCTATCGAAAGTGGTCACGTGGATGCGCAGCCAGCAGGGCACCGGTGATCTGCGGGCCATGGTTTACATGGATGAGGTGTTCGGTTTTGTGCCTCCCAGCGCTTCGCCGCCCGCCAAGAAACCCATCCTGACGATGCTGAAACAGGCGCGAGCTTTCGGCGTCGGGATGCTGCTGTCGACCCAGAACCCTGTCGACCTCGATTACAAGGCGATGTCGAACGCCGGCACCTGGTGCATCGGCCGCCTCCAGACCGAGCGCGACAAAGCTCGCATCCTCGAAGCCCTCCAGTCGGCAAGCGGCGGGACCGACGTGAAGGCGCTCGACGATGTCATCTCCGGCCTCGACTCGCGCCAGTTTCTGCTGCACAACACGCACGCCGACGAGCCGGCGCTGTTCACGACCCGTTGGGCCCTCTCGTATTTGGCCGGGCCGCCCACCCGAGCAGGTGGGCCGCCTCATGGAGGGGGTCACTCCGCCGGCGCCGTCCGCGAAACCCGCCCCCGCTCCGGAGGTCACTCCATCCCCTGCAACGGATACCGGCACGGCAGAGCAGGCGGCACCACCTTCGTCCCCATCGCTTAGCGACACGGCCAGCCCGTTGATGCCGGCGATCGCCGACGGCGTCGCTGTGAGCCATGTTGACGCGGCGGCCCCCTGGTTGGGTGACGTTGGAGGCGATCCCAAATCGACTCACTACAAACCCGGCCTGGCAACCCGGGTCCACCTGGTATTCGACGACACGGCGGCCAAGCTCAACCACCGCGAGGAATGGGAGGCCATCTTCACGCCTCTCGACGAGCTGTTCGACGCTGATGTCGGCGTGGCGGTGGACTACGACGATCGTGATCTCGTCGCCACGGCGCCCGAAAACGCTTCGTACGAGCTAACGGACGCACCAATCAAGACCAAGACGTACTTCTCTCGGGCAACAACAGCAATCAAGGACTTCCTATACAGGGAGCGCAAAGTCACTATCTACCGCAACTCGGGTCTGAAGCTGTATTCGCGAGTCGGTGAGGACGAGGGAGCCTTCTTGGAGCGGGCCGATCTCGTGGCGCAGGAGCGGGCCGACGAGGAGACCGCCAAGCTCCGCGACAAATATGAGACGAAGCTGCGGCGAGCTCAAGACAAGCTCGAGGCTGCCGAGAGGCGGGCTGATGAGATCCGCGTGGACATCGAGGGCGCTCGCAAGAGCGAGATGCTCGACCAGGCCGGGGCGCTCATCAACATCTTCACAGGGCGCGGAAGTACCAGGTCGGTGACCGGCTCCTCCAGGCGTCGAGCGGCCCGCCGCTCCAAAGAACAGCGGCTGACGACTGCCGAAGGAAAGGTCGGCGACGTGGCCGATGAAATGCTCGAGCTCGACCAGGAGCTTCGTGAGGAGCTAGAGGAGATCAACGATCGCTGGGAGGACGTAGGCGCCGACATCGAGACCCTCGAAATCGGTCTCGAGAAGTCGGACATCCTCGTTGAGGACGTCACGCTGATATGGATTCCGAGCTGAATCGGCCACTTCGCTCACTTGGACAGTTAGGGTCGTCCCCATGACAGAGGAAATGGGGCAGTTTCAACCCCCGCATGCGGACCGGCCGGTACGCGCCGCGATAGTTGGGATCCAGGAGAGCAGCGAGAACGGCGAGGCCAGCGTCACGATCACGTTGACCTACCACGACGCCGAGTACGCCGGCCACGCCGTCGGCAGCGCCGCAGTGAGCGCCCGACCCCGCATCGTTGGTGAGGCAACACTGCGAGCTGTGGAAAACGTGACCGGGGGACGCCTCCAGCTGACACTCGACGCCATTGCAACGACCGATCTCGGCGAATCGCGCGTGGCCATGGCCCAAATCGGTCTCATGGGGTCCAACGAACCGCTGGTTGGCAGCGCCCTCGTGCAGACATCGGACTCGGCCACCGCCACAGTGAAAGCCGTGCTCGACGCGCTCAACCGGCGGATGGCTCAGATTCTCGAGTAATCGCCCGCGAGCCGCTAGACGGGTTGCGTATCGAGCATCGCCCACAACAGGTCTTTGACCGTGACGATGCCGAGCAGCTCACCGCCCTCCATTACAGGTAGGTGGTGATAGCCGGCCTCAATGAGCCACGTTGCCGCCTCTCGCACCGAAACATCGCACGGCACCGTGTCAGGGGCCTCGCTCATCCAGTCGGAGACGGTTGCCGACTCCGGATCACAATCGTCGGCCATGGCTCGCACCAGATCGTGCTCCGTCAGGATGCCCACTAGGTCGCGACGACCGACAACGGCCAGGTAACCGACCTCGCGCTCGACCATCCACTCGGCGGCTTCGACGAGCGTGGCGTCCGGACCGATCACCTCGGCCGAACCGCCTACTAGTCCGTGTAGCTGCACGACATGCCTCCTTCTAAGGAGGACACTACTCAACGGCGCCTCGAAGAGATAGAGGACGGATAAAGAACCCACGAGCCACGTGGCTTGGATGGTCGAATTACTGCCTGTGAGGCGACGTCGCATTCAGCTAACGGACACGAGCTTCCGAGCAGCCGAACCTATCCGAGCCGGCGGACCTAGATCAGATCCTGCTCGCGAATACCGAAGCTGGGGTGACGCAGTCGGCACAGCGCTAACTTCTCGAGCTGCCGAATCCGCTCTCGAGTCAGGTTGAACTCATCACCGATTTCTTCAAGAGTGCGTGGCACTCCGTCATAAAAGCCGTACCGCAAAGCCAGGATCCGACCTTCCCTATTCGGGAGCCGCTCGATGGACTTGCGCAGGCTGTCGGCGATGTCCATCTCTTCGGTGACTCGCACCGGATCGACGGCATCCTCATCCTCGATGAAGTCGCCGAGCTGAGCACCGTCTTCGCCGACGGGCTGCTCGAGGGAGACCGTGTCTGCCACGCCGAGCGCTAGCTCGACCTTGTCGACGTTGACGCCCGCCTCTTCTGCGATCTCCTCCGGCCGGGGCTCGCGTCCCAGCTCAGCTTTGAGGCTCGCCTGAGCGGCACGGACTGCAGCCAACGTGTCGTGGAGATGAACCGGAATGCGGACCGTACGTGACTTATCGGCGATCGCTCGGGTGATCGCCTGGCGGATCCACCAGGTGGCATACGTCGAGAACTTGAAACCCTTGCGCCAGTCGAACTTCTCGACAGCACGAATCAACCCGAGGTTGCCCTCCTGGATGAGGTCCAGAAAGTCGATTCCCGAGGTGTTGGCGTAGCGACGGGCGTTGGCAACCACCAGGCGCAGGTTTGCAGTCAAGAAGGCGTCCTTGGCCTCCTGGCCGTGACGAATCTTGCGACGCAGCATCATCTGCTCCGTCTTGTCCTTGAAGTCGCCATTCTGGAAGCGCTCAGACGCGTCCTGACCGGCTTCGATCTTCTGCGCGTAATCGACCTCGTTCTCAGCGGTCAGCAGCTCATACTCCCCGATGGAGGTGAGGTACTGGCTCACGAGGTCGGTAGTCAGCCGGCCGCGCTCGTCGGTCAGCTTGCTCCTGTCGCGATCCTTACGCGAGCGGGTCAGAGTGTCCCGAGCGATGCGCTCTTTGGCCTCTTCGCGCTCACGTGCGGCGCGGTTTTGCAGTTTGTTACGCGTCTTGCCACCGGTTGCCATGGATGCGTCCTCCAGAACGGTCTTGAGAAGATTGTCAGCCCTTCCCCCCCACTGCATCATTCACGTCGAAACGCGGCGGGTGCGGGACCGATAACTCCGGTGTTCGGCTCCCGGTACGACGCCTTGCGTCTCGTAGCTTGTGAAAAATGTCACAAGGGGGGTATCTGTGCAACTATCACACAGACGGGATCATTTGTGAAGACCCAGATTGAAACATGGTTAGCTCTGCACACCCCGGGTTGCCCAAATACTTGCAACCGGATGGCTATCAACACAATTCCCGGCGACGCACGGCGCTACGCTCGCAAGACACTTCCGATCGGAATCAATTGCCCAACCGCCTCGCCGCCGCCACCAGCCCCTATCTGTTGCAGCACGCTGACAATCCGGTGGATTGGTACGAATGGGGCGAAGAGGCGTTTGCGGCGGCCGCCGAGACCGACCGACCCGTGCTGCTGTCGGTCGGCTATGCCGCCTGCCACTGGTGCCACGTAATGGCTCACGAATCGTTCGAAGATGAGGCGACGGCGGCCTACATGAACGAACACTTCGTCAACATCAAGGTCGATCGCGAGGAGCGACCCGACATCGACCGCATCTATATGGATGCCGTCCAGGCAATGAGCGGTCACGGCGGCTGGCCGATGACGGTGTTTCTCACCCCGGGGGGCGAACCGTTCCATGCCGGCACGTACTACCCCAAAGAGCCGCGAGGCCACCACCCCACCTTCATGCAGGTTCTCACAGCAATAACCGGCGCATGGAGCGAGCAACGAGAGCAAATTGCCGAACAAGCGAGCCGGCTGACTTCGGCGGTGCAGGCCCAGATCCCGGCCGCCCCAAGCGCACCCGGCAGCGAACTCATCCCGGGATCGCTCTCGCGGCTCGAAGCTCAATTCGACGACGCACGAGGTGGCTTCGGTGGCGCCCCCAAATTCCCCCAGGCCCCCACGCTCGAGCTGCTGCTGCGGGTTGCGGCGGCGTGGCCGGACGAATCCATACGCACCAGGGCAAGCACAATGTTGACAAAAACCCTCGACGCAATGGCGGCGGGCGGCATCTACGACCACCTGTATGGAGGTTTCGCCAGGTATTCGGTCGACGCCAATTGGCTAGTTCCCCACTTCGAGAAGATGCTCTACGACAACGCATTGCTGGCCCGGCTCTACACACACGCTTGGCAGATCACCCACGACGACAGCTACCGCAGAATCGCGGTCGAGACGCTCGACTACCTGATTCGCGACATGCGGCACGAGGCTGGGGGGATCCTGTCCGCTGAAGACGCAGACAGCGAGGGCGAAGAGGGCAAGTTTGCGGTCTGGTCTGACCAGGAGTTTCGAGAAGTGACGGTACCAAACGACGACCTCATGGCTGCGATCTACGGTGTCACCCCGGCAGGCAACTTCGAGGGACTAAACGTGCTCGAGCGCTATCGCCCCATTGAAGCGGTTGCCGACCAGTTCAGTCTGAGCCTCGCCGCACTCGAAGCACTCCGCGCGGACGGCGACGCCGCCCTTGTCGAGCGACGCCGCGCCCGGGTGCGGCCAGCCGTCGACGACAAGGTCGTGGTGGCGTGGAACGGCCTGGCGCTGCGGGCTTTCGCCGAAGCCGCGACGGCTTTCGATCGAGACGACTACCGGGCAGTCGCCATAGGCATTGCACAATTCGTCGCCACTGAGGCGACCTCGAACGATGGACGATTGATCCGAAGCTGGCGAGACGGTCGGGTGTCAGGTCCCGGTTTCTGCGATGACTACGCGGCCGTTGCGGTTGGGCTGTTTGCGCTCTACCAGGCCACCGCCGACGAACGCTGGTACCACGAAGCCATTCGCCTGACCGACGACATGATCCGCCTGTTCGCCGACAGTGACGGAGGGGGGTTCTACGCGGTGGGCAACGACACGCCCGAGCTGATCGCCCGGCCCAAGAATCTCATGGACAATCCGACTCCATCGGACAACTCGCTGGCGGCTGAAGCGCTGCTGATCCGGTCGGCACTCACCGGCGAGACCCACCTCGACAAATACGTGTCCGGGGTCGCCACAGCCGCCGGCATGCTGGCGGCCCAGCACCCAACGGCCGTTGGCCATCTGCTCGCCCTCCTTGCCGTCACCCCGCTCCGGCAAGTGGCCATCGTCCCCGGCAACGACGGCGACGCCGGTGTACTGATCGGTGTCTTCAACGAGACATATCGACCGGGCCACGTGCTGGCAGTGGGCCGTTCCGAGAGTGCTCGGGTGCCGCTGCTCGATAGCCGCCAGCCCGTGGACGGGGCCCCCACCGCATACGTCTGCGAGGGTTTCGTCTGCCGGCTGCCGACGACTGCCGCAGCCGAGTTTGCGGCCCAATTGGCGATGTAGATAGGCGAAACGGAGATGCCCGGCTCCGACGGACCAGCCACGTAGCATCACACCGATGGAAGAAGACTCCACGGAGCCGTCACGCGCCGAACCCGCAGCCACCTGCCTGTGGTGCGGCGCCGAGCGCCCTGTCGATGTCGACGTGTGTCCCACCTGTGAGCATGCCTGGATAGACGCAACCATCGATGAGGCTCGCGGGGGCCGACTCGAGGCTCTCGAGCGACCGCCGGAACCGCCACCGCGGCGCCGGTGGTGGCGCCGGCGCTGGCTGCCTCTTGCCCTGGCCGCGCTTGCCGCGCTGGTCTACGGCATCGTGTTCTGGGTGATGTGGGACGGCACTCAACCGGCGGCGGTCGCAGCTCCGACAACCGTGCCGGGACTAACCGCGACGCTGGCTCCAAGCACAGCCCCCGATCCCACGATCGCCAGCTCCACAACAACCACGACCACATCGACGACCACGACTACAACTACCACCACAACCACCCTGGCGCCGATTCCGGAGGTGCTCCCGGCTTTCAACAGCGCGGACCTGACTCTGGGCGCATTCGCTCTCGGCTCCCTTCGCTTTGGGAATCCCAACGACGCGTCTGCGGGCCGACTAGTCGCGACGTTCGGTCAGCCCAATGATCGATTTCCGGTCGGCGAGAATTGGGGTCTCTGCCCGACGGACATAGGCCGGGCGCTGCGTTGGGGGCGCTTCAGTGTGATTCTGCGCGAGGAACCGGGCGGCGAGGTTCTAGCCGGTTATCGCCACGTGACGGGCGCCGGGCTCGACGGAGAGTCGCCCGCAGCCGACGAGCTGCGGACGATCTCGGGGCTGGGTCTTGGCGACACCTTGCAGACGCTACAGGGCCTGTACTCCACGTTCGCCACCGACACCCTCGACGACGGCACCCCCATATATTTGGTGCTCCGGTCATCGGATCGCCGCACTCTGCTGTGGGGCGAGCTGTCCGCAGACCAAGAGCCGTCCGTACTGTCCATAAACTCGCCGCGCCCCTGCGACGGGGGCCCGTTCGCGCCCTAGGGGTCAAGTACACCGGCCCGATCGGCACCGACCTATGATTGCGCCCGGGTGGCGCGGCGGCCCACCCAACTGCTTCCGACCCAACGGGACCGGCCCAAAACAACGTTCGAAAAGGGGACCATGGCCGTCAGCGCCCAGCGCAAAGAGAGCGCAGTCATACCGACCGCCGTTTCCATCGGCATCGGACTGCTCACCTTCCTGCTGCTGATTCAGAGATCCGAATCGGCCCGCGATGCCGTTGTCGTCGTTGCAGGGTCAGCCGCCCTCACTGCAGTTCTGTTCGCCGGTTGGGCCGCCAGGGTCCGGCGGCGCGCCGTTGGCCGCCATCTGTCTGGGCCGCTGCTGGGACAGATTCCTGAAGACACGACCAGCTCGACGTATTCTGATCCGGGCTCTGCTGCCGCTGTCGCCTATGCGGCCGCCGCCACCAAACTCGAAGCCCTCACCAGCGGCCAGATCGTTCTCGTGACGAGCGCGGGCCCCGGCCAAGGGACATCGCGCACCGCCCTCAACCTGGCGGCCGCCGCGACGAGAGCCGGGCGCCGAGTCGTGCTCGTTGACGGTGATCCCACCCAGAACGGCCTCTCCCGCTTCGGACGCACCGGAGCCAGCCCCGGCCTGGCCGATCTCGCCCGGGGGGAGGTTGATCTCAAAGCCGCCAGTCGCCTCTGGGCCATTGAGGACAGCCATCGGCTGCCTTTCATCCCGGCAGGCGATGGCGACTGGCCCATTTCCGCCGGCGAAAACGGCGACGCCATGGCGGACGTCGTGGACACGCTGACCTCCGGCGCCGATCTCGTCCTGATCGATGTTCCGCCGCTCGGCTGGAATTCTGCTGCCCAGCCATTGGCGGTTCACGCTGATGGCAGCGTGCTGGTCGTGACCGAAACGAGCGATCCGAGTGCCATCAGCGACGCCAGCAGCTCGCTCGACGAGGCAGGCGCACCCGTGATCGGATATGTCGTCAATCGGGCCAACACTCAGGTGCTCCATCACACCCCGATCTGGCGCCGCACCCTGTGGCGCGCCCTGGCGACCTTCACTATTGCCGCGCTGCTATTTGTCGGTTGGAACGCCTTCCGCATCTGGGAGTCATGGCAGAACGTGGAGCGTGATCAGCTCGACGTCAGCGCCGCCCAACAGTTTCTACCAATTCCCGAGACCGGCATCACCACGCCGGAAGTTTTCCCAGAACAGTCCGTCTCCGCCGTCTCCTCGGCGCCCGTTAGCGCGGCCGCCTTCCGTTCCTTCCTCATCGTCGGCAGTGACGAGGGTGGGAACCGCGCCGATGTGATCATCCTGGCGCTGTTTCCGGAGGGAAGCGATGAGCCCGTAATGGTCTCGCTGCCGCGGGATCTCTATCTACCGAACCGCTGTGGAAACACATACACGCGTATCAACGCCACGTTGTCCGGCTGCGGGTCTTCGGTCAACGGGCCGACACTGCTGGCGCTCACCGTTGAGGACTTCACCGGGATTCCGGTCGACCACTTCGTCCTGTTCGACTTTGACGGGTTTGAACGCATCATCGACGCCCTCGGCGGAGTGCAGATCTGCGTAGACCGTCCGGTTCGAGATGAGAAGTCATTCCTCGATCTGCCGGCAGGATGCACCAACGCCGCAGGATCACAGGCCCTCGCCTGGGTGCGCTCTCGGTCGACCAAGGAGCTCGTCAATGGCGCCTGGCGTTCGATGGAGGGCATCAACGACCTGACCCGCAACGGACGCCAACAGGATGTCATCCTGGCTATGTTCGCCAAGCTGAAACGGTTCGATTCGCCCTCACAACTGTCGGCAATCGTTGAAAGCCTCACCAATGAGTTCACCCTCGACGACCAGTTGGGCGTTGGTGATGCCATTTCGCTGGCCTGGAGCCTGCGCTCGCTCGATCCCGACAGCATCACGCGGATTTCGATCCCGGTTCGGGATTTCACCGCCCAGGACGGTGCGCGGGTCCTCGTACCTACCTCTCCGTTTTCTGAACTACTGCGTGAACAGCGCCCCGATCTGGTCCCAGACGCGGTCTAGCTAGACAACGTTGCTCTGGCTCCAAGCCAACGAACGCTGCCCCGCGTAAGATGGGCCGAAGGCGGTGATTGCCGCCATGGATCAAGCAGGAACTGAGAAGCAATTGAGCGACCGCGACGACGGGGATTTTGATCCCTTCGACCCCTACGAAGATCTAATGGATCTCACCGGAACCGAGGGCGTGCCGGGCCTCGAGGACCCGACGGACCCGCCCGCCGCTCCGCCACGCTCGCCCCTTCTCACCGGCTTGATCGTCGGCCTGCTCCTTGTAATTCTGAGCATTGCCGCCTTCCAGCTCATCGGCTCCGACGACGAGGGTGAAACCAACGCGGCGGCATCGACCACCGCAGCCCCCGGAGCCGAGACGACGGCCGCACCCAGCGGCACCACTGCCGATCCCACCGGCACGACTGCCGGGCCGACTTCGTCCGTCGTTGTCGACCTACCCGAATTTGTAGCGAGCGGCGAGCCGGTGGCGATCAGCGATCTCGCGTTGGCGGTCGATGCCATCGGTCCGATCAAGCTGGGAACCTCGGCCCCTCGCTCCGTGGGGCGCCTGATCGCCTCTCTGGGGACTCCGGACGAGGACAGCGGCGCCGTGGTCTCGACTGGCGCCTACGGCTCCTGTGAGGGCGCCACGGAGCGAATTGTGCGCTGGGGCCCTCTCGTCACGGTCATCATCGTCGACGAAGACCGCACACAAACGCTGGGGGGCTATCGACTTGACCTGAGCTACGGCGGCTTCAATTCACCCGCCGCCGACATCGAGACATTGTCCGGTCTCGGATTGGGCAATTCGGTGGCCCAGCTCGAAAACATCTACGAGGGCTTCGACATCGCCTACACGGATCACCCCGAGCTCGGAGACATATTCGAATTGCGCTCCGCCAATACCGGCAATCTTCTGTTGTGGGGGCCGCTGAACCGCTCCGATCAGAGCGGGTTCGTCCAGGGCATCTACTCCCAGGATGCCTGCGGAAGCTTCTCCTAACACCAACCACTGGCGGCAGGCCGTCGCTCACTACACTGTCGCCACCAACCGGGAGCTCGTGAACAGATGCCACACCGAGTCAGATCCGTCATATACGGCGCAACCGCAGGCGCGCTGCTTGCCCTCGTTGGACTGGCCCTATTTGGCAGCCGGGTGAGCATGGGCTCGGTGAAGGGCATACTCCTCAACCCGGCGGCGGGCCGGGGGCGCTCGGATTTTGTCATCAGCTCCGGTGGCCTGTACCTCGCAGTCATCGTCCTCGCAATCGCCGGCGGGATTGTCATCGCGGGCCTCGTGTATGCCTTCGGCCGTGAAGACGATCCTGACGGTGCTCGATTCCCACTGCGGTACCTACTGCCGACAGCAGCCATTACCGCCGCGATCATGGCCTATGCCGCGCTGCGCTTCGGCTTGGGCGCCGCGGCCGACATTGAGACGGGCATTGTCACCGTGTCTGTATTCCGGATGATCATCGTTTCTTTGCTTGCGGGCACCGTCGCCGGAGGGGCGACCGCCAGCGTGGTCGATGCGCTCGCCCGGCCGAGCTTCATTGGGTTTGAAGGCGAGGCGGTGCCCCAGAGCACGAGCGCCTTCATGAAGGAGATGATGTCCGCCATCGGCGCGCCGACGATCGCAGTCGTGGTGACTGCCGTTTTCGCCATCGGGTTGTCGCAGATCCTGCTGTCGCTGCACGGTGCCGCCGCCGTTGCCGCCTTTGCAGTGGCTGGGGCCATCGTCCTCGGTGGCGCCACATTGGCCGCCTACCGACCATGGGAACGGGTCTGACCTAGTCCGTTACCGAGTAGGCGACTGCGGTGCCGTCGTCGAGCAGCTCGAACTCCACTTCAACGGGCTCTCCGGAGCGGAGATGATCTCGGATGTGGCTCAGCGGGGCGTCGCCACCGAAAAGCAGGCCTTCTGCCGGTTCGAGCCTTAGATCGGAGCCGTTTGGCAGCCGGATCAGAAACCCGGTCACATCGGCCAGCCCGCCCTCAACCTCGACCACAACGCCACGAACAGAATCGCTGCCACCGCCGCACGCGAGCACCACGGTCAGCAAGAGCGTTGCCGGCCATAACAGGACTCTCACGAGGAAAGTGGTTGTTTGGGATCGTTCGGTATGAAGCCGTAGCGCTGCTCGTCGGCATACCAGTTGAAGAACACCCACCCGATAGCGACCCACAACAGCAGCCCGCCACCAAACTTCATGATGAATCCGGCCAACACCTGATCGGTGTGCGCCGAGATGCCCCACAGGCGGGGAAACGTCTCGTAGATCTTGTACAGCGGCTGGTCCCCGAGGGTAAGGAAGGAAGCCGGGATAGTCGGCACCAGCGATTGCAGAAACAGGTACCCCATACGTGGGAACGGCGCCAGTTGTGGGGTGTCGGGTATTGGCCCGATCACAGGCCACCACATCAGTATGCCGGTGAACCAGACCATGAAGTGAGCCCCAAAGTGGAATGCGGAGTTCGTCAGCATCGCCTCCACGATCCCGGGAGCGTGCAGTAAACCCAGGGTTGCGTTGAACAGGAACAGAGCCACGAACGGCCTGGTGAGGAGCTTGACGACCGGCAGCACCGGGCGCAGTAGTGCCCGCAGCAACCACCATGGGGTGCCCAAAAGCAGCAGAGGCGGCACGACTAGGGCCAATCCCAGATGCTCCACCATGTGGAACATGAAGAGGCTGCTTTCCCCAATGTCATGGACCGGCCATGAGCTGACAACAACGATGGTCGCGACGCCGCCGACGAACAGGGCCTTCTGCCGCGACGTGACGGCGACCTCCCCCTGCGGGGCATAGCGGCCGGCCAGGCTGCGCAGTCCGTAGAAATATCCGATGAGCAGCGCAGCGGCGGCGCCGAGCACATCCCAGTGGGCATGGAACTGCACCACGTCGCCGAAGCCGGGGTTGGCCTGCGCCAGGATGGGCAGGCTCATCAGCAGACCGTCACAGCGCCCGGAAAGTGAGCAGGACCACGATGAACATCGCGATCGCGCCGCCGAGGCCGATCAGGAAGAAGTTCCGATAGAGCGGCTTTTCGAACTTCAAGTGCATGAACAGCGCCACGACCATGGCGAATTTGATCGCGCCAAGGCCTAACAACAGAACCACCCGGGGGGGACCGTCAAACGCCGAGATCGAAGGGACGGCCACCTCGATGGCCGTCAAGATCGCCAGGATGAGAGCGATCAGCCAGTACTGCTGGGGGGTCGGATGGCTGTGATCTGCGCGGTGATCTTCGTGGGCGTCTTGCGCCTCTTCGATCTCCTGGACATCAGTTGTCATGGCTCACACCTGCAGCAGATAGACGACGGTGAAGATCACGATCCAGACGATATCCACGAAGTGCCAGTACAGACCGATCAGTTCGACGTTGAGTCCCCGATCGTCGTAGAGACGCCCACTGAACGACAGCACCGCCATGGCGGCGAGCAGCATCACTCCGACGGCGACGTGGATCCCGTGAAAACCGGTCAGCATGTAGAAGGCCGAGCCAAACGGGCTCGTCGACAGGGTCAGGCCTTCGTGCACGAACTCGGTGAACTCGAATATCTGACCGGCGAGGAAGGTCGAGCCGAGCAGCGCCGTTCCGATCAGCCACACCCGCGTCTGGCGCAGGTCGTTCTTCTCGAAGGCGTTGTGGGCAAGGACCATCGTCAACGAAGACATGAGCAGGACAAAGGACGACGCCGACGTGAAAGGAACGTTGAACAGTTCAGTGCCCGGACCACCGTTGGTTGTGTTGCGATACAACAAGAAGGTCGAGATCATGGCCCCAAAGAAGACACACTCCGAGCCGAGAAACACCCACATCGCCGTTTTGCGAATCGGCTTGACGTCGTGGTGGTCGCTGTGCTCGGCGGGCGCCAGGTCGGTCGTAGTTGCGTCGGTCATCAGTGCTCCTTGGTGACCGGCTCGAGGGACCAACCGAACAGGCCCCACATCATGATGGCAACGCCGATGCCAACCGCGATGAATCCCCACGGCAGGTAGATCAGGCCGGCTCCCATGATGACAATCCCGAGGGCTGCCAGAGCCGGGTAGTAGCTCGGCGATGGCATGTGCATGTCTTCGCCACCATGTCCCTCGTCGTCGCCCCCGGTCTGTTTCTCGACCGTAAGCGCGCCGCCGGCGACTTCTGGCATCCGAACGGCTCTGCCCTCTTCATCCTCGGCGTACTTCTGGTGCCAGAAGTCATCGAGGGCGTGGACGACCGGGATCTCGTCGAAGTTGTGGACCGGCGGTGGCGATGAGATCGACCACTCCAGCGTGCGCCCATCCCACGGGTCGTTGCCGACCAGCTCGCCCTTGGCAAGGAAGTGCGTGCGAATGATGTTCCAGGCAAATATGAGGAACGCGGCGAGGATCGTGTATGCCCCGATCGTGGCCACCGCATTCCAGTTGGCCCAGCCGAGGCCCTCCGGATAGCGATACGTGCGCCGCGGCATGCCGTTGAGCCCGAGGATGTGCATCGGCCCAAAGGTGAGGTTGAAGCCGATCAGGGCGAGCCAGAAGTGAATCTTGCCGAGTCGCTCGTCGAGCAGGCGGCCCGTCCATTTGGGGAACCAGTAGTACACGCCGGACACGTAGCCGAAGATGGCGCCGCCAAAAAGCACGTAGTGGAAGTGCGCAACAACGTAGTAGGTGTCGTGCTGTTGGGTGTCCGAAGGCACCACTGCGTGGGTCACTCCGGACAGGCCACCGATGACAAACATGGCGACAAACGCCAACGAGAAGAGCATCGGCGTGTTGAACTTGATCTTCCCGCCCCAGATGGTGCCGATCCAGTTGAAGATCTTCACCCCGGTCGGGATGGCGATGATCATCGTGGCGACGCCGAAACCGGCTTCTGCGATGGGTCCCATGCCCGATGTGAACATGTGGTGGGACCACACTCCAAAGCCGACAAACCCGATCGCGGCGCCGGCGAAGACCACAAATGGGTAGCCGAACAGGGGTTTGCGGGCAAAGGTCGGCAGCACCTCTGACACGATGCCCATTGCCGGCAGGACCAGGACGTACACCTCGGGGTGACCGAAGATCCAGAACAGGTGTTGCCACAGCAACGGATCTCCCCCGGCCTCGGCGGCGTAGAAGAGTCCCCCGAAGTTGCGGTCCAAGAAGAGCTGGAACAGACCGATGGCGACCGATGGGAGCGAGAAGATCAACAGGAACGCCACCACGAGCGACATCCAGGCGAACACGGGCATCCGCAGCATCGTCATACCGGGGGCTCGCATCGTGAACGCGGTTGCGATGAAGTTGGCAGATGACGCAATCGAAGCCACACCGAGCATCTGGAGGCCGATGGACCAGAAGTCCATCCGGACGACCTCGGTGAGCTGAGAAGAGAGAGGGGCGTAGCCGACCCATGCACCGTCCGGGGCCCCGCCGAGGACAAAGGACGAATAGATCAGCAAACCGCTGAAGAGGAACAACCAATAGCTGAAGGCGTTCAGCCGCGGAAACGCGACATCACGGGCACCGAGCAAGATAGGCAAGAAGTAATTCGTAAATGCAGCCGCGATCGGCATCACAACGAGGAATACCATCGTCAGCCCGTGCATGGTGAACAGCTGGTTGTATGCCTCGGCACTGAGCACTTCGAGGTTGGGGCCAAACAACTGGGTCCGCACCAGCAAGGCTTCGATGCCACCGATAAAGAAAAACGTCGCGGCCGTCACTGCGTAAAGCAGCCCGATGCGCTTGTGGTCGACGGTGGTGATCCAAGCCCACACTCCGCGACCACCGGGCGAGCGTATGGCTTGCTGCTCTGCGGTCGTCGTCATCTGCGCTCACACCTCCGTCTCATCGCCATGTCTCCAACAGGGCCACCACTTCGGCAATCTCCACCGGGTCGAGCCCCAGGTCGGGCATGCCGTACACGAACCCTTCGGCCAGATCGTTGCGGTCGGGATCCATGGGCTTGAGCTTCTGTGGATTGTCGATCCACTCCGACAGATGATCCGCATCCAAGGTGAAAGTGCCGGACCCGAATGTACCCCTAGAGAACAGGTGCGTCAGATTGGGCCCAAAACTGGAGCGGAAAGTGATGTCATTGGCCACGATGTGGCGCTCCGGCCCATACGTGACGAGCTCGCCTTCGATGTCCTCGAGCGTGACTTGGTGGCATGTGGTGCAGAGGGCACTGAATGTCAACCAGCCGCCTTCCAGCGCGGAACCCCCAGCAGGCTGCACACTGGGCGCCAGCTGCTCTTGCACCCACGTTGCGTAGTCGGCGGCCGTGTGAACATGCAGCTTGATGCGCATGTCGGCGTGTGCCAGGCCGCAGAACTCAGCGCACTGCCCCGGAATCGGCTCGCCATCAGGAGTGGGTTCATCTGCGATCAACGTCAGCTTGCTAGTACGGCCGGGAACGACATCCCGTTTGCCGTTGAGCGCCGGTACCCAGAAGCTGTGGATCACGTCGGCCGATGTCATCGTGAGGTTCACGCTCACCCCGGCCGGGATATGCAGCTCGTTGGCCGTTATCAGAGTGCGGCCGTCCGGCGCGATCTCGTTTATGTACTCGAACTCCCACCACCACTGATGGCCCGTCACCTGGATCTGCAACACGTCTGGGCCGACAGGCTCGCTGCGTATGTCCAACAGGCTTCGCACTGTCGGAATCGTGATAATCGTCAGCAGCACTACCGAAAAGACGACGCCGCCAAGCTCGATGACGGGATTGCCGTGGATCTGTTTCGGTTCGGATAGGTCGCCCGGACGCTCCCGGTAGCGCCACATCGCCCACACCAACAGCAGCATCACGAAGATGAACACGCCGGTTGCGAGCATCAGGACCAGGTCCCACAGTCCGTCGATGTCACGCCCTATCGGGCCCTGCGGCTCGAGCGCCGTCTGCGACCCGGAACCCGAACAGGCGGCCAGAATTGCGGCAAAAGGCACCGCCAGAAGGAGCCTCGAGCGACGTCTCTTGTTTCGGCTTGGCGCTTGCAATTCGGCTCCTGCAGGCCTCAAGCCCACGATCTGGTGCAATTCCGGGGCATCGTACTCAGCACGACACTCACAACGAAATCTTTGTGAGAACCTCTGTCAGCTCGGACGCGTCCATGACTCCCTCGAAGCGAGCGGCGATCCGGCCGGCCTGATCGATGACAAAAACCCATGGTTCCGAGATCAGTCGATACCACTCCTCTCCGGCGGCGGGGGCCAGGTGGGCCTCGTCCGGAACAAAGTCAGGGTCGGTGAGGCCGGTGTATACCTCGACGTGAATGAAATTCACGTCTGCATGTGAAGGAGCGACCCGCTTCACGGTATCGAGCAGCGGCCCGCAGGCCGCGGTCTGGCAATAAGCCGGCGTCGAGAACACAAGCACCGTAGGCATCGCGGAGGCGATTGAGTCTTCGAGGCTGATCTTGTAGAAATCCAGGTCGGGCTCATCGTCTGTCGTCAGCTGTTCGATGGCAAAGTCGTCGAGAGTCGGCGTCGGGGCCGCCGGTGCCATCGCTCCCAGGGCGGGGGCGAACGGCTCCGCGGCCACATTGAACAGGACCGGGTCGAGCGCAGCTCCTCCGTCCGGCTTGACGGTTACTTGCCAGACGCCCGCTCGATCAAAGTCGAGCTCGGCGCGGTACAGGCCGGTGACATCCTCGAGGATCCAGGTGAACGTGGCCGCCACCGACTGAGTCGCCGCCGGCTCGTCGACGGGAGCGACCTCGAAACTAACCGGCTCCTCGGGCGACCCGAGGCGGCTCCCATCGACCGTAGCTACACCGATTAGGAGACGCTCCTGCCCGAGCCCGATGTCATTGGATACTCGGATGGCGATGGCGTCTTCGGGAAATACGGACGAGTCGCCGCCGCACGACGCGGCGAAGATCGCAGCCACGCCGAGCGCAAGTGCCAGTCGTTGCAGGTACCGGATCTCCATCAGCGGCACGCTAGCCAGTCTCAGCAAGTGACCGAATCACAGTGTCCCCTGCGGGTCCATCGGATTTGCTAGTTGGCGACGTCGGGGTTCTCGGTCGGACTGAACGAAATCGAGTCCAGCACTTCCTGGATCGCATCCCAGAGGTTGGACAGGGCCCATCCGAGCACACGGAGCATCACAAGAAAGGCTATGAGCAGTAGCACGTATCGCACCCGGTAGATCCACCGGCGGCTCGGGTCGAATATCCGCCGGTACCAGGCAAGGGCGGCGTCCCACGCCTGAACAACCGGATTGGCACTCTCACCGGTTGCGAACCGGTCGGCGGTGGCGGCCGCCAGATCGCGGTCCAGGCTGCCTTTGGGAGCAGCCACCGCGACGGCTCCGGCGGGCACGACGGGAACTGCCTCCGTCATCGCCTCATGCACAGTCGACGCGACGCCGGACCCTTCACTCGGGGCTTCCCAAGCGGGACTGGCCTTTTCGGCCCGCTGTTGCTGCCCGGCATCTGCCTCGGCCGCTTGGGGCTCTGCGGTCGACGCGTGCCGCGGCTCCTCGAAGACCTCGTCGGCCAGGTCCTCCTCGGCTGCGTTCTCCTCGGCTGCGGGGACCGCCGCTTCGGAGCTGAGATCCGAGTCCTCCTCGGTCGCTGCCCCGGGCTCGTCGCCAACTTCGTCGTCGACGTCACCGGTCGCAGCGTCTTCGACAGCGGATTCCTCAGCGGGCGGCGTCCATGGGTCGACAATCGGCTCCCCAGCAGCCGGGTCATCGGCAACGGTCGCGGCAGTCGCATCTTCCGGGATGAGCTCGACGAGGGACTTGGCGTCGAGGTCGAGGGCCGCGGCAAGGGCCACCGCTTCGGTCATGTCCGGGAACGACTCACCCTTTTCCCAGCCGCGGATAGAGGCCGCCGTCTTGTTCACCTTGGTGGCGAGCTGGCCGAGCGAGTATCCCAACGCCAAACGCCGGTCACGCACGATCGCCCCAAGCGAGGCAGAATTATCCACTTTTTGATCACACCAACTTCGCGCCGTCGAGAATCGACAGAATCTTAAGCGCAACCCGAAAAAGCGCCGCGCTTCACTGCTCTAAGCTGCTGCCATGCCTAGTTTTGATGTTGTATCTCAGGTGGACCTCCAGGAGGTTCGCAACGCCGTAGACCAAGCCCAACGCGAAATCACCACCCGGTTTGATTTCAAGGGCACCGATTCCGAGGTGCGTCTCGTCGAGAATCAGATCGTCGTTGAATCCTCGACGGACCAGCGGCTCGAGGCCGCCATCGACGTGCTCAAGACCAAGCTCGTCAAGCGCCACGTGTCCCTGAAGTCCGTGAGCGGTGGCACCCCGGAACCGGTTGGTGGCGGCCGTTCCAGGGGCACTCTCGACCTGGCACAGGGCATCCCGACCGATGCGGCTCGTGAGCTTGTGAAGATGATCAAGGACAAGAAGATGAAGGTCCAGGCCTCCATCCAGGGCGACACCGTTCGCGTCAGCGGCAAGAAGCGCGACGACCTGCAGACCGTCATCGCCATGTTCCGAGAAGCCGACTATCGCCTCCCCCTGCAATACATCAACATGCGGGACTAGGTCGCGGGTTTCGAGTAAATCAGGATTTGCTCGAAGTTCAATCCACTACCGACGGGTCGGGCACTTTGCTGCGGACGGCGAATTGGAAGGTGGCCCAGCCGCTGGAGACGGCTCCGATCTCGACGTTGGCGATACGGGCGGCCTCGTCGGAGATCGGCTTGGCGCGGGAGCCGGCCTTGATGTGCACTTCAGAGACCCTCTCCATCATGAGGAACCAGCCAACGGCCTCGGCGACGGAGGCACCAACGGAGAGCAGCCCGTGGTTACGGAGCAAGATTCCTTTGGTCTCTCCGAGAGCGGCGGCGATTCGTTTGCCGCCGTCCGTGCTGAGGACCTGGACCTCCTCGTCGTCAAAGACGGATTGATCCTCGAAGAAAGCCGTGGCCTCCTGGCAGATCATCGAGAACGGTTCCGCGGTGGCCGCCCACGGCGTTCCGTACTGGGTGTGGGCGTGCGCCGCGGCGGTTACTTCCGGACGAGCGTCATGGATCGGGCCATGTATGTAGTAGGCCGTGATGTTGATGTCGCCTTCCCCCTCGAAAACGGCGCCGCCGGGTCCCACCAGTACCAAATCACCAATCGTCGCCTGGGTGAAGTCCGTTCCGGATCGCGAGCCGAGATATGTCCGTCCCCCAGCGAGCCCCACCCGTATGCACCGGACACGCGGTATCCGGTGGGAGGAAAAGGATGAACCGGAACATGGTCCTCTTCGTTGTGTTTCCCTACGTCGCCATTGTGCTGGCGATCGTCGGGACCGTGTACCGGATGATCCGGCGTCCGTTCACCGTTTCGTCGCCTTCGTCGCAGCTGTTGGAGAGCCGCCGGCTGTTCTGGGGGTCCGTGCCGCTTCATTGGGGCATCCTGGTGATCCTGGGAGCCCACTTCGTGGCGCTCGTCTTGCCGGCGGGCATCGAAGTATGGAACCTCGTGCCCGTCCGGTTGTACCTGCTGGAAATCACCGCCCTGGCCCTGGGTCTGTGGGCGCTGTTCGGGTTGGGG